>WBZP01001370.1_pt1 | contig 20022 bp, 13 predicted proteins | sample 5204301 | NCBI WGS metagenome assembly WBZP01 (sample SAMN12412401, study PRJNA552823) | activated sludge metagenome | isolation source: activated sludge from nitrification reactor of wastewater treatment plant... | place: USA: Pennsylvania | collected 2017
TGCTGGGCTTACCGCTGGCGGTGGTGGCAGACTCTGAGCGGTAGCCTGGTTGGGCGCGATCACAGCGAACAGCGGCAGGATAGAAAGCAGCAATGGGTGACGCATGCCTCCATGCTAACAGCGTAGAGCCACTGAAGCACCTGCCCACTCGCATCGGGGAAGATGTTGAATGATCTGCGGATCTTACCAACAACGATGTCGGCGATGTTGGAGTTGCGACGATCGTGAAGAGGGAGCGTGGGCTGCGGGCGGCGTCTGAGCTACGGCTTGACTCGACCGTCGCGGGAGGCAGAGACAGGGCTCTTCTTTTGAATGAACTCGATCACGGTGTCGTTGACGATCTTGCCTGTGTCTTTCGCAGGTTGTGCCTGTGCAAAGAGATCCTTGTATCCGGTCGCGACGTTGGCCATGTAATCGGTGGCCATCACCGTGTAGGTCGCATCGGCCCGCAGCGGAACCTGAGTAGATTCCGATGCACTCTTGCGTACGGTGACCTGAGTCGCGTGGCTTCCTTCAATGGTGAAGCGGACTCCGGAAGTGACTCCAAATAGGTCGCTTCCCCGTCGTGTTGCCACCAGATCGAGCACGGCCTGGAGCTGTGCCCCGGTCATCTGGATGGTCAGGATTTTGTTCTTGTAGGGCAGGGCGGTCAGGTAGTCCTCATTGCGGATCGGCCCCGGAGGAATTGAAGCGCGGAATGAGCTTGCTGAAGACAGAGCAAGCTGCGCCTGAGCGGTATCCCGGACAATGTCCATGACGAAGTTGCCTAAGGTTGATTCATTTTGATCGACACCGTCGATATCAAGCTCTGTGGAGGCGCTACCGATGACCTGAAAGAGGGGTGCGTATTTGGGATCTTTTTCAAGGTCTTGCTGCATGGTGCGGGTCTGTGCTGCCACTGCGGCATCTTGAGGTAGCTGAGAGTCCATGCGCACCAGCTTGCCGCTGACTCCTGAGAGCTTGCCATTGTGGAAGAGTAGCTCGACATGGCTTAAGTAGCTGAGGTACTGATAGGGGCTGATGAAGTAGGTCGTTGTCCCCGGAATTTGGGTAAACGTTCCTTTGTAGTGGGAGTGCGTGCCGAGGATTACATCGATGCCGGGCACTGCCTGAGCCATCGCAAAGTCCGACTCGCGATCTTGATGACCGATGAAGACCACCGCCGCCACTTGTTCTTTGTCCCGCAGCGTGGCCACGATCTCGCGGGCGGCAGCCACTGGGTCAATGAACTTGGCTCCTGTCGGAAGGTTGGCCGGTTTGACCAGCCTCGAAAAGTCACTTCCGGACAGTGCGAAGACGCCGATGCGGACTCCAGCGATCTGACGCACCACGTAGGGTTGACCTTGGCTGTGGAGGAGCAATTTGCCGTCTGCGCCAACCAGGTTTCCAGACAGAATCGGAATTCCACTCTGCTTCTGACAGTTCACAAGCGCGTCCCAGCCATAATCGACATCGTGATTCCCAAACGCCATCACAGAGACATACTCACCAAGCCAGCGCCAGTCACGACAGCCATCGTAGTATTTGTCGGACCAAGCAGGTGTGCCGCTGTTCCACATGTCACCTCCGGACAGCGCCAGCACGTTGGGATCTTTCAATCGCGTGGTTTCAATGTAGGCCAGTGTTCGGGCCAGCCCACCTTGATCGGCGCGATGCTCGCTATAGAACGGAATTGCGTGGGCATGGTAATCGGAAAAGTGGATGAGCTGTACTTTGGTGTCGTCTGTGGAGGGCGTTCCTGGGGCAGGCGTTGGGTGACAGGCGCTTAGCAGCAGTCCAGCCACTATGGCTAGCCCGGCAACGACTGTAGAGAGAATGCGAACGGCCACTTGCCAGCCAGCTTGCGTCGACGAGGAAGGAACCCATGACAGTGCGTTTCTCTTGATCATGGGGCGCATCCTACATCGACTCCCTTTGCTCATTGCTCCAAATATTTGGTGCTGGTTCGGTGTCGATTTCGCGACGGAGTGGACTTGGTGGGCGGCGGGTCGATCTGCGCCCCATAAAACCTGAAATAAGTGCTGACTTTGGCTGGGGTTTTTCTGATCATAACGTGGTGGCAAAGTGTCCACTACTGCTGGGGGTGCTTCTGGGGGCAGCAGCTACTGCACAGGCGCAGCCGGGTGACGTGAAGGAGGGGGCGGACTCTGCTGCCCAGAGCTTCAGTGCTCGGGTCGTTGCAGAGCGCCTGAAATCCACTGAAACCTCCACGGTGAGTGGTGAGCCAGTGCGCACCCAGCCCGGCACACTTGGGGATCCATTTCGTGTGATCCAGCTCATGCCAGGAGTGGTGGCACCGATTCCTGGACTGCCGCTGTGGTCGATTCGCGGTGCGAGTCCAGGCACTGCCGGATTCTATCTGGACGGGCTGCGACTGCCGCAGTTGTTTCATCTCCTCATCGGTGGCGGAGTGGTTCATTCTGAGCTCATCGATCGAGTTGACTTCTTTCCTAGCGGATATGACGTGACCATGGGAAGGGCTGCCGGAGGCATCGTATCAGCGACGACACGACCGGCTCGGACAGATGGTCAACACCTGGATCTGTCGCTGCGACTGTATGATGTAGGCGGCTTGGTCGAGCTGAGTCTTCCCAAAGGAGTTCGGCTCTCGGTCTCTGGACACTATGGATATCCGGGGCCGCTGCTGCGTGCGATCGACAACCGCATTCAGCTAGACTATTGGGACTATCAAGTACGACTTGACTGGCGATTCTTCACCCTACAAGTGCTGGGCGGATATGATGCACTTGCACTGTCTATTAATAAGGACGTTGAGTATTCTTCTCCGCAGAGCACGCGAATGATGTTCCACCGGGCCCAGCTCCGCGTGCACGGGGAACGAGAGGGACTGGTTGGCGAAGCGGCTCTGTACGGAGGCTACGACCAGGCTGGGGATGTCTCTGGACGTGGCGTGGACAAGCTGATGGCAGGGGTGCGTGGTTTCGTTCGCCTCCGTCTGCCAAGGCTGGTTCTTCAAGCGGGTACAGAGATCGAGGTTGCCCGTTTTTCTGGAGAGCGATTCGATGTGGGCTTGCGATCGTTGGCATTTGTCCGCAATGCCGAAGGACCGGCGCGTGTCAGTGGCAAGGATCCCGATGCGACTCCGGATGAGCTGGGGGAAATCGGCAACAACCGGGTGGGAATCACATCGAGCTTCTATTTGCACAGTGAGCTGGCGTTGTGGCCGCAGCGGCTTCTGCTTAGCGCTGGGGGCCGGATCGACATCTATCATGTGGGAAATGAAACACTGATTGGATTCGATCCCCGCGCTCAGCTTCGTTTTGTTGCGACGCCTTGGCTTTCGTTTCAGGCCGCGATCGGAGTGTATCAGCAGCCGCCTTCCTTCCCGGTGCTGCTACCCGGAATTGATACGTTTGCGCTCAAGCTGGGACTTCAGCGGGCACAATCGACGGTGATCAGCGAAGAGACGAAGTTACCGGGGGAGCTGTCGCTTCGGGTTTCGGGATATCATCAGCGCTTTTTCAACATGACCGATATGCCTCCGCTGGGATCTTCGATTTGTGCTGCGCCGCCACCAGAGTCTCTGCATGGCACGACCGCAACGCTGGTTCGTCTTGCTGATGGCCAAGCGTACGGAATGGAGGTATGGCTTCGCCGCAGCGTCGGCCTCATCAGTGGCTGGATTGCCTACACACTGAGTCGTTCGGAGCGCTCCTATCCATGCGGAGTCCGTCCTGCGGACTACGATCAGACACATGTATTGCAGGTGGTTGCGCAGGCACGGCTGCCGCGTGGATTCGTAGCTGGTGTACGTCTTCAGTTTACGACAGGTCGACCCGAGACACTGGTTCCGATGGACACCGACCCAAGCTCTCCGCTTCAGCAGGCCGCCGACCATCGTCCGAGTGATGCACTGCGCAACAACATCAGGCTGCCAAACTATGTACAGCTTGATGTTCGGATCGATAAGCGCTGGATCTTCCGAAGGTGGTATCTGCACGCCTTTCTGGAAGTGGTGAACGCAACCTTTTCACGCACCAATCTCTACCTTGCGTATCCGAGTAGCGATGATCTCGCCGCAGGACGGAAAGACCCTGAGCTACTGGGATTCAATTGGATTTTGCCGTCGCTGGGTTTGCGTGGTGGATTTTAGATACGCTGTGGTTCCATGGAGCTGATCCTTAGGAGTGAGTCTCGAAAAATTATTAGGACTTGAAGAGTCAAGAATTGACCACAGACGTGGCATACTGCTAGTCGATGGACCAATGGACGTCTCTTGGGAGTCATCGCTACCGGATCGATGATGGCATCTTGCTGCTGGAGACAAACGGCGAATTTAGTGAGGCGGATCTCACTCAATACATCGCGATCTTTCAGCGGTTAGCAGTGGATAATCCGACGTTTGCAGTTCTGGCCGACGTTCGCAGAGGGGTTTCCTCCAGCCCCGAGGTTCGCAAGCGTGCCTCTGTCGCTTTTCGGACCAAGTCTCAGCGCGTTCCCATCGTGGTTGTTGGTGCCAGCCTGGCCATTCGCACAATCTTTACGCTGTTTACCAATGCGCAGAGACTGCTGACGGGGACTCCGGCAATGAGTGCCTTCTTCGCCGACTTCACACAAGCAAGGGAGTGGCTCGTTCTAAAGCGTGCGGAGCTGGTGCGACCAGGCTTTCCGGCCCGACCGCCCGTTGATTCGAGACCCCGCTAGCAGATGGATCGGCTGTTGGCATCAGATGGCAACACCCGTAACTTCCCTCTCACGGCGTGGGCGAATGTGGAGTTGAGCGGGGGGGTCCGAACTCGGGCAACCCCTCCCGTAGAACCTCATCCGACGTTGGAACTCCCGGCTCGAATTGGTTGCGTTGGGTGGGAACACAAAGGAGCCATCTCAGGAGGAGCACAGCCTCTTACTGACAGCGCTGTAAGAACACACTGACCGTGTTGGCCAGCCCATTGCTTACCGCCAGGTCGAGCAGTTTATCGCCATTCAAATCCGCAACGACTAGATTCCGTGGGCTGCTTCCGGTGGTAAGAGGCGTGCCCACAGTAAATCCACCGGTTCCGTTGCCGAGCAACAGGCTGGCGGTATCATTGCCCTGATTTGCAGTCACTAAGTCTTGCCTTCCGTCGCCGTTGAGATCAGCCACTGCGAGATACGCCGGATTCGATCCGGCCGGAATCGCGATGGGAGCACTAGCAGAGAAGCTGCCGGTGCCGCTGTTCAGGTGGATGGCGACTGCGTTTCCAACGGGAGAAGAGAAGGCCAGATCTGGCTTCCCATCCTTGTTGAAATCTCCGGACACCAACATCGATGGCGATGCCGATAGGGTCGTTGTGACCGGTGTCGCAAACGTCCCGGTACCGGTTCCAAGGAGCACACTGTAACTGGATGCGGTCGAGTTCGCAGTGACCAGATCCATCTTCCCATCGCTATTGAGATCCGCGACCCACATGGGGCATTTGACGTCGGAGATGGCTTAATTCTGAGACCGCCACCGGGGCGTCATGAGCAAGGCAGTGCACCTGAAGGTAGCTCGCGTCCGCGCCCGATCATTGCGGGACCGCGCTATCTGTCCGTGCGGAGTGGATCGATGCCATGCTGGGCGGTCCGCAACGAAGGCGCTGTGTAGGTCAAACACGACGATGGGACAGCACCACGGAGAAATCTGACGGGAATCAGGTGCCGTAGCTTCAGCGGTGAGAGTCAGTTAGAACGTCGCACGCTCTTCTTCCGCTCGCGCTGTACCGGTCACTCTGGTGGGCACGGAGTGACTTTGGACAGAATGCTCTTCCACGCATGAGAAGAGTCTGGATGAGGTGGTATTCTGAATACATCAACCTATACCTTGCGACCCCGATCTGATGGTATTCTGCATGACTCGCAACCTGACCTGCTGCCAGTGCCACCGTCGGAGATGCCCCCTTCCTAACGACAGCTTCAGGGCAGGTTTCTTTTTGTAGATCCGGCCGGACAGAAAAAGTAGTAATATGGAGCTGCGGGAGTTCCGCTTTGCTTAGGCAGCGCAGAGATGGTGTCGAGTAGCGAGCATGTGCCATCCGTCTGGTTTCAGTTCGTCCCAGGATTGTCACGGTCGCTTTGCTGTTCAGAGCATGGACTTGCTTCCGCTCGCTCGTCTGGCCCCGCTGCTTAGCGACCTACCAAGATACCAGTGTTCTACAGTTACCGCCCTCAGGCGATATTAAATGAAGGCAGATATGAATAAAAATATTAGTATGGATATTCCAGTTACTTGGCAGTTCGTTCGTAAGGTGAAACGCCTTATCGAGGATGAACTGGACGAGCTGCCTGATGCATTTCGCTACAGCGCGAGCATGGTTGCAGCGGAGTTGGTTGGTAATGCGATTAAGTATGGCGAAATATCAAAATCTTCGCCCCATGCGCATTTTAATGTGTCGGTGACTCCGTCTGAAATGGTTATTGAGGTTAGTAATCCGATAAAGTCGGAAGATAACCTTCGTGAAGTTCAAACTCGTATTGATCAACTCTCTGTATCCTCAAATCGTGAGACCCTTTATCTTAAGCGTCTCGAAGAGCTGCTTTCTGGAAACTCTCAGGGCAGTCAGCTCGGACTCTATCGGATAGGATACGAGGGAGAGTTCGATCTGAGCTACACATATACGAATCAGGAACATGTGTTAACGATTCGAGCAACCAGAGGACTATCATGAGCGTTGAGACGCAAAAGGTTGAATGGGACGAACTGACTCTCCTTGTTGAGGCTGGCCCGCTGGCAACGACCGTCCGTTGGCAGGGGAGCAGTGAAGTGCAGGATCCCGAAAAGAGCGTTGGTCAGTTTCTTCGTGGTCTGATCCCGCAGCTCTCAGGTCATAAGCTGATAATGAACTTCTTGGCGCTGGAGTATATGAATTCAGCGACGGTCCAGCCATTATTGCGGATGCTCCGAGCGCTGAATGAAAATCAAATTCCAACCGAAATTGTCTATGATGCTGATATTGACTGGCAGCGCGTCAGCTTTCGGCTGATTAAGACGGTATCAGCCACTCTGCCATATATTCGCGTGATGGAGAAGCGCGAAGTATCGTAGAGTCGCTTGAGGTGAGTGCGCCATGGGCGCGTTTCCTCTGCTTTCATAGAACAGTTTTGCATCTGAATTGCAACCATGTTGATTTTCTGCTGTAAGTAACTCGGCAGATAATCAGACTTGCGTCAAGTTAGACCTACCACAACCGCTATGTCAGATGTGTGGTGAGATTTGCGCTATTTTTGCAAAGCTGATGGTTCAATAGCAGCTAGCTATCGGTTCCCGCTAGACGGGTTCTGATGAAATCAAGTAGAATACGAACATGGATGATTCTGGCCCTGACTCAACAGTGACTGTCGTGGCGCGGATACGGCAGATCAGCCGAGAACATCCCACTCGTGGCGCGGTGGAGTTTGGTAGCTCGGTGATGAGCTACGCAACGCTGGACGTGCAATCCAGCCGCTTGGCGGCCTGTCTTCGGGAGCGCTTTGGCGTGTCCCGGGGCTCCTTTGTGGGTATCTGTCTTGAGTCATCTCCGACTGCAATGGTGGCGATCCTGGCAATTCTGAAGGCCGGAGCGGCTTACGTTCCGCTCGATGCGGATCTGCCGAAGCAGCGGCTGTCGTACATGATTCGTGATACCGGGCTGAAGGTTGTGCTGACTCAGCGTAAGTTCAGTGTCGACATCGCCTTGTCGGCGCTCGAGCCGGGCGCGCTGCGAATGCTACTACTCGATCAGGATCAATCGTGGCAGGCACCTCGGGATGATTGGGATGAATCAGCGAGTGCACCGACTCCCAGCGATCTGGCCTACCTCATCTACACCTCTGGTTCCACGGGAATTCCCAAGGGTGTCATGGTGGAGCATCGTGGCCTGCTCAACCTTTCAGACGCCAGTGCTCGGCTGTTTGACATCTCTGAACGAAGTCGAGTGGTTCAGTTCTCTTCGTTGAGTTTTGATGCTGCGGTATGGGAGATATTTACGGCCCTGGTAGGCGGCGGAACGTTGGTGTTGGGGGCCCGTACGGACATGCTACCCGGGCGTGCCTTGGCGACCTTCCTTGCTCGCAACCGCATCAATTGGATCTGTATTCCTCCTTCGTTACTGGCCTCGATGCTGGACGCAAAAGAGGACTTGGCTTGTTTGCACACGGTGGTGGCAGGAGCCGAGGCCTGCCCGCTTGCGGTCGCCCGTGCATGGGCCAAAGGGGGACGACGATTCTTTAACGCGTATGGTCCTACGGAGACCACAGTCTGCGCAACGACGTATCGGTTCCTGGGAAGTGAGGACAGCGTTCCCATTGGTGTGCCGCTGCCCGGAGTTCATACCTACGTGGTCGATGAGACCCTGCAACGGGTTCCGGCCGGTCAAGCGGGGGAACTGTGTATTGGTGGCATCGGGGTAGGTCGTGGCTACCTGCATAAGCCGGAACTCAACGCAAGAGTGTTCATCCGCAGCCCCTGGAGTGATGAGACGCTGTACCGCACCGGCGATATCGTTGTGGAGAATGCTCAAACTGGCTTGCTAGAGTTTGTTGGCCGACGAGACAATCAGGTCAAGGTCAGAGGCTATCGGATCGAGATCGAAGCCATCGAGCACGCGCTGAGCGAACATCCTGGTGTGCAGAATGCGGCGGTAGCGGTTGTGGAACTCCAGACTCCCAGTCTGGAGCGATCCAAGACGCTCGTTGGCTACTTCGTGGCACGACCAGGTGCAGACCCAGAGGGGCTTAGTCAGGAAGGGGTGACTCGATTCCTGGTTGGGAAGTTGCCGCACTATATGGTGCCTCCCATCTACGTGCAGCTTGACGTGATGCCGATGAAGGCAAACCGTAGCAAGATCGATCGCGCTGCGCTGCCACTGCCAACAGCCAAACGAACCGGCAGCCAGCCGCTGACGGATCGAACCCGGCAGATTGCGACCCTGTTCGATCAGGCACTGAATCTGCCACTTGGAACCATCCAGCAGCACGATCACTTCTTCCAGATGGGCGGCAACTCGATGGATGTTGCGCATTTGTTGATGGCGCTGAAGACCGAGTTTGGCGTGCAGGTTCCGGCCCGAACGGTGTATGTGAATCCGACTCCTGCTGCTATGGATGCGGCTGTCGAAGCCATCCTGAGCTCTCCCTATTTCACGACTGCTGCGGAGGTTGTCGATCTCGCCAAAGAGGCGCGTTTGAAGGACGACTTTCCGCTGCAGATTGTGGCCGGTCCGGCGACTCCCAAGATCATTCTGCTTACGGGAGGAACCGGCTTCATGGGCGCTGCCCTGCTCCAAGAGTTACTCAGCCGTGATGCCACGCTGAAGGTCTATTGTCTGGTGCGTAGTGATTCGGAGGCCAGTGCCAGAGAGCGGTTGGAACACACCTTCCAAAACTACGGACTGGCGGTCTCTGTGCTCGAGCGAGTCTGCGCGATCCCCGGCGATATCGAGAACGTGACGTTGGGGTTGGCGGCCGCACAGTACGCACGTCTCTCGTTGGAAGTGGACACCGTTTATCACTGTGCGGCGGACATCAACTACTCCAAACCATACGCGCTCGTGAAGGGGCCAAACGTCGACGGAACCCACAACGTGCTGCGCTTCGCGTGCGCTGGGAGCCCGAAGACGCTTCAGTATGTTTCAACCGCTGGGCTGTTCGGTGCGACGGCGGCATTGCTCGGTATTAACGATGTACTGGAGGACTATGACATCAAATCAAGCATTGCTATTATGGCCATTGAAAATGGATATGCGAAATCGAAGTGGATTGCCGAACGACTAGTGCAGGCCGCTGCTGCTCGCGGACTCCGGGCTGGGATCTATCGTCTCGGATTTATCGAGGGAAGCAGCCGAACCGGCATCGCAAACATAGCGGACCTTCTCTGTCGGATGATCTGCGGTTGCATCCAAATGGGTGTTTATCCAAATTTCCCTGAGAAGTATTGGATTGTCACTCCCGTTGATTTTGCAGCCAACGCGATAGCACATATATCGCTTTCTGGTGGAACCGGACCTTATCATATCGTTGTAGACCATGACAAAGATGCTCGACACAACGACATGTTTGAAACCATCAATGCACTTGGCTTCCCGGTGCGACGGATCGATCCAGCGGATTGGTTCGAAGCATTGGCCACATGCTCTCCCGATAACGCTCTTTATCCGATCACTTCGTATTTACTCGAAAAAGTACACGAGGGTCGAAATACCATCCTCGAAGCGCATTATCGGACAGAAGCTTGCGCGAACACCCGGACTCATGAAGCGTTGGCTGGCTCGGGGACGGTGGTGCCGACGATTGACGCCGAGTTGATCGCCAAGTACCTGTCTTACTTCGTCTCTTGTGGATTAATCAAACGACGTGCAGTGACGGAATGAGTTGTAGATGAAGCAGGTGAAACTGGAATGAGCGGCGTGAGTTGATTCAGGGCCGAAATTTGGACGTGTCGATCCAATCGTGGCCTAGCAATCTGGCAGCCTCTGTAGGAACTACCAAACAAAGCGGCAGACAAATGATATCTATCCCTGGTTACGAGTTTACCACCGTTCTTCACGAAGGAATATCGACGATTATTGTTCAAGGTCATCGCATTGTCGATGACATGCCAGTGGTGGCAAAACTACTACGGAGTGAGTATCCCCGACCGCGTGATTTGGCGCGGCTTAGGCACGAATTTGGGATTTTGCGACAATTGAATATGCCAAATATCATCAAAGCATATTCGATAGAGAAATATGGCAATGGTATTGTACTAATATTGGAGGGATTGACCGCGAAGGCGCTGAGCGAGCACATTCATCGCAAGACGCTTGACCTGGGAACCAGTCTGCGGATTGCCCTGACCCTCGCCGAGATTCTGGCCGAACTGCACAAGCATCGTATTACCCATAAGGACATCAAGCCGCAGAATGTCCTGCTCGAAGAGGCAACTGGAAAGGTCTATCTCATTGACTTTGGCGTCGCGTCCCATCTGTCTCAGGAGACTCAGAACAGCACGCCTGCCCATGCCCTCGAGGGCACGCTGGCGTATATGTCTCCGGAACAAACTGGACGGATGAATCGGAGCATCGATCACCGTACAGACTACTATTCACTGGGAGTCACCCTGTACGAGATGCTCGTAGGTTCGCTGCCCTTTGTGAGCACAGACCCAGTGGAGCTGGTGCATCAGCACATTGCGGTGACACCGGTTGCGCCGCATCAGCGGAATCCTCGGATTCCGCAGGTGGTGTCGGATTTGGTGATGAAGCTGCTGGCCAAGGCGGCTGAATCTCGCTACCAGAATGCGGCAGGAATCGTCGCGGACCTCAAGGAGTGCCTGTCCCAGTGGAACTTGCACGGCACCGTTTTCGCTTTCCCACTCGGCAAACATGACATCAGTGATACGCCGCAGATTCCCCAAAAGCTCTATGGTCGGGAACGCCATGTGGCGGCGTTGATGGGTGCCTTCGAGCGAGTGAGCAGCGGTCGTTCGGAGCTGTTGCTGGTGGGCGGACCGTCGGGAGTGGGTAAGTCGGTCCTGATTCAGGAAGTGAACCAGGCGATCGCTCGGCAGGGTGGAGATTTCGTCAGCGGTAAGTTTGATCAGCTACACCGAACCCTGCCGTTTGCTGCGTTTACGCAGGCGTTTCGTGAACTTGTGCGCCACCTGCTCATGTTGCCAGAGGCGCAGCTTGGTCAGTGGCGGAGTCGACTCGCTACTGCGCTGGGATCGAATGCTCAGCTCATCATTGATCTGATTCCGGAACTGGAGTTTGTGCTGGGTCCGCAGCCACCTGTTGCCACGTTGGGACCAACGGAAGCGCAGCTCCGGTTCGGACTGGTGATGCAGAACTTCGTGCGAGTCTTCTGCACGGCTGGTCATCCGGTGGTTCTGTTTCTGGATGATTTGCAATGGGCAGACCCAGCTTCTCTGTGGCTGTTGCAGCTTCTGTTGACCGATGCGGAGCGGGGACACCTGCTGATCGTGGGGGCCTACCGCGACAACGAAGTGGACGCTGCCCACCCGCTGCGAGCCACGATTCAACAGTTGCGTAAGCACGATGTGGAAACGAATGAAGTGACGCTCGAGCCGCTCGCGCTGGAGGATGTTCAGTTGATGTTGGCGGAGACATTTGGCCAGCACGCCGCTGGCCCGGTGGATTCGCTTGCGCGCCAAGTCCACGCCAAGACGCAAGGCAACCCATTTTTCATCATTCAGTTTCTGTCGGCACTGCACAAAGCCGGGCTGCTGTATTTGGATCTGGCCATGAGCAAGTGGACGTGGGATGTGGCACGAATCGCCGCCGCTCCGCTTACCGACAATGTCGTGGAGTTCATGTCCGGCCAGATTCAGAAGCTGCCAGTGGACACCCAGCACTTGTTGGCCCAGGCCGCATGCATCGGTTTCCAGTTTGGGCTGTCGACGTTGGTGAACATTGCGGAACGAGCTCCTCTGGCCGTTTCCGCAGCGTTGTGGCCAGCGCTGGGACAGGGGCTACTTCTACCCACGTCCTCAGAGTATCGACTGGTGCCGGGACAAGAGGATGTCGATGGCACTCCGGCAGTGAGCGATATCGACCTCAACGTCTCCTATCGATTCCTGCATGATCGCGTGCAGCAGGCGGCCTATTCCTTGATTCCTGAGGAGCAGCGGCCTGCACTGCACCTGCGGATCGGACGGGGGTTCCGACAGAATCTACCGAGCACGCCCCGCGCCGAGGTGGTCTTCGAAGTGGTTCATCACCTCAACGCCGGAGCGTCGTGCATGACGGAGCTGGCGGAACGCATCGATTTGGCGCGCTTGAACCTGCAGGCTGGTCGGATGGCCAAGGCTGCGACGGCCTATTCGGCTGCGGCGGACTTTTTCGGGGCGGGGGTCGCCCAGCTCGATGCATCCATCTGGGAGACCGACTATGAGCTGGCCTTCGATCTTCATCGAGATCAGGCAGAGTGTGAATATCTGGCAGGCCGCTTTGCAAAGGCTGAGTCGCTGTTGGCGCAGCTCCTTGGGCGGGTGAGTTCCAATCTGCAGCGCACCGAAATCTTGGGATTGCGCATGATGCTGTACGCATCGCAGGGTCGATTCGAGGAAGGCGTCACCGCAGGGCGAGAGGGTCTCAAACTGCTCGGCATCGATCTCCCAGTAGGACCGGCAGATTGCTTCGCGGCGCTGATGGCCGAAATCGGGAGTATCGACAAGATCCTCGGTGCTGGCAGCATTACCTCGCTGGTGGACGCGCCGCTGCTCACAGCGAAAGACAAGCAGGCCGCTCTCCGCCTGATGATGGATCTGAGTCCGCTCGCCTATCAGGCTGAGCCGCCTCTGTTCGCGGTCGTCGTGGCCAAGCAAGTCTCGCTCTCATTGACTTTCGGCCACGCCAGCATCTCGGCCTACGGTTATGTGACCTACGGGATCATCATGGCCGGAGCGTTTGGTCGCTATGCGGAAGCCATCGCACTGGGTCATTTGTCACTGTTGCTGGTAGAGAAGCTCCACGGAACCGAGGTTGCTTGCAGAGTGAATGCCTGCTTCGGATTTTACGCTCCGTACGGAGAGCCCCTCCGTTCGTCGATCGGTGTCTTTACGAGGGCGCAACAGATTGGGCTTGAGTCTGGAGACTACTACTATGCATCGCTTGCGTTCTTGTACGTTCCGCTTACGCTGCTGCGACTGGGGGACTCCTTAGATACCGTTCGTGACGAAGTCTCCCGTGGCTTGACGGCGATGAAGCGTACCCAGGATCAGACGGGGCTTTCCGGGCTGCAACTGATTCGACAAGTCATCGCATGCTTGCAAGGTCAGACAGAGAGCCCGACCTCGTTCAACAGTGCTGAGTTCGATGTGACGCAGTGGTTGGCACATGTGGACGCGATGAAGCTTGGTGGCATGAGATGCCTCTACCAGATCTATCTATTGCAGGTCTGTTACCTTCACGGAAGGTACCAAGAGGCGCTGGCGATGGCGGAGGGAGCAGAACGCTTGCTCGGTGCTGCCGTTGGTCTTCACTATTCGACCGACCATCCGTTCTACACAGCGCTGGCACTGGCCGCACAGTACGATACGGCCTCTGCAGAGCAGCGTCCGGCACAGCTCGCAGCAATGAGCGTTCACTTGGCCACTCTGGAGAGATTACAGCAGGGATCTTCCACCAATGAGGCGCATCGCCACGCGCTGGTAGCAGCCGAAATCCACAGGGTTTCCGGTGAGCCCACACAAGCGATGGCGTTGTACCAACAAGCGATTGCGCTCGCCCGCGACAATGGTTTTCCGCATCATGAAGCGCTCGCGAATGAACTCCTTTCCAAGTTCCATTTGACCCAAGGAAACGTCAAGGCAGCCTCTGAGCATATGACCAAGGCGCGTTACGACTACGAGCGATGGGGGGCCAGCGTCAAGGTCGCTCAGCTTACGGAACAGTACACCCAGCAGTTCGCTGTACCCGAAGTGGCTCCGGATCCATCGCGTGAGCCTTTAAACAGAGTGACCGACACCACCACCACCATGTGGATGTCCGGGCAGAGCCTCGATGTAGTCAGTGTCCTGCGGGCGTCTCAGGCGATCTCGAGCGAGATCGTGCTCACCAAGGTTCTCGATCGAGTGATGCGGGTGGTGGTCGCCAGTGCAGGGGCCCAGCGCGGCTTCCTGGTGCTAAAGAGCAACGATTCGCTGTGGGTGGAGGCACTCATTGTTGTGGATCCAGAGCGCGTCGAAGTAGGACTGCACACCCCAGTTGCTTCACGTGCTGATTTGGCCGCCACCATCATTCAGTATGTGGCCCGCAGCCATGAGACCGTGGTCATCAGCGATGCCACCACCGCACCCCGCTTCGCTTCAGATCCGTACATTGCTCGTGAGCGCCCGAAGTCGATTCTCTGTCTGGCACTGCTCCACCAGGGGCGGCTGGTCGGGACCGTGTATCTGGAAAACAACGTCTCCACCAATGTGTTTACGCATGAGCGTGTCGAGCTGCTGCGCTTGATCTCTTCTCAAGCCGCGATTTCGGTCGAGAATGCGCAGCTCTATTCGAACCTTCAGGAAGCAACCGAGAAGCTCAAGCAGAGCAATGAGAACTTGGAACAGCAAGTTGCGCAGCGCACGTCAGAGCTGAGCAAGGCGCTGAACGAACTATGGAGTGAGATGGATCTTGCGCGAAAGATCCAAACGGTGTTGTTGCCGACCGAAGCAACCATCTCCGGATACGAAGTGACCGCGATCATGCGGCCCGCTGCTACCGTTGGTGGTGATTACTATGACATCTTTCAGGAGGCCGGATCGGACTGGCTCCTGATCGGGGATGTGTCAGGCCATGGGGTCAGCGCGGGACTCTGCATGATGATGGTGCAGACTGCGGTTCGGGCGGTAGCACGTACCTTGCAGAGTCAGCCAAACCGGCGGCGTCCTGCGGAAGTTCTGACACTGGTCAACTCGGCAATTCACCGAAACTTGAGCGAGATCGGCAAAGACCATTACATGACGATCTCTGCATTCTCCTTTCAGGAAAACCGGATCCTCTACGCGGGTCTCCACCAGGACATCCTGGTGTTCCGTGCCGCGAAGCGACAGATCGAACGGATTGAGACACGCGGCGTCTGGCTAGGCGTACTCCCCAGCGTAGAAGGACTGCTGTTTGAGGACCAGTTGGAACTGGCACCTGACGACGTCATGATACTGTTTACCGATGGCGTGACCGAAGCGAGTATCGGAAAGCGCAGATATCTCCAGACCGATGGATTGGAATCCATGCTGCAAGAGGTCATCCCTACAGCTCAGGGTACGGCGCAAATTGTCGATTTCGTCCTACAGCGCCTAAAAGCCTATATTGTAAAAGATGACATTACCTTGATCGCGGTAAAGAAACTACGGGATGGGAAAGAAAACCATGCCTAAGATAATAGATTTAGAAATACCAAAAAGTTGGGATTTTGTAAGGCATATTCGAGCCAAGGTCGAGGATGAATTGGCCGACTTGCCAATAGGTTTACGTTATGCTGCCGGTATGGTGGCTTCGGAACTCGCCGGAAATGCCATCAAATACGGGGATCCCAATGGGCCCGTGCCAGCCCACCTTTCTTGCGAGATCGCAGATAAAAAAATTGTGATCGAAGTAAGTAACTACGTTAAATCGCAGGAGCTGGTGCAAGAAGTGCGGAGCCGCGTCGATCAGATGTCTAGTGCCGAGGATGTTGAGGCACTATTTATCAAGCGTCTCATTAGCTTCCTCAATGAGACGGCCCAGGGGAGCCAGCTTGGCCTTTACCGAATTGGATATGAAGGCGGATTCAATTTGAATAGCTCATATCAAAATTCGATTCTAACGCTCCGTGCTACGAGAGGGATATCATGACTACCGGTGAGATATCCTATTCATTTGAAGAATCTGGCATCCGCGTCGTTCGCGGAGAGCACAGTACGAGAATCATATGGCTAGGTGTGTGGGATCTTCGGGTTCCCGATCTCGGCATCGGCCCCTTCTTCAAGTCCTTGATGCCGAGTCTGTCCGGTAAGAAAGTGATTGTCGATTTTTGCGAATGCGAATACATTAACTCATCGTCGATCAATACACTATTCCAGCTCGTGAAGGATTTGAACGCAAAGGAACTTGACACCGAGCTGTTGTACAATGCCACCGTAGAATGGCAACGAATTACATTCCGCAGTGTCAAAACCGTCACCCAGACCTTGCCGCACATTCACGTCACAGCCAACTGAGTGCGTCCGTCAGTAGTTGATCTGGAAGTGTCTCTGTCTCTCTCTCTCTCTCTCTCTTAAGACTCATCCGTACTCCCAACCACTCCTCATACCTAGACCTACTGGACTCCGCAGTTGGACGATGTGGTCGCGGAGGCCAGGATCGGGGTTGCGAGCGAAGATCGATCTGGATTTTCGTTCGATACCAGTACCCACACGTTCGCACTGGTTGTTCGCCGGGAAACCCGATTCCAGGCTGAGGCAGGTAAGAGAGACCTGGGTCATGGATAACCGTTGACCATAGACGCCGAGGTCATCCATGATTACTAGAGGGGTGGGGAACCGTTGGCTCGTGCAGTCAAGCTAATTGGGAACCGGTACGAACTTGTCGAGCAAATTGGTGCCGGTGGAATGGGCATTGTTTACAAGGCCCTGGACCGACTGCGTGGCGAGTATGTCGCGCTGAAGAGCGTCTTTCCTCCATTGTCGAAGCCGGAGGCATCCATTGACACAAGTCCCGTTGGACGCACCGAGTTGGCCATTTCAGCCGCACGGTCCCGAACGCGGCCACGACCCGGCACTGGACAGCAAGAGACCGCTACCAGCATGTGGACGGCACCGTTTTCGCCAAAAGACGCGAAGCGACCCGCGCTGGTGGCTCTCTCTCGGGAGTTCCGTACACTCGCGTCGCTGCGCCATCCGTACATCATTACGGTTCTAGACTACGGATTCGATGCCCACCGGAGTCCGTTCTTCACGATGGAGCTTGTCAGCGGTGGACGAGGTCTGTTGGATGGGAATCGCAATCGGACCTTCTCGGAACGCATGGAACTCCTGTTCCAGATCGCGCAAGCGCTCAGCTATCTGCATCGGTGCGGAGTCCTGCATCGGGATCTCAAACCGGCGAACATTCTGGTCATTCAGTCACCGACGGGTCCACAGGTCAAGGTACTCGACTTTGGTCTGGCCATGATCAAGGCAGTGGAGCCGACCGCCAACGCAGAGATTTCCGGAACGATGGCCTACATGGCACCGGAGTTACTGCGGGGTGTGGCTGCCAGTGAGTCCTCCGATCTGTACGCCTTCGGTGCGACTGCGTTTGAGCTTCTGTCCGGACATCCTCTTTTTGCGGGTTCGACTCCCAGCAAACTGCTTGGTGAGATTCTGGACCGCACTCCCAACCTGCAAGAACTTGTGGTGCCTTCCGCGCTGCGTGAGCTGTTGGAGCGGCTGTTGGCGAAGGACCGGAGCAACCGTCCAAGTGAGGCCTCGTTGGTGTGCGCCCAGTTGGCTGAGTCTGTCGGTCTTCCCGCGCCTGCAGAGACGAGCAGCATCCGGGAGAGCTTCCTTCAGGCCGCCGCGTTCGTGGCCCGGGAAAAGGAGGTTGGGGAACTGGTGACTGCACTCGACGAAGCGCTCGGTGGTCGGGGGAGCAGTTGGTTGGTGGGGGGAGAGAGCGGGGTGGGCAAGTCTCGCCTACTGGATGAAGTACGAGTCCAGGCACTCATTCGTGGAGCGCAGGTACTGCGAGGACATGCACTGACGATTGGAGGAGGCTCTCCCTATCATGTGCTGAGAGACGTACTGCGGGCTCTCTGTCTACAGGTCGATCTATCTGATCATGAGGCGAGCGTTCTCCGTGCGCTGATTCCGGACTTGGCCGACCTATTGGAGCGACCTGTGCACGGAGTGCCACGGCTAGATGCCAAGGCCACCCAAGAGCAGTTGCTCCGGGTCATCGCGGAGGTGTTCACGCACATCCAGGTTCCAACCGTGCTGCTGCTAGAGGACATACAGTGGGCAGGAATCGAGAGCATCATTGCGCTCGGTCGCTTGACGCGCAATCTTCGGAAGCGTCCCATTGTCGTCATCGCGAGCTACCGAGATGATGAGGCACCCTGGGTACCATCCGCACTGCCGGCGATGGAGGTTGTCAAGCTATCCCGGTTCGATCGTGAGAGCATTGCTGCCCTTAGCGAATCGATGTTGGGCCCTGATGGCTGTCAGCAGGAACTGGTGGATCTGCTCCAGCGCGAAACGGAAGGGAACCTGTCAATTTCTCATTTCGTAGCGACGGGCGGGTGTTGTGACGGCGCGCGCGAGGGTGTTGGATTTGGGGGGACCAGTGAGGGCAACTGTCACCCGTTCACACAGCGCAGGAGATCAGCTTCACAAACACCCAATGCGCGGCGGGCTGCGCGGGCATGTCCACGAGGAGCACATCGCTTGACGTCGCGCTTGGGCCCCTTCTGTCGATATCGCGAGGGCGTTGTGTAGGTTGATCCGGGGCAATGTTGGCTTCAGCGGGTCCGCTTCGCGGGCTTGGCCGTTGAGGTCTTTTGGGCTTTGGTGAGCCGCTTTCGGAGCCGGAGAATCGGCTCTTCCACTGTGTCGGGACCGATGACGGCAACCCGCTCGTGCGCACGCTGGATCATCTGATGCAACTTGGCGCGCAAGACGTCCGGGGGTGGGACTTCCAGCATGTACTCCGCGACCCGGATGCCGCTCTGCTCCAGTTGCAGAAGCTCGACGTGCTCGCTGCTTTTGCCAGCACACAGGATCAAACCCAGCGGCGCGTCCTCACCGGGGGCCTGTTCGTACTTTGCGAGCCAGCGCAGATACAGCTCCATCTGGCCTTTGTCCGCCGCCTGAAACTCGCCGATCTTCAGCTCGATGGCGACGAGCCGGCGCAGACGGCGATGGAAAAACAGCAGGTCGATGTAGTAGTCGCGCCCATCAATGGTGAGTCGCTTCTGCCGTGACAGGAAGGCGAAGTCGGTGCCCAGCTCCAGCAGGAAGGACTCCAGTTCGCGCAGCAGCGCCGATTCCAGATCCTTCTCGCTGAATGCAATGGGCAAGCCCAGGAAGTCGAGTCTGTACGGATCGCGGAACACCAGATCTGGTGTCATGCGGTCCTCGTCACGCAGGCCATCCAACTCTGCCTTCGCAAGCAGCGCGGGACGACGCGAGATCGCCGTCCGCTCGTACAGCATGCCTTGAATCTTGGCCTTCAGCGTACGCACTGGCCAGCGCTCGACCCTGCACAGTTCGGTGTAGAACTGGCGACGCAGCTCTTGCTTGAGGGGCAAAAGCTCGACGAAGTGGCTCCAGCTCAATTGTCGCGACAGTGTCGCGACAATTTTTCCGTCGGGGAATAGCTCAGAGAACAGGATCATCCGGCGCAGGTTCTTCTCTGCAAAACCTCGCCCGTACTCAAGTGCCAATTGTCGCGACAGTGTCGCGACAATCTGCGCGCCATATGTCGCCCGTCGCTGACCAAGGATTTCGCGCCGAATTCGGACCCCGACGTTCCAGTACAGCGTGACCATGCCGCTGTCGATGGCCTGCGCGACACGCTTACGGGCGTGCTCGATGAGGGCCCGCAGGTCAGCCAATAACTCTGC
>WBZP01002710.1_pt1 | contig 20018 bp, 19 predicted proteins | sample 5204301 | NCBI WGS metagenome assembly WBZP01 (sample SAMN12412401, study PRJNA552823) | activated sludge metagenome | isolation source: activated sludge from nitrification reactor of wastewater treatment plant... | place: USA: Pennsylvania | collected 2017
GTCGACCGCCGCGTCGCGCATCGCCTCGACCGGCTTGGTGCGCCCGGCGCGGAACGCGGGGACGAACACCGACAGCACGGTCACCACCGTGCCGACCGCCAGGCACAGCACGATCGTCCAGGGCCGTACCGACAGCCCGGCGCCCGGCAGTCGGATGTCGAAGGCTCCCAGGATCGCCTGGACCGCGAACGCCAACCCCATGCCGAACACGATGCCGATCGCGCTCGACACCGCCCCGATGACCGCCCCCTCGAACAGCAGCGACCGACGGACCTGCGCCGGGGTGCCGCCGACGGCGCGGATCAGCGCGAGCTCACGGAACCGCTGGGTGACCACCACCGAGAACGTGTTGAAGATGACGAACGCGGCCACGAACATGGCCAGGTAGGCGAAGCCCTGCAGCAGCGGCCGCAACAGGTCGACCAGGCCGGCGCTCATCGCTCGTTGGTCGCTGCGGAACCGGTCTCCGTCCTGCACCTCGACCGACCGCTGCAGGTCTTCGCGCAGCGTGTCGGCGACGGCCCGGGTGCTGCCATCGTCGGTCGCCACCAGGATGCGGGTCCAGCCCCCGGTGCCGGGGGCGAGCAGCCGGGTGGCGTCCGCCGGCGCGAAGGAGAACGTGCCGCCGTCGTCGAGGGCGTCCTGGCCGCCCAGGTTCGTGACTCCGACGACGGTGGCCGTGACCGGTCCTGACGGGGTCGCGAGTCGGATGTGGGAGCCGACCTCCAGGTCCTGGTCCTCGGCGGTGCCGCGGTCGACGGCGACCTCGACCTCGACGTCGCCGTCGGTCGTGTTGCCGGTGACCGGTCGCGGCGCTCGACCGGACTCGATCGAGAGCGGGTCGAGCTCGTCGTCGTCGATCCAGGACCGACCCTGGGCGCGCGAGGTCAGCGATTCGTCGTGGCGTCCCAGCAGGTTGACCGGCCCGGTGAGCTCGCCGGCCGCGGCAGCGACACCGTCGGTGGCGCGGACCGCGTCGAGCACCGATCCGGGGACCGACGCCGGACCTCCCTCGATCGCGCCGGCCGGTTCGACGACCAGGTCGACCCGCGCGTACTCGAGGTCGACGGTGCCGGTCAGAGCGGCGCGCATGGCGTCGGTGAGCATCAATCCCGCGGCCAGGAACCCGATGCCGATGATCACGGCCAGCGCGGTCGAGATCAACCGGGTGAGGTTGGCCCGGAGGTTGGTGAGGGCGTAGCGCAGCACGGTCGGAGCGCGCCTCAGATGCCCAGGGCGCCCATACGGGCCAGGATCGACTCCCGGGTGGGGGCCAGCAGCTCGTCGACGATGCGTCCGTCGGCCAGGAACAGGATGCGCCCGGCGTACGACGCGGCGACCGGGTCATGGGTCACCATCACCACCGTCTGGCCCTGCTCGGCGACGGCCCGGGCCATGAAGGTGAGGATCTCGGCCGAGGATCGGGAGTCGAGGTTGCCGGTCGGCTCGTCGGCGAAGATGATCTGCGGCCGCTCGACCAGGGCGCGGGCCACCGCCACGCGCTGCTGCTGGCCGCCGGACAGCTCCGACGGCTTGTGATCCAGGCGGTCGCCCAGCCCGACGGTCGCCACCACCTGGTCCATCCACGCCGGGTCGGGGGAGCGGCCGGCCAGGTCGAGGGGGAAGGTGATGTTCTCGCGGGCGGTGAGGGTGGGCAGCAGGTTGAACTGCTGGAACACGAACCCGACCCGGTCCCGCCGCAGCAGGGTCAGCTGCTTCTCGGTCAGGCGGGTGATGTCGACGTCGCCGATGAACGCCTGTCCGGCGGTGAGCCGGTCGAGCCCGGCGGCGCACTGCATCAGCGTCGACTTGCCGGAGCCCGACGGGCCCATGATGGCGGTGAAGCGGCCGGGTTCGAAGCCGACGGTGACGCCGTCGAGGGCGCGCACCTCGGCCTCGCCGACGCCGTACACCTTGGTGGCGCCGATCACCTGGGCCGCCCACGCGATCGTGGCGGCGGGCGCGGCGGGCGCGGCGGGCGCGGCCGGGGGCAGGTCGGGGGAGGTCACGGAGCGCTCCTGCAGGTCAGTTCGGGGACTCGGCCCAGTTGATCGTGATCTCGTCGAACCCGGCGGCGCCCAGGAACGTGCGCAACCACTGCTCGGTGTTGGTCCGGGCCTGGTCGAGCACGTCGGAGTTCCGGGCGGCCGCCTGCAGCTTCTTCTCCGCCGCGCGGTAGACGGGCCCGTCGTCGATCGGGTTGGACTCGAACACGTCCGCGATCCGGTCGACGATCCCACGGTCCCGGCTCACGATGCGGGCCGACCCCACGTCGATCTCCGGGTCGGTCAGCTGCGGTTCGGGCAGGGTGAGCTGGATGCTGGTGCCGTCGTTCGACACCTTCACCGAGTTGGGGCCCAGATCGCCGAAGTCGACCGTCGCCCGCACGTTGCCGGTCACGATCGCGGTGACCCGTTCGCCCTTGATGAACCCGGGCAGGAAGTTGTCGTTCTCCAGGTCGACGTCCTGGGTGAAGTTCGCCTCTGCCGCCGTGAACTCCTCGAGCGTGCGGATGCGGTCGAGGACCGCGGGGCCCGAGCGGTCGACGGTCGTGGTGCCGAACGGGTTCCACACGTTGAGCAGGCCGACCACGACCAGGGCGAGCAGTCCGAGCGCGATGACGACCAGCGACGCGGTGGCGACGATGCCGAGGCCGGCCCGGCCGGGGGAGGTTCGGGTGCGAGCCATGGTCCGCCCAACGTACCGGGCGGTCGGTCCCCTCCGACGGTTCCGTTCCTGGCCGCTGCCCGGCTTCTCAGGAATCGGTGCGCTGTGTCGGGTGACCCGGGGGCGGCCTCGCAGGTGCTGGCTACCCTGGGTCGGTGCCCGACGACCTGCCCGCGGACGCGGTCCCGATCCGGATGCTCGGCCCCGACGACACGGGTTCTGGCTCGGTCGGTCCCGGAACGGTCGGTCCCGGCACCGTCGATCCCGGCACGGTCGATCCCGAGACGGTCGGTCCCGACACCCTGGATTCGGGTGCCGGCGGCGGAGGTCCGTCCGGTCGGGTCGTCGTCGCGCTGGTCGCGGTGCTCGCGGTCCTGGTCGGCGTCGCCGGGGTGCTCGTCTACCAGCGGGCCACCACCCCGGGCGCGGACTCGGTCGACGTCGGGTTCATGCAGGACATGACCACCCACCACCAGCAGGCCGTCGAGATCGCGTCGATCGTCGCCGAGACCGCCCAGGACCCCGACATCCGGGCCTTCGCCCGCGAGATCCTGACCTTCCAGAGCTACGAGGTGGGCTACATGGAGGCGCTGCTCGAGGACTGGGGCCAGTGGCCGTTCTCCGACGACCGCACCGCCATGAAGTGGATGGACATGGCGTCGGCGCCGTCGGAGATGCCCGGCATGCAGACCGAGGCGTCGATCCAACAGCTCGAGGACGCCACCGGCAGCCAGGTCGACGCCCTGTTCATCCCGATGATGATCGACCACCACCGGGGCGGGGTCCACATGGCCGATTACGCGGCCGAACACGCCTCCGACCCGCGAGTGCGGGACCTGGCCACACGGATCGTCACGCAGCAGAACGGCGAGATCGCCGACTTCCAGCGGGCCGCCGCCCGCCTGGGCGTCCCCCTGTAGCCCGGCCGGGTTCGGCGGGCGCGTCGGGTGGCCCGGTGGATCAGAGCTGGGCGGCGACCATCCGCACGAAGTCCGGTGTCGCGCCCAGATGTGTCCGAAGGTCGATGTCGATGTCGGGGTGGCGGAGCCGTGCCGCGTCGACGATCCCGGGGATGTCGATCTCGACGTGGTTGCCGGCGTGGACGAACAGCGGGACCACGGTGACGACGCTCGCTCCGTCGCTCACGGCGGCGTCGACGGCGTCACCGATCGAGGGTTCGCTGATCTCGAGGAACGCCGGTCGGACGGTGCGGCCCGATTCGTCGGCCACGGCGTTGCACAGCGCGGTGTGGTCTGCGGTGGCCCGGGCGTTGCGGCTGCCGTGGGCGACCAGCAGGGTCACGGCGTCTGGGCGGTGATCGGCTTCGGGCGAAGGGTCTGCTGCGGACGGTGGGTCGGCTGCGGGGTGGGCCACCGCGCCACGGTACGGTCCGTCGTCGTGGTCGACAACGGCGACATGGCGGGCAGGCCCGGCGACGGCGGAGACCGCGCCGGAGACCGCGCCCGAGGCCGCGCCGGAGACCGCGCCCGAGAGCGCGCCGGAGACCGCGCCGCGGGGGACCCGGAGCTCCCGGAGGTCGGGGTCGGTCCGCACCCGTTGCCGTGGCCCGACGACGACCGCCTCGATCCGCAGCTCCTCGCCGAGGGCGACCGGCGCAACGTCGTCGACCTCTACCGGTACTGGAGCGTCGAGGCGATAGTCGCCGACCTCGACACCCGCCGCCACGACTTCCATGTCGCCATCGAGAACTGGCGCCATGACCTGAACATCGGGACGGTGGTCCGCAACGCCAACGCCTTCGGTGCCGCCGCGGTCCACATCGTCGGGCGGCGGCGCTGGAACCGCCGGGGCGCGATGGTCACCGACCGCTATCTCCACGTCGAGCACCACGCCACCGTGGGCGATCTGGTTGTCCACGCCGCGGCGCTGGGGCTCGTGGTCGTCGGCATCGACAACCTGGGGGAGGGCCACCCGGTCGGCTCGGTCCCGCTCGACGCCGAGCCGCTCCCGCGGTCGTGCCTGCTGCTGTTCGGTCAGGAGGGGACGGGTCTGTCGGACGAGGCGGTGGCGGCGTGCGATCAGGTGCGTGAGATCCCGATGTTCGGCTCGACCCGGTCGATCAACGCCGGGGTCGCGTCGGGCATCGCCATGCACGCCTGGGTCCGAGCGCACGTGCCCTGACCCCCGCCGTCCGTTGTTGTAGCTGGTAGGTCGCCGGGTTGACCGTGGGCGACAAGTTCGTTGGCGCGGTCCGTTGTTGTAGCTGGTGGGTCGCCGGGTTGACCGTGGGCGACAAGTTCGTTGGCGCTGCCCGTTGTTGTAGCTGGTAGGTCGCCGGGATGACCGTGGGCGACAAGTTCGTCGGCGCTGCCCGTTGTTGTAGCTGGCCGGTCGCCGGGACGACCGTGGGCGACAAGTTCGTTGGCGCTGCCCGTTGTTGTAGCTGGTAGGTCGCCGGGACGACCGTGGGCGACAAGTTCGCTGGCCGGGCCAACGATGGGGATCAGGTCGACTGCTCGACGGTGAACGCCACCTGCTGGCCGTGGGCGATCTCGAGGTGATGGCCGTCGGGGTCGGCGATGATGCCGAAGTACCCGACCGGTGCCCCGGCGTCGATCGGGCCGTCGGTGCGACAGCCGGCGGCGACGGCGTCGGCCAGGCGCCGGTCGACCTCCTCCTGCGATCCGACCCCGACACCCAGGTGGTTCCAGCCTCCCAGACGGTGGCGGCGGGCCTGGGCGGCGGAGGTCTCGATCAGCACGACGACGAACGGTCGGGTGAGGTCGCTGATCCAGGCCACCCGGGTGCCGTCGTCGCTGGTGCGGCGGTGCACCGGGACCAGGTCGGCGAATCGCTCGTAGAACGCGAGGCTGGCGTCGAGGTCCGACACCTGGAGCGCGACATGGGTGAAGCCGCGGTCCGGGTGGTCGCCGGCCGCGGTCGGGTCGGCCTCGGCGTGGTCGCTCATGGTCCGACGCTACCGGCGAGTCCACCGTGCCCCGCGGAGCGGCCGGTGTGGTCGGTGTGGCCGCGGCGCGGCCGGGCCGGTCGGGCGCATCGGACCGCTCGGGTACCGTGCGGCGGTGGACCGACAGATCGCATCGATGCAGCAGCTCTTCGGACTCGACGGCCGGGTCGCGGTGGTGACCGGCGCGTCGTCCGGACTCGGCGACCGCTTCGCCCGGGTCCTCCACGGCGCCGGCGCCACCGTCGTCGTCGCTGCCCGACGCGCCGAACGGCTCGAGGCGCTGGCCGCGGACCTGAGCGACCGCGTCGTCGTCGTCCCGGCGGACCTGACCGTCGCCGCGGACCGGGAACGCCTGATCGAGGAGGCGTTCGACGTGGCTGGACGGATCGACGTGCTGGTCAACAACGCCGGCTACGGCGTCCCGTCGCCCGCCGAGTCGGAGTCGATCGACCGCTTCGAGCAGACGATGGACATCAACGTGACCGCCCCGTTCCACCTGGCACAGCTGGCCGGTCGCCACATGCTCGCGGCGGGATCGGGCAGCATCGTGAACATCGCGTCGGTGTTGGGGTTGGCGGCCTCGGCTCCGATCAAGGAGGTCAGCTACTGCGCCTCCAAGGGGGCGGTGGTCAACCTGACCCGCCAGCTCGGCTGCGAGTGGGGTCGCAAGGGGGTCCGTGTGAACGCCATCGCTCCGGGCTGGTTCCCCTCGGAGATGACCCAGGCCGAGATGTTCGACGACGAGGGCGGTCAGTCGTTCATCGTTCGCAACACCCCGATGGGTCGGGCGGGGGAGCTGGCCGAGCTCGACGGAGCCCTGCTGTACCTGGCCGGTGACGCCTCGACCTACGTGACGGGCCACATCCTCGCCGTCGACGGGGGTTGGCTCGCCCGCTGAGCCCGCGCCGCCCACCGCCCGACCCCGCCGCCGACCCCCGCCGCCATCGCCCGACCCCCGCCGAACTTGTAGTCCCCACGCCGCGTGGGCGACCGTCAGCTACAAGGTCGATCACCGTCCGTCTTGTTGTAGCCCACGGGTCGCCGGACCGACGGGGGACTACAAGTTCGACGAACCGGGAGCGGGTCAGCGGAGCTGGTCGAGGCGTCGCTGGTAGGTGGTCACTATGTCGTCGAGCACCAGCTCCGGCTCGTCGGACACCTCCTCGTCGAGGACCCGCATTGTCTGCCAGCCCATCCGGGCCGCGGCCCGGTCACGTTCCCTGTCGCGACGCATGGCGGATCGGCGCTCGTGGTAGGTGCGCCCGTCGATCTCGACGATGAGCAGGGCGTCCTCCCACGCCCGGTCCGCGAACCCGGCCCCCGGAACCATCGACGGGACGGGGTACTCGCGGGACGGGGTGGGCAGGACGGATCCGTCGAGCAGCTCGTCCATCTCCCGCTCGAGGGTGCTCCGCGGCGTCGACCCGGTGGCGGACCGCTCGTCGAGCAGCTCCCCCAGCACAGCGATGCGTCGACGCCCCCGGTGGTTGACCTGGCGGTACGCCCGGGCGATCGCCCCGTCGCTGACCAGCCGTCGGGTGATGGTGACCTCGTCGAGCAGCCAGTTCATCCGGGGTCTCCAGAACTCCGAGGAGACGTCGACGATGGCCCGGGCCAGGGTCGTGGTCGGGATCCCCTCCACCTCGCAGAGGTGCTCGGCGTGCTGGTCGATCAGGCGGTGCACCCGGATGCCGGGGTGGTCGGCCCGACGGCGGGGTGGCACCGACACCACGATCCGGTCCCGAGGGATGCTGTTCACCCCGTGGAGGTGGAGGCTCGATTCGTGGCTGGCCCGGGCGTCGTCGCCCACCGCCAGGACGGCGGCCCGGATCTCGCGGGTGGTCGAGGTGGGCGTGGCGGTGAACCGGTACACGCCGCGGTGCATGGCCACGACCAGGCCGTGGTGCTCGGCTCTCTGCACGGATCGACGAGGGATGCCCAGGTGCTGGGCCTGGCCGATCGACACGACTCCGTCGTGCATCGCGGCGATCCGTGCCAGGTCGGTGAGGTGGTCCCATCCCATGCCGTCGACAGGACCACGGGTCCGGCTCGGGTGGCAACGGGGACCGCGACCCGTTGACGGCACCGTCGCGCTGTGACCAGCGGCGATGTTGTAGCCAGCGGGTCGCTGGGGCGACGGGGGGCTACAAGTTCGGGGGGCCGTGGCGTTGTTGTAGCGAGGGGGTCGCTGGGGCGACGGGGGGCTACAAGTTCGGGGGGCCGTGGCGATGTTGTAGCGAGGGGGTCGCTGGGGCGACGGTGGGCTACAAGTTCGGCGGGCTACAAGTTCGGCGGGCGGACGCGCCGGCTCGGCCGGTCAGTCCGCGGTGGCCGGCTCCGCGGTGTCGGACGCCGCATCGCTCGCGTCCGGAGCCGCCGGCTCCGGCTCGGTGGCCGCACCCACCGGCGAACCCCGGAACGGTGCCGGGTCGCCCGCCTTGGGGTACACCGAGCGGCTCCACGACATCACGCGGGCCAGGTTGTCGGTGATCGGCTTCCAGGCTTCGGGGTCCCAGCCGTCGGCCTTGCCGACGACCGAGCGGTCGGTGCCGATGTGCACCAGCGCCGGGATCTCGGTGATGCCCAGTGCGTTGACGGCGATCCGGTTCGGGTCGCACAGCGTGAGCATGCGCTCTGCCCACGGTCCGAGGAACGCGACGGCGTCCTCTTCGGGGGCGGTCACCAGCCACGCCACCCGGCAGTCCGCCTCCTCGTACTCGGTCAGGATGCGGCCCGCGGTGGCGAGGATCCAAGAGCTCTCGTACTCGTAGGGGTCGATGGCCACGACCACCAGGTGGAAGAGCGAGGTGAGCTCCTCCAGGGTGCGCTCCTCGCCGCCGATGGGGTGCAGCACGATGTCAGCGGACACGGTCGTCATCGGGCCCGAAAGGTAGCGCGACCGGGCCATCGGGCGACAGATGGGGCCCCGACGCTGCGTAGAGTTCGGCGGGTGCACCCCATCGAGCGACTCCGCTTCGTGGCCCGCTCCCAGGGCGCCCCGGCCGACCTGCTGGTCGAGGAGGCGGCCGGTGCCCTCGGCGCCTTCCGAGACGACCCGGCCGGCATGGTCGCGGCCTGCCGTCGGATCATCGACCGCCAGCTGACCTGCGGGCCGCTGTGGTGGCTGTGCGCACGCATCCTCTGCGCCCCCGATCCGATGGTCGAGGCCCGTTCCGCGGTCGCCGACCTGGAAGCGGACCCGACCGCACGTCTGCTGGCGACCGCGCTGCCCGACGACGCCACCGTCGTCGTCTTCGGCGTGCCCGAGCTGACCCTGGGGGCGCTCGCCCGTCGGGGCGACGTCCGCCCGCTGGTGGTCGACGTCGACGGGGTGGCCGACGACGTCGTCGGGTACCTCGAGCGGGTCGACGTCCGGGCCGAGGCCGTCCCGGCCCGATCGGTCGCCGTCGCCGTCGACCGCGCCGACCTGGTCGTCATCGAGGCGTCGGCCGCCGGTCCCGGAGCCGCGCTGGTGCCCTCGGGCGCCCGGGCCGGCGCATCGGTGGCGGCACGCGCCGGCACGCCGGTGTGGCTCGCCCTGGGCACCGGTCGGCTGCTGCCCGAGCGAATGTGGGACGCGCTGGTGTCGCGGTGGTCGGCCTCGGTCGACCCCTTCGACGCCGCCGAGGAAGAGCTCGATCTCGGCCACGTCGAGCGGATCTCGGGTCCGGACGGACCGGTCGAGCCCGCCGAGGCCGTCCGACGGATCGACTGCCCGGTGGCCCCGGAGCTGTTCCGCCTGGCCGGGTAGGGTTCGGGCCCATGGGACAGTTGGTGGAATTCCCCTCGAACGGCTCGACGGCACAGGGGTGGTTCGCCCCCTCGGCCACCGGATCGGGGCCCGCGGTGCTCGTGATCCAGGAGTGGTGGGGTCTGGTGCCCCACATCCAGGAGGTGGTCGACCGCTTCGCGGCGGAGGGGTTCACCGCCCTGGCCCCGGACCTGTACCACGGCGAGACGACCACCGAGCCCGACGAGGCCGGCAAGCTGATGATGGCGCTCAACCTGGAGCAGGCGGCCAAGGACCTGCGCGGCGCCATCGCCTACCTCAAGGGCAGCGACGCCACCTCGAGCGAGGGCGTGGGCGTCATCGGCTTCTGCATGGGGGGCGGCCTGGCGTTGGTCGTCGCCTGCAACGAGCCCCAGGACGTCGTCGCGTGCGCGCCCTACTACGGGCTGATCCCCTGGGAGGGCGCCGCGCCGGACTACTCCCGGCTGTCGGGTCCGGTCCACGGCCACTACGCCGAGAACGACGGGTTCTTCGGACCTGCTCTGGCCCAGGCGTTGGAGCAGGAGCTGGTCGAGACCCACGGCAAGGACGCCGTGCTGAAGGTCCACCCCGGCGTCGAGCACGCCTTCTTCAACGACCACCGCCCCGAGGTGTACGACCGGACCCAGGCCGACGCCGCGTTCGCGGAGACCGTCGCGTTCTTCCGCGACGCGGTGCGCTGACCCGGCGCGCGTGCGCGTCCTCATCGTCACCAACGACCTGCCGCCCCAGGTCGGGGGCATCCAGTACTACGTCGACCAGCTGGCCCGCGGTCTGGCCGCGGCGGGCGACCAGGTCACCCTCTACGGCTCCACTCCCCGCCGCGACACCGCGGACGGCGACTGGCGCCGCCACGACCGCGACGCCCCCTTCGAGGTGGTGCGGGAGCCCACCTCGGTGCTGCTGCCCACCCCACGGGTCCGTCGTCACGCCGCCGAGCTGGTGCGTTCGCTCGACGCCGAGGTGGTCGTGTTCGGGGCGACGGTCCCGCTGGCGTTCATGGGGCCCGGCCTGCGTCGCCGCACCGGCGTGCCGTACGTGTGCTGGACCCACGGCCTCGAGGTCTCGGCGGTGCGGATGCCGGCCAGCGGCCCGCTGCTTCGCCGGATCGGACGCGATGCCGGTGCGATCACCTACGTGTCGCACTGGTGTCGGGACCTGCTCGCACCCGCGTTCGGCGCCGGGGTTCCCCCGGAGCTGCTCCCACCCGCGGTCGACCCCGCCGGGTACCACCGCGGCGTCGACGGATCCGCGGTCCGGGCCCGATACGGGCTGGCCGACCGGCCGGTGGTGGTGTGCGTGTCCCGGCTGGTCGAGCGCAAGGGCCAGGACCAGCTGATACGTGCCCTGCCGGAGCTTCGTCGCCGGGTCCCCGGCACCGCGCTGCTCGTCGTCGGGGGCGGTCCGCACCGGGAGCCGCTCGAACGTCTGGCGGCCGAGGTCGGGGTGGCCGACGACGTCGTGTTCACCGGGATCGTCGAAGAGGCCGAACTTCCCGCCCACTTCGCCGCCGGGGACGTGTTCGCCATGCCGTGCCGGGAGCGTCGGGGCGGCTTCGAGGTCGAGGCGTTCGGGATCGTGTTCATCCAGGCCCAGGCGGTCGGTGTCCCGGTGGTCGCGGGCGACATCGGGGGTGTGCCCGACGCGGTCGGCGGCGTCGACCCGGGCGACGACCCCGGCGGGGTGCTCGTCGACGGCACCGACCTGGCCGCCGTCACCGACGCCGTCGGCGCGCTGCTGGCCGACCCGGCCCGGGCCCGTCGACTGGGGGAGCGGGGTGCCCGACGGGTGGCCGAGGGATTCACCTGGCCGGCGCGCACCGAGCAGTTGCGGGCCCTGCTCGCCCGGGTGGTCGCCGCCGGCTGATCGGGCTCGAGCAGTCAGCCGAAGCGGCGGCTCAGCCAGTCGACCAGCAGGTCGTTGACCGACTCCGGGTCCTCCTGCTGGACCCAGTGGCCGGTGCGGGGCACCGTCGCCATCTCCAGGTCCGAGCACAGGTTCGCCATGTTGGCCGCGAGCGCCGGGGGCAGCGCCGGGTCCCACTCGGAGCAGATCATCAGCGTCGGCAACTCGAGCGGCCGGGTGCCGACCTCGGGGAAGGCGGCGGCGTTGGCGTCGATGTTGCGGTACCAGTTGATCCCGCCCCGGAAGCCGGTCCGGCCGAACGCCTCGGCGTACACGTCGATCTCCTCGTCGGTGCCGACCCGCTCGGCGAGCACCGGCACCGAGTCGAGGTCCTTGAACGGGTTGAACGACATGCCCTCGGCCCGACCCATGCCCCGCTCCAGGAGCGACGCGGTGTCGACCCCGCCGACCATCAGCTTCTCGAAGACCTTGCGGGGGTCGCGGTCCAGCACGGCTTCGGCCACGCCGGGCTCCTGGAACCACAGCATGTACATGTCCTCGTCGTTGCCGAACATCGAGCGGAGGAACTCGGTGCCGGGGAACGGGGTGTAGGGGGTGCAGACGCCCGCGACGCCGGCGCAGCGCTCGGGGAAGAGGATCGGCATGGCCCACACCACGAAGCCGCCCCAGTCGTGGCCGACGAACACGGCCCGGTCGATCTCCAGCACGTCGAGCAGGTCGGCCAGGTCGCCGCACAGCTGGCCCAGGCCGTACGCGTCGATCGCCTCGGGTGAGCTCGAGCGGTTGTAGCCCCGCTGGTCGGGGGCGATGGCCCGGAACCCGGCGTCCGCGATCGCCGGCAGCTGGTGGCGCCACGAGTAGGCCAGCTCGGGGAACCCGTGGCACAGCACGACCGGCGGACGGTCGCCGCCGTCGCCCAGCTCGTGCACCGCGAGCTGGATCGGGGCGCCGGCGGGGTCGTCGGTGCCGGTGACGCGGCGGCCGTTGTCGCCGGAGAGCGTGTGATGGACCGCGGGCGGGAACGTCGTCATGGCCCGGGAACCTAGCCCTGGGTGCCCGCGCCGGGTCGGCGATCCGCGGACCCAACCGGGCGCGGCGTGACCGATGGGATCCCACGGTCGGCTCTCAGTCGAACACCGACTCCCATGTGCCGCTGATCCAGTCGCCGATCCGGCTGCCGAACAGGAACGAGATCGCGATCGCCCCGACGGTGACGACGCCGATGACCACCCACGTCCGGGGCGGGATGGTGCCGTCTTCGGGGACGCCGGGCACCCTGCGGCGGATGGCCAGGATCGTGCGCTCGGCCCAGGCGAAGGGCAGCAACGACAGGCCGATGAGGATCACGAGCCAGCCCGGTCCGGGCAGCACGATCAGCGAGGCGCCGATGCCGATCAGTGCGAATCCGCCGATCATCCGGGCCATCCGCAGGGCGAGGCTGTGGCGGACCTCGGCCTCGGTCTCCTCGTGGACGCCGGTCTCGCGTTCGGCCTCGTACACCGCGGCGGTGATCAATTCGGCTGTTCGGGGCCGCGTCCGGTGATCCATCCGGGGCTCCGTCCCGTCCCGATCGTCGGGATCCGGCGGCGTCGGGGTGGGGTCGGCCATGCGGGCATTCTGACCGCGGCGGCCCCGTGGAGGTGCTCGCGCCGGGTACGTGCGGTCTTTTCCGGCGGATCGGGCATGATCCGGAGCACCCCGGTGTTGCAGCGATCGTGAGCACCGCAACCGCAGTCACCGACGGGGCGACGCCCCGCACCGGCCGCACCGATCGCACACGCCGCCGCCGGGGTGCAGGGATCGACGACCCCGTCGGCATGTACCTCGAGCAGATCGGCCGTCACCCGCTGCTCACCCCGCAGGGCGAGAAGGCCCTGGCCCGCACCATCGCCGACGGCGCCCGGGCGCAGGCCGAGCTCGACGAGCGGGGCGCCCGGGACTCCTCGGACCCGCTGACCGCGGCCGAACGTCGCCGCCTCCGCAGCCGCATCCGCGCCGGTCGTGACGCCTCGGAGCTGTTCATCAACTCGAACCTGCGTCTGGTCGTGTCGGTGGCCAAGCGCTACCAGGCGTCCGGAGTCCCCCTGCTCGACCTGATCCAGGAGGGCAACCTCGGCCTGATCCGCGCCGTGGAGAAGTTCGACGCCGAGAAGGGGTTCCGGTTCTCCACCTACGCCGTGTGGTGGATCCGCCAGTTCATCTCCCGCGGCATCGCGGCGAGCCGCTCCACGGTCAAGCTGCCGTCGCGGGCCAACGACGAGCTGCTGCGCCTCCGCGAGATGACGACCATGCTCGAGCAGAGCCACGGCCGGGCCCCTCGCCCCGACGAGCTGGCCGAGGCGGCGGGTCTGACCGAGGAGCGCGTCGTCGAGCTGTTGCGGGTCGGTTCGGACCCGGTGTCGCTGTCGGGCCCGGTCGGCGACGACGGCGCCGAGCTCGGCGACTTCGTCGAGGACCCGACCGCCCGCGACGCGGTGGAGGGCATGGCCGGGCGGCTCCTGCCCGAGGAGCTCGACCGCATCCTCGAGGTCCTCGACGACCGCGAACGCGAGATCATCGGTCTGCGCTACGGGTTCGGTGATGACGAACCGCTGTCGGTCGCCCAGGTCGCCGAACGGGTCGGCCTGTCCCGCGAGCGCATCCGCCAGCTCGAGCACCGGGCGCTGGCCAAGCTCATGCACCCGTCGTGGCGCTCCATGCGCAGCCTGCTGGTCGAGGCCTGACGTCGCTCGATCCGTTCCGCCGGCCCCGCCGATCCGGTCCGTGCCGACCCCCGGTCGGTGCGGACCGTCGGGGAGCGGTCGGCTAGACACATCGCCATGACCACGACGTCGTCGAAGACCCGCACCTCGTCGGGCCGGGCCGGATCAGGCCGCTGGGCGCTGTGCGCCGCGGTCACCGAGGAGATGCTGAACGACCTGATGGTGTTCGCCGTCGGGGAGGGGGTCTCGCTCGAGCCGGTGACCACCGACGTGGCGTTGCCCGCCATGGGCGACGTGCGCCTCAAGGTCGTGCTCACCGTCACCGGCGGAACCTTCGACCTGCGCGCCGATGACGGCGGCCGGGCCCGGGTGGTGGTCGACGCCACCGGGGTGGTCGACGTCGCCGCGGTCGACTTCGAGGGTGACAGCGCCCCCGTGTCTCCCATGCTCCCGTTGGGACCGATCCCCATCCCCATCCAGGTCGCCGCGCTGGTCGACCCGGTGGTCGAGCTGCACGACGACCTGACCGTGCGCGCCGGGCTCGACGTCGGCGGTGGCGAGCTGATCGGGGTGTCGGTCCCCGACGACACCGCCGCGCCCGACGGGATCGACCCGGCTGCGTGGATGCCGATGACCCAGATGTTCAACATGCTGTTCGCCTCGATGGGGACCCAGCTGTGGGAGTCGCTCGGCGAGCACGTCGGCGTGGTCGGCAGCGAGCTCGACTCCGACGTCGGCGAGATCCTCGCCGATCTCGGCGTGGCGGTCGGCCGGGCCGAGGTGAGCATCGGCTCGGGTCTGCTCACCGTCGGCCTGCCCGCCACCGAGGACGTCATCGGCCGAGCCACCCCGTCGCCGGTGGCCGGCAAGCGCGTCGCGGTGTCGATCGCCCAGTCCGGGGTGCACCGGCTGGCCGCGCTGCTGATCCCGCTGGCCATGGGCCCCCGCCCCCTGCCGTTCGAGATCGAGGTGGACCTGGGGGAGCAGTCGGTCAGGGGTCGCCTGCGCCAGACCCGCATCCTGTCCGAGCGCATCCCCGACCTGCGGATGTCGCTGCGCACCGACATCCGCCCCCGCCTCACCGGCGGCCGCCTGGAGCTGTCGCTGCGCGCCGCGTGGGTCGAGCTCCCGTCGCTGTTCGGCGGGTTCGGGCTGACCGGGGCGATCAACGACATGTCGCGTCGGGTGGGCGGGCTGGCGTCGTTCGCCCCGCTGAACCTGCGCTTCCCGGCGGTGATCCCCGTGCCGCTGGGCACCACCGGCGACGACGGCATGCCCGACACCCTGGGCGTGCGCATCGACGACCTGCGCGTCACCGGCGACGGCGTCGGCGTGGTCGCGGGCCTGGCGTGAACGCGGAGCCGGCCCCGGCTGAGAACGGGGTCGACCTGCCCCACTCGCACCTGCGCCCGGGCCTGGCCCGCGACGGGATCGTCAACCTGCGCGACCTGGGCGGCACCCCGGCCGCCGACGGTGCGGTCATCGCCCCCCGCAGCCTGATCCGTGCCGACGCGCTGCAGCGCTGCTCGCCGGCCAGCGTGCGGGCCCTCTACGACCACGGCGTGCGTCGGGTGCTCGACCTGCGCGACGACGCCGAACGGGTCGAGTCCGGCAGCTTCACCGTGGTCGACGACCTGCCGATCGATGTCCAGCACGTGCCGGTCGTCGACCCCGCCTACGTGTGGGAGATCGACGGCGTCGCGCTCGAGCAGGTGCTCGCCCACCGCTACGCCGACATCCTCGGTGCGTTCGGTGACCGCTTCGCCGCCGCGGTCGAGCTGGTCGCCTCGACCGACGGCGCCGCCGCCTACCACTGCGCGGTGGGCAAGGACCGCACCGGACTGCTCACCGTGCTGCTGCTCGGCGCGCTCGGAGCCCCCCGCGAGGCGATCGTCGCCGACTACGTCCGCTCGGCGCGGGTCAACGTCATGCAGGTGGCGCGCCTGCGGGTGCTGGGCCACCCCTACGGCGGCGCCACCGACGCGGACCTGGCGGTCGGGGTGTGGTCGGCGAGGGCCTCGACCATCGAGAGCACCCTCGACCTGCTCGACGACGAGCACGGCGGAGCGGTCGGCTACCTGCGCGACGCGGGCGTCGACGACGAGGTCGTGGCATCGTTGCGCCACCGGGTGCTGATCCGACCGGACCGCACCGGGTAGCCACCGGACCGACCACCGAGGAGGCCGCATGCTCGACCAGGGCGACATCGCACCGGAGTTCACCCTGTCGGACCAGGCAGGTGTCGACCGCAGCCTGTCGGAGCTGCTCGCGGACGGTCCCGTCGTGCTGTTCTTCTACCCGCGGGCCATGACGGCGGGCTGCACCCGCGAGTCCTGCCACTTCCGGGACCTGGCCGCCGAGTTCGAGGCGACGGGCGCCCAGCGCGTCGGGATCTCCGCCGATGACGTCGACCGTCAGGCCCGCTTCGACGAGCGCAACACCCTCGGCTTCCCCCTCCTGTCGGACCCGTCGCGCACCGTCGCCGCCGAGTTCGGGGTGAAGCGACCGCTGGCGCTGATGAACAAGCGCTCGACGTTCGTGATCGACACCGACCGGCGGATCCTCGCCGCCATCTCCTCGGAGCTCAACATGGACCTGCACGCGGACGAGGCATTGCGGGTGCTGCGCACCCGGGAGAGCTGACCATGGCCCCGGAGACGTCGTCGCCCGAGCCGGTCCTGCGACCCGAGTGGTGGCGAGACCCCCAGCTGACGTCGTGGAACCGCCTGCCGGCGCGGCCGCCGCTGGTTCCCTTCGCGGACGTCGCCGGCGCCCGCTCCCAAGACCCCGGGGTCAGCCCGTGGTGGCGATCGCTCGACGGCGAGTGGGGCTTCACCGGCTTCGACCGGCCCGAGGACGTGACCGCCGAGTCGCTGCGGGGTCCGGACCCCGACCACGGTGTCGGCCCGTCGCACATGACGGTGCCGGGCGCGTGGACGCTGCAGGGCTTCTCGTCGCCGCACTACACCAACGTCGTCATGCCGTTCCCCGGCGACCCTCCCGAGGTGCCCGAGGCCAACCCGACCGGCGTGTACGTGACGACGGTGACCGTCCCGAGGGAGTGGCGGGGCCGACGGGTCGTCCTGCGGGTGGGCGCGGCCGAGTCGGTGGTCGTCGCCTTCGTCGACGGCGTCGCGGTCGGCCTCGGCACCGACAGCCGCCTGCCCAGCGAGTTCGACATCACCTATCACGTGCGGGCGGGTCGGCGCGCCACGATCGCCCTAGCCGTCGTGCGCTTCTCGGCGCAGACCTGGGTCGAGGACCAGGACCAGTGGTGGCACGGCGGCCTCCAGCGCAGCGTCACCCTGCACTCCACCGCCCCGGACCACCTGGCCCGCGTCGAGCTCGTCCCCGGCCTGGACGGCGGAGGGGACGGTAGAGGGGACGGCGGCGCGGTCGGCACGCTGGCGGTGCGCGTCGACGTCGACGGTCCGATGACGTCGGTCCCCGTCGTCGGAACCCGTGCGCGGGATGGTGTCGAGGATCCGGGACCGGGCACCGTCGAGGTACACGTCGAGACCCTGCGGGGTCGCCGCCTGGCCACGACCGGGCCGATCGAGGTCCCCCGCTGGAACGACACCGCCGAGGTCACCCGCCTGGTGTCGGCCATGTTCGTCAGGCCGGGTCACGTCGAGGCAGTTTTCCGGGTGCCGGGGATCTCGCCCTGGTCGGCGGAGGATCCGCAGCGGTACCGGGCCGTCGTCGTGCTGCGCGACGGCCACGGCGACGTCGTCGAGGTGACCGCGCAGCAGACCGGCTTCCGCTCGGTCGAGGTGCGTGACCGGCGACTGCTGGTCAACGGCGAACCGGTGATGATCCACGGCGTCAACCACCACGAGCACGACCCGCGCCGCGGCCGGGCGGTGAGCCGCGAGCTGACCCGTCGCGACCTGGAGTTGATGAAGGCCCACAACATCAACGCGGTGCGGGCCTCGCACTACCCCCACGACGAGCACTTCGCGGAGCTGTGCGACGAGCTCGGCCTGTACGTGGTCGACGAGGCGGACATCGAGTCCCACGGCCGTCAGGAGTCGCTCGTCCACGACCCCCGCTACGCGGCGACGATCGTCGAGCGGGTCGAGCGGATGGTGCGCCGGGACCTGAACCACCCGAGCATCATCGTGTGGTCGCTCGGCAACGAGTCCGGCTACGGAGCACCGCACGACGCGGCCGCAGCGTCCGTCCGCCGCCACGACCCGTCCCGACCGGTGCAGTACGAGGGGCCGTTCATTCGCGACCTCGACGCCGAGGCTCCGGTGAGCGACATCGTCTGTCCGATGTACCCCGCCATCGACGACATCGTCGCCCGGGCGGGCCGAGCCGGAGACGACCCCCGCCCGCTCATCCTGTGCGAGTACTCCCACGCCATGGGCAACTCCAACGGCGGCCTCACCGACTACTGGGACGCGTTCCGGGCCACGCCCGGGCTGCAGGGCGGCTTCATCTGGGAGTGGGTCGACCACGGGATCCCGTTGCCGGGCCGGTCGGTACCTCTCCCGGGGTCCGGCGGGTCGGACGCGCCGGAGCGGGCTCCGGTGTTCGGCTACGGCGGCGACTTCGGCGACACCCCCCACGACGGCAACTTCGTCTGCGACGGCCTGGTCGGCGCCGATCGGGTCCCGCACCCGGCGATGGCCGAGGTCGCCCACGTCGGACGCCCGGTGCACCTCGAGGTCCTCGACGCCGCCCGCGGTCGGGTTCGGCTCACCAACGTGGCGCACTTCACCGACACGTCGGGGTTGGTGGCCCGATGGGAGCTGCTGCTCGACGGCGCCGTCGCCCGCCGTGGTGAGCTGGCCGTCGAGCCCATCGGTCCCGGACGCTCCCGCACCGTTCGGATCCCGCTGCCGCGTTCGCTGCCGGTCGATGCCGCCGAGGCGTTCGTGACGCTGCGATGGCACCTGCGGCGCGCCACGCCGTGGGCGCGAGCCGGCCACGTCGTGGCCACCGAGCAGTTCGAGGTGCCGACCCGGGCGGTCGGCTCCGTCTCCGCGTCGGGAGCGACCCGGTCGCGTCGACGCCAGCTGAACGCCGGGACCGACGTCCGGGCCGAACCGCCGGTCGACCTGGTCTGGACGCCGACGCTCAGCCGGGCCCTCACCGACAACGACGCCATCCAGCTCAGCTGGATGCGGGAGTTCTCCGAGCGACTGGCGCGCTGGGACTCGCTCGGGGTCCTCGACGCGTCGTGGCGGCCCGGCCCGATCCGGACCCGGAGCCGGTCAGGCGCGCAGGTGGTCACCTCGACAGGGGAGCTGGTCCCGAACGGCGCCGCACCGGCGGTCGCGGTGCGGATGCGGGAGCTGGTCGGCGCCGGCGACGGGTGGGTGCACCTGGCGGTGACCTTCTCGCTGCCGCCCGAGCTCGCCGACGTGCCCCGGATCGGCATCGCGACGGTCCTGCCCGGCTCGTTCGACGACCTCGAGTGGTACGGCGACGGGCCCCACGAGTCCTACTCGGACCGTCGGGGGTCGGTGACGGTCGGCCGGTGGCGATCGTCGGTCGCCGAGCAGTACGTGCCGTACGTGTTTCCCCAGGAGCACGGCTTCCACACCGGACTGCGTTGGTTGGCGCTGCGCGAGACGGCGCGGGGTCGGGGTCCGCGCACGGGTTTGCTGGTCGTCGCCGACGGCGACCTGGGCTTCTCGGCCCGGCACCACTCCGACCCGGACCTGTTCGCCGCCACCCACGCCGACGAGCTCCCGCACGACCGTGCGCTCACCCACCTGGCGCTCGACGTCGGCCAGCGGGGTCTGGGGACGGGGTCGTGCGGTCCGGACACGGCTGAGGCTCACCGGCTGCGGGCCGGGTCGCACCGGCTGGCGGTGTGGTTGCGGTTCTTCGACGCCCGCCGCGAGGACCCCGCCGCGCTGGCTCGCCTCGCCACCGGCTGACCCCCGTTCTGCTGACCCCCCGTTCTGCTGACCCCCCGTTCTGCTGACCCCCCGTTCTGTAGTGCGAGATCCAGGCGAACGCCTGGATCTCGCACTACAGAACGGTTGGGGAGGGGATTGACGGGGAGGGGAGAGTGTCAGGCCATGCGGTCGGCGGCCTCGTTCAGCTCGTCACGGAAGTCCGGGTGCGC
>WBZP01002713.1_pt1 | contig 20013 bp, 19 predicted proteins | sample 5204301 | NCBI WGS metagenome assembly WBZP01 (sample SAMN12412401, study PRJNA552823) | activated sludge metagenome | isolation source: activated sludge from nitrification reactor of wastewater treatment plant... | place: USA: Pennsylvania | collected 2017
CGATCGGCGAACTCGTCCATCGGGTCGATCGCCAGACCGATCTCGTCGAAGAGGAAGCGGGCCACCCAACGCCGCAGCACCACCAGCGTCGGTCCTCCACCGTTGCGCAGCCCGAGGGCCGCGGCCAGGCGTTCGGGCCGGGCGTCGGGCCCGGACCCGACCGCGGTCACGTCCGCGAACGGCGGGGCGTCGGCGAACGGACCGAGGACCAGCGCATCCGCGCCGTTGACCCACATCAACCCCAGGGCGTCGCGCAGGTGCTCGAACATCGGCCCCGGAGCCGGTGTCCCGCCGCGGGGACCGGAGGCGACCACGACGAACTCCCCCGCGCTCACCGCGGTGGCCGCGTCGAGTGCAGCGGCTCGACCGTCGGGGACCGTGACCGCCCGCCAGGGCCAGGCCAGGACGTCGAGCCGAGCAGTCGTCGCCGGCGACGGGTCCCGCAGGACGAACTCGACCCGGAACGCCGGCGGAGCCCACTCGATGGCCGCCGTGACCGAGTCGTCGGGGTCGTCGTCGCTGACCACGATCGACAGGCCCGTCAGCAGCCCGGGTCGGCGCTGGGGGACGAGGTCGTCCGAGCCGAGAACGGCGGCGTCGATGATTCGGTGCAGGCCGTCTCGGCCGGCGTCGCGGCTGCCGTCACGGTCGCCGTCGCAGTCCTGGCGTCCGACGTGGATGTCGGTGTGACGTTCCTGCATGCTCCCCAGCTGTTCGTGTCGGTTCCGCCGTCGGACCGCACCGGCCCGCCCCGCTCCATCGGCCGGCAGCGGTCGGGGTTGAGCGGATCTCCCGATCGACCGCTCGCGTCGCTTCAGCGCGGCGCGTCGATAGCGTCGAGGGATGTCGGAACCCCGCGACCGTCCCGATCCCCACGAACCCGGCCGCGGTCGGGTCACGCTGCCCGACGGGGTGCTGCCCCCGGGCGTCGAGAAGGACCGGAGGGCCCACCGGCGACACCCGATCGAGATCCTGGTGGTGATCGGGACCCGGCCCGAGGCGATCAAGATGGTGCCTCTGGTGCACGCGCTGCACGACCACCCGGCGCTGCACCCGGTCGTGATCTCGACCGGCCAGCACCGCGACCTGGTCGATCCGATCCTGGCCATGGCCGGGATCACCGCGGACGTCGACCTGGGCTGCGGCGGCCCCGGGATCACCCTCAGCGACCTGGCGACCTCGGTGATGACCGGCTTCGACCGCTACTGCCGGTCCCGCTACGGAGATCCGACCGGCGACGTCGCCGAGCTCACCCACGTCGTGCGCGACGGCTACCCCGGCGCGGTGCTCGTCCACGGCGACACCAGCTCCGCCATGGCTGCGGCCCTCAGCTCGTTCCACCTCCGACTGCCGGTGGTGCACGTCGAGGCCGGGCTGAGGACCTACAACACGCTGACCCCCTTCCCCGAGGAGATGAACCGCCAGATCATCTCCCGCATCGCTTGCTTCCACCTGGCCCCGACCCCGCTCAACGGCGAGCACCTGGTCCGGGAGGGCGTCCCCTACGACCGGGTCTACGTGTGCGGCAACACCGGGATCGACGCCATGCGCTGGGCGGCGTCGCTGCGCCGGGTCCCGACCGACCCCGCCGTCGCGGCGGTCGCCGCGGGATCCGATCCGCTGATGGTGGTCACCACGCACCGACGCGAGCACTGGGAGGGCGGGATCGAGCGGATCGCGACTGCGGTCGCGACCCTGGCCGAACGTCGGCCCCACACCCGCTTCGTGGTCCCGATGCACCCGAACCCGATCGTGCGCCACCAGATCGTCCCCCACCTGGGTGACCGTCCCAACGTGGTGCTGACCGAACCGATGGCCTACGTCGAGTTCGCCTCGCTGCTGGCCCGGGCCGACCTGGTGCTCACCGACTCGGGCGGCATCCAGGAGGAGGCGCCGGTCGTCGGTACACCGGTGCTGGTGGCCCGCGAGGAGACGGAACGCACCGAGGGCGTCGACGCGGGCACGCTGCGCCTGGTCGGCACCGACCCGACCCGCATCGTGGAGTGGAGCGAACGGCTGCTCGACGACACGCCCGAACGGCGCCACATGCTGGCGTCGGAGAACCCGTACGGCGACGGGCGCTCCGCGCCGCGGATCGCCGACGCCCTTCGGTTCCTGGCCGGCGATGACCGGATCCTGCCCGAGCAGTTCGGACCGGGCTTCGACCGTCGGGCGGTCATGGAGGCGGCGGGCTATGAGTCGCTGCGCCACGCCACCGAGCAGCCGGCGTTCGGGACACCTCCGAACCGGGACCACGACGCCGAGCGGTGGGAGCACGTGTGACCGCCTGGCTCGGCCTCTACGACGGAGCGCCTCCGTGGGCGCAGACGATCCTGCTGACCGCCCTGGTCGTCATCGTCGGCTGCAACGCCTGGGTCGTGCTGCTGTTCGCACGGTCACGGGCGGCGTTGCGCCACCTCCCCCATCCCGACGACGTCACCGCCGCGGAGCTGCTGTGGGTGGTGATGGTCCCCGCGCTCGACGAAGAGGTCACGATCACCGACTCCGTCGGTCGGCTGGACGCACTGGAGGCCGCACACCGCGTCGTGTTGGTCATCGACGACGGGTCGACCGACCGGACGCCCGAACTGCTCGACGCGCTGCGTCGCGACCTCCCCGACGGATCGCTGTCGGTGCTGCGACGCGATCCCCCCGACGCCCGTCGCGGCAAGGCCGCCGCGCTGAACGCGGCGTGGCGACACCTCCACGAGGTGGTCCTGCGCGAGGGCCCGTTCGCGGGCTGGGATCCCCACAAGGTCGTCGTCACCATCGTCGACGCCGACGGTCGGCTCGACCCGCAGGCCCCCCGGTTCGTCGCCGCTCACTTCGCGGACGAGCGGGTGGGGGGTGTCCAGGCCCTCGTGCGCATCTACAACCGCCACCGTCCCCTCACCTGGTGCCAGGACGTGGAGTTCGGCATCTACGGGGAGCTGTATCAGCTGGGCCGCAGCCGCTGGGGCACCGCCGGCATGGGCGGCAACGGGCAGTTCAACCGGCTGTCGGCCCTCGACTCGGTGGTCACCCCCGACGACGACGGGCCGTGGCGCCACAGGCTCACCGAGGACCAGGACGTCGGATTGCGCCTGATCCGGGCCGGGTGGCACGGACGCCAGGAGGTCCGCGTCACCGTGGACCAGCAGGGCCTCCCCGGGCTGCGACGCCTGTACCGGCAGCGGACCCGTTGGTCCCAGGGGAACCTGCAGGCCATGGCGCAGCTCCCCGGGGTGCTCCGGGCCCCGGTGTCGGTCGGCGCCCGGCTCGACCTGGCCGCCTACCTGCTCAACCCGCTGTGGCAGGCGGTGGTGGGGTTGTCGTTGGTCGTCGGGCTCTACCTGTTCGCGTTCGAGGACGTGCCGTTCTGGACCAGCGCCATGCCGTGGTGGCTGCTCCTCATCACCTACTCGCTCGGGTTCACCGGAGCGGTGCTCGGGACCGTGGCCCGAAGCGCCCGCCGCACACCGTGGGCGTGGCTCGTGGGCCTGGTCGTCGCGCAGCCCTACGCCCTGTACAGCTGGCTCCTGTTCCCGGTGCTGATCCGGGCCACGATCCGTCTGGTCGCCCGACGTGACTCGTGGGCCAAGACCGACCGTGAACCGGTCGGAGAGCAGACGGTGATGGGGGTGGGGGGCGCTACAGCCGCTCGATGATCGTCACGTTTGCTTGGCCGCCGCCTTCGCACATGGTCTGCAGGCCGTAGCGGCCACCGGTACGCTCCAGCTCGCTGAGCAGCGTCGTCATCAGCCGGACGCCGGTGGCGCCGAGCGGGTGGCCCAGGGCGATCGCCCCGCCGTTGACGTTGACCTTGGACAGGTCCGCGTCGAGCTCCTTGGCCCAGGCCAGCACGACCGGGGCGAACGCCTCGTTGATCTCGACCAGGTCGATGTCGTCCAGCGTCATGCCCGCCTTCTCAAGGGCCCGCTTGGTGGCCGGGATCGGCGCCGAGAGCATGTAGACGGGATCGTCGGCGAGCACCGACAGGTGGTGGATGCGGGCCCGTGGGGTCAGGCCGTGGTCCTTCACCGCCTGCTCGGAGGCGATGAGCATGGCCGCCGACGCGTCGGAGATCTGCGACGCGACCGCGGCGGTTACCCGCCCGCCCTCGCGCAGCGTCTTCAGCGACGCGATCTTCACCGGGTCCGGTTCCCGTGGTCCCTCGTCGAAGGTCAACCCGGCGAGCTCGACGATCTCGTTGTCGAATCGCCCCTCCGCCCGGGCGGTGATCGCCCGCCGGTGGGACTCCATGGCGAACTCCTCCATGTCCTCCCGGGAGATCTCCCACTTCTCGGCGATCATGTCGGCGCCACGGAACTGGCTGACCTCCTGGTCGCCGTAGCGCTCGACCCACCCGGTCGAGCCGGAGAACGGGTCGGTGTCGCCGAACTGCTCGGCGACGAGCATGGCGGAGCTGATCGGGATGCGCGACATGTTCTGCAGGCCGGCGGCCACGACCAGGTCCTGGGTGCCCGACATGACGCCCTGTGCGGCGAAGTGCACCGCCTGCTGCGACGAGCCGCACTGGCGGTCGATCGTCGTCCCCGGGACGTGCTCGGGCAGACCGGCAGCCAGCCAGGCGGTGCGACCGACGTCGCCGGCCTGGGAACCGATCGTGTCGAGGCAGCCCATGACGACGTCGTCGACGGCACCGGCGTCGATACCGGTGCGCGCCACGAGCTCGGTGAGGGTGTGGGCGCCGAGGTCCGCGGGGTGGATCTGCGACAGCGAACCGCCCCGCTTGCCGACGGGGGTGCGGACGGTGTCGATGATGTAGGCCTCGGCCATGGGGGCTCCTCGGAGAGCGACCGGTGCGGGCCGGTCGGTTCGGTCACGATCGGGGCTCCAAGGTACGCAACCGCTGTCGATCCCACCCCATCGGGCGGCGACGGCCCACGCACCCGCTCCGATCGGGCAGACTTCCGCCGGAGGAAGTGGACCGGACCCCCACGAGGCCGGCCATGACGAGGGGACAGCCGTGAAGCGGACCTGGCGTGCCGAGGAGTTCGACCTGCTGTCGCCATCGGTGGCCAAGCGATGGTCGGCGTTCCTGAGCGAGGAGGGCGACCGGCGCTGGTTCCCGAACCTGCTGGGCATCGAGGTCGAGGAGCTGCGCCGCGACTACGCCCGCCTGCGCATGCCGTGGCGCAACGACCTGAACCAGTCGACCGGCATGATGCACGGCGGCGCCATCGCCACTCTGATCGACACCGCCGTCGTGCCCGCCATCGGCACCGCGTACTCCGACAACCGGCCGTTCTCCACCATCGAGATGTCGGTGCGCTACATCCAACCCGTCCGCCAGGAGGACCTGGTCGCCGAGGGGTGGGTGACCCGACGGGGCAAGCGGGTGGTGTTCTGCGAGGTCGAGGTCCGCACCGTGAGCGGAGTGACGGTCGCCACCGGCGACCTGATCTACGTGGTCGGCTCCCCGCCTCCGCCCGAGTAGCTCACCGGCGGGTGCGCGCCGTCCCGGACCAGACCCGCTTCGTAGTGCGAGATCCAGGCGTTCGCCTGGATCTCGCACTACAGAACGGGGGCCACGGCCGGAACGGGGCGGGGGCTGTTGCCGGTGGCCACCGGACCTGCGACCATTCCCCGAGGCGACAGCGGGGGTTGGACATGGCTCAGCGGGGACGACGGCGCGGGTTCCGCGTCGCGATGGCGGCGATCGCTCTCGGCAGCATCGCGGCGATGGCGTGCACCCCTCCGGGTGGTCCGGCAGGTCCGGTCGACCCCGGGCCCTCGGTGCCCAGCGGCGACGACGTCATCGGACTCAACCAGCTCCAGTACCTGGGCAGCCACAACTCCTACAAGATCGGCCCGCAGGCCGACCTGCTGGTCATGTTGGGGCTCGGCGCCGCCGCGGTTCCCGACCTGGCCGGGGCCGGCCTCGATCCGGCCCAGCTCAACTACACGCACCGGCCGCTCACCCAGCAGCTCGACAGCGGCATCCGTAGCTTCGAGCTCGACGTGTGGGCCGACCCGAACGGCGGCCGCTTCGGCGCGCCGCTCGCCGCGCAGCTGTTGGGCCAGCCCTGGCCGACCGGCGTCGACGCGCCCGGCTTCAAGGTTCTGCACATCCAGGAGATCGACTACCGCTCCACGTGTCCGACCCTCGACGGCTGCCTGCAGGAGATGCGGGCGTGGTCCGACGCCCACCCCGGCCACCTGCCCATCACCATCAACCTGGAGCTGAAGGCCGACCCGCTCCCGGCGCCGTTCGACGTCACCCCCATCCAGCCGTTCGACGCCCCGACGCTCGACGCGCTCGACGCCGACCTGCGCGCCCAGATCGGCGACCGGCTGATCACCCCCGACGAGGTGCGGGGCACCGCCCCCGACCTGCGAGCCGCGGTGACCGATCCCGACTCGGGCGGCGGTTGGCCGTCGGTGGCCGACAGCCGGGGCCGGTTCCTGCTGTTCCTCGACAACAGCGGGTCGGTGGCCGAGCGCTACCTCGACGGTCATCCCTCTCTTGCGGGACGGGTGCTGTTCACCAGCGACGGGTTCGACCGCGACGACGCGGCGGTGCTCAAGGTCAACGAACCGGGTGACGGGTCCGAGATCTCGGCGTTGGTCGCCCAGGGGTTCCTGGTGCGCACCCGTGCCGACGCCGATGTGGTCAACCCGGGCGCGGACCGCACCGCGGCGTTGGCATCAGGCGCGCAGATGGTGCACTCGGACTTCCCCGCCGGCGAGCCCCAGTTCGGCACCGGCTACCAGGTCTCGTTCCCGACGCGGGTGCAGGCCCGCTGCAACCCTGTGAACACGACGTCGGCCACGTGCACCGCGGCCGCCGCGGTCGAACCGACCTGACCCACCCACCGATTCCGGTGACCACACGCGCCACCAGTGGCGCGGACGGTCATGAGAATCGGAGGCCGGCGATTCCGGTGACCGCACGCGCCACCAGTGGCGCGGACGGTCATGGAAACTCGGGGGCGGCGGGGCAGATCCCGAGCAGATGGCAGTCGGCGCACCAGCGGCCCGGGACCGTGGGGGCCGAGTCGCTGTCGACCCGCCACCCCACCAGTTCGACGACGCGGTCGATGACCGGCTCGAGCAGGTCCATGCTGACGGGGAACGCGGCGGACGAGGCGGTCGCCGCCGACGCGACCCGGACCCGGTCGGGAACCCGCCTCCGCACCAGGCCGTCGACCAGCGCGTTGAAGCCGGCCAGCCGGGCCGCCGCCGGATCGCCGGGTGGTCGGGTCGAGAGCACCACGAGCACCTCGGGACGGGCCCCCCTCGACGACGCGTCCCAACTGGTCCTCAGCCGGACCGTTCGACCGTCGACGTCGTGGGGCTGGCGTGCAGTGGCCCAGTTGAGCGACCGACCCCCGACCGCGGCCAGGGCGCCGTGAGCCCAGGTGGTCGCCGCGGCGCGCAGGGCGGCCTGCCCGGAGCGGTCCAGCTCCTGGTCGTACCAGGACGCGAACCACGCCACCGAGGGATCGGCGTCGGCCAGGCCGGCTGCCACGCGGGCGACCGCGACGCCGACCGGCTCGCCCTCACGCCGCTCGCGGAGTGCCAGTCGACCGACCGCCCCCGCCGCGGTGCGGACCGAGAGAACGAAGTCGTCGAAGGGGACCGACCAGCGGGCCGGACAGCGCAGCTCGAGGTCGTGGGCTGACACGTCGACCCAGCCGGCGCCGTCGCGGGGTCGGGGTCCGTCGCGGCGGAGCCGCTCACCCAGCCGGGCGTCGAGTCGCTCGTGCAGGAGGGATCGCGCCCGAGCTGCCAGATCGTCTCGATCCCGATCGCTCACGCGTCGACTCCGAACGGGTCGGGCGCGGGAGCGAAGCTGGGGCACACCCCGGCGTCGGGACACCACGAACAGGCCGGGCCGGGTCGTTCCCGGGGCGGGCGTCCGACCGCGAGCTCGGCCCAGGCGTCGATCGCTGCGCCGAGGCGACGGGCGGCGGACTCGAGCACCTCGGAGGTGACCGCCATGGTGGCCAGCGCACCACCCGGGTACCAGCGGGCGACCACTGCGGGTGCACGGCCGTCGCGGAGCGCTGTCAGCAGCGCGTAGTGGGTGGCCTCGGCCAGGTGATGGGCGTGGGGACGGCCGAGCTTCACCTCGACGACGACCGCCGGGCGACCGGCGAGAGGCCCACCCAGCTCGACATCGGTCCGCCCCTCGCAGAGCACGAGCCCGTCGGCCAGGTGCACCGCGGCCCGCGCCTGGGTCCGGGGCCACCAGGACGGGTCGAGGCCCGACCAGGCACGGGCCGCGGAGGCCAGTCGCTCCAGCTGCAGCCGTTCGCCCGCCGCGATCACCTGGTCGCGGACGTCGTGCTCTCCCTCGGCGTCGAGCCACAACAGGAGGTCCTCGAGCGGATGACCGATCGGGCCCCCGACGATCTCGTGCTCCACGTAGACGTCGAGGGCGCGTCCGGCGAGGAGGCGTAGCGGCGGATCGTCGAGCTCGGGAGCCGGGTCCGGCCGGGCCGACGCGAACGCGAACCGCTCGCAGTCGGTCAGGGCGATGACCCGCCCCTTGGGCAGTCGCAGCGGCAGTCCGATCGCCGCCGGACCCTCCCCCACGTCCTCGGTCGGCGAGTGTCCGTCGAGCAGAGCGACGGCTCGATCCGCAGCGACCTCGAGGTCGCTGCGGAAGCGTAGGAGGTCCTCGAGTGGAACCGGTCCGTCTCCGCCGGTCGCACCGGAGCCAGAAGCAGCGATGGTCGCGTCGTCGAGAACGCCTCGGAGCTGGTCCGCGATCGCCCCGGGTCCAGGCCCGGGAACGGACTGTGGGTCGACGCCGCTCACGGCCCGAGCATTGCAGGCGCTGTCGCCAGCACCGGACCTACCGTGACCGACGTGACCGCCGACGCTCGCTCCGCCGACATCGTCCCGTTCCGCATCGAGGTCCCCGAGGAGCAGCTCGACGACCTGGTTGACCGGGTCCGCCGGGCGCGTTGGCCCGAACAGGAGACCGTCGAGGGGTCCGACGAGCCGTGGAGCCAGGGGATGCCGCTGCGCGTCGCCCAGCAGCTCGCGCTGCACTGGTCCTCGGGCTACGACCTGCGTCGCGTGCAGGACCGACTCAACGCGTGGCCGCAGTTCCGCACCGTCGTCGACGACCTGGCCGTGCACTTCCTCCACGTCCGCTCCCCCGAACTCGACGCCCTGCCGCTGGTGATCACCCACGGATGGCCCGGCTCGGTGGTGGAGTTCCTGAAGGTGATCGGTCCGCTCACCGACCCCGCCGCCCACGGCGGCGACCCATCCGACGCGTTCCACGTGGTCGCGCCGTCGCTGCCGGGCTTCGGATGGTCCGACAAGCCGGAGCAGCCCGGTTGGGGTGTTCCCCGGATCGCCGCAGCGTGGGACCAGCTGATGCTGCGCCTGGGCTACGACCGCTTCGGCGCCCAGGGCGGCGACTGGGGGTCGATGGTCACGATGGCGATGGCGGTCCACCACCCCACCCACCTGGCCGGGATCCACGTGAACATGCCGATCGTGATCCCCGCCTCGCCGCCCGAGGAGATGACGCCGGCAGAGGCGTCGGCCACCGCATCGCTCGAGCACTACATGACCTGGGACAGCGGCTACTCGTCGCAGCAGTCGACGCGACCGCAGACCCTCGCCTACGGACTGGCGGACTCGCCGGTCGGCCAGATGGCGTGGATCGTCGAGAAGTTCTGGTCCTGGACCGACTGCGACGGAGACCCGCTCAACGCGCTGACCGCGGACGAGCTGCTCGACAACGTGATGGCGTACTGGCTGACCAACTCGGCCGCGTCGTCGGCCCGGCTGTACTGGGAGTCGTTCAAGGACGTCGACTTCTCGCCCATCGGCGTGCCGAGCGGCGTCTCGGTGTTCCCCCACGAGATCTTCCGCACCTCACGTCGTTGGGCCGAGGGTCGATTCACCGACCTGCGCCACTTCAACGAGGTCGACCGCGGCGGTCACTTCGCGGCGTTCGAGCAGCCGGAGCTGTTCGTCGACGAGCTGCGCTCGGCGTTCCGCGGGATGCGATGACGCTCTGGGCGGATTGAAACAGGCTCAGGTTTCCATGGCCTGAGAGGGCCATCAGTGTTACCTTGAACGGGTCGCCGGGCGACCCGGTGGCGCTGTGGGTGGGGACCACACGGGGCCCTGCTGTGGAACCGACGCCCGGGGCATCCTGGCCTGGGAGGGAGAACATCACCATGAAGACTCGCACCGCGCGCCTCGCGCTGGTCGGACTGGTGGCGGCCTTCGCCACCGTCGCGGCGGCCTGCGCCCCCGACGCCCCCCCGCCGTGGGAACCGCCCGCTCCTGTGAACTGGTCGTTCAAGGGCACGAACGTCACCGTCAACAACTCGCAGGACGAGACGTGCGTCATCATCTGCGTCAACAAGGAGGACGAGCCGTACCTGCTGCAGGTGGCGTTCCGCGTCCGCATCGGTCAGCCGGGCTCGGCGGATGCCTGGGTGGTGAAGGGTGACAGCCTGGCGAACCTGGGCGCCGGGGACTCCGCCACGCTGACCGGCGGCCAGCAGGCCAAGGTGACCTTCAACGGCGTGCAGCCGCTCGACATCCTGAGCGCCCTCAACCCGGCCAACAAGATGGACGTCGTCGGCGTCTACACCTGGGCCGCTGAAGAGGACTCGATCAACTCGCTGAGCGTCGGCGCCAACGCGACGGCGAACGTGTTCAAGAATGCCCTCAACGCGACCTTGGCGGCGGGCACTCTGCCCAACCAGGACGCGAACGCCCTGGTCAGCATGGTCTTCGACGCGTTGTTCAGCAACATCTCGAACCCGTTCGCGATGCTCGCGTCCAACCTGCCGTGTCTGGGCCTGTGTGATGACGTCCTCGGCGGAGCCGTCTATGTGGGTATCGGAGCAACCGGCGCCCTGGCCGGCATCATGGACGCGGCGCTCGCCTCGACCACCGTGCCCGCCATCAGCATCCCGGTCCTCACCGTCCCGCCGGACATCCAGGGTGGTGGCTTCTTCACGCTCGGAAGCACCAAGAACTTCTCCCAGACGTTCTCGGGTGCCGACGGAGTCCACACCTACGGCTTCCAGTCGGGCCCGGCCTGACCGGTTCCTGATCAGGTAGTCCCCACGGCCCCGGGCATCACGCCCGGGGCCGTGGCGCGTCCGGGCTCCGATCGGCCGGTCGGGTCCGGTCGGCTCAGCTGCCGGACTTCATCTGGGCGGTTCCGGCCCGCTTCTGGACCGCCGCGCTGAACGCCGGGGCCACCGTGGCCAGCGTGGCGGCCAGGCGCAGCTCGACCGGCGACACGAACACCTCGGCCGGGTTCGACTCGATCGCCTTGACCACCCCGGCGGCCACATCCGACGGCGACTTGGTGCGCACGCCCGGCGGCAGGTCGATGCCACCCTCGGCGAACATGCCGGCGTCGCGGATGAACCCCGGCGACACCAGCGTCAACCCGATCCCCGATCCGTCCAGGTCCTGGCGCAGCGAGTGGGCGAAGCCCCGCAGCCCGAACTTGGTGGCGTTGTACATGCGGGTGTCGGGAGTGGCGACCAGCCCCGACAGCGATCCGACCATCACGATCTGACCCGGCTCACCGACCGCGAGCTTGTGCTGGGCGAAGGCGACCGCCATGACGATCGGGGCCCGCAGGTTCACGTCGATCGTCGTGTCGACGTGCTCGGCGGTCTCGCTCCTGATCCCGACGTCCGCTCCGACTCCGGCGTTGAGCACGAGCACGTCGACCCCGCGGGACTCCTCGATCAGGGTCTCGACGTCGGCCCGGACGGCCAGATCGGCGACGACCACCCGCCCACCGGTCTCGGCGGCCAGGGCGTCGAGCAGCTCACGGCGGCGGGCGGTGAGGACGAGATCGGCACCCCGACGGGACAGATCGCGAGCGATGGCGGCACCCAGGCCGCCGCTGGCGCCGGTGAGCAGGACCCGACTTCCGGAGATCTTCATGCAGCCGACCGTAGCGGCCGGCCCGGGACGGCCCGATGTCAGCCGAGCTGCTCGGCCAGGTACTGCTGGAGGCCGACCTGCTCGATGGCGGTCAGCTGCGTCTCGAGCCAGTCGATGTGCTCCTCTTCGGAGACCAGGATCTCCTCGAGCAGGTGACGGGTGCCGTTGTCGCCGGCGGCCACCGCGGCGGCGATGCCGTTGTTCAGCCGCTCCACCGCCACGTACTCCAGGTCCAGGTCGTTGCGGAACTGCTCCTCGACCGACTCACCCACCCGCAGCGGGTTGAGGCGCTGGAGGTTGGGGAAGCCGTCGAAGTACAGGACCCGCTCGACCAGGGCCTCGGCGTGGCGCATCTCGTCGATCGACTCGGCCCGGACGTGCTCGGCCAGCCGCTTGTAGCCCCAGTTGTCGCACATCTTGGCGTGCACGAAGTACTGGTTGATCGCCGTGAGCTCGGCGGTGATGACGTCGTTCAGAAGCTCGATGATCTCCGGGTTGCCCTGCACGCTGATCCTCCTCGAATGGCCGCGGCCCACTCTACCCACCGTCGTGGACGAGCCCGATGGGGAGGCGCGGCGCGGGCGGCCGGGCGGGGGCCGATCAGGGAAGGGCTCAGGCCGCGGGCTCGGCGTCGAGCGCGCGCTCGAGCGTCAGCAGCAGCTCGATGGTGCCGACGCAGGATCCGCAGCTCCCGCCGGCGCGGCAGACGTCGGTGACCTCGTCGACCGAGCACGCGCCCTGACGGATGACGTCGACGATCTCGCCGTCTCGGATCCCGTGGCAGGAGCACGCCATCGCCATAGGTGTTCAGACTACCTAACACAGCGAGGATGGCAACCCCTGATCTGAGGAGTCGGGCTCCCGCACGACTGCCTGTACGACCCCGGCACGAGCCGGATTCGGATCGATCAGGCGGCGTCGTGACGCCGATCCCGCCCCACAGCAGCGATCTCGGCTCCGATCGAGTCCCTCGACCCACCGTCCGGCGGCGCAACCACGACGACCGGGCCGAGTGACGTCGCGTTGACCCGGGCCGACCAGCAGTCACCCGCGGACGGGACGACCTCGGCGGGCAGGAGGCAGTCGACCACGAACGGGAACGGGTTCCGGTCCTCGACCGTGACGACCGCGAACTCGACGACGCAGCGCACGGTGACGTGGTTGCGCACCCCGTCGCCCAACTCGACCGACACCACGGTGGCCTCGGCGGGAGAACCGGAGATCCAGGGGTGGGTGTCGGGTTGATCGGGCGGCGTCGCCCGACGCAGCTCGACCGCGACGAACGCCACGACCGCCGTCGCCGCGGCGGTGGCCAGGACCGCGACCACGGTCGCGACGCCCGCCACCTGTGCCGCTGCGAACGAGGTCCCGCCCATGGGGCGAGTCTGGTCGCAACCCGGCCCGACGGGTTCAGTAACGCCTACGCAACGCCCGGCTGGCCGTGGCTGCGGTGACGCGCGGAACGGAGTCGGGTCGCGCCATGATGGAGAGCACCGACGACCGGGAGACACCGATGAGCGACGAGACCCACGAGCACCACTTCCAGGAGACCAAGGGCGGGAAGGCGAACATCGACCCGAAGCCCCTCGGCAAGCCCGAGTCGATCAGCCAGGTGCTCCACGACGTCGCCGAAGGGGCCGCCGAGTTCCTCGAGGGCAAGCCGCCGAAGGGCGCCAAGGACTCCGGCCACGTCGAGGGCGCGGACCGCGAGTAGCACCCACGGCGGATCGCCGCCGTCGGCCGCTGCTCAGGTGACGGTCCAGGTGGGGCCGGAACGGATGAGCTCGGCCAGGTCGCCCGGGCCCTGCTGCGCGATCGCCTCCTCGACCTGCTCCTGCACCTCGGCCTCGTAGAGGGGTCGGTCCACGTCGCGGAAGATGCCGATGGGCGTCGGCGAGTGCGGCCCGAACGCCAGCCGCGACAGGGCGAACGCGAGCGTCGGGTCGGGGCGGTGCTCGTCGTGGACGACGAGTGCGCCCTCGCCGTGCTCGGCGACCTCGCCGATGAACAGCTCGGCGTACTCGTTCTGGAACACGCCGTGCTGACCTTCGGCGCCGAAGCGGACCGGCTCGCCGTGGCGCAACGGGATCATCATGTCGTCACGGTTGTCCTTGGCCATGATGTCGTCGAAGGCGCCGTCGTTGAAGACGTTGCAGTTCTGGTACACCTCGATGAACGCGGCGCCCTCGTGCTCGTAGGCACGACGGAACACGTCCTGCATGTGGACCCGGTCCGCCTCGTGGGTGCGGGCGACGAACGATGCCTCGGCTCCCAGCGCCACCGACACCGGGTTGAACGGCTGGTCGATCGAGCCGAACGGCGTCGACTTGGTCACCTTGCCGACCTCGGAGGTGGGTGAGTACTGGCCCTTGGTCAGACCGTAGATCTGGTTGTTGAACATCAGGATCTTGAGGTCGACGTTGCGGCGCAGGGCGTGGATCAGGTGGTTGGCGCCGATCGAGAGCATGTCGCCGTCGCCGCCGATCACCCACACCGACAGGTCGGGTCGGGTCAGGGCCACGCCCGTGGCGATCGCCGGGGCCCGACCGTGGATCGAATGGATGCCGTAGGTGTTCATGTAGTACGGCAGACGGGCTGCGCAGCCGATCCCGGAGATGAAGACGAGCTCGTGGGGCTGCACCCCGAGGTCGGGGAGCAGCAGCTGCAACGCGGCGGTGATGCCGTAGTCGCCACAACCCGGACACCAGCGCATCTCCTGGTCGGACATGAAGTCCTTGCGGGTCAGCTCGACCGGGGTGACGCTCCCGGAGCCGTTGGTGGTGCTGTCGGTCGTCGTGCTCATCGGTCCAGCTCCGCGATCATCCGCTCTTCCATCTCGTGGGCGCCGAAGGGCAGCCCCGACACCTTGGTGAAGCTCCTCACGTCGGCCAGGTAGCGGTCCCGCAGGATGCCGGTCATCTGACCGAGGTTGAGCTCGGGGCACAGGACCTTGGGGTACCGCGCCAGCACCGCCCCCAGGTCCGACGGCAGCGGGTTCACGTGCACGAGGTGCGCCTGGGAGACCCGCCGACCCTGACGGCGGACCCGACGGACACCGGCGGTGATCGCCCCCCAAGTCGAACCCCAGCCGACGACCAGCAGCTCGGCGTCGTCGTCCTCGTCGAGCATCACGCCCGGGATGTCGGCAGCGATGTCGTCGACCCGGGCCTGGCGAAGTCGGACCATGTGCTCGTGGTTGTCGGGCTGGTAGCTGATGTTGCCCGAGCCGTCCTGCTTCTCGATCCCGCCGATGCGGTGCTGCAGCCCGGGGGTGCCGGGGACGGCCCACGGCCGGGTGAGGGTCTCGGGGTCCCGCAGGTAGGGCCAGAAGGTCTCACGGCCGTCGGGCTCGGTGTGGTTGGTCCGGGTGGCGAACTCCACCGACAGGTCGGGCAGGTCGGCCATCTCCGGCAGCCGCCACGGTTCGGCACCGTTGGCCAGGTAGCCGTCGGTGAGCAGGATGACCGGGGTGCGGTACTTCAGCGCCAGTCGGGAGGCCTCGATGGCGGCGTCGAAGCAGTGCGCGGGTGACTTGGCCGCCACCACCGGAAGCGGCGACTCGCCGTGACGGCCGTGGATGGCCGACAGCAGGTCGGTCTGCTCGGTCTTGGTCGGCATGCCGGTCGACGGCCCGGCCCGCTGCACGTCGACGATGACCATCGGCAGCTCGAGGCTGATGGCCAGTCCGATCGCCTCGGACTTGAGGTCCAGGCCCGGGCCCGAGGTGCCGGTCACGGCGAGGGTGCCGGCGAACGCGGAGCCCACCGCGATCGCCGCGGCCGCGATCTCGTCCTCGGCCTGCATGGTCCACACGTCGAAGTTCTTGCGTCGACTGAGCTCGTGGAGGATGTCGGACGCCGGGGTGATCGGGTAGCTGGCGTACACGACCCGCAGGCCCGAGAGCTGGCCGGCCGCCACCAGACCCCACGCGACCGCGGTGTTGCCGTTGACGTTGGAGTAGGTGCCCGGCGGCAGCGGGGCGGGCGCGACCGAGTACGGGTGGTCGAACAGCTCGGCGGTCTCGCCGAAGTTCCGTCCGGCCCGCAGCGCGTTCAGGTTGGAGTCGCGCACCAGCGGTCGGGCGTCGTACTTGTTGGTGATCCAGTCGAGCAGCGGCTGGATCGGTCGGGTGTACATCCAGCAGATCAGCCCGAGGGCGAAGAAGTTCTTGGACCGCTCGGCGTCGCGGCGCTTGACACCCAGCTCGGCGGTGGCCTCGAGGGTGATCGACGTCATCGGCACCTGGTGCAGCGTGAAGCGGGCCAGGGACCCGTCGAGGAGCGGGTTCTCGGCGTAGCCGGCCTTGTCGAGGTCACGCTCGTCGAACGCGTCGGAGTTGACGATGATCGTCGAGCCGGGCGCCAGGTCCGCGACGTTGGCCCGCAGCGCGGCCGGGTTCATGGCGACGAGCACGTTGGGCGAGTCCCCCGGGGTGACGATGTCGCTGTCGGAGATGTGGACCTGGAACGACGACACCCCCGCCACGGTGCCGGCGGGGGCGCGGATCTCGGCCGGGTAGTTCGGAAGGGTGGCCAGGTCGTTGCCGAAGATGGCCGACAGCTCGGTGAAGCGGTCGCCGACCAGCTGCATCCCGTCGCCGGAGTCACCGGCGAATCGGACGACCACCCGATCGAGCTCGTGGGGCTCGACCCCGGTCTGGTCCGGCGTGCTGACTGTGGTGGACATGGAACCCCCTTGTTCCGCGTGGTCCTTCGCCCCTCGAACCTACCGCCCGGCTCACCCACCGCGATCCCATCGCCGAGATTTCCCCGCGCGGCGCTCCGACGGGCGGCCTCGAGACCGCTCAGCGGGGGGCGAGCTCGCCGGTCTGGACCCGCCACAGCGCGGCGTACAAGCCGCCCGTGTCGAGCAGCTCGTCGTGGGTTCCCGCCTCGACGATCCGCCCTGCCTCCATGACGTGTATCCGGTGGGCGTGGCGGATGGTCGACAGGCGGTGGGCGATCACGATCGTCGTCCGGTCGAGCGACACCTGCGCCAGCGACTCCTGGATGGCGGCCTCGGTCTCGTTGTCGATGGCCGAGGTGGCCTCGTCGAGCAGGAGCACCGCCGGGTCGCGCAGGATCGCCCGGGCCAGGGTGAGGCGCTGGCGCTGACCACCCGACAGCTTCTGGCCGCGCTCGCCCACCATCGAGTCGTAGCCGTGGCGCATCGCCCGGATGAACGTGTCGGCCTCGGCGAGCTCCGCCGCCGCGACGATCTGATCACGCGTCGCGTCGGGACGGCCGTAGGCGATGTTGTCCGCGACGCTCCCGTGGAACAGGAACACCTCCTGGGGGACCAGACCGGTGCTGCCGCGCAACGAGGCGAAGGTGAGCTCGGCGACCGGGATGTCGTCCAGGGTGACCGTGCCCGAGTCCGGTTCGTAGAGTCGCAGGAGGAGCTTGAGCACCGTCGACTTGCCCGAGCCGGTCGAACCGACGATGGCATGGGTCTCCCCCGCGGGCACGTGCAGCGAGAACCCCCGCAGGACGTTGCGGTCGGCGTCGTCGCTCCCCGGAGGCGGCCCCGGCGCCTCCTCGTCCGGGGCGGTCCCGGCCGGCACGGGCGCGGCGCGGTGGTAGCTGAAGGTGACGTCGTCGAAGCGCACGTCGCCACGCACCGGAACGGGAAGGTCCCGGGATCCGGGCCGGATCCGGGGTTCCATCTCCAGCAGCCCGAAGATCCGGCGGCAGCTCGCCATCGCCCGTTGGTAGAGGTCGAGGATCTCGCCCAGCTCGGTCAACGGCCACAGGAGCCGCTGGGTCATGAACACCAGCACCGAGTACATGCCGACGGCCAGGTTCCCGTCGAGGGCGGCCTTGCCACCGACGAGCAGCGTCATGGTGAACCCGGCCAGGATCGCCATGCGGATCAGCGGGATGAAGGCGCTCGACAGGGCGATCGCCCGCCCGTTGGTCTCGCGGTAGTTGGCGCTCTCGGCCTCGAGGCGAGCCACCTCGCGCTCCTCGCCGCTGAACGCCTTGACCGTCGCCACCCCGCCCAGGCTGTTGGACAGGGTGTGGCCGATGTCGGCCGCGGCGGCCCGCACCGCGTCGTAGCGGGGTTCGAGCCGCTTCTGGTAGCGCAGGGAGCCGACCACGATCACCGGGATGGGGAGGAACGCCAGCACCATCAGCGTCGGGGAGATCACCGCGAAGACCGCGCCGACGAGCACCACGTTGGCGATCGACTGGATGATGCGGTCCGCTCCCACGTCGAGGAACCGTTCCAGCTGGTTGACGTCGTCGTTGAGGATCGTCATCAGCCCGCCGGAGGTGGTGTCCTCGAAGTACGCCATCTCGAGGGACTGGATGTGGCGATACGCCTCCATCCGGGTGTCGTGCTCGACGGCCTGGGCCAGGTTCCGCCACGTGCGGTGTGCGGCGTAGTCGGTCGCGGACTCGCACACCCAGATCACGACGGTGACGATCGCCAGGATCACGAGCTGCCCGAAGCGGTCCTGCACTCCGGTGAGGCGACCGACCATCGACTCGCCCTCGTTGACCACCACGTCGACCGCGACGCCGATGAGCAGCTCGGGCAGCACGTCGAAGAGCTTGTTGGCCGTCGACAGGACCGTCGCCGCCACCACCGTCGGTCGGCGTCGGGCAGCGTGGCGCCACAGGTCCCGCAACGGGGGCGTGGTCGACAGCGGGAACGATGTGGTGCTCACCGGGTCATTCTGCTGCCGGCCGGACGGTCGCCCCAGACGGTTTCGGAGCGCCGCCCTCAACCTGGTGTGCGTCGGGCTGGGTCAGTGGAACGTGTCGAGGCAGCTGATCGGCACGCCGTCGCGCAGCAGGAACCAGAACGCGTACGCCGGATCCCCCAACGGGTGAGGGGGCGCCGCGGCCAGCCGTTCCATCCCGGCGGGGACCTCGGCGAAGAGCCCGAGGCGACGTTCGGGTCCCCGTGAGCTGTCGGCGATGCCGTTGCGGCAGCTCCACGTGCCCGGGATCTCCGAGAGGTGCAGCTTGAGCAGCCGCCGGGCGATCTGGGACGCGGTGTGCGACTCGCGGCCGCCGTGGGCGCACGGTGCACCGAGTCCCACCCGCGCCCGGAGTCCACCGGCCACCACCACCGGGCCGTCCTCCGCGCAGCGGTCCCAGATGTCTCGCCACGTGTCGGCGCCGCCGGCGAGCGGGGCGATGTGGGCGACGCCGTTCCGGTCGAGGTCGAGCAGCGGGCCCCGGTCGAGGCGGGTCCGGTCGTACACCGACAGGCAGTCGTACTCACCCTCGTAGCCGGGGTGCGTCTCGACGACGCCCAGCTCGGCGTGCGCCTCGAGGAGCGAGGCGACCACGAGCCAGGACAGGACCTCCCGCCCTGCCGGATCCGCGACGACCGGCCAGCGTCCGCGGCTGGTCAACGCGTCCGCGATGGTCACTGCTGCTCCCGATCCACCGTTGACTCCGTCGAACGCACACACGCGGCCGACGACGACCGCATCGGACCTTCCACTCCGACCTACCTTCCTCTGGGGGGAAGGGTAAGTGAGCGGAGGTGGGACGCGCCAAGAACCGTGAACTCCCCTCGGTGACCTTCGTCTCTCGTCGAGCCCTCGACCTCCGGACGGGCTCAGCCGCCGGCGCCACCGCCGTCCGGCTCCGGGACGTACCGTCGGCGGCGATGAGGATCCTGGTCACCAACGACGACGGCATCGACAGCGAAGGCATCCACGAGCTGGCCCGTGCTCTGGCCGGCACCGGCCACGAGATCGTGGTGGTGGCGCCGTCGAGCGACTGGAGTGGGGCGGGTGCTGCCCTGGGGAACCTCCGCCCCGACAGCGCCCTGGGCGTGGCGAGTGCCCAGATCCCCGATGGCGACGGAATCGAGGCGTGGGCCTTCGACGGGCCACCGGCGCTGTGCGTCGTCGCCGGCCGCCTCGGGGCGTTCGGGGAGTTGCCGGACCTGGTGGTGTCGGGCATCAACGCCGGCGCCAACACCGGTCGGGCGATCCTGCACTCGGGCACGGTCGGCGCCGCGTTGGCCGGACAGAACTTCGGGGTGTCCGGCCTGGCGGTCAGCGTGGACGCCGCGTCCGGCGGCGGTCCCGGAGCCGAGGGCTGGCGCTGGGACACCGCGGCGCGGATCGCGGTGGAGACGCTGCCGCTG
>WBZP01002436.1_pt2 | contig 20011 bp, 19 predicted proteins | sample 5204301 | NCBI WGS metagenome assembly WBZP01 (sample SAMN12412401, study PRJNA552823) | activated sludge metagenome | isolation source: activated sludge from nitrification reactor of wastewater treatment plant... | place: USA: Pennsylvania | collected 2017
ATCGACGCTCTTGGCGCCCTTGCGGGTGTTGCATGTGCGGCTGCTCGGCTCGCGCTGGGCCGCCCACGGAAGCCAGGTGCCCGCGGGTTGCATGCGCCTGGATTGCCGCGATGCGCCTGCCCCACCGGCGCTGCCTGAGGACTGCGTTCGCCGCCCTCGGCTCGCAGCCCCGCGGACGAACCCTGCAGGCATCGCGCAGCACGGCTGCGCAAGGCCTGCGACGGCGTCCTGCAGTGCCCAAGACCGGCCGTGTCGCTGTCAACCCCGGAGGTTCGGCCACCGATTCGAGGGGGCAGGCGGCGCGGTAACGTCACTGTCTTGTCACGCGAAAGATCGAGAGTCCACCGCTTAGTCGTTCATCTCTCGAGGTTCCGCATGCGCCTTGGTACCCTGTCCGCCGCCGTCGTGCTGTCCGCTGCCGTCAACAGCGCTGGAGCAGCCTCGGTCACCAACACCGCGTTCATCAACGGCCTTGCGCTGGACGGGGCAGCCGTCGACCTCTCCAACGGCACCATGGCGGAGCGCCGGCTGGGCTATTTCTCAGACCTGTACTACGACCCGCAGCGCAAGGAGTGGTGGGGCCTGTCGGACCGCGGCCCGGGCGGCGGCCTGCTGAACTACGAGACGAGGGTTCAACGCTTCACGATCGACGTCGCCCCCAACGGCGCGATCAGCAACTTCCAGGTCGCCGCGACGATCAAGTTCAACGAAGGTGGAACAGCACTCAATGGCATCGCACCCAACCCCACCAGCGTGCTGGGCCGGGCCTTTGACCCCGAGGGCTTTGTCGTCATCCCCAAGTCCGGCAATCTGCTGGTATCCGACGAGTACGGCCCTTCATTGATCGAGTTCGATCGCAACGGCAATCTGCTGCGCCGCTTCACGGTGCCGGCCAACCTGCAACCGCGCAACAGCACGACCGGCGTGCCCAACTTCGCCAGCGATGCAGGCAACGACGCCGGCAAGCGCACCAACCGCGGCTTCGAGGGTCTGGCCATCAGCCCCGATGGCGAATTCGCCTATGCGATGCTGCAAAGCGCGATGCTGGATGAAGGTGGAGGAGGCGGCCGCTACAGCCGCATCGTGAAGTTCGATACGACCACCGGCCAAGCTGTGGCGCAATACGCCTACCTGATGGACCGGTCAGGTCAGGGGCAAGGAATCTCTTCGCTGGTGGCGCTGGGTGGTGATCGGTTCCTCGTCCTGGAACGCAACAATCGCGGTGTGGGCGTAGGGGCGGAACTGAATACGGCCGACAAGTTGGTGTACGAGATCGACTTGAACGGGGCAGTGGATGTCAGTGGCATCACGCTGCCCGCAAGCGCCACGTTCGTCGGGGCTGTGACCAAGGTGGCCAAAGTGATGGATCTTGACCAGGACCGCCCGTTCCTCGGCGGTCGCTCGCCGGAGAAGTGGGAAGGGCTGGCCGTCGGGCCTGAGCTGGCACCGGGTCTGTTCCTGATACTGGCCGGTACCGACAACGACTACAGCGTGACTCAATCTGGCAGTGGCGAACAATTCGACGAATGGCTGCGTTTTACCGACACCGACCCGAACGCCAGCGCGATCCTGTGCCCCATCGGCACGATGGCCGGCTGCACGTTCGCAAATGGCGGCGCCGCCGCCACGCTGACTGGCGAATACAGCCTTCTCCCCGGCATCCTGCACGCTTACAGCGCCAACATCGCCCGCTACGTGATGCCGGCTCCCGAACCGGGCACCTGGGTGCTGGTCGCCGGCGCTCTTGGCCTTCTGGGATGGCGCCGTCACCAGGGCTGATCCAATTCGCCACCGCGTGGCCCAGAGCAGAGGCCAGCGGCTTGAGACCGATGGCCACTCGGCCTCAGGCTCGGTCGGCACGCAAGCCCAGGCAGTCGTTCACCCGCTTCGACCGGTTGGACTAACGGCGCAAGCGGGCCGCCGCCTGCTCGGGCGAGTTGGGCACAAACTGCAGGTCCATCGCCAGCATCCGGCACCGCGTCTCAGTCTGTGACGACGCCTCGCTGGAGGCCCCGTGCGGGGCGGCCACGACCATCGGTGACTTGCCTCTTGGCGCCATCGGCAGTTGCCTGAAGCTGGCCACAAAGCCGGCAACGCCCCTATCGCCGAAAGTCGGCAACTCGGGTACCCGGAGTCAAGGCTGCGCGGACGTCACCGCCAGGCCAGCAACAGCTCGGATCTCGTGGCCTCGCGGCCGAGCGCGTGCGGTGGCAGTCCGCCGGTCTGCGGGTTGACCCGGCGCACGCTCATAAGGCAAGCTCACGGCCCACGAGGGCTGTTCGCGTGCAAGGATGCAGGGTTGCTGCCCGGCCTCGGACGCAGCATCGCGGCGAGCTGCCTCTACCGCGACGCCCAGGGCCTGCCGCACGCGTTCGTCATCGCCGAAAACGGCTTCGCCCAGCAGTGGCTGCTGCAGCACGACGCGCCCCACCGGTTGGTGCGGGCGTTTGCGGTTGCACCCGAGGCCCGACACTGCGGCAGCGAAGATGGCCGCGATCGCCTGTTCGTCAGCGAACCCGACGGCCTATGGCTGCACCGCGTCGAGCCCGAAGCCGACGACACACGTCAGGTGATCGCCCTGCGTCGACCGCACGGGCCGCTGCGCCAGGGCGGCGGTGCGCTCGCCGTTGGGCGCGACGTGGTGACCGTCCGGGATGGGCAGCGGCTGCGCCGCTTCGGGCTCGCCGCACCCGCCCTCGCTGCACTGCCCGTCGTGACGGCAAGCGTGCAGACCGCGCCAGTGGCGCAGTCCGGCGACGCTGCCGACAACCCGGCGATCTGGGTGCCTCCGAACGACCCGTCGGCGTCGCTGGTGCTGGCCACCGACAAGAAGCGCGGGCTGGCGGTCTACGATCTTCAGGCGCGCGAATTGCAGTTCCTGCCGGTCGGGTGCATCAACAACGTCGACCTGCGCCAGGCTGTACGTCTGGGCAACGAGCGCCTGGACATCGCGGCTGCCAGCCAGCGCGACGAACACGACATCGTGCTGTTCGTCATCGGTGCCGACCGCCAGGTGAGCGAGCTGGCGCACGTGCCGCTGGGCTACGAGAACATCCATGGCCTTTGCATGCGCCGCACCGGCCTGGGTGAGCCCGAGGTTTTCGTCAACGACAAGGATGGGCGCTTCCTGCAGCTGCGGGTCGAGCGCGATGCGGCCGGTGCGGTCGTCGCACGCCGTCTGCGCGAGTTTCGAGTCGCGTCGCAACCCGAAGGCTGCGTGGTGGACGATGTACTGAACACGCTGTTCGCCGGTGAAGAGAAGCGGGGCGTGTGGGCCTTGTCGGCGGACGCGGTCAATGCTCAGGGTACCGACCGCCGGCTCGTTCTGCCGGTGGGTGAGCTGCCGCGCGCCGACGTGGACGGCATGGCCATCCACCGCGGCGCGGGTCAGGCCTATCTGGTCGTCAGCAGCCAGGGCAACGACAGCTACGTGGTGCTCGATGCGACCGCGCCTTACCGGGTTCGGGGTGCTTTCCGCATCGGCATCAACGTCCTGGCCGGCATCGACGGCGCCTCGGAAACCGACGGGCTGGACATCACGGCCTCACCGCTGCCTGGATTCGCACAGGGCATGCTTGTCGTCCAGGATGGCCGCAAGCGCTGGCCCGAGGGACCACAGAACTTCAAGTACCTACCTTGGGCCGATGTGGCGCGTGCCTTGTCGCTGCCGTGACCCTGCAGCATCGCATCGAGCGCTGGCGCAGGGTCAATACACCTCGGGCACGTACATCTCCGCCGGCACCGGTTGGCGCGTGTAGTCCGGGTTGCGCACGCGCGGTGGCAACTCGATCGGCGCTCGTTCGATTTCTTCGTAAGGCATCTCCGACAGCAGGTGCGCGATGCAGTTCAGCCGCGCCTTCTTCTTGTCCACCGCCTGCACCACCCACCAGGGCGCTTCGGCGATGTGCGTGCGCTCGAGCATCGCCTCCTTGGCCTTCGTGTAGGCCTCCCAGCGGATGCGGCTTTGCAGATCCATCGGGCTGAACTTCCACTGCTTGAGCGGGTCGTGGATGCGAGCGAGGAATCGCATGTGCTGCTGTTCGTCGGTGATCGAGAACCAGTACTTCAGCAGCCGGATGCCTGAGCGCACCAGCATGCGCTCGAACTCGGGCACCGAGCGAAAGAACTCCTCCACGTCGTCCTCGTCGCAGAAGCCCATCACGCGCTCGACACCGGCGCGGTTGTACCAGCTGCGATCGAACAGCACCATCTCGCCGGCGGCGGGCAGATGCTGCACATAGCGCTGGAAGTACCACTGCGTGCGCTCACGGTCGTTGGGTGCCGGCAGGGCCACGACGCGGCACACGCGGGGGTTCAGCCGCTGCGTGATGCGCTTGATCGCGCCGCCCTTGCCCGCCGAGTCGCGGCCTTCGAACAGGATCAGCACCTTCTCGCCGCTGGCGGCCACCCAGTCCTGCAGCTTGACGAGTTCGGCCTGCAGCCGGAACAGCTCGCGGAAGTACAGGTGGCGCGGCATCTCGTCGGCGCCATCGGCAGCGGACCCGAAGGTGTTGGCTTGCGACGGCATGCGGTCTTCGAGCTCGAGTTCCAGCTCCTCGTCGAAGTCGTCTTGTAGCTCAGCATGCAAGCGGGCGACCAGCTCGTCGCTGATGTTCTGAGGCGGATCGGGATCCGGCATTGGGGGTCGTCCTTTCGGGTCGGTCAAACGGGTGCGCGGTCGCATCGCCGCGCCAGGCCTCGAGCCTGGCTGCGGCCGGCGGAGAGGGGAGCACCGATGATCGTCGACGGCGCGCAGTGGCGACGCGGGTACTTCGATCCCTCATCCTTGGTGGAGTCCGGATCACGCTAGCCGCTTTCGGTGTCAAGCCCGTGACAAGAGCCAGGCATGGGTTGCCATCGGCACCCAATGCGTGACGGCACCGGCACGGCGATCCGGTGCCTTGCCCGCCGGGACGGGCACTTCAAAGCCAGCCTGCACCCCATCCAGCCTGCCCCCGGTCTGCGACACTGCGGCCTGCTTCAGCTTCCTCTGGTGCCATGACTTCCACCGAACGCCGCAAGCCGTTTGCACTGATCCGCGAGTTCCACCTGGCCGATTGGTTCACGCTGGCCAATGCCGTGTGCGGCATCGGGGCGCTGTTTTCGATGATGAGCTTCCTGCAGAACGGCCCCGTGGTGCACATCTACCTGGCTTGCGGGCTGGTCCTGGCGGCGCTGGTGTTCGATGTGCTGGACGGGCGCATCGCGCGCTGGCGCCAGCAGACCTCGGCGATGGGGCGGGAGCTGGATTCGCTGGCCGATGTCATCTCTTTCGGCGTCGCTCCGGCCGTGATCGCCTACGGCTGCGGCATGCAGGGCCTCTACGACCGCATCGTGCTGGCCTACTTCGTGGCCTGCGGCGTGTCGCGCCTGGCACGCTACAACGTGACGGCCGAAGCGCTGAGCGGTGAAGGGGGCAAGGTCAAGTACTTCGAAGGCACGCCGATCCCGACCTCGCTGGTGCTGGTGCTGGTGATGTTCCTTGCCGCCACCCAAGGCGCGCTGCGCGATCAGCTGTGGCTCGGCAAGCTCAGCATCGCCGGCTTCAGCCTGCACCCGTTGGTGCTGATGTTTGCATTGTCAGGCTCGCTGATGGTGAGCCGGATCCGGTTTCCCAAGCTCTGACAAGGTCGCGCGCGTGCCGGTTCATGGTGTCCCGGCGCTTTGCAGCGCCTGCGTGAGCTGTGTCTGGTACTGCTGCCAAGCGCGCAGCGCAGCAGTGTCGGCTGCCCAGCGCGGCTTCAGCGCTTCGAACACCGGCAGGGCGCGCGCATCGGCCAGCGTGGCCAGCAGCAGCAGGTTGCTGAAAATGTCGTTGGTCTCTCCGGCAGCCAGCGCGTGCTGGAGGTGGGCGTTCACGCGTTCGAATCCTTGCCCGCCCTGCCCCAGCGCAGCCAGCAGTTGGGCGGCGGCGATGCGGTAGTCCCAGATCGGCGTGGCCAGGGTCCAGCGCGGCGCGTGCACATCGCCCAGCGCCTGCAGGGCCAGCTCGGCGGCGCGCGGGTCACCCAGCTCCTTGAGCGCAGCCAGTGCGCTGATCAGGCTCTGGTTCTTCCAGGAAGGGTGGCGCGGCAGCTGCACCAGTGCGTCAAAGGCCAGCGGGCTGCCGCTGCGCCCCAGCGCGATGGCCGCGGCGTTGATCACGCGGTCGCTGCGGTCGCGCAGGTGGCCCAGGTAGACCGGCGCCAGGGCCGGGTCGCGACTCTGGCCCAGCACGCCCAGTGCCGCTGCGCGCAACCACGAACCCTCGCTCTCGACGATCTGCAGCAGGCTGCGCCGCGAGGTCTCGTCGAGCGCCACCGCCTGCCCCGGCGTGCCCGGTGCGAGCAGGCTGCGCCACTGGTTCAAGGCGTTGAAGCGCACGCGCCAGTAGTGCTGGCCGGTTGCCAGCTGCCGCAGCGTGGCTTCAAATTCACTGCGCAGCATCGCCGATGCGGACCCCGACTGGGCCAGCCGCGCCAGCTCGGCCATGGCCCATTGGCGACCCATCGCGTCCTGCGTGTGCCGCATCTGGTGCAGCAGTTCGGCTTCCGGCTTGGCAAAGCGCAGCTCCTTGATCCAGGCCGACTGGTGATCGAAGTGGACCAGACGCGGCGCTTCGCGCGCTTCGAACTGGAACGCATGCTCCGAATGCGGCTGCAACCACACACGCTGCACACGACCATCGATGTCGATGTCCACCGGCCCCTCGAACGGCTCCTCCTGCAGCTGCCTGACCGTCAGCACCACCCGGCACGAGGCGGCTTCGTGGCGCCAGGCCACCTCGAACACCGGATGGTCGGCCCGCCGCATCCACTGCTCGAAGAACCAGTCCATCGGCTCACCGGTCACGGCCCGCACCGCCTGCTGCAGGTCCGTGGTGCACATCGTTCGGCCGGCCCGGGCTTGGGCAAAGTAGCGCAGCACGCGGCGCCAGGCCTCGTCGCCCACGGCCTGGCGCAGCAGGTTCAACACCGCCGCACCCCGCGCCGCGGGTGTGTTGCCGGCGGCAAAGCCCACCGCGTCATCCAGCTGCTCCGGCACCAGCGCCTGGCGCTGGCCGGCGGCCCAATCGGCCAGCACGGTGGCATGGTCGGCCGCCACGTACCACAGCAGCATTTCGTCGCGGCCGTGGCGCTGCTCGGTGAACAAGGCGGCCAGGTGGTGCGCCAGACCACGTTCCAGCCACACATGCTGTGGGCTGCAGGCTGGCGTGTGTACACCGAACCACTGCTGGGCCAGCGATTCGGTCTGCAGGCCGTCCCACAGGTACTGAAAGTCCTCGTGCGTGCCGTGGTCGTCGATCATGTTCTCGGTCTGCATGGCCAGGCCGGCACCGACATGGCCCCAGGGCAGGTCCTGCACGAAGACCTGGCTGTAGCTGTCGAAGGGGTAGCACACGCCGGTCAGCTCGCTGAGAAAGGCCAGCGTGGCCGGCAGCTGCACCACGCTGTCGCGCACGGCCTGTGCCTCGTCCGGATAGCCGTAGCTGTGCAGTGCCACGCCGTCGGCACGTGATGCCTGGTCCTGGTACTCGCCCACCACCCACAGGCTGCGCTGGCTGCCGTGCGGCTGGTCCATGCGCCAGTGGAAGGTGCGTGTACCGTCGGCCGACGTCTGCACGTTCAGCAGGCGGCCATTGGCCACCACGCTCAAGGGAACCGGGACGGTCGCGCGCAGCTCGCTGGTGTGGCGGTCCAGCGGGTCGGTCGGGGTCGGATGCCAGTAGCGGCTGGCCTGAGGCAAGGCGCTGGTCCAGGCCTGTCGGCGCTTGCGCGCGTCGGTAGCCGTCGGCTCGAAGAAGCGGATGCCCATGCCGTCACTGCCCCAGATGGCCTCGGGGTCGCTGTGGTTGACCCAGCGCGTGTGGTACCTCACCAGCAGGGTCAGCGTCTCGCCGGCCGCATAGCTGCGGTCGAGCTCGATGGACAACCCGGCATCGCGGTTGCCTGCGGGATGGCTGAAGGCCAGGCTGCGACCGTCGGCCAGACTCACCTGCTCGATCGTGAGGTGCGCGCTGTCCAGTGCCAGCACATCGGTGCGGCCGCGTGCGGCCAGCGTCAGCGTGGCCGCGCCGCGGGCCCGGCGCGCCGGCCAGTCCAGCTGCAGTTCCACCGCCACATGCTGCACGTCGATGCCGGCTGCATCCGGCGCCGCGGTACCGGCGCCGGCTTGGCACAGCGCACAGGCCAGGCCCCAGGCGGCGCAGCGGCCGGGTCCGGTCGGGGTCTTGGGATGGTCATGGTTCATGCTGGATTCCCGGGTCTGCGCCGGCCCGACGGCACCCCGGCCGAGCCCAAAGCACGCCAGGCGCGGCGCAGTTGCAGGTCCGAGGTGAAGCCGGCCGTGTCGGCTGCCTGGCCGACCGAAGAGCCGGCCTCCAGCGCCGTGCGCGCCAGCGCCATGCGTATCCCGCGCAGGTAGGCCAGCGGCGTAGTGCCGGCGTGTTCGGTGAACAGGCGGTTCAGCGTGCGCGGCGTGGTGGCCGCCACCGCGGCCATGCGGCCGACGTCCCAGGCTTCGCGCGGTGCCCGCGCAATCGCGTCCTGCACCCGATGCAGGCGCGCGTTGAGGTGCTGGCGATGCGCCAGGAAGGGTGAGAGTTGCGGATCATCCGGCCCACGCCGCAAGGCCAGCGCCATGCGCTGCGCCACGCGCGCCGCCACTACCGGCCCGAGTTGCTCGGAGACGAGGTGCAGCGCCAGGTCGATGCCTGCGGTCACGCCCGCGCTGGACCAGATCTCGCCATCCTGCACGAACGCCCGGTCGGCGATCACCGTGGCACCCGGCGCCATCGCGGCCAGATCGGTCAGATCCAGGTGGTGCGTGGTGACTCGGCACCCCTGCAGCAGGCCCGCGGCGGCCGCCAGCAGCGCGCCGGTGCAGACCGTGACCAAGCGGAGGCCCTCCCTGCCCGGCTGCAGGCGTGCCAACCAGTCCACCACCGCCCGGTCCTCGCGATCGTCGGCACGCGAGCGCCCGGTGCAGATCTTGCCCACCACGACCAGCCAGGTCGGGCCAGAAAAGGTCTTCGGCAGGGGTTCCAGGTCGGCCAGCCAGGCACCGACCGAACTCAAGGAACGTGGCTGCGGTGCCGCAAAGCGCAGGCGGAAGGCCGGACCAGCCTGCGGATTGCCCTGCATCAGTTCGCAATTGGCAAAGCGCAGCGTCTCGGCCGGCCCGGCCCAGTCCAGGATCAGGCTGCCGCGCGGCAGCACGAACCACACGTCAATTGGCCTGGACATCGCGCAAGGCCTTCTGCGCTGACAGAACCTGGCAGCCCGGACCCGTCGCATGCCGGGTGCTGGTCCCGCAGCACGGCTCGGTGCCGATGCCGCTGGCGATCAGTTCATTTTGTGCCACCAGGAAGTCCGCCACTCCAGTCGATGTGAAGTGCGGTCGGCGGATGCACAACTCCTGGACATCGATGACCAGCAGCGCGCGTGGCCTGTGTGCAATGCGGTGGCGGGGCATGGCGCAGACTGTGCCAGCAAGACCGCCCATCGGCGAGGCAGCTTGCGACGATCTTCGATCACTTTCGGACAAACCGGTGTGCGGCGGTGCCGTTGCCTGATTCAGCCCGGCATCAGCGTGAACCCGATGCGCGTCAGGCCTTGAGCGGATTCCGCCAACGGCCGCCCGCCGTGCATGCGAGCGATCGCCGCCACGATGGCCAGCCCCAGCCCATGATGCTGGCTGTCGTCGCAACAACGGGACTGGTCGGCGCGGAAGAAGCGGTCGAACAGGCGCGGCAGCGACTGCGCGTCGACGGTCGGTCCCCGGTTGCAGACCCAAAGCCGTATCGCCGGGCTCTCGTCCTCCGGGCCGATGGCGACCACCACGCTGCTGCCGGGCTCGGCAAAGCGCGTGGCGTTGCCCAGCAGGTTGGACAGCGCCCGCTTGATCAGCGACTCGTCCACCGCCAGCGTGGCATCCCCCTGCACCTGCAGCGTGAGGCCCGCATCGTCCAGAGGCCCCTCATGGAAGTCCGCCACCTGCTGCACCAGCATGGCCAGGCTCAGCGGCTGGCCGCGGCGTGCCGCCACGCCACGGTCGGCCAACGACAGGAACAGCATGTCGTTGACCATCGCCGCCAAGCGCTGCATTTCTTCCAGATTGGAGGTCAGCGTGTCGCGCAGCTCATCCAGCGGGCGCTCGCGCGACAGTGTCAGTTCGGTCTGCCCCATCAGGTTGGCCAGCGGCGTGCGCAGCTCGTGCGCGACGTCCGCATTGAAGCCCTCCAGCTGCGCGTAGGACTGCTCCAGCCGGGCCATCAACGCATTGAACTGCTCGATCCAGGGCAGCAGCTCCTCGGCGGGGTCTTCCAGCCGCAGGCGCTGCTGAAGCCTGCCGGCCGACATCGCACGCGTCTGCGCGGCCAGATCGTGCAGCGGCAGCAGCTGGCGCTGCACCTGCCAGCGCGCACCCACCGACACCAGTGCCCCGGCAGCCAGCGTGGCCAGCACCAGCAGCCAGCCCCAGCGGCGGCCGATGGCGGCATCGCGCGAGAAGTCCACCGTGTAGGCGGCCTGCAGCCGGCCGCCGGGCAGGCCGGGTGCTTCGATCTCAAAGCGGTCGGTTCGCAGGTGGGCGGAGCGGGCCAGCAGGGGCGCGTCGTCGGACCAGAGCAGCGTGTTGTCGGCACGCCAGAGCTTGAGCTGTGACTGTGCACGCATCGGCGCGTCGGAGCGCAGCCGCTGCAGTACGGCGGCTTCGCCGCCGGCGCGCGCTTCCAGCGTCAGCACCTCGGACAGCAGCTCGCAACGCGTGTGCAGGTCCTGCGCATTGCGCTCCTGGACCATCATCCCCACACCGAACCAGCTGAACGAGAACAGCGCCGTCAGCACGGCCATCGTGAACAGGGCCAGGCGGTGCGACAGCCGGCGCCCGATGGAGTGGCTGCAGACCCTGGCCGGGCACCTGAGCAGGGGCTCCGGGGGGGCCAATGCAGCACCGGCAGGGATGGCGGCGCCGTGGCCCGACGCCTGCGGTGTGTTCATGTGCGCTCCTCCAGCACATAGCCCATGCCGCGCACGGTGTGCAGCAGCTTGGCCGGGAACGGATCGTCCAGCTTGGCACGCAGGCGGCGCACCGCCACTTCCACCACGTTGGTGTCGGAATCGAAGTTCATGTCCCACACCTGCTCGGCTAGCGTGGTGCGCGACAGGATCTGGCCACGGCGTCGCAGCAGCAGGCTCAGCAGCTTGAACTCCTTGGCCGTCAGGTCCAGCCGCTGTTGCGCTCGCGTGGCCTTGCGGGTCAGCAGGTCCAGCTCGAGGTCGCCCAGTCGCAGCAGGGTGGTGGCCTGCGCGCCGGCGGGCGCGCCGCGGCGCAACAGCGCGGTGACGCGGGCCAGCAGTTCCGAAAAGGCGAAGGGCTTGACCAGGTAGTCGTCGGCGCCCTGCTCCAGCCCGCGCACGCGGTCCTCGACCTTGTCGCGGGCGGTCAGCATCAGCACCGGCGTGTAGCGGCTCTGCGCGCGCAGTGCGGCCAGCACGCCAAAGCCGTCCACACCAGGCAGCATCAGGTCCAGCAACACCAGGTCGTATTCACCACCGGTGGCCAGGCGGCGGCCCTCGATGCCATCGTGGGCCACATCGACCACATGGCCGTTTTCGCTCAGGCCCTTGTGCAGGTACTGGCCCAGCTTCGCTTCGTCCTCGATCACGAGAAGTCTCATGGGCCGAACTGTGCCACCGCGCCCGGCCCGCGTGGATTACGAAATTGTCATCCTGCTGTTCGGCGACACGCGCATGGGCCTTCCAAACTTCGTTTCGTGGTCGGCGCCAACAGCGCCCTCTACAAGGACCGATCCACCAACCGTTGAAGCCAAGGAACTCACCATGAAGCGCACCACCCTCATCGCCGCCCTCGTCGCCACCTTTGCCGCCACCGGCGCAATGGCCCAGGAAGCCACCTACGACTACCCGCAGGCCGCGGTGTCGACCAAGACCCGTGCGGAGGTCCTGACCGAACTGGCCACGGCCCGTGCCGACGGTTCGATCAAGGCCTGGTCCATCTCCTACAACCCGCTGGCGATGGCCCAGTCGACCCTCAGCCGCGAGGCGGTGAAGGCCGATCGCCACGCCGCTCTGGACCATGCCATGGTCGGCGAAGACAGCGGCTCGTTCGCACTGTCGCAGCACCAGCCCGCCCGCCCGGCGCCAGCCGCGTTTGCACTGGGCAAGCGGTGAGTCGTGCAGGCCCAGCCCAAAGCCCGGCGGCCTCCTAGAATGCCGGGGGATGGACACCCCCGGCAACCTGTTCGTCGTGGCCGCCCCCAGCGGGGCCGGCAAGTCCAGCCTGGTCAAGGCGCTGCTGGAACTGGATGCGCGCCTGGCGGTTTCCGTTTCTCACACCACGCGCGCGCCACGCGGCCAGGAACAGCACGGGCGCGAGTACTGGTTCGTCGACGAGTGCGAATTCCGCGCCATGGTCGATCGGCAGGAGTTCTTCGAATGGGCCGAAGTGCACGGCAACCTGTACGGCACCAGCCGCACGGCCATCCAGCAACGCCTGGCCGCAGGCGAGGACGTGGTGCTGGAGGTCGACTGGCAGGGCGCGCTCCAGATCAAGCGGATCTTTGGCCACGCGGTGCTGATCTTCATCCTGCCGCCGAGCTGGGAGGAACTGGCCCAGCGGCTGAACCGCCGTGGCGAAGACGGAGCCGAGGTCATCGCAAAGCGCCTGGCCAATGCGCGCATCGAGGTCGCTCAGGCCCGGAATTTCGACTTTGTTATCATCAACGCCTTGTTCGAGACGGCGCTGTTCGACCTGAAGACGGTCGTACACAGCCAGCGCCTGAAGTACGCTGCCCAGATGCGCAACCGCTCGCAGGTCTTTGCGGCGCTGGGTCTCGTGGCGTAGCCGGCACAACCATTCCTGTCAGGATCCCATGGCCCGCATCACCGTTGAAGACTGCCTTGTAAAGATCCCCAACCGTTTCCAGCTGGTGCTGGCGGCCACCTACCGGGCGCGCATGCTCAGTCAGGGCCACGCTCCCAAGGTCGAGGCGAAGAACAAGCCCGGTGTGACCGCCCTGCGCGAGATCGCCGCGGGCGAGATCGGGCTGGAGATGCTGCGCAAGGTGCCGGTCTAGTCACGCTCCGGCTCACGCAACGGGTGCCCCGCCGCAAGGTGGGGCACCCGTTCGCACTTTCGGTGCATGCGCGGACGGCGCGCAAAAAGCGCGCTAAATTCAGGCCATGAGCCTGCGTTCCCTGGCCGCCGAACTGCTGCCCGCTGCCCTGCAGGGCCTGCAGCGCGTCGTCCTGGTGCAGGCCAAACCGCTGGGACCTGAGGTCACGTCCTTCGCCGGCCTCAGCGAAAGGCTCGGCTACCTGTCCAAGGCCGAGCTGAAGCTGGTGCGCGAGGCCTACAAGTTCGCCGACGAGGCCCACCTGGGCCAGTTCCGCGCCAGTGGCCTGCCCTACATCACCCACCCGCTGGCGGTGGCCGGGCTGTGCGCCGACTGGCGGTTGGACGCGCAGGCGATCATGGCGGCGCTGATGCACGACACGATCGAAGACCAGGGCATCAACAAGTCCGAACTGATCGAGAAATTCGGCGCCCCGGCGGCCGAGCTGGTGGACGGGCTGACCAAGCTGGACAAGCTGCACTTCAACACGCGCGAAGAAAGCCAGGCCGAGAGCTTCCGCAAGATGCTGCTGGCGATGGCGCGCGATGTGCGGGTCATCCTGATCAAGCTGGCCGACCGGCTGCACAACATGCGCACCATGCAGGCCATGGCGCCGGCCAAGCGCCAGCGCATCGCGCGCGAAACGCTGGACATCTACGCACCGATTGCGCACCGTCTGGGCCTGAACCAGATGTACCGCGAGCTGCAGGACCTGTGCTTCGAACTGCTGCACCCCTGGCGCCATGCCGCGCTGGCCAAGGCCGTGCAGCGCGCACGGGGCAACCGGCGCGACATCGTCGAGCGTGTGCAGAAGGAGGTGGAGAAGGCATTCACCCAGCAAAAGATCAAGGTGCTGGTCAGCGGGCGCGAAAAGACCATCTACAGCATCTACTGCAAGATGCGCGAAAAGCATGCCGGCTTCGCCCAGGTGTCGGACATCTTCGGCTTTCGCATCGTGGTGCCCTCGCTGACCGACTGCTATGTCGCGCTGGGCGTCCTGCACCAGCTGTACAAGCCCGTGCCCGGGCGCTTCAAGGACTACATCGCGATCCCCAAGGCCAACGGTTACCAGAGCCTGCACACGACACTGGTCAGCCCGCTGGGCACGGCGGTGGAGTTCCAGATGCGCACCGAAGCCATGCATGCGGTGGCCGAGGCCGGCATCGCGGCGCACTGGCTCTACAAGAGCGGCGAAAAGGCCAAAGGCAGTCCGACCGCGGACGCGCAGCGCCTGTCCACGATGTGGCTGCAGAGCCTGCTGGAGATCCAAAACGAAACGCGCGACGCCGCGGAGTTCCTGGAGCACGTCAAGATCGACCTCTACCCCGATGCGGTGTACGTCTTCACGCCGCGCAGCAAGATCCTCGCGCTGCCACGCGGCGCAACGCCGGTGGACTTCGCGTACGCCATCCACTCCGACGTGGGGCAGCACACGGTGGCAGCCAAGATCAACGGCGAGCCGGCCGCGCTGCGCACAGAACTCAAGAGCGGCGACGTGGTCGAGATCATCACCGCACCCGGCGCACGCCCCAATCCGGCCTGGCTGAGCATGGTGCGCACCGGCCGCGCGCGCAGCAAGATCCGCCAGTACCTGAAGAACATGGAAGCCGAGGAGTCGCGCGCCATGGGCGAGAAGATGCTGGCGCAGGCGCTGCGCGCCGAAGGTCTGCAACTGCCCAGCCCCGACCCAACCGACAGCACCGCCGCCGCGTTGTGGCAGCAGCTCGCGCGCTGGAGCGGCAACCGCCATCGCGGTGAACTGCTGGTGGACATCGGGCTGGGCCGCAAGATCGCCGTCATCGTGGCCAAGCGTCTGGCCCAGCTGATGCTGGAGCGTGGCATCAGGCCCGATGCGGTGACGCTGACGATGGGCCGCTATGACCAGGACGACACCGTGACCTCCCAAGGGGTGGTCTTCGTCGATGGCAGCGAAGGCAATTCGATCCAGCTGGCCCCATGCTGCCGACCCATCCCGGGCGATTCGATCGTGGGCTATCTGGGGCGCGGTGAGGGCCTGATGGTGCACACCGCAGAATGCCCCACCGGCAAGCGCCTGTTCGAACGCGACAGCGAGCGCTGGATGCAGGTGGAGTGGGCCGACGACCTGGCCCGCTCCTTCGAGACCAGCATGCACGTGCTGGTGAAGAACGGCAAGGGCGCCCTGGCGCAGATCGCCTCGTCCGTCAGCAGCGCGGAAGCCGACATCGTGCACCTGGACATGGACCCCGAGCCGGCCGAAGAAAACATCGAGCTGCGCCTGCTGGTCAGCGTGCGTGACCGCGTTCACCTGGCGGATGTGTTCCGCACCCTCCGCCGGGTGCCGGCCGTGATGCGGGTCTCGCGCTACCGGCTGGGCTGATCAGGCCAGCGGCGCCGGATAGCGCACGGTCAGCAACTCGATCCGCTCCGGACCCGCGGGTGTCATCAGCACCACCTCGTCGCCTTCCCGCGCCTTGAGCAGGGCCCGCGCGATAGGTGAGATCCAGCTCACCTCACCGGCCAGGCTGTCAGATTCGTCGATGCCCTTGATGGTCACGGTGCGCTCCCGGCCCGCCGCATTGGCGTAGGTGACGGTGGCGCCAAAGAAGACCTGGTGCTTGCCGTGATGGGCCGATGGGTCGGCCACTTCGGCGATGTCCAGCCGCTTGGTGAGAAAGCGGATGCGGCGGTCGATCTCGCGCAGGCGCCTCTTGCCGTACAGGTAGTCTCCGTTTTCGCTGCGGTCGCCATTCTTGGCAGCCCAGGACACCACCTCGACGACCTTGGGGCGCTCGTCGTCCAGCAGCGACATCAACTCCGCGCGCAGCCGCCGGTAGCCGGCGGGCGTGATGTAGTTGCGTGCACCGGCCGGCAGTGCGGGCAGGCCCGGCGCATCGTCTTCGTCGCCGTCTTCGGCTTCCTTGACGAAGGCCTTGTTCATCGCTGCCGGGTCGGTCACAGTCTGGCCAGCTCGGCCAGCAGTCGCGGGCGGGCGGCCTGCGGGGCAGATTCGGCCAGCAACGCAAACAACGCGTCGCGCTGGCGAGTGCGGCCCAGCGCACGTTTGACCACCACACCGGCAATCGGGCCGACGTGGGCCGCCAGCAGGCGCTGGGCGCGTTCGATCTGGGCGTCGGTCAACCCCGAGGCCTGGCGGGCTGCCGAGCCCGGTGTGGTCGGCGCTGGCGCCGCCCCAGGGGGTCGCGCCACGCCGGATCCGCCCACCGTGCTGCGCCCCAGAAACGCCTCGCGCGCCTGCGGATTGGTGATCTGGTCGGCCAGCGTGGCCTGCAGCGAGGGCAGGTCGGGGCACAGCCGCGACGCGCGGCGCACCATCACCGCCGCCATCGGCCCCACATGCCGCGCCAGCGTGGCCTCCACTTGCGCCAGCACCGTGGTGTCCCAGGTGGGCGCATCGTGCAGGCCGTCACTGGACTGCGGCAGAAAACGTTCGGTCGGGGCGTCGGACACCGCCAGCGGCAATGCCAACACTGCTTCACGACTGACCGCAGGTGGCACGCCCTGCCCCACGGTCTTGGCCAGCGCCGCACGCATCGCGGCGGCCCCGGCCGGACGGGCAGCCGCCTCCTTGGCCAGCGCGTGCGCCACTACCGCGTCGAAGCGTGGCCCCAGCAGGGCCCCGTCGACCGAAGACGGGGGTGCCGGCAGCTGGTGCACCACCTGAAACATCAGTGCCTCGGGCGTGCCCACGAACGGGGGCCGGCCGGCAACCAGCTGGTAGAGCACCACGCCGACCCCATAGACGTCCGCGCGGTGGTCGACGCCCTGACCGAGGAACTGCTCGGGGGCCATGAACATCGGTGTGCCCATCACGGCATTGGCCACCGTCAGGCCACTGGCTTCCAGCCGGGCGATGCCAAAATCGGCCACCTTGATGCGCCCGGCCTGGGTCAGGATCAGGTTCGAAGGCTTGATGTCGCGGTGCCACACACCATGCTCGTGCGCGTGCGCCAATGCGTCCAGCGTCTGTGCGACGATGCTGGCCACATCGGCCTCCGAAAACCGGACTCCGTGCGCCATGTAGTGGGCCAGCGTGTGGCCCTCCACGTACTCCATCGCGATGTAGGCGACCTGGCCGTCGTCATCGAAGTCGTAGACCCCGACGATGCCCGGGTGCTGCAGCCGGCCCGCGGCCTGCGCCTCGTTGCGAAAACGAGCAGCGGTGTAAGCCACGGCCTGCGCGCTCTCACCGGCCTGGCGCCGTATGGTCTTGAGCGCCACCATGCGCCGGATGTCGGGGTCGTAGGCCTGGTAGACCACGCCCATGGCACCTTCGCCCAGCACACCGGTGATGGGGTACTTGCCCAGGCGCTCGGGGTGTCGCATGAAGCGGTCAGCTCTCCAGCATCTTCATTGCCTGCACGACGCTGGTGCGCATGCGGTTGAACGAATCGGAAAGCACGCCGATCTCGTCGCGGCTGCGGGCCTCGAATTCCGGGGCGTCCAACTCGCCCTGGCTGACCCGGTCGGCCAGCGAGGACAGCCGCGTCACCGGGCGCACCACCACCCACCAGATCATCAGGTTCAGCGCCAGTCCAACGACCACGAACACACCCAGCAAAGACCCGACGAACAGCCGGAGGTTGTGCTCAGCTCGCTGCAGCGGCAAGGCCATTGGCACCGATACCACCTGTACCCCGATCACCTCGCCCAGCTGCCAGCCATAGCCGTTGGCCGGGCCATAGCGTTCGACCATCGTGCGCGGTGCGGCCTCGACGCTGCTGTGACAGCGCAGGCAGGCCGCGTCTGTGATACGCAGCGGCCGCGCGATGTACAGCGAGGGTCCGGTCGGTGTCTCGCGGTCGCCCACGTATTCCTTTAGGCCCGCATCGCCGCGAAAGGCGTTGACGATATCGACTTCCCAGCCCACCGCGCGGTCGCGAGGGTTGGTCGGGTTGAGCGTGGCTTCCTTGTAGGCGAACTCCGGGTACCGGGTGCGCAGCGTAGCCAGCACCTCGGTGGCCGAGTAGCTGGGCACCGATTGCGGCAGGAATTGCGTCTTCAACTGTTCCTGCAGCAAGGCGGTGATCTGGGTCGAGGTGTAGTTGCGCACCGCACTGGCCTGTTCCATCAGCAGCCTGGCGCCGCCCAGCACCTCCTGCTGCGCCTGTTCCTGCAGCAGGTTGCGGCTGATCCACCCGCTCAGCGCCACGCCCACCGCCATGGCCAGCACGTAGATGAGATTGAACTTGAGCAACAGCTTCATGGCATGTGCCGCGCGCTGGCCGGCACCTGTGCGTTCGGTTGGGTCGCGATGGTAGCGCCCGGCAAGCTGCCTTGCGCTGTGCGTGGATGCGCAAGAATGGGCCCTCCCATGCCCAAGATCACGAACGGCACCGTGCCGGACGCTGACCACCCTGCCCTGCAGGGGCTGGCCGTGCTGCAGCGCGGCTGGCTGTCATCCAACAACGTGCTGCTGCATGGGCCGGGCGACGCCGCGGTGCTGGTGGACAGCGGGCATGTCGTGCACGCGGCCCAGACCTTGGCGCTGGTGCAGCGTGCGCTTGGCGGCAAGGCGCTGGCAGGCATCGTCAACACGCACCTGCACTCGGATCATTGCGGTGGCAACGCCAGCCTGCAGGCCGCCACGGGATGCCGCATCACGGTGCCGGCAGCTTCGTTCGAAGCGGTGCAGGCTTGGGACGAGGACCGCCTGAGTTACCGCCACTCCGGCCAGCGTTGCCAGCGCTTCAGCGTGGATGCGGCTTTGGCACCCGGCCAGGGCCTGGTTGTCGGTGCGCGCCGCTGGCAGGCTCTGGCTGCACCAGGGCACGATCCAGACTCGTTGCTGCTGTTCGAAGCCGAACAGGGCCTGCTGATCAGCGCCGACGCGTTGTGGGAAGACGGCTTCGGCGTGGTGTTCCCCGAACTGCAGGGGGATCCCGGCTTCGACGATGTGGCCGCGGTGCTCGACTTGATCGAATCGCTGGGAGCCTGCTGCGTCATCCCCGGCCACGGGGCGCCGTTCATGGACGTCGCCGGTGCGCTGCACCGCGCCCGCATGCGCCTGGCGAGCTTTCGGGCCGACCCGGCGCGCCACCGGCGCCATGGCATCAAGGTGCTGGTCAAGTACCATCTGATGGAGGAACAGCAGCAGAGCTGGCCGGACTTCCTGCACTGGTTCACCTCGACCCCATTGAGCCAGGTGATCTGGTGGCAGCTGGGGCGGCCAGAAGGCAGCATGGCCGCCTTTTGCGAGCACGTCGTCCAGGAACTGCTGCGTGGAGGTGTCCTGGCTTCGCGCGACGGTCAGTTGTTCGACGCCTGACACAGATCGTTGCGCAAGCGCACGGTCACGAGCCTGCCCGGCTACGCCAGCCTGACTACGATGTGGCTTGGTCCCTGCCTGGAGCTCCTGTCGTGTTCCCGATCCGCCGCCCAAGTGCCAGCTGCCCGACGGCCAGTCTGTCGTGACCCCTCCACAGCGGATCGCGCGGCCCGTAACCAGGCCAGGCCTGCCGGTCCTTGTGCTGGCCGTCTTGCTGGGCGGCTGCGCAACGCGCCCGGCTACGCCGCCGCCATCACCTCCTCCACCCGCACCGGCTGCACCCCATGCCTCTGCGCCTGATGCGCCGCCCGCGCCGCGTCAAAGCGACGAAGAGCGGCAGGCCGAATTCGACCGCAGCATGGCGCGCTGGCACGGCGCCAGTCTGCGTGAACTGCTGGCCAAGCTGGGCCCGCCTGACCAGCGCGCACGGCTGCGCAGCGGCGAGTGGCAATACACCTACGTGCGGTCAACCACCTTGCGCGGCCCGACAGGGCCACAACGCTTCAGCTGCGTCGTCCACTACCGGGTGGATGCGCGCCGCGAGTCCATCGTGGGCCATCGCATCCAGGGCTGCTGAGCACAGGCTCGGCGCCTGGCCACCCTCACACCGCACCGCGCGTGTTGAC
>WBZP01002714.1_pt1 | contig 20000 bp, 18 predicted proteins | sample 5204301 | NCBI WGS metagenome assembly WBZP01 (sample SAMN12412401, study PRJNA552823) | activated sludge metagenome | isolation source: activated sludge from nitrification reactor of wastewater treatment plant... | place: USA: Pennsylvania | collected 2017
AAGGTCGGCGCACGGCCCTGCGAGAGGGCACGACCAGGGCGCTCTTCATCCTCGATGCGCTCGCCGCGGTGAGCGATGACGACCTTGCGGCGGCTGGCGCGGAGTTGGCTGTTTCGTTGCGGCGTCTTGGGCCTGGCGTGCGGGTCAGTGAGCGGCTGATCGCCGGGGCCCGGGATAGCGGGCCAGCATGATCTGCGTTCAGTTCATCTTTAGGCCGGGGACCTACGACGAGGACTTCCACCGGCTCGACGGGCTCATCGATGAGTATGCCCGTGCGCTGCCGGGGTTCGTCCGGACGGAGACCTGGAGTCAGCCCGAAGCCGGCTTGGTCAATGCCATCTATTACTTCTCGGACCGAGAGGCGTTGCGCGCGCTGGGGGCCTTCCCGGCCCACCTGGACGCGAAGGGCCAGGTCCAGCGGTGGTACGAGGGCTACCGGATCGTCGTCACCGAGGTGACCGCGACCTATGGCGATGGGCGCTTGCCCGAGTGACGGGCAGCCGGGCCGGGCGGTTAGACCAGATCTGCAAGGGTTGTCCCTCGTTGCGGGATGGCCATCCACCCCTCAACCTCCGCCGCGCCCTGGAGCTCTGCGGGGATCGGCTCAGTGAGGCCCATCGCTGCGGCGCGTGCGGCGAGCGCTGCGATGACTGCATCGAGCGCATCATCTGACGAGCGGCATAGGCCCTCGACATCGCGGAGATCAAGCCAGGGTGCCTGCATGAGCAGTTCATCGATCAGCCTGCCGCGCGCTTCGGCGTTCGCCGTGCCTTTGTAGCCCTTGCTGCGAAAGCCCCAACGGAGCAAGGTGGCAGCGGGGTAAACCTCAACCACAGCGCCCGAACCCGCGCGATCAACCGGTGCTCCGGCCCCGGCCAGTTGGGCGAGCAAAGCCGCAGAGCGCATGGCTGTGACGCCGATCCGATCTGTGGAGACGCTGAGCCCGGTAACGCCTGGCAGGAGTGTGCGAACGTGAAGGTCGGTCACGCGGTAGGACAGCCGGCGCCGCCACGCGCCACCGTCTCCCGGAGACAACGTCACGTGACCGTTCTGGTGCTGAGTGATAAACGCGATGAAGTCGCGCGGCCAACCAAGCGGGCAGTCGATTCCGGTTTTCGCAGCTGACGCGATAGCGTCCAAGACCATCTGATCCGTCGCGCCAATGTCGAGTTGGGTCACGCGTGCCCGACCCGACTCCCACTCCACCGTCGCGACCCCTGTCTTGGCGGGCTGTGCTGCAAGGTCGATTCCCACCGTCCGCATCGGATCATGCTAGGCCCGTGATCGACGTCGCCCGGCCATGGCACTTGGTTTCACGCGAAAGCATCTCCTTGCGCGCGAGACCTTCCGGGCATCAAGGGGTCACGTGCCGGTCGCCGCTGCGACGGTGGCCGGCGCAGATCGACACCACGACCCCGAGGATCCGAGGGCGGGCTAGCTCAGGGGCAATTCGGCACGGATCAGTTGCACGTAATACTCCACGCCCGATATGAGGATGTCGTCGTTGAAGTCGTAGGTCCGGCTGTGCAGCGGCGTCCCGCCGGCACCCTCGCCCTCGCCTTCACCATTGCCGATGAAGGCGAAGCATGCCGGGATATGCCGGGCGAAGACCCCGAAGTCCTCGCTGGGCATCATCGGGTCGCAGTCACCGTCGACTCGATCGGGCCCGAGAGCGGCCACCGCAGCCGCAGAAGCTATCGCGGTGCAGGTGGCATCGTGCACTCACGCAGCAGCGGACGACTTCCGCATGAGCTCGCCCGACGGATACCCAACCCCACACACGGACGACCAGTGGCCAGCACCGCACGTTAGTTCCCTGATGGACCAGCGTGAGCCGTGCGGCGACCTCAACTGCAACGCTGTCGTCAGAATCAACAGCGACCGCTCTACACCGGCGCGGAGCGTGCGTCAGAGCGCCGCCAGAAACCCCACCGTCTGCGGGTGTCAGGCGCCATACGGCATGGTGGTTCGATGACTCCAGTCTCCCGAGAACAGTTGCCTCCCGTCCGCCCCCCTCGAGACCCAAGAACTATGCCTGACGGTGGCTCGGCCCAGCGCTTTCCGGACCTCGCCGAGCCGCGCAAACGCCTCGACAAGCTGCGCGTCGATCACCTGACGTTGGCCCGCGGCGTCATTGAGGTTGCGGAAGGAGCGGTCTTCATGCCGGACATGATTGTGATGGCGATGCTTCAGCGTAGCTACGGCGTGGTCGACGCCCTGATCGACGCCATCGATACCTACAACATGCACGCGGCCGCTCCGCTCCTTCGCCTCCAGCTCGACACCCTCTTTAGGGCTCACTACATCGCCAGTGGCCCGGACCTTGATGACCTAACCAGTCGGCTTCTTCAGGGCGAAGAGTTCCGAAACATCGAGGACGCCGAGGGCAAGAGGCTGACCGATGTTCGGCTCAAGGACCTAGCCAAGGAGGCGCATGGTTGGGCTCTCCCGGTCTACAGGGAGACGTCCGGGTGGGTCCACTTCTCAGTTAGCCACATGAGGGTCACGACTCTGGTTGGCAACGACAATGAGTTCTTCATGAGCGTCCCGCTGCCCCCTTCGGTCCTCCCAGAATCTCTTTGGCAAGAGATCTACGCAGCGTCGATCCGCGCCACTGAGGAACTGTTCGTATACGTTCGAGGTTGGGCCGCCCGAAAGGGGCTGCCCCCTGGCGAGATGCGTGACCTGGCTTGGTGACAGGGATGCCGCTGCCGACCCGACCTGTATGCATCTCCCCATACCTCGGCGGGCCGGATGCGTCATAGCGCCGTCAGGCGAAGTCCCAACTCCGAAGCGCCGAAGTCTTACCTCGCAGGCGTCTCCGTCGTGCCCCGGGCACGATGCGTCGGATCGACCGGGTCCATCCCGCTGCGTGGCCATGACCTGGCCGCCTCTAGCCGGGGGGGGTCTTTGGCAACCGTCAAAGGCCCAAGTCCTTCAGCAGGTTCGCCACTTGAGGGTTCGAAAGGGCCTTGTCTTTCAGCCGCGCTCGGGCGACATGCTGCTCCAACAGCCGTTGGCTGACGTCCAGCACCCGCCGCCTGCCGGCTACATATCCGTCCGGAAGGATCCCCAGGCCCTGCTCCAATGTGGGCTTCATCAGATGCAGACGGATCGCGTTTGGCTCCTGGTCAAGGACCCATTCAGGAACCAAAGCCCCGCTCTCCTCGTCGTCATCCGCGACGATGGTAATGGGCTCGTCAAGGGTAGTTGTAACCGCGTCCGCGACGGTGAACAGATTTCTCGGCCCACCGGCCGGAACGAATCGCAAATCCACGCGCGGGGGACCGAGTTCTTCAACGACGGCCTGCAAGAGCCTGACATCGAACTGACCTTCAACGACCACTGTTCGCCGGCGAACCCCGGCTGCCTTCGCCGAGGGCGCCTGGTCCTTGCGGCCGATGGCATCCCGCGTCAGATACGGGTTGCCCAACTCGGCCGCATGGTGCAACTTTTTGGTCCAGCAGTTCGATGATGCCGATCTCGCCGTTTGCCACGGCATCGACGTCATCCCCATCGGCGAGGACGAGGTTGATTTCCTTGCCGGCCATCAGTGCGTCTACCGCGTCATCCGAGAAGCCGCCCATGCTGACGAAGAGCCCAACGGTTCCGACCGTCCCAAGGCAGGGACTCCCGACGGCAGCCTCCGAAGGCTCCCGAACGCACTCTTCCTAGTCATGACACCCATAAGCGCCCCGGCACCTTCTTCGCGGCCACCTGGATGTCGTGCCAGATAGGTGCCAGATGAAGGCTGTTTCGTGCCACATTCTGGCCACTTCTGGCACTGGGAGCACGGGGCCAGAAATGACGAAAACCCGCTCTGGAGAGCGGGTTTCGTGCGTGCCCCCGGCAGGATTCGAACCTGCGACACCTTCTTTAGGAGAGAAGTGCTCTTCCCCTGAGCTACGAGGGCGGCGGGGCACACCTGGTGGGCCCGGGGGTCAACCCTACCCAAGCACGCGGCATACTCGACCCTCATGACGAGCGCGCTCACGGACACCGCAACCGAGCGCAGCCGCGTCCAGCGTCGCATCCTCGGATCCCTCGCCGTCACTCAGGTCCTCGGCGGCATCTCTCTCGCCGTCGGCGCCACCGTCGGCGCTCTGCTCGCCGAGGACATCTCCGGTTCGGCCACCTGGGCCGGGCTCGGTGGCAGTTTCCAAGTCCTCGGCAGCGCACTCATCGCCATCCCCATCGCCCGCCTCACCGCGGCCTATGGCCGTCGCCCCGGCCTCGCGTTTGGCTATGCCGTGGCGATCATCGGCGCCATTGGGATGATCACCGCTGGCGTGGTCCGCAACTTCCCGCTGCTGCTCATCTCCGCCACCCTGTTCGGTGGGGCCACCGCCTCCAACTCACAGACCCGGTATGCCGCCGCCGACCTTGCCCTGCCGCACCGCCGCGCCCGCGACCTCTCGATCGTGGTCTGGGCGACGACGATCGGCAGCACGCTGGGGCCTAACCTCGTCGGCCCCGCCAAGGCGTTTGCGGCATTCCTGGGTATCCCGCTCCTCACCGGCAGTTTCGCGATCTCCGTCGTGGGGCTCGTGCTGGCGATCACAGCCCTGCTGCTCCTGGTCCGCCCCGATCCGCTCCTGGAGTCCCGCCGCCTGGCCGCCCGAGATGCCGGCCAGAGCGCCGCCGAAGCAGCCGCCTCCGCACCCGCCGACGGCTCGGTCTGGAACGGCCTTCGCGTGATCCTCGCGCGCCCCGTTGCTCGACTGGGCCTGCTGGCTCTGGCCGTGGGCCACTCGGTCATGGTTTCCGTCATGGTGATGACTCCGTTGCACATGGCGCACGGTCACGCCGAACTCTCGATCATCGGCTTCGTCATCAGCATGCATATCCTCGGCATGTTCGCCTTCGCGCCGCTGACCGGCCTAGCCGTCGACCGCTTCGGTGGCCGGGCGGTCGCGGTGGTCGGCTCGATGATCCTGACGACCGCAACGCTGTTGGCCTCGGTCTCCCCGATCGGCCACTCGAGCACGCTGCTGATCGGCCTCTTCCTGCTGGGCCTGGGCTGGTCATGCACCTTCGTCGCGGGCTCCGCATTGCTGACCGGCGCGCTCACCCCGCAAGAGCGCCCCGCCGCCCAAGGCGCCGCCGATGTCATCACCGGGCTTGCGGCCGCCATCAGCGGCTTCCTCGGCGGGATTATCGTCGCCCACCTCTCCTTCCACGCACTCTCGCTGACCTCGCTCGGATTTGCTCTTGTCATCGGTATCGCTGCGGCGTTCACGCCGGTCGATCGCGACCAGGGTTAGCCTGTCGAGGTGAGTCGGTTCCGGTGGTTCTCCAAGCGTGCGGCCACGCCGCCGGAATCGGTCGCGAATGCGGTTGGCGCGGGTCGTTCGGAGCTCGCCCAAACCGCCACCGAGGTCGCCGAGCGTATGCCGCCCGCCGTTCAGGAGACCTCCCCGCCGCCAACCGCCACCCGTCCCGAGCCTGAGCCGGCCACCCCACGGGAGCGCCTCGTGCGCGATGCCGTCCGGGCCTGGACTGCCGAACTCGCCGACCTCGGCGGACCCAACAACCTGCTCTGGAAGTCCGACTCGGGCACCGTGGTCCTCGACCTGACCCGCGCCCACCCTGGCGGGCTGACCCGGCTGTTCACCGGTGCCCCGACCCGGCTCGATGACCTCTTCCGCGAGCCAGCCGCCCACCGCGCGGCCACCGCGCTCGCCGCGCGGATCGCGGACAAGGACACCGAACTGAGTACCGAGCGCGGGCTCGCTGCCTGCTTCCTCGCGATCGGCGAGGCCACCTGGCCGGTCGCGCGATCCGGACGCACTGCAGCTGCCCCGGTCATGCTGCGCCCTTGCCGACTCACGCTCGGACCCGGCACTGCGGGAGAGACCCAGGTGGAGATCGAGGATGACACCATCCTCAACCCCGCTCTGGTCCAGTACCTTGCCAGCGCCCACCAGGTCCGCATCGACCCGCGCGCCTTGGTCGCTCAGGCCTGGGCCACCGGCCTCTTCGACCCTCGGCCGGTGTATGCCGCCCTGGCCGGTGCCACGGCCGCTATCGAGGGCTTCACGGTCGCCGATGACGCCCGGGTCGGGACCTACACCACGACCAAGGCCGCCATGGTGGCCGACCTGTCCGCCTTCACCGACCTGGCCGCCAACGATCTCGTCGCGGCCCTTGCCGGGCACCCGGACGCGATCTCCTCGCTCGCTCACGGCCACCCCCCCGCCGCAGTCCTTGAGGCGGCTCGTCAGGGCCTGGTGGTGGAGGCCGACGCCGACCAACTGGCTGCCCTCGCCGATGTGCGTCACGGCACCAGCCTGGTCATCGACGCTCCACCCGGCACCGGCGCCACCCAAACGATCGCCAATCTCATCGCCGCCAGCGCAGGCAGCGGGCAGCGGCTGGCCCTGGTGGCCCAACGGCCCGGAGCCATCGCAGACCTGCGGGCTCGCCTGGCTGAGGTCGGTCTGGACGATCTGGTGCTGGAGCTGCGTGATGGTGTGGCCACCTCTCGGGACCTCGCCGCGCAGTTAGTGCACAGCATCGATGCCGCTCACCAGAGCGAGCAACCCGACGCCGACCGGGTGAGCAATGCGGTGCACGCCGCGGCCGAGGATGAGCTTGCTCAGCACGCGGCGGCGATGCACACCCCCCGAGAGCCCTGGGGCGTCAGTGCGCACGCGATCATTCAGGAGGTTGCGCGCCTCACGGCCTTGCCCTCTGGCCCGCGCACCCGCGTCCGCCTCGACGGCGCCGCCCTTGCGGCAATGCCCCGCACCAAGGCCCTGGAATTGGGCGCCCGACTACATGAGCTCGCGCGCCTGGGCGCCTGGAGCGAGACCGGCGAGGATGACCCCTGGTTCGGCTCCAACCTGGTTGACGAGGCCGAGGCCGATCGGGCCAGCGACATCGTCCTCGGCCTCGCCGAGGGTCGTCTGGACACCGTGCAGTCGGTAGTGGACACCGTCTTTGAGGGCATCCAGCTGCCGACGATGCCCACGGTCGCGGCGTGGGGACGCCTCATCGACACGGTGTCCTCGGTCCGCGACACCCTGGAGACCTTCCGCCCTGACATCTTCGACATCCCGCTGACCGAAATCGTGGCGGCCACGGCACCGAACGACCGGCAGGAGAATGAGCTCAGCTGGTGGGCGCGGCGCCGCCTGCGTCGACAGGCGCGTTCGCTGCTGCGCCCCGGTGTGCCCCCGCCCGACCTGCATGCCGCGCTGCTCACCGCGCATCACCAACGCAGCGCCTGGCGCGATCTCGCCGGACCCGGTGGCCGCCCAGAGATCCCTGCCGAGTTGGACCGCGCGCAGAGCGCCTACTCAGCGTTGGCGGACGACCTGGCCTGGCTGGATTCGCGGGTGCCCGACGGCAGCGGCATACGCCTGATCAACAAGCCGAGGGCCGAGCTGACCGCACGAATCGCCGCCCTTGCGGAGAGCGCGGAACGAGCGCGAGTGGTGCCCCACGTCCGGGAGGGTCTCGAGGCTGTGCGGGCTGCCGGCCTGGGCCCCTTGGTGGACGACCTCGCCGCCCGAGGCGTGCTCCCGGATGCCGTGCCCGACGAAGTGGAGCTGCTCTGGTGGGGCTCGCTCGCCGAGCAACAGGTCCTCACCGACCCTCGCATGACAACTTTCTCGGGTGACGAACTCCGCACGCGTGCAGCGGAATTCGCGAAGACTGATGCAGCCATGCTGCGCGGCCAAGCGCGCTTGGTCAGGTCCTTGATCCGGCAGCGCAGCCGGGCCGCGCTCGCGGCAGACCCGGCGGCTGAGACCGCGATCCGTGCGGCGGCCGAGTCCGACGCACCAGCTGTCGCCGTGGCCCATCTCCTAGCCGCGCATGGCGATGCCATCCTCGCGCTGCGGCCTTGCCTCGCGGTCAGCCCACTGCTGATCGGTGCCTTGGTTCCGCCGACGACCCGGCTCGACCTGATCATCGTCGAGGAGGCCTCGCAACTGCCCACGGCTGCCGTGATCTCCGCGGTTGCCCGCGCGCGGCAACTCGTGGTCGTGGGTGACCCTCAGTTCCTGGCGCCGAGCGGTTTTGTGACTGGGGCAACAGCTCGGGATCGATCCGAGTTAGTGGCTGGGGAGGGCGAACTGCCGGACTCGGCGTTGTCGGCGGCCGTCCACATCCTGGCGGTTCGCGAGTTGAGTCAGCACTACGCAGCGATGGACGAACGTCTGCTCGAGCTCGCCAATGAGACCTTCTACGACGGTCGGCTGCGAGGTCTGCCCGGCGTCGACGTTGCCTCACCGGTCCATTTCACACACATCGACGGCGAGGGTATGCCGCGTGAGGGCGCGGGTGCTGTGGAGACCACGGCTGCCGAGGTGGACGAAGTGGTCCGCCAGGTGCTGGCGCACGCTGCGCACTCGCCCGACCAGTCACTCGGGGTGGTGACCCTCTCGACGGCCCACGCTGAGCGCATACAGCGGGCGCTCAACCGGTCCCTGGCAAGTGCCACGCCCGAGGTTGCCCGGGCGCTCACGCCGGCTGGTCCGAACGGCTTCTTCATCGCTCCGATGGATCGCGTGTCCGCAGAGGTGCGCGATCACATCGTCCTCGCGGTGGGTTTCGGCAAGACCCCCCACGGTCGGGTGCTGAACCAGTTTGGCCTCCTCAGCGACCCGAGCGGTGAACGCCATCTCGCGGTCGCGCTCACCCGGGCGCGCCGGCAACTGACCGTCATCTCGAGCCTCATGGCAGCCGATCTGGAGCCCTCGCGGCTGCGCTCGGAAGGCGGGCGGCTGCTCCGGGCTGTCTTGGAGCGGCTGCCCGAACTGAGCCGCCAAGGCCCCACCCTCAGTGCCGGCGCACTCGATCCGCTGATGCGCCAGTTGGCGGAGCGTCTGCGGGCCGCTGGCCTGGTGGTTCATGAGCGAGTGGGTGCCAGCGACCCCATCGATGTGGTGGTGCAGCACCCGCAGGACCCAAGCCGACTGGCGCTCGCTATCGTCGGTGACGGGGCGGCATATGCCGCCCGACCCACCGTGCGCGACCGGGATCGCCTGCGAGCCCAGACGTTATCTGCGATGGGGTGGACCCCGGCTCAGGTCTGGTCCATGGAGTTCTACCGCGATCCGGCCCGCGAGGTCGCTCGACTCCTCGCTCTGGTTCCCGGGATGCCATCGTGACCCGCCGAAAGCACCGACGCGTCATCCGTCCCGCGACCGGTGGCAGATCCACGCCGACGGAGCCAGACCACGCCGATCAGCGGGCGGCGACCACGCAGACAACGCAGCAGACCCGCGACGACACCGACGAGGGTTGGGGCGATGGCGCGGGCGACCCGGCGCACGATCGCTGGTTGCAAGAACAGCGCCCCCCACATTGGGAGTGAGCATGACGAAAGGCCCCGGGAAACATCCCGGGGCCTTACGTCGAGACGAACTCAGGCGCGGTTGGCGCGGACTGCGTCGCGGATCTCCTTGAGGAGCTCCACCTGCGGGTCCGGCGCGTCCTCGGCGGGCGCGTCCTTCTTGAAGCGGGCCTGGGCTGCCTCGTAGGGCTTGACGACCATGAGGTAGACCGCGGCGGCCAGGATCAGGAAGCCGACCAGAGCCGTGATGACGGTGCCGTAGACCACGCCACCGGCGTTGAGGCTGTCGAACTTCGGCTGGCCACCAATGACCTTGCTGATGATGTCCATGATGAGCTTGACGAAGGCCTCAACGACCTTGCCGAATGCCCCGGCGATGACGACGGCCACAGCGAGCTCGACGACATTGCCCTGCATGATGAAGTTCTTGAATCCCTTCATGGGATTCCCCTTTCAGTTTCAGAAAACCTGCAGTCCGGAAATCTAGCGTGAAAACGCTTGCTCATCTACTTTTGTTGGCCCGCTGCGCGTGTCCGCGACGGCCGTGCTAGCCGGCGCTCGCCAGCACGACGAGCACGGCGGGGGGTTGGCCGTCGGGTCTTTGACCTTGATGAATGCGGTCAGCATCACGTTGAGACAGCGCCACCGTCAGGCCCCGAGGCGACGAATCTGCGCCGAGTCCCAGGGTGACATCGGGTGCCGGATCGACCGCAAGCACCAGCGCTGCGTGCGCCCAGGCTTCACCTCCCGTGGCGGGGTAGACCGTGACCCGGGTCCCCGAGGTGACTAGGCGCAGTGCCGCCGGGTCAGCGGCCAGCAGATGAACGGCGACCTGGCCGAGGGCGAGGCCATCAGCGGCCGAGCGCGGGACCAGACGGGCCAGGGTAACCGGTTCGCCGGCGACCAGCGGACCGGTGAGGACTCGACCGTGCAGCTCGCTCTCGCTGGACATCGAGCCGGGGTAGACCCATGGCGAGGGCACTCTGGTTGCGCGGAGGTCTGCCGCGCTGATGGTGGTGCCGCCATCGAGGTCATGCGCCGCGACCAGGACCTCGGTCATGCTGGGGGAGGGTGGACGAAGCGTGAGGATCACCGCGATCGCCGCCCCGGCGAGCGCGAGCACCGCGAGCACCTTGCGAACCAGTCGGCGACGCCATCGTGACCGGCGGCTGACCGAGGTGGCCGGAGTACGGCGGAGGTGGAGTCGCGGCATACCCGGACGCTAGGCGCCCAGGCGATATCCCCAAGGGGCGCGTCAGAGCGCTGTGGACGCAGACGCGGCGGCGGGAGCTGGTGTGGACGAGGACTCCCCGGATGATCCCGTTCCCGAGGTGCTGGATCCCGAGTCGGAGGAGGTCGACGTCCCTGAGTCAGAGTTGCCCGACGCGGCGGCGCCTCCAGTGCCTGCCGGGACGGTGCTCGTGCGCGAGGTCGCATTGTCGGTGCGGTAGAAGCCGCTGCCCTTAAAGACCACGCCGACCGACGAGAAGACCTTGCGCAATCGACCGCCGCATTCAGGGCACTGCGTCAAGGCCTCGTCGCTGAAGGACTGGACGGCATCGAACCGGTGGTCGCATGCGGTGCAGGCGTAGGCGTAGGTGGGCACCCGAGGATTTTACAGTGACCGTGGGGTCCCCGAGGCACCCAGCGATGTGGCCTACGCTCGAACCCGTGAGTAATCGGGCAGTCACGGTACGCCGGGTCCTCGTCGGGCTCGGTGCAGTGCTGGTGATCGCGCTGGTCGCTGCTGCGGTCGTGGGCATCTCCTTCGCCCGCCGACCCTTCCCCCAGGTGACCGGTGAACTGGAACTGAGCGGACTCTCGGCGCCCGTCTCGGTTCTGCGTGACGAGAGCGGCGTGCCGCACATCTTCGGGGACTCGCTGACCGACCTCGCCAGGGCGCAGGGCTATGTGCACGCTCAAGAGCGCTTCTTCGAGATGGATGTGCGACGCCGGGTGGCGAGCGGGACGCTGGCCGCGCTGGTGGGTGACGGGGCGCTCACCTCGGACAAGACCATCCGCACGATGGGTTGGCGGCGCGTCGCCGAGGCCGAGTTGCCGACGCTCGATCCCCAGACACGGCAGGTGCTGCAGGCCTATGCGGACGGCGTCAACGCCTATCTGAAGGGGCGTTCCACCTCTCAGGTGGCCCTGGAATACGCCGTGCTCTCGGTCCGGGTGCCGGTGGGTTCGATTCCGGAATGGAGCCCGGTCGACTCCCTGGTCTGGCTGCGAGCGATGTCCTGGGACCTGAAAGCCAACTACCGGGATGAGCTGGCTCGCGCGCGGATGGCCGGTCGACTTACCGCCGCCCAGATCCAGGCGGTCTATCCGCCCTACCCTTACCTCGAGCACCCAGCGATCCTCTCGAGTCAGGAGTGGCAGCCGAGTTCCTCCGGCGGCCAACTCGGCTCGGCTGGCGAACCGCTCGCCGAGGTGACCTCGCAGGCCGCTCAGCGCCGGTATGCCGCGGTGGAAGACGCCCTGGCAGCGGTCCCCGACCTGGTCGGACGGGGGGAGGGCATCGGATCGAACTCCTGGGTGGTCACCGGGAAACACTCAGCCACCGGCAAGCCGATCCTCGCCAATGACCCGCACCTGGCCACCAGCCAACCCGGCATCTGGATCCAGAACTCCATCCAGTGCCGCGCTGTCTCGGCTAGCTGCCCGCTGCGCGTCAGTGGCTTCTCCCTGGCCGGTGTGCCGGGCGTGATCATCGGTCATAACCAGTCCATTGCCTGGGGCATGACCAATATGGCGCCCGATGTCAGCGACTTCTATCTCGAGCGCATCCGCGATGGGCAGGTGCAACTCGATGGCGCCTGGTCGCCGGTCCAAACGCGCAGTGAGCGCATCGAGGTTGCCGGCGGGGACCCGGTCACCATCACGGTCCGCTCGACTAGTCACGGCCCGGTTCTCTCTGACGTGCTGGAACCGCTGGCCGAGGCCGGCCGAAGCGCGCCGGTGGCTGGCAAGGGGGCCACCGACGAAGACTTCGCCGTTTCGCTGGCCTGGACGGGTTTGCAGCCGACGACCACTGCGGATGCCATCCTCGGACTCAATCTCGCGACCAACTTCAGTGAATTCCGTGCAGCAGCAGCCAAATTCGCGGTGCCCGCACAGAACTTGGTCTATGCCGATACCTCCGGACATATCGGCTACCAGGCTCCGGGCCTGATCCCGGTGCGGATCTCCGCCGTCAGTGGCGCGCCGGCGGGATACTGGCCAGCGCCCGGTTGGGACTCCTCGTACTCCTGGCGCGGCTTCGTCAAGCCTGCCGACCTGCCGTGGGTGCTGGATCCGGCGGACGAGATGATCGTCACGGCCAATCAGGCTGTGACCCAGGCGAGTAGGCCATTCCTCACCACGGATTGGGACTATGGCTACCGGGCCAAGCAGATCACCGACCTGATCACCGGGGCGGGCGCGTTGACGCCGGCGGCCATGGCGCAGATCCAGATGGACGACACCAACCTCTTCGCCGACACCTTGTCCGCGGCCTTGGTCAAGATTCCGCTGGCCAGCGACTCCTTCACCAGGGAAGCCCAGGATCTCCTTCGCGCCGGGACCTCCGCCACCCCGGCCAGCGGCGAGGGGTCGGCCGCGGCCGCCTATCTCAATGCGGTCTGGCAGGCGCTCACGGAACTCACCTTCGACGACGACCTACCCTCCGGGATGCGCGCTGATGGCGGCGCCCGGTGGCGGGCGGCATTCGCACAGATGCTCGAGGATCCCAAGAGCACGTGGTGGGACAACAAGCGAACGTTGACGGTTGTCGAGTCCCGCGACGAGATCCTTCGGCTGGCGCTGGTTCAGGCCCGCGAGGAGCTCACCCGCAAACTCGGCAAGGATCCGGCCACCTGGGAGTGGGGCCAGCTGCACCAAATGACGCTGAAGCACGCCATTCTCGGCGGGGACACGACCCCGGGGATCGTTCAGTGGATGGTCAACAACGGCCCGTATGCCGTCAGTGGCGGCGGCGCGATCGTCAATGCGACCTCCTGGGATGCGGGCACCGGCTTCGGTGTGGTTGCAGCGCCATCGATGAGGATGGTGGTCGACCTGGCGAACCTCGACGGCTCGACCTGGATCTCGCTGTCGGGCGTGAGCGGGCATCCCTTCAACGATCACTATGCCGATCAAACGCAGGACTGGGTCGAGGGTCGCCAGCGGCCGTGGCGGTACTCGGAGAACGCGATCCGCGAGGCTGGCGTGGATGAGTTGACCCTCAAACCCATCGCGGCCAGCTAGTCCTGGGCGGTCGCGCCCGGCAGCCAGGTGACGCCTTCGCAGGTGAGCACGCCATCGACGCACTGGTCATGGCTTTCCCGTGGCAGTGGCCCCTCCACCAACTCGCCGGGGTGGAGCATGGTCACGACCTTCACCCCTGGGTGACGACGGGGCAATGCCTTGTCGTAGCAGCCGCCGCCCTGGCCGAGCCGCGTCCGGAAGTGGTCGACGGCCAGGCCCGGCGCCAGGATCAGTTCGGCTACCCCAATGGCGTTCTTGCCTAGCGGGGTGCGTGCTGGGTCGTGGGCGGCATACCAATCGAGGTCCAAATCGGGATCGGTGATCGGCAGCAACACCCGAATCCCGCGAGCCTGCAAGCCGCCCAGCAGTCCGGCGGTCGGCGGTTCGCCGGCCCAGGCCTCGTAGAGCGTGACCGTTGATCCCGAGCCGAGTCCGAGCGAGCGGACCAGGGTGAGCCCCTGACGAGTCAAGGCGAGGTCGTCGGCATCCCGGTCGCGAGCCTGCGCGGTCGCTCGCCGCCCCGCTCGCAATTCGCGTCTCACGTCATTCTTCAGAGGTGACGGGTCCACACCATCATCGTAGGCTGTGGTGCATGAGCAGGCTCGGCCTAGAGGCCGCCCGCGAGACCATGGTGGCCGCCGGCGTCAACCCCATAGCGATCTCGGTATTCGAGCGCTTCTATCGCCAACTCGAGGCGGAGGTCACTGGCTTCATCCCCGAGTCCACGATCGAGCCGATGGCCGAGGTGGCTCGACTTGACGATCTCAGCGCCAGCGCCGAGGAGTTGCGCGAGGCGCTAGCGCGCACGGTGGTGCTCAAGCTCAATGGCGGGTTGGGCACGAGTATGGGGATCACCGGCCCGAAGTCGGTGCTCAGTGTTCGTGACGGCCTGACCTTCCTCGACATCACGGCTCGGCAAATCCTCGACCTGCGCACACGCTATGGCGTGGATATTCCGCTGCTGCTGATGAACTCATTCCGCACGCGGGCGGAGTCGCTGCAGGTGCTCGAGCGATACCCCACCCTTGCGGTGGGGGACTTGCCGGTGGACTTTGTGCAGTCACAAGAACCCAAGCTGAGGGCCGAGGACCTCACCCCGGTGTCCTGGCCGGCGGACCCCGAGCTCGAGTGGTGCCCGCCCGGCCACGGCGATGTGTACACCTCACTGAAGACCTCGGGCCTGCTGGATGCCTTGCGCGACAAGGGTTTTCGCTACCTCTTCCTGTCGAACTCGGACAACCTCGGCGCGACCTGCGATCCGGCAATCCCGGCCTGGATGGCGGCCAACGAGATCCCGTATGTCGCAGAGGTCTGCGAGCGCACCCTGAACGACCGCAAGGGCGGCCACTTGGCGACCCGCAAGGCCGATGGTCGGCTGATCCTGCGCGATAGCGCGATGGTGGTGCCGGGGGAGCAGGACTTCTTCCAGGACACCGAGCGTCACCGGCTCTTCCACGCCAACAACCTTTGGGTCGACCTGGACGTGCTCGATGCGGCGCTGACCGCCGGGGAAGGGGTGCTCGGGCTGCCCATCATCGTCAACCGCAAGACCGTTGACCCCACCGACCCGCAATCCACGCCAGTCATCCAGATCGAGTCGGCGATGGGCGCGGCCATAGAGGTCTTCGAGGGTTCCCGTGCCCTGCAGGTGCCGCGGTCGCGCTTCCGCCCGGTGAAGTCCACCAACGAGTTACTGCTCATCCGTTCCGATATCTACCGGCTCGACAGCGCCTGGCAGGTGCAGACCACCATCGACCATGACGAGCCCTTCGTGAATCTCGGCCGCACCTATGGCTTCGTCGATGGCTTCGAGGAGCGCTTCCCCTACGGCGTCCCGTCGATGCGCGAGTGCACCCGCCTGGAGGTGGCTGCCGACGTGACCTTTGGCGCCGAGGTGCGCTGTGTGGGCGCGGTCAGTATTCACGGCGAGGCTCGCGCCATCCCAGACGGCGCCGTCCTCAGCGGCGACTACTGATGCGCACGGTTACGGAGCATCGGGCACACGTCCTCTCGCTGGTCGCCCCGCTTGCGCCGGTCGCGGTGCCCATCGCAGCGGCCCGGGGGTTGCGGCTCGCGGCTCCGGTCAGGGCGGCCGTCGACCTCCCGGGCTTCGACAACTCCGCGATGGATGGGTATGCCGTTCGCTCATCCGATGTGCTGGGCGCGAGTGTTCGCACTCCTGTCGTACTGCCGGTGGCTGGTGACATCGCCGCAGGGGACACTCGGCGGCACGTGCTGCCACCCGGTGCGACCCTGCGGATCATGACCGGGGCGCCCATGCCGCAGGGAGCGGATGCCATCGTGCCGGTGGAGGAGAGCGATGGCGGCACCGATCAGGTCGTGCTCACCCTGGCCGCCGAGGTGGGTCGGCATGTGCGTCCTCAGGGCGAGGACGTTCGCATCGGGGATGAGCTTCTCCCTGCCGGATTGGTCGTCACACCGGGCCGCCTGGCGCTCGCAGCTGCCGCCAATGTCCCGGTGCTGCAATGCATTCCGCGACCCCGAGTTGCCGTGCTGTCCACCGGGGATGAGTTGGTCGACGTTGGCCAGCCCACGGCATATGGGCAGATCGTCAACTCGAATGGCGCCATGCTGGCGGCACTGGTCGAGGCGGCGGGCGGCGAGCTGGTGAGCGTGCGCCACGTGCCGGACGATCCCGAACTCATGCGGAGCGCACTGGTTGACCAGCCCGGCGATCCCGATCTGATCCTGACCACCGGCGGGGTCTCGATGGGCGCCTATGACACGGTCAAGGAAGTACTCACGTCGGTCGGAGGAGTGGACTTCGTCAAGGTCGCCATGCGGCCCGGTATGCCGCAGGGCTCGGGAGTCGTGGGTGCTCGGCGCACGCCCATCATCACCCTGCCCGGCAATCCGGTGTCCTCCTTTGTCTCCTTCCACGTCTTTGTCTGGCCGGTGCTGCGCAGGCTCGCCGGTGAGGATGTGCCCGCGGATCTCCTCCAGGAGGTGGCCGTGATCCAGGCGGTCGCCGCCGACGGTTGGTCCGCTGCGGCGGGCAAGGTCGAGTTCACCCGAGTGCGCCGGGACCCCGATGGCCTGCGTCCATCCGGTGGACAGGGCAGCCACATGCTGCGAGCCCTGTCTGAGGGAGACGCGCTGGCAGTGATTCCGGGTGACGTCGACCGGATCGAGCCGGGTGACCTGGTGCACTGTCTGCCCCTCGTCGGGCACAGTTGACCCATGAGCGAGCCTGACCTCGGCGCGAGTGGCCCTCGGCTGACCCACGTGCGCAGCGATGGCAGCGCGCACATGGTCGATGTGTCGGCAAAGCCCATCACCGGGCGCTCGGCCAGCGCGGCCGGTCGGGTGCTGCTCAGCGGTACTGCGGTTGCCGCCCTGCGCTCGGGCAATGTCCCCAAAGGTGACGCCTTGGCGGTCGCGCGGATCGCCGGCATCCAGGCGGCCAAACGCACCCCCGACTTAGTGCCGCTGGCCCACCCGATCGCGGTGCACGCAGTCGAGGTGGACCTGCGCGTGGTCGATGACGGGGTGGAGATTGCCGCCACCGTGCGGACCGCCGACCGCACCGGCATCGAGATGGAGGCCCTGACCAGTGTCAGCGTCGCCGCCCTCGCTCTCGTGGACATGGTCAAGGCGGTCGATAAACACGCCCGCATCACCGATATTCGGGTGACGGCCAAGTCCGGTGGCCGATCGGGAGACTGGACGGCCCCATGACGAGTGCACAGGTCGGGAGCTGGGACGGGCTACGGGTGGCGGTGATCACCTGCTCGACGCGGGCAGCCGCCGGTCACTACCCGGACCGCGGCGGTGCATTGATCGTCGAGGTGATTCGCAGTTGGGGTGCGCGGGCGAACGACCCGGTCGTCGTGCCGGACGGCCCGGCTGTCGGGGAGGCCTTGGCTGCGGCCTTGGCTGCGGGCGTCGACGTCGTGCTGACCACCGGGGGCACCGGGATCACTCCGTCCGACCGGACCCCAGAGGCCACCGCGCCGCTGATCACCGCGCACTTGCCGGGGATCGCCGAGGCCCTACGGGCGGCCGGGGTGTCCGCGGGGGTTCCGACCGCGATGCTCTCGCGCGGACTGGCCGGCATGGCTGGGCAGACACTGATCGTCAACCTCCCTGGCTCGACCGGCGGGGTACGCGACGGGCTCGGCGTGCTCCGGGAGGTCGTGCCTCATGCGGTGTCTCAGCTGCGGGGCGGTGACCATTGAGCGGCTCGGTGGCGGGGGGCTGGCGACGGATCAGCCAGGCGGCGCGCGTCCTTACCGGTGCGGCGCCCATCGATGGGGTGACCTGGCCGGTTGCCCTGCGCGGCACGTCGGTCGCCGGGATCGCCCTCGAACTGCGGGCGCTTCGGCTCACGGATGAAGGCACCTTTCATGCCGTGCGGCGGGCGAATGCCGCGTGGCTGGAGCCCTGGGACGCGACTTCCCCCGCCGATGACGGACCGCCGCTGACCTTCGCCGCCTTGGTCGCGCGCTACGACGAGGATGCGCGCCGGGGCCGGGCATTGCCCTTCGTCATCACCGTGGATGGCCAACTCGTGGGACAGCTCAATGTCAGCAATATCGTGTTGGGCTCCTTCCGCTCCTGCACGGTTGGCTATTGGGTCAGTCGCGCCGTGGCCGGCCTGGGTGTCGCCCCGACGGCTTTGGCGCTCGCCGGTGACTTTGCGTTCGAGCATCGGCGACTGCATCGCATCGAGGTGAACATCCGCCCCGAGAATGCCGCGTCGATCGCCGTGGTGCGCAAGCTGGGCTTCCGGGACGAGGGCGAACGCCAGCGGTATCTGCACATCGATGGCGCCTGGCGCGACCACCGTTCCTACGCCGTGACAGTGGAGGATCTGGCCGGCGAGCGGCTCATTGATCGGCTGGCCAGGCTGGGCAATTCCCATAGCTCGCAGGCATGATGAACACCCGTCACACGTGTCACTTCTGCGACACACCGGGCGAGATCCAAGAGTGACTCGGGCGGTCGGCATACCGTCGACTCCGTGCAGCCAAACAGCCTCGTCTTCGTCGCCATCGTGGGGATCTGGGCTGTCTTCTTCGTGCAGTACTGGGTGCGCCGCCGCGAGCACGCCATGACCGCTCGCACCGTGGACCAGCTTTCAGACGCCATGCGCGTCCTCGACGCCAGCGGTCGTCAGGGCGCGCGGGTCATGGCCTATGGCGAGGAAACTGGCCGAGAGACCCGCCCGGCCATCCTGACGACGCGCTCCACCCAGAGCGAGAGCACACAGGCACCGGCCGCGCGGCCCGCCATGCCGACTCGGCCCGCGGCATACCGGGCCCGACCGGCCCGCCCGGTACGCGGGCTGACCTTCCTGGGTGGTCTCCTGGCCACGCTGATCACCGCCGTGTTGGCGCCCTTCGGGTTGACCTCGTGGACCGTGGTTGCGGGCGCGCTGGCCATCACGGTGGCCGCCCTGTTCTGGCTTCGCTCGTGTGTGCAGGCAGAGCAGCGCGCTCAGAGCGCTCTGCGCGAGTACCGCCGCGCCCAGCGCCGTGCCCGCGGCGAAGACGTCCCGGCTGCCGTGGCCCGCTCGACTCCGCGCGCTGCCTCGGCCTCGCCGACGCCTGACGTTGCGGCCTCATCGCTGGACCCGGCCGCCGAGGCGGTCGCCGATGCTGCCGGTTTGGCCACCGAAGAGTTCATCTCCGTCGAAGTGGTCTCGGCCAGCGCTGAGTCCGTCCCGGCCGTGGTCGCGGTGGACGAGGATGACATCCCGCTGACCTGGCAGCCCGTGCCGGTGCCGCGCCCGACCTACACGATGAAGGTCAAAGCCGCCCCGGCTCCGGTTGCTCCGGACGCGGCGATCGATGCCGACGAGTCCGCGACAGCCCCGGAAGCCGAGGCTGGCTACGAGCCGCAGACCCGCCGCGCCGTCGGCGACTGATCAGATCGGCCACCTGCCACGGGCAGCGAACAGTCGCCGCTACGCGTCCTCAGTGCTCGTCTGCGCGGGCGCAGCTGAGTCGGGCGCCGACTCCTCGGCGGAGTCCTGCGGAGATGAGTGATCCCCGTCGAGCAGGTGATGGCCCACGGCATTGAGGACGGCCACGCTGGGGACCGCGATCAGGGCGCCGACGATTCCCGCGACGACCACTCCGGCCGCGATAGCGAGCACCACCGCCAAGGGATGCACGGACATCGCGCGACCGATGAGAATCGGCTGCAACAGGTGGCTCTCCAGCTGCTGGACGGCGACCACGATGCCGACCATGATGAGCGCCTTGACCGGGCCCAGGGCCACAAGCGCGAGGATGACCGCAACACTGCCGGAGAGTGCGGCGCCGATGATCGGCACGAAGGCGCCGAAGAACACGAGCAGGCCGATACCGGACGCGAACGGAACGCCGAGTATCGCCGCACCCACGCCGATACCCAGTGCGTCGACGGCCGCGACGAGGACGGTGGCGCGGGCGAACGCGGAGACCTGATTCCAGGCGAT
>WBZP01002110.1_pt1 | contig 19998 bp, 15 predicted proteins | sample 5204301 | NCBI WGS metagenome assembly WBZP01 (sample SAMN12412401, study PRJNA552823) | activated sludge metagenome | isolation source: activated sludge from nitrification reactor of wastewater treatment plant... | place: USA: Pennsylvania | collected 2017
CCGACGGCGTGGAAGATCCCGTAGACGGCGGAGAAGGCGCCGATCAGCACCAGCGCCAGGGCCAGGCCCGGCGGCGGCGGCGGCAGCAGGGCTCCGAGCCGCAGCAGGCCGTAGATGCCCATCTTGATCATCACCGCCGAAAGCATGGCGCTGGCGTGGCTGGGGGCGCTGGCGTGGGCGCCGGGCAGCCAGTAGTGCAGCGGGGCGAGGCCGGCCTTCCAGCCGAAGCCGGCCAGGCCGAGGGCGTAGATGGCGGTATCGATGCCGCGGCGGGCGCCGTCGACCGGCGCCCAGAGGCTGCCGCCCAGGCGCAGCGCCAGCAGGGCGGCCATGGCCAGCAGCAGGGCGGTGCCGAGGTGGGTGGCCACCAGATAGGTCCAGCCGGCGTGGCGGACCTCGGGCTTCTCGTCCTCGATGGTGATCAGGAAGAACCCGGCCAGGGCCATGGCCTCCCAGGCGGTGAGGAACAGCGGCCCCTGGCGGGCCAGGGGCACCAGCGCCATGGCCGCCACCAGCACGGCGAAGGCCAGCCGCAGCTTGCGCGCGCTGCGGTGCTTGAGGTCCACCGGCCAGTAGGCCAGTCCGTACACGGAGGCGGCGGCGCCCACCAGGAAATTGGGCAGCAGGAAGGCGGCTGAAAGGGGATCCAGCGCCAGCCGCGCCGGCTGGGCCAGGAACCCAAAATCGAGGCGGGCTTCGCCGCCCAGCAGGAGTGTCCCCAGGGCGCCCGCGAAGCCGAGCACCGAGCCGGCCACGCTCAGGCGGACCGAAGCCCATTCCCCTCTGCCCTTCAGGAACGCGACGAACCCGGAGGCCAGCCAGAGGGCGGCGCCGAGCAGGACAAGGAGCAGGTTCACCATGGTGGACGCCTCCATCCTAGGCCCCTGCCGCTGCGACCTGGTTCACAGCTTGCCGGGACCCTCCAGAGGCGGTGTTCCGCTATTTTGCCGGCTGCATGGTCGCCGGGTCGCGTAGGGGCAGCCGCTGGAGCGGCAGCGCGGCGGCCTCGGCGAGCCGGCCCGGGTGGTCCGGGTCGCCCGCTTCGATCTCCGCGGCGGCGCCGACGGCGAGGATCACCATGTGGTCCAGGTCCAGCAGCTTCTTCGCCATCCGCTGGACATCGGCGGCGCCGACCGCCTGCACCTTCTGCCGGTAGTCCACCCACCAGTCCTCCGGCCAGCCGGCCAGGGCCTCGGTGGCGAAGCGGAGGGCGGTGGCGTTGCGGCCCGACCACTGGCTGGGGAAGGCCTCGATCAGGCCGTCCTTGATGGCCTTCAGTTCGGCCTCGGGAATGATCTCGGTCTTCAGCCGCTTCATCTCCTCCTGGGCGATGCGCAGGGCGTAGGCCACCGAGCGGTTCTTGGTCTGGAGGCTGCCGCGCAGGTCGCCGCGGTAGTGCGCGCCCTCGCCGAGGCTGGTGCGGACGCCGTAGGTCAGGCCCTCGTCGGAGCGGATCCGCTTCATCAGGCGGCTGGTGAAGCTGCCGCCCAGGATGTGGTTCATGACCGCGGCGGCGTGCCAGTCGGGGTCGCTGCGGCGCAGGCCGGGGAAGGCCCACTCGACCACCGCCTGCGGCGCGGTCTTGTCGACCACATACAGGCCGGGCTTGCGGACGAAGTCCGGCGCCGGCACCTTCGGGCTGGGCTGGGCGTCCTTGCCGGGCTTGAGCGCGCCGAGGGTGGCGTTGAGTTTGTCCAGCATGGCCTTGCGGTCGAACCTGCCGGACACCGACAGCACCAGGTTGCCCGGGTGCAGGAGGCGGTCATGGAAGGCCTTCAGGTCCTCGCGGGTGATCGCCTCCAGGCTGGCGGCGGTGGTGTCGGCGCGGCCCTGGAAGTGGCTCTCCCCGAACAGCAGGAACGACATCTGGTACTGGGCGATGCTGGTCACCGCATCATTGCGGCGGTCCAGCCCCTGGCGGCCGGTGCGCTTGGCCAGGTCGAAACGGTCGCTGGCGAAGGCCGGCTCGGTGAGGGTCTGCATGAACAGGTCGAGGCCCTCGGCCAGGTCCTTTTCCTGCACCTGCAGGCCGAGGCTGCCGCCGGTGTCGCCGCAGCTGCTCGACAGGCTCGCCGCCAGGGCCTCCAGGCGGTCCTCCAGCTTGACGATGTCGGTCTTCGCGGTGCCGCCGCGGGCCAGCTGGCTGCCAAACAGGCTGGCGAGGCCCTCCTTGCCCTTGGGATCCAGGTAGCCGCCGCCGCGCCACTGCACGGTGAGCCGCACCAGCGGCACGCCGGCCGGGTCGGGGGCGAGGAACACCGGGATGCCGTTCTTGAGCCTGGCCTTGAAGTCCTTGACCTTGGGGACCTCGAAACGGATCGGCGGGAAGGTCAGTTTTTCCGGACGTTCCGGCAGCGCCTGGGCGGCGGCGAAGGCGGTGCCCAGGGCGAGGGTCAGGGCGATTCGTCCGAGCATCACTTCACCTCCGTGTTCGGCTGCGCGGCGGGCCGCCGGCGGGGACTCCCCTCGGGCGGGGCGCCCTTGCGGGTCATGATCAGGACGTTGCGGGCCTCCTTCGGGAAGTACTGCCGGGCCACCCGCTGCACATCCTCCTTGGTCACCGCCTGGATCCGCCTGGGCTGCTCGAGCAGGTCCCGCCAGTCGCCGCCTGAAACGGCCTGGGCCAGGGCTTCGCGGATCCCGGTGTTGCTCTCGAAGCGGCCGTACTGGGCCACCTGCTGGGCATTCTTGTAGCGCGCCAGCTCCTCGTCGGTGATGCCGTCCTTCCCGATCCGGTCGAGTTCGGCGTAGAGCAGCGGCTCGAGCTCCTCGGGCCGGCGGCCCGGCGCCGGGGTCGCGCGCAGGCTGAACAGGCCGCCGTACTTCTGGCCGCGGGACGATGCCGAGGCGCTGGTGGCGATCTTCCTATCGAGCACCAGCGCCTTGGTCAGCCGGCCGGAGGCGCGCATCCCGCCGCCCCCGCCGCCGCGGGGGCCGCCGCCCATGCCACCGCCGGCGCCGCTGAGCACGCCCGCCAGAACCTGCAGGGCCGGGGCGTCCTTGTGGACGCCGGGCACGGTCTTGTACTCCACCTGGAAGGAGGGGCTGCTCTCGACCTCGGCGATCATCCGCTGCTCCGCCGGCTGGCTCGGTTCGAGGGTGGTCACTTCAGGGACGCCCTTCGGGTTCGCGGGCACCCGGCTGAAGTACTTCTCCGCCAGGGCATGGGCCTTGGCGGGATCGAAATCGCCCACCAGGATCGCGGTGAGGTTGTTGGGGGCGTAGTAGGTGGCGAAGAACGCGTTGGCCGCCTCGCGGGTGACAGTGGCGATGTCGCTGGGCCAGCCGATCACCTGCCAGTGGTAGGGCGCGGCCATCCAGGTCATGGCCTGGAACGCCTCGCTCACCAGACCGTCGGGCCGGGACTCCAGGGTCTGGCGGCGCTCCTCCTGGATCACGTCGCGCTCGCTGTAGAACTCCCGGAACACCGGGTTGGCGATGCGGTCGGACTCCATCCACATCCACAGCTCGAGCTTGTTGGAGGGCAGGCTGACGATGTAGAAGGTGCGGTCCTGGCTGGTGCTGGCGTTGAGGCCGGTGGCGCCGGCCTCCTGGTAGATCTTCCAGATCTCGTCCTTGACGATCAGCTGGCGCTGCTCCTTGACGGCCGCGTCGAACCGGTCCAGCAGCTCCTGCAGCTTCGGCGTCCGCGCCTTGGGGTCCATCAGGTTCGGGATCTCGCCGCGGCGCTGGCGCTCGCGCAGGACCGCGTATTCCTGGCGGATTCCCACCTGCAGCTCGTCCTGGAGCGTGTTCAGCTCGGCGTCGCGCTTGGCGTCCCTGGTGCCGATGGTCTTCGAGCCCTTGAACATCATGTGCTCGAAAAGGTGGGCCAGGCCGGTGATGCCGGGGCGCTCATTGACGCTGCCGACCCGTGCCATCCAGCCGGCGGCGAAGGTGGGATCGTCATGGCGCTCGACCATCAGCAGCTTCATGCCGTTGGACAGGGTCTTCTCGACGACATTCGGGGCCTGGGCCGTGACGGATGCGGCCGCGGCGAGCGCCAGGGCCGTTCCGCGCAGGCCCTTGATCATGGTCATGGGACCTCCTGGGGATCGGGTGCGCCCAGCATACCGCCGGGTGGCCTATATACCTCGTGAAAAGATGGATGCAGCCAGGGGCGCCTATGATGGCCCCTGGAGGTTCCTGTGACCGGCCTGTTCGATCCCTTCGAGCTTCGCGGCGTGCGCTTCCGCAACCGCATCGGCGTCCCGCCCATGTGCCAGTATTCGGCGCCGGGGGGCATCGCCAACGACTGGCACCTCGTGCACCTGGGGGGGCGCGCCGCCGGCGGCGCGGGACTGGTGATCGTCGAGGCCACCGCGGTGCGGCCGGAGGGCCGCATCTCGCCCTGGGACCTGGCCTGTGGGAGGACCGCCAGGCCGACCCGCTGGCCCGGATCGCGGCCTTCCTGCGCGGGCAGGGCGCGGTGGCGGGCATCCAGCTGGCCCACGCCGGCCGGAAGGCCGGCTGCGCCCGGCCCTGGGAGGGCGGCCGGCCGCTCCCGCCGGAGGCCGGCGGCTGGGCCTGCGTTGCCCCGAGCCCGCTGCCCTTCCAGGCCGGCGACCCGGCCCCGGCGGCGCTGGATGAGGCCGGCCTGGAGCTGATCCAGGCGGCCTTCGTGGCGGCGGCACGGCGGGCCGTGGAAGCAGGCTTCCAGGTGGTGGAGCTGCACGCCGCCCACGGCTACCTGCTGCACCAGTTCCTCTCGCCCTTGTCGAACCGGCGAACCGATGCCTACGGCGGCTCCCTGGAGAACCGCCTGCGCTTCCCGCTGAGGGTGGCCGCGGCGGTGCGCGCGACGCTGCCCGGGGAGCTGCCCCTGTTCGTGCGGGTCTCCGCCACCGACTGGGCTGAAGGGGGGTGGGACCTGGAGCAGACCGTGGCCTTCGCGAAGGGCCTGGCCGAATCCGGTGCCGACCTCCTCGACGTGAGCAGCGGCGGACTGGTGGCCGAGGCCCGCATTCCGGTGGCGCCGGGCTACCAGGTGCCTTTCGCCGCAGCCCTTCGCGCGCGTACCGCGCTGCCCACGGCGGCGGTGGGGCTGATCACCGAGCCCGCCCAGGCCGAGGCGATCGTCACCGCCGGCCAGGCCGACCTGGTCCTGCTGGGCCGGCAACTGCTGCGCGAACCCCAGTGGCCCCTGCGCGCCGCCCGGGACCTGGGCGCGGAAATCGACTGGCCGCTGCCGTACCAGCGGGCGCGCTGACCCGGCTCAGGGCGCGCCCAGCGGGAAGCTCTGGTCCACTTCGCCGAGCAGCCCTCCGTCCGGGTCGAAGGACCGCTCGATGAAGCGGGCCGTGCCATCCCGGCCGAGGAGCAGCACCGTGGAGCAGCGGGTGCCGTATTCCGGAGAGACGATGAAGGCCGCGGACAGGCGCCGCTCCCAGTCCAGGGGCACCCCGGTGCGCGGCAGGTCGGCGTCCGCGGCGAGGGTCCGGTCCCCGAGCAGGGAGAACAGCGGCTCAGGGTCAGCTCCGTCCCCCTCGAGCCAGGCGGCCAGGCGGGCCTTGCCGTGGACCAGCTTCGGCCAGGGCGTGTCCAGCAGGTGGTTGGAGAGGCCGTGCACGCCGGGGGCAACGGGCTGGGGGCCGGGGCCGCGGTTGGAGGCGGACCAGAGTTCCGTCGCCGAGCCCGCCAGCAGGTTGCAGCCGTTGCAGGCCGCCAGGTCGGCGGAAAGGCTGGCAAGGGTTCCGGCCAGGGGCCGGCGGTCCTTCACGACCCGGAAGGGCAGGGCGCCCCGGCTGGGGGCGCCAGCAACGGCGCGCCCTGGCTCGCGCACGTTGGTGACCACGGCGAAGCGACCGTCCCGGCGCAGCGCCAGCCAGGTGCCGCCGGCCTCGAGGTCGCGCCCCGCCAGCAGGCCGGGCTCCACCCAGGCGGCGGTGGCCGCCGGCCGGGCATGGAACTCGTCGCGGTTGGCCGCCAGCACGAGGACGTGGCGCGGGTGGGCGGCGGCGGCGAACAGGACCAGGCACATGGTTCTGCGGATCCCCCTGGCCTCACTCCGCCCGTTCCGGACCGGGCGCGGCCTGGGCGGCAGCCGGAACCGCCTCCGCGGCGCCCAGCGCCAGGATCGGGAAGCGCGGCGGTTCGCCCCACATGCCGTCGCCACGGAGCAGGGTTGAATGCAGGAAGCCCCAGAACACGAAGCCGTCGTCGCTGCGCGGGTCGAGCAGGTAGAAGGCGAGGCGGCCAAAGGGCTGGTCCAGCGGGATGTACAGGGCGGCGTCCAGCTGCTCGGCGGTCCAGGGCTGGAAGAAGCGCTGCGCCGGAGGCTCCGGTTTCCAGGCGCCGCTCAGCTTGAGGGTGAACACGCCCTGGTAGGCGCCCTTGGAGACTTCCCGCCCGCTTTCGTGGAAATGCAGCAGGGGGAGGCCCTGGGGCCGGGCGGAGCCGGGCCGGGTGAGGATGCCGTGGGCCTGCAGCTTCGGCAGCAGGCGCTGGGCGGTGGCTGAATCCAGCAGGTAGCCACGGGGCAGGGCCACCGCATCGCGTCCTTCGAATCCTACGAAGGAGGGCAGCTCCAACCGGGTCCTGGACTTCTCGCCGACCACCCGGCGGTTGCCATCGAGAACCGGTTCCACCCAGTCGAAGGCGTACCGTTCAACTTCCTTGAAGACCGCGGTGAGGGGAAGACTCGGGCGGCCGCCCTTCCAGGCCCCGAGCCAGTCCGCCGCGGCCTGGGCCCGTGCGGTCACGACCTCGGCCCGGTGCGCCGCCAGCCATTCCAGGCAGGCGAGGACGAAGCGCCGGGTATCGGCGATGCGGTCCGGCCAGGAACGGTAGACATAGGCTTCCGACAGCACGGCCAGCCGGCCCTGCAGGGCCGGGTAGTTGGTCAGCAGGCGCGGGTGGGCGTCGTAGGTCTCCCAGGCGGTGGGCGGCTGCTCCCGGGTCGGGCGGTAGGGGGTGAAGTTTCCGTAGTCGTAGGTGGGCAGGCCCTCGGCCTTCAGGGTCTCGCGGACTTCCACCAGCATCCACCGGTTGAAGGCCAGCAGGGCCGGGTCGGCGCCGAGGGCCAGCGCCGGGCCGTGGGTGAGGTGGAAACCGTGGCTGCTGCCGTTGGTGGTGTGCAGGTCGAACACCACGGCCGGGTCGAAGTCCCCCAGCATGGCCAGCAGCCAGCGGGTGTTGGCGGCTTCGGCCTTCATCAGGTCGCGGTTGAGGTCCAGGCCGAGGGCGTTCTCGCGGCGGCCGACGCCGCTCTCCCCGGGGTTGGGCTGGTGGGCGCGGATGGCCGGATCCAGCGCGTCGGTGCCGTCGGCGTTGTAGCAGGGCATCGCCACCAGGTCGATCGCCGCGCGCAGGCGCGGATGCCGGCCCTGCAGCAGTTCGCGGACGATCTGCTGGATCGCCTCCTTGCCCTCGGCCTCGCCGGCGTGGATGTTGGCGTTCACGTAGACCCGCAGGGCGCCCCGGCCGGTGGCCGGCAGGCGCCAGGCCCGAAGCGGCTTGCCGGCCTCGGTGGCCGCCGGGGCTCCGGCGGGGGCGTAGGTCTGCAGCGCCGGATCGCACCGGCGCAGGGCGTCCATGAACCCCGCCGTCTCGGCGACGGTGCTGGTGCGGCGGTGGCCGGTGCGCTCCGGCGTGGTCTGCGGCCAGGGCTCCGTTGCGCCCAGGATTGCGGGCAGCAGCAGGAGGGCGGCGGCGATCACTTGGCGGTGGACATCGCCGCCGGGGCGGCGGGGCGCGAACCGAACACGCTGCGGTTGTAGGCGGCGAAGGTGGCCAGCAGGAACAGCAGCAGGGCCAGCAGGGCGCCGCCGCGCTTGCCGGCGGCCAGGGCCTTCGGCGTGCTCTCGGACACGCCGGCCAGCACCAGCACCAGGCCCAGCTTCACCCACAGCCAGTAGTCGTTGAACGGATTGCCGCCCAGCTTGTGCATCCAGCCCACCATGCCGAGGCCCAGGAGCAGGGCCAGGCGCACCGTCCAGGACACCACCCGCGCCCAGAGCACGGCGGCGAAGCCGCGCAGGTCCTCGCGGGTGTCTTCGAAACCCGACACCAGCAGGCACATCACCATGCCGCCACCGGCGAGGGCGGCGCACAGGAAGTGCATCCAGCGGATCATGTCGTAGGCATTGGGGCTGTGCATGGGGGCTCCGGAGCTGAAGACAACAGTCTAGCGGGGAGGCCGGAGGCTTGAGGCCACAGGCTGGGCGCCGCCCCCAACGGGGCCGCGTCAGGTTCAGCCTCAGGCCTCCAGGCTCAATGCCAATCGACAATCGACGATCGAAAATCGACAATACCCAAGTGTCCTTCTTCGATCTGGCTTCGCTGGCCAAGCCGCTGGTGACGGCGCCGCTGGCGCTGGCCTTCCTGGACCTGGACGCGGACCGGCGGGGCGAGTTGGGGTTCCACCCGCGCCGGGCGCCGCTCACCGTGCGCCAGCTGCTGTCGCACAGCGCCGGCCTGCCGCCGTGGCTGCCGTTCACCGGGGAACCGCTGGCGGCGCAGATGGCGCGCGGCTGGCCGCTGGGGGAGGTGCCCCTGCTCAAGCTGGCGGAGCCCGGCCGCTGCACCTATTCGGACCTGGGCTACCGCCTGCTCGCCGAACTGCTGGAGCGGGAGACCGGCGTGCCGTGGAAGCGCCTGGGCGCCTCCTTCACCGGCCTGGCGCCGGCCCCCTGGCGGCAGCGGCCGCCCGTGCTGCCCGCCGGGCCCGACCAGGAGGCCTGGGGCCTGGCTGCGCCTGGGCTGCCCTTTCCGGACCCGGACCCGCGCCTGCCCCATGACGCCAATGCGCGGGCCGGAATGCCGGGCCATGCCGGCTTCGGCGCCGATGCCACCCAGCTGCGGGCCTGGCTGGCGCGCTGGGTGGAGGCGGGTTGGCCGCGGCGGATGGCGGTGTCCGCCGCGGAGGGAGCCGACGGCTCGCGCTGGGGCCTCGGCCTGCAGGCGGCGCTGGACGGCCCCGGCCGCTTCGGGCGGCTGCTGGCGCGGGTGCCGGACGGGATCGGCGGGGTGCATGTCCTGGTACAGCCGCGGGCGGAGCGGTCGGTGGCTGCGCCCGAACTCGAAGGTCGCCCCGGCGAACCGGCCGGCTGGTGGTTCCACACCGGCTTCACCGGTCCGCTGCTGTGCATTCGGCCCGCCGATGGCTGCTGCATCGCCGTGCTCTGCCACCGCCTGGATCCCGAAGGCCGGCTGCTGGACCTGGAGCAGCTGCGCGGCCGCCGCTGGGAGCTGCTTGAGGGCATGGTGGCGCGGATCGGCCGCTGACCCGGGGGCGGCCTGCGCCACTCCTCAAGGGTGGAGCGCCGCCTGACGATGCAGTAAGCACGTGCGGCGAAGCCCCGTCCCTGGCTGGCATCGCCGCGAGCAGCCCCGCACCCCGAGCCTGGAGCCCGCCCATGAACCGACTTTCCGGATGGTCGCTGTCCCGCAAGATCCTCAGCGCGACCACCCTGGCCATCGTCCTGATCCTGGCAGGGGGCATCTTCCTGCTCGACGAGGCGCAATCCCGCGCCACCCTCGCCGAGCAGGAACAGCAGATCCGCGCCGCGTCGGACACCTCCATGCGGGCCATCGAGCGGATCATGCAGACCGGCGACCCGAACGACGTGATCGCCTTCATCCGGCCCCAGACCGGCGCGGCCGGGAACCAGGTGCGGATCTCGGTCGCCAGGCCCGATGGCACGGTGCGGTGGGACACGGACCGCGCCGGCGAGGGCCAGCGCCTCGTCCTGGACGACCGCGGGACCCTGCAGCGGGAGGGGACCCACTACGCGCTGACCCGCCGGCTCATCGCGGGCGATTCCTGCACCGGCTGCCATCAGGTCCGGCCCGGCGAAACCCTCGGCCACGTGAAGGTCCAGACCTCCAGCGTGCCGGCCGACCGCATCGTCGCCGACTCCCGCCGGCGGCTGATCCTGTTCGCCGGGTTCCAGGTGCTGGCGCTGGCCGTGCTGGTCGGCTGGCTGATGCGGTCCCTGGTGATCCGGCCCATGCAGCGCTTCGTCGCCAGCGTCCGCGCCGGCGAGAGCGACCTGACCCGGCGGCTGCCCCAGGACGGCGGCGACGAGTTCGCCGACCTGGCGGAGGCCTTCAACCATTTCCTCGCCCTGCTCGAGCAGCTGGTGGGCGCCATCCGCGCCGCCACCGGCAGCGTCGGGCGCGAGGCCGGGCAGGTCGCGCAGGCTGCCCAGGACGTCTCCCAGGCGACCCTGGAACAGGCCTCCAACCTCGAGCGGGGCGCCTCCTCCCTGGAGCAGCTGACGATCACGGTGAAGCAGAACGCCGACAACGCCGCCCAGGGGCAGAAGCTGGCGGCCCGGTCCCGGGCCCTGGCCGAGGCCGGCGCGCCGGTGGTGGAATCGGCGGTGACCGCCATGTCCGACGTGAACCGAAGCGCCCAGCGCATCGAGGAGATCGTCGGGACCATCGAGGCGATCGCCTTCCAGACCAACATCCTGGCCCTCAACGCGGCGGTGGAGGCGGCCCGTGCCGGCGAGCAGGGCCGCGGTTTCGCCGTGGTCGCGGCGGAAGTCCGCCAGCTGGCGGTGCGCTCCAGCGCCGCGGCCCACGAGGTGAAGCAGATCGTCGGCGAGGCCCTCGAGCGGATCGGCGGCGGCGTCGAACTGGTCACCCGTTCCGGCAGCACCCTCGGCGAGATCGTCGAGGCGATCCGGCACCTGGACTCGGTGGTCGTCTCGATCGCCGCCGCCTCGCAGGAGCAGAGCGGCGGCCTGATGGAAGCGAACCGGTCGATCCAGACCGTGCAGCGCTCCACCCACGAGGTCGCCGAACAGAGCACCAACCTTGCCGACAATGCCCAGGCCATGATGGCCCAGGCGTCGCGCCTGCAGGACCTGGTCGGCCAGTTCCGGGTTTCCGCAGGGGCCTGACCGGATCAGCGGCGGGTAGGGTCGTAGCCGGCGCTGCCGAGGGGATGGCCGTCCTTGTCCAGCAGCTGGATGTCCTTCCGCGCGCCCTTGAGCAGGTCCTGCTTGAAGCCGGCCACGCCCTGGTCGAGGGAGGTGGAGAGGCTGGCCATGGCCAGCGCGAGGCTTTCCTGGGACTGCCGGCGCAGCGCGTCTTCGCGGCCGGCCCAGGAGGAGCTGCCCTTGGCGGTGCCCACGCCGCCGGCCCGGAACAGGAAGGTGCGCGACGGAACGTGGTACACGGCGGCATCCACCAGGGTGGTGGTGTCGTTGGTGTCGCCCTTGACGAGGTAGGCCCCCACCAGCGTCCAGTAGCTCCAGGCGTACCAGCGCGGGCTGCTGAACTGGACCTGGTCCACCGACACCAGGGCGACCACGTCCACGCCGAAGCTGCGGCTCACCTGCTGCAGGTCCCCGAAGCCGCCGCCGCGGGCCAGATAGAGCGCCGGGATGGTCTTGAAGCTCAGGGTCCAGGGCTTCTGGCCGAACAGGGCCGCCACCTGCTGGTGCAGGTCCGGTTCCTGCGCCGGGTCGCGGGGCGCGACCCCCTGGCCGGCGGCCATCGCGCCCTGGCGGCGCCCGGACTCGGCGGGCACGAAGGCGATGCCGAGGCGCAGCGGCAGCTGCAACTGCAGCGGGCCGGCCGGTGGGGGCGCGGGGTCGGCGGAGGCCTTGCCGCCCAGGTAGGCGGTCAGGCTGCTGCGCCGCTGCACCGTCTCCGGGGTGGCGCAGCCCAAGGCGAGCAGCAGGCCGAGGCAGGGATACCAAGGGGCGGATCGCATCCGGTCTCCTTTTCAGTACGCAAGCGTATGGTTGTCCATACGCTAACGTATGGTAGGCCTCCCGGTGTGCCTGTCAAGGCCCGACCGTATTGCCCTCCCCGGCCGCTTCCGCAATCCTGGGCCATGCTCCCGCACCGCTCCGCGATCCTGGTCCCTGCGCTGTTGCTGGCGGTTCCGCTGGCGGCGGCGGCGCCCTTCCGGGTCGGCCTGGACACCCAGGCGCTGGAATGGCAGGTGAGCCTGGAGGGCGGCGGCGAGGTGCGATCCCGCCAGGGCGCGGTGCTGCTGAAGCTGGCGCCGGGGGAAAAGGTGCGGATCTGGTGGGACGGCCGCGGCTCGGCGGATCCCACCGAGGAATACCGGGTGCAGGTCGGGCCGGCCGTCGCCCTGCCTGCCGCCGAAGCGCTGCTGCAGCGGCTGCGCGGCCTCGGCGAGCAGCCGGAGCGGGTGCGGGTGGCCGATGGAGACACCTGGCGCGTGCTGTCCGGCCGCTTCGCCCGCGCCGCCGAGGCCGAACCGTTGCTGGCCAAGCTCCAGGGGGCAGGGCTGGAGGAGTTGTGGGTGTCCAGCGAGAAGCACCCCGGCATCCCGCGCAAGGGGCGGGCCCTGTACGCGGTGAGCGAGCGCTACGAGCGGCGGGCCCTGCCCCGGGAGGGGGTGGCCTTCCGTGCCGCCGGCGGGTTGACCACCGTGCACGGCAAGGGCCGCTACCGCGGCCAGGTGGAGATCTTCCCCAACGCCCAGGGCCGCCTGACGGTGGTCAATGAACTGGACCTGGAGACCTACCTGCGCGGCGTGGTGCCCAGGGAGATGGGCGCCTGGGAGTATCCGGCCCTGGAGGCGCTCAAGGCCCAGGCGGTGGCGGCGCGCACCTATGCGGTCGCCAATCGCGGCAAGCGCGCCGGCGAAGGCTTCGACCTGGTGGACACGGTGGCCGACCAGGTCTACGGTGGCCGCGACGGCGAGCAGGCCCTCACCGACCGGGCCATCGCCGAGACCGAAGGCCTGGTGGCCACGTTCAATGGCCGGCCCATCCAGGCGCTGTTCATGGCTTCCGCGGGCGGCGCCACCGTCGACAACCACTACGTCTTCGGTGGCGACCAGGGCTACCTCAAGGGCGTCAGCAGCTATGTCGCGCGGCCCACGCTGCGGACCTTCCAGGGCCGGATCGCGCCGGCCGGCGAGCAGGCCTGGCTGTCCTGGGAACTGCTCAAGCTGGCCGCGGTCGGCGCCCTGCCGGACACCTGGCTGGAGGGCGAGACCCTGGCCCGGCCGGCGCGGGCGGCGGACCTGCGGACGGTGCTGGCGGTGCTGCTGCCGCGGGTGGGCCGGCCGCTGCCGGCGCCGCCCGCCCGCGAGGGGCCTGCCCTGTTCGGCTGGCTGGCCCGGGCGTTCGGCTTCGATGACGTGGTGCAGGGCCAGGAACGCGTCCAGGACGCGGCCTATTTCCTGGGCGGGGCGCTGCCCGCCGATGTGGAAGCCCCGCTGGCGGCCTTTCTGGTGCGCCGCGGCCTGGTCCCGCCGGACGCCCTCCAGGCGCCGCCGACCCTCCGACGGGCGCTGGTGAGCCTGGCCCGGCTCTGGCAGGAACTGGAGCCGCTCGACTTCAGCGAGGGCACCCTGCTCGGCGACGGCCTGGTGCGGCCCAAGGGCAGGGGGCCGGAGGCGCTGCCGCTGGCCGCCGAACTGCTGCTGGCGGAGGAGGCCCCCGGCGGACACCTCCGGCTGCTGGCGCGCAGCGCCGCCCAGGTCGGCGACAAGGTCAAGTGGCTGGCGGACGGCGACGCGTCGCGGATCCTGGTGCGGAGGCTGGATCCCGACGGCGCCAGCATGGACCGCTACAACCCCACCGCCCACTGGAAGGTGGAGGTGAAGGAGGCGGAACTGCTGGAGCGGCTCGGCAGCCGCGCCGGCATCCATGCCATCACCGGCCTCGACCTGGAGCACAACGCCGAAGGCCGGGTGCTGAAGCTCACCGTCCGCGACGGCCGCAACCGCGCCCACGTCTTCACCGGCATGCGCATCCGCGGCGTGCTCGGCCTCAAGGACAACGTGTTCCGCCTGCTCACCGTCGGCAAGGGCGCCCAGCGCCGCTGGATCTTCTACGGCCGCGGCTGGGGCCACGGCGTCGGCATGGACCAGACCGGCGCCTACGGCTTCGCCCTCGAGGGCTGGAGCTTCGACCGCATCCTCAAGCACTACTACAGCGGCATCGAACTGGCCAAGGTCCCCTGAGGCGGGCGGGTCACCCCGCCAGGGCGTCCAGGTCCGCTTCGCGCACCACCGGCACCAGCAGTGGGATGGCGCCGTCGGCGAGGCCGAATTCCTGCAGTTCCTTCATGCTGCTCGGGCCGTGGCAGGTCAAGCCGCGGCGGCGCAGGTCGGCCAGGTGGCGGGCCAGGATCGTGCGGGCGAGCAGGTTGGCTTCCTGGAAGCTGGCGGCGATGGCGCTGCACCCCGGGAGGTCGGGGAACGCGATGGCGAACCCGCTGGCCTCCTGGGTGCGGATCAAAGCCAGATACGATTGCATTCCATGCCCTCGGAAGGATGAACCCCGTTCCGAACAGGCTGGGGTTTTTCCAGGCGTCGGCACCTTGTTTGTATCAATAATCAAAACTTGAATTATTGGCAATCAGGTGGATCCCTTCGGGGATTTTTCCGAATAAGTGGCTATTTTTTTGCCATTTCTTTTCCGGATCGGAACCTGGATCCCCGCGCGACGGGCCTTACCCGCCAGAATGGAACATTGGGTTTGCAAACGGGCGGTTCCTCGATGGCCAAGATCGTCGTGATCGATGACAGCAAGTTGATGCGGAAATTCCTGCGCCACCAGCTCGAGGCCGAAGGCCACAGCGTCGAGGAATGGGAGGACCTCTCGGCCATGGAGATCGGCGACAAGGTGGCGGCTTCCGCTCCGGACCTGGTGATCTCCGACTACATGATGCCGGGCTGCAACGGCCTCACCGTCGCCAAGATGGTGCGCAAGGCCCAGCCTTCGCTGCCGGTGCTGATCATCACCTCGCACCGCGATCCCGACATCCTGGAGCAGCTGCGCAAGCAGGAGGTGGTGGAGATCCTGCACAAGCCGCTGGACGTCGACAAGCTGAAGGAGGCCCTGCGGCTGCTGCTCTGATCCCGGCCGCCGCGGCCCGACCCGCTCCCATGCCCGTCTACCAGCTGCCCACCTCGCCCGTGTTCCCGGATCCTGCCCAGGCCGAGGGCGACGGCCTGCTGGCGGTGGGCGGCGACCTGGCCCCGGCGCGCCTGCTGGAGGCCTATGCCCGGGGCATCTTCCCCTGGTTCAACGAGGGCGACCCGCTGCTCTGGTGGAGCCCGCCGCAACGGGCGCTGTGGCTGCCCGGGGACTTCCGGCCCTCCGCCAACCTGCGCCGCAACCTGCGCCGGGCCGGCTACGAGCTGCGCATCGACAGCGCCTTCGGGGCGGTGATGGGCGGCTGCGCCCTGGCGCCCCGGCGTGGCCAGCCCGGCACCTGGATCAGCGGCGACTTCATCGCCTCCTACACCGAACTGCACCGGCGCGGCTATGCCCACAGCTTCGAAGCCTGGCAGGACGGCGCCCTGGTCGGGGGCCTCTATGGCGTCTCCCTGGGCGCGGCCTTCTTCGGCGAGAGCATGTTCAGCATCGCCCCGGACGCCTCCAAAGCGGCCTTCGCCGGACTCTGCGAAACCGTGTTCGGCTGGGGCTTCCACTTCATCGACGGCCAGCTTGAGAACCCCCACCTGCTGCGGCTCGGCGCCCGGATGGTGGACCGGGACGACTACCTGGCGCGGCTGCGGGAGGCCTTGAAGGAGGGCACCCGGATCGGGTCGTGGGGCCCACCGCGCGAGCCTCTCTAGGTGGGAAAGAGAATTCAGATGGGTATTAACACAGAGGCACAGAGCTGAAGAACGTTTGAGGGGCGATGGGGTTTTGCCGCTCAGGGCCAGCGCAGTGGGCCCAAGCCGGCCGCTCGCCCCTGCTGCTTTTCCCCTCTGTGCCTCTGTGTTGAATTATTTCTTTTCTACCCGTTCCCATTGTTGGGTCCATCCCGCCCCAGCCCGGTCCCCGCGGAGGCAAGGACCATGGGACAAGCCCCAGCAATGCTGATGGGGGCATAAGCCACCAAACTGGTATCGTTCTTGAAAAGCAACGCCCCGCAACCTGCCGGGGCGGTTTTTTTATCCGTGGAGGCGCCCATGTCCGCCCTGCTCCCGAACGATGTCCCGGCCTATGCCGTGCCCGAGGCCAAGCTGGTCCCGGTGGGGGACCACCTCGGGAAACTCGAGCCGATCCCGCCCTCGCGGATGTTCCTCATCAACAAGTCGCTCAAGGTCTACACCGAGAAGAACCCGGGCAGCCCGGTCTTCGATGCCATCCAGGGCGACGGTGGCGCCTCCCTGCCGGGGGTGCCGAAGCCGTTGCTGGAGCGGGCCTTCGAGCTGCAGCTGCAGCACGGCACCGCCTACGACATGCCGTTCGGCACCGAGGCCTACCGCAAGGCGGTGGCGGAGCAGTACTGGCAGCTGGATCCGTCCCTGGGCTGGGGCCCCGCCAACGTGCTCGGCGTGCAGGGCGGCCGCGACGGCCTGGTGAAGGCCTACCAGGCCATGCAGATCCTCGGCCACGGCCGCCAGGGCGACGTGGTGGTGGTCAGCCGGGTGCCCTGGATCAGCTACAACTGGGGCCCCTACGGCGTCGGCGCCAACGTCATGTGGGCGCCGGGCCGGCCCGAGGAGGGCTGGGCTTACAACGAGGCCGCCATCCGCGAGTGCGTGGCCAAGGCGGCCCGCTCCGGCCGCAAGGTGGCGGGCCTGGTCATCACCAGTCCGGACAACCCCACCGGCCTCAACACCCCGCTCGACCGCCAGATCGCCCTCGCCAAGGCGGCGCTGGAAGCCGGGGTGGCCTTCGTCCTGTTCGACTGGATGTACCACCACGTCTCCGATGCCGAGCCCTTCGACCTCAACGCCCTGCTGCGCGCCTTCGAGCCGGCCGAGCGCAAGCGGCTGATGGTCCTCGACGGCATCACCAAGAGCCTGGGCGGCTCCAACATCCGCAACTGCCACCTGATGGCCGACGCCGACGTGGTCAAGTCGATCGTCGCCCAGGCCTCGCACTCGGTGATGCCCTCGTTCTTCAGCCTCGCCGTGGCCATGGCCGCCTATGAAATGGGCTTCGCCGCCGCCGCCGCGCCGATCGTGCAGCCCTGCAACGAAAGCCGTGCCTGGCTGCGCGGCTGGCTGAAGGAACAGGGCTTCCAGCACATCCTCGGCCAGGGCTACTACGCCTTCCTCAACGTCGGCGCCTGGCTGCAGGCCAAGGGCTGGGCCGACAGCGAGCCGATCGGCCAGTACTTCGCCGAGGAGCACGGCATCGCGGTCGTCCCCGGCGCCTTCTTCAGCCCCTACGGCGCCGACTGGATCCGCTTCTCCTACGCCACCCCCGTCGCCCGCACCCAGGGCGCCGCCGCGCGGCTGCTGCAGGGTTTGAAAGCACTGGAAAACTGAATTTCACCGCCAAGACGCCAAGGCGCCAAGAAAAGCACTTTTTCAGTTCTTGGCGTCTTGGCGTCTTGGCGGTGGAGATGTTTTTTCTCTGGAGTAACCCGTGTTCGACCTCAACGGATTCGTCGAGAAGGTGCGGCTGGCGCGTCAGGCGGCGGTGCAGCAGAAGCTGGGCGGCGGCCTGTGCGGGCTCGAGCTGGAGTGGAACATCCTCGATCCGCAGTTCCGGCCGCTGCTCACGGTGGGCACCGGGCCGGACAAAATGTCCTTCGTCGACCACCTGCGCGGCAAGGTGCTGCCGGCCTGGACCGAGCCCTACCACCAGCTCGAGGTCTTCCACTGGATGATCGAGTGGGTGACCCGGCCCTGGTACGCCCCCAAGGGCGCGGTCTACGAGGGGCGGCTGCTGGAAGCCACCCTGATCAACGCCCTGCACAGGATCGGCCGCGACTTCGGCGAACCGCTCTACCACTGGCACGGCAACCTGCTGGTGCTGCCGGAGATCGGCCCGGACTGCATCCCCGAGGGCTGGCACCTGGCCAAGCGCCGCTACCTGGAGCGCTGCGTGGAGCTGTACGGCACCCAGCTGGCCACCGCCGGCACCCACAGCAACCTCAGCCTGCCCGAACCGATGCTGGCCTGGGACTTCATGCACCTGAGTCCGGGCGAGCGCGGCGACACCCACCTGGACGACTACAAGAGCCAGGTCTACGTCACCGGCACCCGGCTGATGCGCGCCTTCGCCGCGCTGTTCATCGCCACCACCGCCGCCACGCCGCTGCAGGCGCAGATCGAGAACGGCGAGCCGGTGGTGCGGATCACCCCCTTCGAGTCGGTGCGCAACCTGACCTTCCCCAACCCCGACAGCCTCGACGTGCCGGACCTGAACCGCAGCTACGCCGACTACCTGCGGATGTCCTACGACCTGGTCCGCCGTGGCGTGCGCTTCGGCAACAACAACTGGATCCCGGTCCGCGCCCGCTCCCAGGCGGAGCCGGTGGAGCGCCTGATCCAGGTCACCAGCGACCAGCTTCACGACATCTACGCCAAGGGCCTCTTTGCCGCCGGCCAGGTCCAGGACGTGGACGCCATGGCCGCCCAGATCGAGCGGCAGAACCTGTTCGCCCGCATCGACCTGCCCATGGCCCGGGTCGAGGTGCGCACCGACGACCCCGGCAACGACCTCGCCCTCGATGTCGCCAACCTCACCTTCAAACACCTGCTGCTGCTGCGGTTCTATGGCGACGACGCGTTCTGCCGGGCGTTCCGCTACGATGCCGAGGACATCGCCCGCGCCCGCCGCAACGAGCTGATCGCCGCCCGCGCCGGGCTCGACGGCGCCATTGAGAACCCCTTCACCGGCAAGCCGGTGGGCATGCGCGGGTTCCTCGCCTGGGCGCTGGAGGAGCTGCGGCCCCTGGCCGAGGCGCTGGACCTGTGGGAGGACCTGGTGCCCCTGCGGGAGATGGCGGCCGGCGCCCCCAGCACCGCAGCCCGGTTGCGCGAGCGGCTGCGGGCCGAGCTGAACGGCTCCGACATCGTCCCGCCCGAGACGCTGGCCCGGCTTGCCGAGGAGCGCCAGGCGCAGGTCGCCAAGGACGTGGAGATGGTGGTGGAGCACATGGCCACCCTCGGCAGCGAGGAGGAGGGCAAGCTGCTGGACTTCCTGCAGCGGGCCCGCGACGACGTCCACAGCGATCCGCAGGCGCCGATCCGGTTCCGGCCGCGGCCGCGGGCGCAGGTGGAGATCGCCTACCCTGACCGGCCCTCGGAGATCGTCGCCCTGTCCCAGGCGCTGGTGCGCATCCCCTCGGTCACCGCCTGCCCAGAGGAGCGCATCCCCGAGGTGCACCGCGCCGGCACCTTCATCTTCGACTGGCTGCTGAACCACGGCATCCCGGTGCGCTATTTCGACCAGGCCAAGTACCCTTCGGTGCTGGCGCACTTCCCCGGCCAGGAACGGGCCCCGGTGATGCTCGCCGGCCACTTCGATGTGGTCGAGCCGGACCCCGACGACAGCCAGTTCGAGCCCAAGGTCGAGGGCGACTACCTGTGGGGCCGCGGCGCCGCCGACATGAAGACGGTGGTGGCCACCTACCTGGTGTGGATGAAGGAGACCCTGCGCAAGGGACCGCCCTATCCGCCGGTGAACCTGCTGCTGGTGGGCAACGAGGAGAACGGCGAGCAGGAGCCCACCGGCACGCCGCACGTGCTGGCCCAGCTGAAGGCCGAGTGGGACGGCTACGAGCCGGCCATCTTCATCGCCGGCGAGCGCACCGGCGAGAAGGGCACCGAACGGCTCGGCGAGGTCTGCACCCAGAACCGCGGCGTGCTCCGCTTCGAGCTGGTGGCCACCGGCGCCAAGGGACACTCGGGCTTCGGCGGCGCCTCTGGTGACCTCATGGAGCGCCTCCTCGGCGCCCAGGAGTCGCTGCGCGGGATCTTCAGCAAGCACCTCACCCTCAAGGCCGCCGACGGCTGGGCCTCGCAGGCCAAGGTCAGCTACGTCAGCGTCGGTACGCCCGGGGTCTTCAACATCACCCCCGACCGCGGCTGCATCGGCGTCGAGATCCGGCCGATCCCGCAGGACAACGTCAGCGGCCTGACCGCCGACCTGGAGGCCCTGGCCGCCGAGCGCGGCCTGACCATCGAGCCCACCACCTGGGAGCCCGGCGTCGCCTGCGATGCCGACAATCCGTACCTGGTCGCGCTGCTCGACGGCTCCGGCGTCGTGGCCTCGCACCGCGGCCCGGACTGCAACCGGGTGCAGGACGCCTACTCGCTGCGCTGCTCGCCCCAGGTGCACGGTGCGGCCCGCGACACCG
>WBZP01002716.1_pt1 | contig 19996 bp, 10 predicted proteins | sample 5204301 | NCBI WGS metagenome assembly WBZP01 (sample SAMN12412401, study PRJNA552823) | activated sludge metagenome | isolation source: activated sludge from nitrification reactor of wastewater treatment plant... | place: USA: Pennsylvania | collected 2017
TGTCTGCTGGGTACAGGAATCGCAACGGTGGCCGCTCTGCGCCTGCACGGAAGCCGTTGCCGTCCGCCAGATAGAGAGTCTCGCCAAGCGGTCCAAGCGGAAGTACCGAACGAAGACGAAGCACCACAGCGTCTAAACACCGAGACCGTACGGCCTCGTAGGAAGCGTGATGATGTTCACGATCACAGCTTTGAGCGAGACCTTCTGCGCCTCACTCAGCCGAGTCCGCTCAGGCATCGATCCACCGTCACCCGATTGTTCGGATGCAGCTCGGCAAACATCCGCAGCGCCGCTTCCCATCGTAGATCCTCTTTCCGCGCCAGAAGCGCTTGTTCAAACAGAGCGCTCACATCAAACAGGGGACCATCGGCTTACTTTGCAGCCATTTGTCGTTTCTCCGTACTTGGTCGATTCTTTAAAGCGCTGACTTGTCCGTGTGGCTCCGGTGAGTCCCCAGAGAAACCATTCCCAACGGAAATGGCGATGGGTTTGCGTGACTAACGAGTTGATCCAGAGGGCAGACAGACAAGTCAGCAGAACGAATCGAGCACTCCTTTTGTCCAGGTTGTCAAGATTCTGCGCCAGAAGGAGAAGCCGCGCAGCGAGTCGGGAGCGCTCCAGTGGTGAATTGCAGAGGGAGTCCGAAGTCAGCCCGGACCAGCTCAATCATTCCCCAACTTTGAGACAGCAACGGAGTCGTGAGGAACGATTCGCGGAGCTTACCGAGGTCCGGCACTCTTCATGTCGAACCAAACCAACGCCCGTCGAGAGAGACGACTCATCCTCTCCGCCAGATTGAACGCCCTCCTGAGCAGTGAGGAATGGCCAACGTTCCTAGACACATTAGAACGCGGCGCATCGGGTGCCGTCTCGGTTGACCAACGTTCAAGCACCGACCGGCTGCTATCGCCTCCGCTATCGATACCGGCAGCGGCCTCGGGTTTCGCGTGGATCATGATCGAAGATACAGACCCCTTTTGTGGCCCTTGTGCAGTCGCTATGACTCAGGCACCGCTGCACTCCCGGACCGCCGATAGGGACTCCCACTTGGGTGCAGGCCCAGATTCCCGCGTTTGGATAGCAGTCACAGTCATTCACGCCGTCATCGGCTGGGCAGCGATCCATTCCGAAACCCGTGTTGCAGATGATGCCGCCAGGACGACGACAGGTGTTGTCGCAACGATTCAGTCCACCATTTGAACTGGTCGACTCACACGAACCGGAGGTTACCGCATCGGAACCACCTCCGTCCGTGAATCCGCCGTCACTACCTGACCCGCCGCAGCCAAAGATGAGTCCAAGTCCGATTCCCCAGAGCCAGCCTCGATGGCGCATGAGTTCCTCCTGATATGCAGAACCTGAAATGCAGCCTGACACATGCATGTACCGACTGTAAAACTGTACCATTCCTAAACGATTCCCTGGACTTCCGTGGGCCACGGAATATCGCACCCTGACGTCGCAATATGTGATACGATGTCCAGCGAATGACCAGACTGACCGTCCGTCCCCTGCTAGTAGCCATTGCGTTGCTTGCACTCCCACACGAAGCACGTTCCCAGAGCATACAGAGCGGCGGCTCCAGCGAGCGGGTCATCACGCTTCCAGATGGCTCTCTGTATCGCGGCGAGTTGATCGAGCTTGTGCCAAACGACCACATCACGATTCGCCTCGCCACCGGAGAGGTCAAGCGGTTTGAGTGGGCGACGATTTCAGATGTGAGCACTCCGGTGGTCGCTCCTACACTCCGGTTCTCGCTTCCTACCCCAGCCCCCCCTATCACCGAAGCGCAGCGCTCATCACGACAGATGACCACCAGGGTCACGATCGAGAGCGATGACAACCGAGTTGCGCTCGTTCGCTCCATGGGTTCGACCCAAGTTGTTGCATACAGCCAGATGGGAGCCATGGTCGGTAGTATGGAGTCCTGGAAGCAAATCTGCCGTGCACCTTGCGGTGTCACGACGGATGTGAATGAACGGTATGCAATCCGGGGCGATGGCATCGTGCCAAGTGGTCACTTTTCATTGCCATTCCAACCGACTGTCACCTTACATGTCAAATCTGGTTCCGCTGCTCAGCGCCTTGCTGGTGTGCTGCTGTTGTCGTTGGGAGTCGGAGGAATAACAGGTGGGATCCTTCTTCTCGCCATTGGTCCCACAGAGAGCCTCGCCTACAATGGCAAAGGGTATTCCTTCCAGCCGGATTCAAGCTATCGCGTTGGTGGAGGCGTGATGCTTGGGCTCGGAGTGGGAATGCTCGCGGGGGGAATCGCGCTCATGGTCAAGAGCAAGACCTACGTAAGGTTCGATGATGGCGAACCGGTGGCTCGATCTCAGATCCCCTCAACGGTCCTGACAAATGGGCCCCCAAGCACTCCGCGTTTCGAGCTGACTCCGCAGGGTGTCCGCTTCTAACGGATGTTACGGTGAGGCGTTTTCGCTACATGGAGTATTTTGTAACACCTCGCCAAACCCCACGCGAAGGCGCCGGGGGGGCCTGCAGCGATGCCCTTTAGACCCTAGTGCTGTCGCAGTGACTCGGGCAGCAGCGGCTCGCCGGAATTGCGAAGGGAGTGCTCGGCCACCGCTCGGAGGTAGTCTCGCGGATTGAGTCCGTGGCGGGAGGCCGTCTCGATGAGTGTGTACATCGTGGCCGCCACTTCCGTTCCTAGGACGGACTTGCTCCCGTAGTGATTTTTTCGGCCCACAACAAGTCCCCGTTTATTGTGCGCCGGTTGGCGCTCGCACCGCGCAGGTGCATTACAGATGGCACGCTGCGTTTGGGACCAAAGTCCTCGTTGCGTATCGCGAGTACCGTCGCGGCGAAGCAGTAGCCATCTGCGAACTCGCCGATGGGACACGCGCCATTTTGCCGTTGTGGATGCTGGACGCCGAAGCGTGTGCAACGATGAAGATGGGCTCGCCTGTCGTTTCGCTCCAAGCGCTCGAAGCGCTGCATCGATTCCTCTCCGACCTGGGCTTGGATGTGCAGACGTCCCGCGCCCTGTTGGGCGCAAAGGAGGTCCCAGATGAGTACGCTACATCGCGATCCTGTACAGATCCTTCTGCCGCTTCCCGAAACGACCCCAGGAAAGCTCGAACCGAGCCGAAAGCCGGAGATGGTCTCGCTGCTTGCGGAGCTACTCCTCCTCGCGGCGTCTCCGGCAATCGGCAAACCCGGAACACGCTGCGAGGTGTGCGATGAATCGCACTGAACTTCCGCCGGAGTTACTTGCACGCCGGGCTGTTGTATACGTCCGCCAGTCCACTGACGCGCAGGTCCAAGATAACCTGGAGAGTCAGCGGCAACAATATGCATTGGTCGATCAGGCGCGTTCATTGGGATTCCGCGAAGTGGTCACCATCGATGCGGATCTGGGACTGTCGGCCAGCGGAATGGTAGAGCGCCCAGGATTTCAATCACTGGTTGCCCAGCTCTGCGAAGGATCCGTCGGTGCCATCTTCGCGCTTGAGGCCTCGCGACTGGCACGCAATGGCCGCGATTGGCACCACTTGGTGGAGCTGTGTGGGCTCGTGGGTGCGCTCCTGATCGATAGCGAAGGGATGTACAACCCGAGCCAGCCCAACGACCGATTGCTGCTTGGACTCAAGGGGACCTTGAGCGAGTTCGAGCTGAATGTCATCCGTCGCCGCTTGGTCGAAGCCGCAACCGCGAAGGCGCGACGGGGAGAGCTGAGAATCAGCGTTCCCATCGGCTACCTTTGGTCTAAGGACACGGGGCTAGACATCGACCCGGATGAGCGCATTCAGGAGGCGGTACGTGGCGTATTCCGATCCTTTGCAAGATTCGGGAGTGCGCGACAGGTCCAGCTCCACATGCGAAAGGAAGGACTCCCTTTTCCCTCTCTGAATGCTCCACAGAAGCCTGGCGAAGTAACGTGGCGCGTACCTTCCTATGGGAAAGTCGTGTCTCTGCTCCGGAATCCGTTCTATGCCGGCGCGTATGCGTACGGAAAGTCCGAGCCACGAACGAGGATTGTCGATGGCAAGCCTCGCAAGACGTACGGTCACGATCGCCCGATGAAGGATTGGGTTGTGCTCCTCAAAGACCATCATCGAGGATACATCTCGTGGGACGTGTTTGAACAAACGCAGGAGCGACTTTCACGCAATGCCTTCCGCAAGTGCGCTGGGGGTTCCAAGTCTGGCCGCGGCGGTCGCGCACTGCTCGCCGGACTTTTGCGTTGCCGACGCTGTGGTCGAATGCTGAAGGTCACCTACGGGGGCGGTGTGGGTCACAATCGAGGAGTTCCTCGCTACCGATGCAAGGTCGGCCATCTGATGCACGGTCTTGCTCCTTGCATTGGCTTCGGGGCCCTGAGACCCGATGAGCAAGTTGCGCAGCAAATTCTGCTTGCCGTTCAGCCGCTCGCGGTCGAGGCTGCCGTTGTGGCGGAGCAGCGAGTTCAAGATCGACAGGAAGAGCGTCTGCATGCCCTGTCGTTGGAACATCAGCAGGCAGAGTACGAAGTGCGCCTGGCGACTCGGCGCTACGAAGCCGTGGACCCAGACAATCGCCTGGTTGCCGCCGCCCTCGAAGCACGCTGGAACGCCGCACTAGAGCGACTGCGCGAATGTGAAGCACGTATCCTTGCGTCGCAGGTAGTGCCCGGCAAAGAAACGAATGTGGAGGAGTTGCGTTCGTTGGCCATGAATCTGCAAGCAGCATGGACGGCACCTTCTACGCCCATGCGAGTCAAGCAGCAGCTGGTCCGCTTGCTGATTCGAGAGATTGTGGTGGATGTCGATGATGCCACCGGTGAGGTAATCCTGATTCTTCACTGGCAAGGAGGACAGCATACGGAGGTGCGAGTCCGAAAACCGCGCACAGGAGAGCACAGCAAACGGACCAACGTGGAAGCGCACAAAGTCCTGTGTGAGATGGCAACCAAGTTCTCTGACGAGCACATTGCAGAGAAGCTAAACCAAATGGGACTAACGACGGGCCAAGGCAACCTCTGGACCGCCAGACGGGTGCAGTCTTACCGCATCAAGTCTCGCATTCGTGGCTACGCGTCCGCCACAAACGACGGTCTGTGTTTCACCATGCGCGAAGCCGCTGCGCAGCTCGGAGTGAGCAGCCACGTCATCCGGCACCTCATTACCAAGGGACTGCTCCCCGCTCATCAAGTCCTCCCAGATGCTCCTTGGCAAATCCTGAGTGCTGATCTACAGCTCCCCCTGGTACAGGAGGCGCTACGCAACCGGCAGCTTCGCCGTGAGCACCAAGCCGTTCGCCCTCCAGATCACAACAACGCTTCGCGATGACAAGAACCGGAAAGAGTGGTGCAGAATGAAATCCCTGTCACGACACCACGAAGGTCGCGCTCGATCGCGTTGTTGTCGACGGGGATTCGTGGATCTTGAGCGAATCTGGTGAGCCCTTCCCACAGGCTCAGCATGTACTGAAGCGCCTGCGCAAACAGACTCTCGGGTAGTGCATGTTGCGACAGCGCCCACGCACGGAGTTCTCCCAGAATCGGGACAGAGTCACGTCTTCGGACTTCTGCTCGAAGCGCAAGCGCCTGCGTTCGTTCGCTGCTTGGGAGTCCGCGCAGCGACGGAATGCTTCGCTCTATGTCGTACAGCCTCCCGATCAGATCGAGCGCCTGCTGACACTGCGGATACGCGGGGAGCGCCTCCAGATATTTTCTCCGCACATGCGCCATGCAATGCGCAAGCTCCACGTTCGGACTTCCTCTTGCCAGCGTTTGATACGCCACATATCCGTCGGTAACTAGCACTCCTTTGTAGTTCCCAAGTAACCCCTTTATCACCTCTGCGCTACGACTCCGATTCAGATGATAGTACACCGCATCGTCGTTCGACAGCGCCCACACCTGCCACGTCTTAGAGCCGCCCTTTTCCATCATCATCCAGCGCGTCTCGTCGGCGTGGAGCAGCTCCGCAGAAATTAAATGTAGAAGGATTGCGTCATACGTCGGCTTCAGCACTCTATGCAGCGCCAGCAGCTGATCCCACAGCGTTTGGGAATCGAGGAATAGGCCGTCATTCCTCATCATCTTCACTTGCCGTTCCAGAGGCAGGTGATAGCCGTACTTTTGCAGCGCCACCTCGACGGCAAATGCCAGCGAATAGCGCCCACCGACAATCAGCTTGAGCGGTCCCTCCGCCGTCTTCACAGCCGAGTTACACCGGCAGCGATACTTCTGCCGTTTGTGCGTAACCAGCACAAACTTCCGCTCCACCACCGTGATCTCGTCGGAGTCTTCACTCTGCTCGCCCATCGGCTCCATCTGCTTGCCGCAGACATCGCACTCCCTTTCGGAATCCGGAAGCTCGTGCCGGGTCTCCACCTTTGGCAGCGCAGGCTGCGGCCTAGGCCCGTGTCCCCGTCGAGGAATCGGCTCCTGCTCGTTCCCCTGATTCGCCTCGTCCTGCTTCTTCGACTTCTCGGAGGAGCGGCCAAACATCTTTTGTGCAAGCTTGGCCATCTGCTCTTGCAGCTTGGTTAGCTCCAGTTGAAGTTGTTCAGGAGGAGATTTTCCTTGCAGTGCCGCGAGCTGTGCCACGACGGTAGCCAGCCGCTCGTGCAGCCGTGCATTCTCTGCTTCCAGCAGCTTTGCGACTTGCCTCAGCTGCTCAAAGTCGGTGATCTCTTCGGTGCGAAGCACGCACAAAAGGAATCACAAAGGAGTCGCTTTTGGAATCCCCTTTTTGCAGAAATTTCGCGACTACCTACGCCTGCTTTTCGAGGAGAAACGGTGCAGATCGCTATCTGTCAGTGAGGGAGGAGACAACGGCATCCGACCGATCGCTTCGCTGCCTTCCAGAAAGAGCTGAAGCTCGGTCTGGGACAGCTCCAGATGAGGCGTTTGGGAGTCCCGCCACAGTGCTGCAAACAGTCCTTTGCTCAGCCGCTTGTGCAAAAGACACAGTCCGGTCCCGTCGAAGTACAGCACCTTGGCGCGCTTCCGAGTCTGCCCCACAAACAGGAACAGATCGCCGCGCAGGACCTCGCGTCCCATCTGCTGCGTGGCCAGCGCATACAGTCCCTCAAACCCCTTGCGCATGTCCACCGAGGAGGCCATCGCATAGACCCGCACCGTCGATAGCTGCGCGATCAATGCAGGCTCCGCAATAGTGACGTAAGCTCCTCTAGCGTAAGGTCTCTGACGCACCATCCTTTGCGCGAGCGGATGGAAAATCGCCGCTCCACAGTCCCATCGAAGACCTGGACAACCTTGGCGCGCACCTGCACCGGTCGCATCACTCCCGTCGAGAACTGCGGCGTCGACTCGCGATTCCGATACTGCACATACAACCACTTCTTCAAGAGCGGTACCGGAATCTGGAGTCGCGCCGCAAGCTGCAACACAGAATGCCCCCGCCTCTGTTCCCCGCGCACGTAGTCGACAATCCGCACGCACAGCGCAGGCGAGTATTCCATCGGAACCCCATCAAACTCCGTCGCATGATCCCGCCGCAGCTTCTCCAATTCCGTCACAAACTCGTCCATGGTGCCTCCTTTTCGGCAAGCACCCATCCTGTCCCTCTCCCACCCTCAAATCACGACGGGGCTCAGCGAGGGGGGACGCTCGACGGATACGAGGTCCGCTTCAGCTCCTTGACAAACCCCACCGCGTCGTACTGGTACTCCTCTTTGTACCCCTGCGCCTTGGTCACATCCCCGTCCCACGGACTGGCGTCCCACAGCCTCTCCGTCGAGCCCGGCGTCGTCACATACGCCGTCTCACGCCCCGTCGCACTCAGCAGCCGATACAGCGCGTCATACGTATAGAGTCGATCGAGCGCATCCCTCGTCGGCGAGTACCCGCCGTCCTTCACCCGCTCTAGCTGCTTCCAGATGTTGCCCGATCGATCGTACAAATAGCCCGTATCCTGATACGGACTGCCCTGCGGCGTAATCCGCTGGCTGGCGTCGAGTGTGCAGGTCTCAGAGCGCATGCGTACAAGGCGAAAGGTGGTGGTGTCATAAGCGTAGCGCGTCAGAATTCGCTTGTCGATGGTCCCAGCCGCGCTACAGACGGCAGCCATCATCAAGGTTCGCTGACCCTTGGCGCTATAGCCGATGTGCTCGACGAGTGTCATGCCGTCGAGGCTCAGGCTGCGCAGGGCACCGGCCTCGTTGAAGGAAGGCACCAGCTTGGGCCGGGCTCCCGACGGGACTGGGTACAGTGACCACTTGAGCCGGCCCAGCGCATCGAACGCCGCATCGGTGACAAACGACACCGTATCGAGGTCCGCATCGGCCATCGCCTTGTCCCAGTCGACTCGATAGGGCGCGACGTTCCATTTGCCACCAGCGGGCAGGCCGGAAAACACCGCCAGGATCACATCGTCTTTGATGACCCGGCGACTGCGCGAGGTGAGGTTGCCTTTGAAATCATAGGACGTGAACGAGATCAGCCCCGCTTCGTCGCGCTGCGTCATCACCTTGCCGAGCAGGTTCTTGTTGATGCGGGCAGTCCGCGTGGCCGCGTCAGGAATGTTCTGGTCGCCGTACTCGATTGCGATCCGCAGGGTGATGCTCTCGCCGTCCACATCGCAGGCCCACGTCTTGTGGGGTCGACCTGCGGAGTCGGGCTTGCTGAGCGTCAGGGCTCCGCGTGCGTCCGCGACATAAACAGGCATCGAAGCTGCATCATATAGAGCGTAGTGGTTCCCGGCATCAAGAGAGGTGGTCTTGAGCGGACGCTTGATGAAGTCATAGATCGCGGTTTGCACCACGCGATTCTGCGGATCGCGATGCGCAAGCAAGTTGCCGACGATGTCGTAGCTTGAGGTGTACGTGAACCAGTCGCCCGCTGTGCTGTCCGAGCTAAGCCGCTGCGTAGCCGAGATCGTCCGACCGAGTGCATCGACGACGATGCTGGCCGGGGTATCGACATGACTGACATAGCTGCTGCGGGCGGCGCGTCCACGACTCAGGTCTTCGTTTACATCGAGCGATTGGGAAGATAGGTCGCGGCCCGCGTTGTCGTTGGGATCGTACGTCCAGACTTCCCACGGAGACGGCGCAAAGGCATCGGGATTGTCGAGCGCAGGCTTGAGTGCCACGATCGGAGGAGTGCCCCGCACGATGCGGCTCTCGGACCCATCGGCGTTGACGGTACGGACGACTCGACCGATTGGATCGTAGTAGGTCTGAACCAGTGCCCCTTGCTGGGTGGGCGTTTGATAGGTGTATCCGCTGTCGAAGTAGGGCTCGGCGGCCTCTACCACGCGTCCCTTGTTGTCGTAGCGCTTCCACTCGCTACACAGGACGCGACTGCCATCGGTCGTCGGTGTCAAAAGGCCCGTGACCGCAGAGACCGTCACATCGGGATCAAGGATTCCGCTGCCAAGCGGCTGGGTTCCGTAGACGAGTGACTCTGCTTGGGTGCGAACCTGCACGACCCTTCCGAAGCCATCGGAGTAGCTCTTGGCGATGATCACATCATCGCTATGGCCTGTGGGAATCACAGAGTCCGTATCGGAGTCGTGATATTGTCGCTTGGTCACCGAGACCGCCACCGGAGTCGTCGAGAGCTGATAGGAATACTGTTCACTCGGGGCGGTCTGATCCCCTTCAGCGGCGGTCTTGCCCTTCACGTAGCGCTGCGAAAGGAGGCCAAGCGGAGTAAAGACCACGGACGAGATGTTGCCGTTCGGATCGGTGAGCTTCTTGGGTTGCAAGAAATGGAAGTCGTACTCCGCAGTGGTTACAAGCCCCGCAGGATCGGTGATCTGCGTGGGAAACAGGGAATACGTACTGTCATACTGCGCCTCTGTGATTCGTCCGCGTGCGTCCTTGGACTTCTGAAGGAGTCCTCGCGGAGAGGTGACGGCCACGTCCTGAAAGTCGTACTGCGCCCGACTGACCGAGGCGTAGTAGCGACTCCCTTCCTTGGTAAACCCAGCCAGTGCGGTGAGCGAGTCCCAATACTCCTGCGGCCACGCAGCAGGCTTTGTTCCGCCAGACAAAAACGGAGGGATGGTTGCGCCAAACGCAGCGGTGAGCTGGGTGTCATCCATGACGAGCTGCTCACTACGAGACAGCGCACCAAAGCTGCCGAGCTGACCGAGCGACATCCCGACATATGCGGCTCCATCATAGTAGCTGCGCGTCTCGGAAACCAGCTTGAGTCCTGAAGGCGACATCCCGGCATCAAGGGCACTGCTGAGCGCTTGCGCGCTGTCCAGGAAGTCACCCACCGAGTTGCCTCCGCTGCTTGCGATCTCATACGCCCGCACCACCGCAACACGACCCGTCAGATACGCAGTGGCAGAGTAGGCGTACTGAGTGCGGGTGAGCAGCGCCAGATAGGGTGACGTATCCGCTGCAACAGTCTGCTGATGATTGAGTGCTCGCGAGCGCGGAACCGCAGCGGAGATCTGCTCTTGGGCTTGCCCGAACGCATCGTATTTGTCGGATCTGGAAAAGCTAACGAGAGGCTGCTCACCGCGTTCCCACTGACTGGTTCGCTGCGCACATTGAAACGGAAAAAACACCCGCAGACGCCAGTCCGTCTGGGCCAACGTCGAAGGATTCGTGGGCAAGGTCTCGCCTGCGGGACGGCTTCCGGGTAGATCGGACACCGCATGGAGAGACTCTGTCACCGTATAGGGGCGACTCTGCCGGGCGGTGCCATCGAGCGCATACAGCTCGGTACGGAGTGTCTGGCCGCGCAGAGCGCGCAGTGCATCGCGTCTGGCGCGCACAGGAAGGCGGGACAGAAAGCTGACTTGAGAGGCTGGGCGCTTGAGAAGGCTGGGATCTTCCGCCCAGTATTCCTGGCTGTAGTCTGGCTCGAAAAGTCCTCCAAAGGGATCGCCATAGGGGCCTTGATGAAACCAGTGGCGAGTCTCGGTAGGTGGCGCGAAATAGGCCGTCGGAACCTTGTCGAATCCCGAGGCTTGCTGGTAGTATGGAAGGAACGACTCGGAGTCCCGCTGGTCGACGCGGCCAAAGCCTCGGAACTCGCGATCCACACCATCCCAATATCCATGGTGATAGACATAGCTGCTGACCATGCGGGAGCCTGAGATCTGATCTTGGCTCTCTGTGCTCGCAACCACCTGAACTGGGAAGGGCAATGGAGCGGTCCAGCGCTGGGTGGGGATCTTTTCGTCTTGAAGGAAGAAGCGCGTCGACGGTGCGTAGGTCACACGGGTCACGGCTCCCATGTGATTGTCCATCTGCGAAAGCAGGTAGGGCTTGCTGCCTCCGGTCAGATCGAGAAAAAACAGATCGTGATGACCCAGAAGCGGAGCAGAGATCCACAGCACGCCTGCGACGCCACTTCCGAACAGATCGATGAGCCGTACAGAGTCCTGGCTGCTCAGCGCAGGAGTCCCTTCGATCACGATCGGATCACTCCAGCGCTCACCCTGCTGATTCAGCCACAGCGTCAGCTTGCGATCTTCGACGTATAGCAGATCCGCACAGCCGTCTCCATCGACGTCTCCCAGCAGGATGCGACGAGGATCAAACTGTACGGGCAGTCGGGGTGGGTTCTGCATTTGCACGCGGTGTCCAAAGCGTCCGCGACCCATGGCAGACCAGTAGTGGATCGCCCGCATTTGAACGAGCACCAAGTCAGACAGACCATCACCGGACATATCTGCCCAGCGCACATGGGGGTCGGAAAGGGAGACGTTCGGGAAGGACTCCAGCGCACGGCGAGGGAATCGGCGGACTTCCTTCCAGCCGCTCTCGGCATCTTGAAAGAAGCAAGTCAGGCTCTCTCCATCCGCTCGAATCGCATCGGTCGCGCCGTCGCCATCCAGATCGACAAGCTTCACTTCGGGATCTTTGAGCGCAAAGCTTGGCGCCGACCGATAGGGACGAAACGAACGAGCATCCCACTTCCCACCAAAGCGCATGGGAAACACACCCGAAATGGTGGGAGTCGACACGACCAAGTCCAGTTGACCATTCCCATCGGTGTCCATCAGTGCAACACCGGGGGCTCCTAGATCAAGTCCGGCGGGCACTGCACCCAGATTGCGCGGCAGAGAGAATGTACCGCTTCCAAGGTTCTGCCAGTAGCGCGCCATGCCATCGCCAAGCTGCACGATATCCGGGAGTCCCTTTCCCGAGACATCCACGAGATCGTACTGCGGCAAGAGCAGCGCACCGACTGGCAGATTGGGAACCTGCACCGGCTGCATCTTCCGGTTGCGTGGTTGAAACTGGGTATAGGTGAAGCCAAGCGGAGGGAGAGACTGCGCAGTGCCTGTCGAGTCATAGCCGGTGCGCTGAAGCTGCGTCAGTTGAGACAGTCCGTTTTCTGCGAGCGAGTAGGTCAAGGAGTAGACGGTCTGATTGTTGCCACCGACCTGCACGACGATGCGATGGCAGCGTTTGCTCGTGCGAATCTCAAATCCCGATCGATAGGATGAAAATGGATCGGGGCGACTTTCCCAATCAAACATGATTTGAACGAGGAAGCTGGGCGAGGCGGTGCTGCCGTAGTCAATGTAGCGAATCTCACTGAGAATCGGGACATCCCAGCGATGCGGTCCGTCACTGCCGTGATCTCGATCGTAGACATAGTCGATGCGATTCCCGAAGACATCAATGGTACGGGTCAGCTTCCATGCATAGAGCTTGTTTGGCTCCACCGCATCACGAACTGCTGCCGGATCTTGCCAATCGGACGGTGGACTGGCGACGTGGGCGCGGGGAGTCCCATAGAAGCTGGTCAGCCCCTCTTTGGTTGAGACTTTCCAGTAGTTGTCTGTGGCCGTACGGATGTGCTCGATGTTTGCAAACACTCCTTCGGTTCGGGGGCGGTAGCGCTGGGGCTGTCCCGACTGTAAGGGGAGCGGTACAAGATCCTCCATCCCCGACAGAACAAAGGTATCCCGATCATCCACATAGATGGGCAGTCCATGCGCGGTGGAGCGTGTGATCTCGGGAATTCCCAAGCCCCAGCCGACGCCATACAGTCCGTTGCCATGACCGGTGCTGTAGCTCAGCGACAAGCTCGGGTGGAGCTGATTGCGCCCCACTGGCACCGCAATCGGTACGCTGAAGTTGCCAGTTCCCGTAAAGAGATCGGGAGAGAACTTCTCTCCCATGCCGCGCATGGCTCCGCCACCCTGAGGCAGTGCAACCGATGGAGTTACGTTTGCGCCCTTGCTCATCTAAGCACCCTCTGTGCATCCTGGATGCACTTGCATCACCGTCACACGCAGTTACCCAAAGCGAGACGATTCCTTAGAACAGAGCACGCTTCGGACGGAGCCCCGACGGCCACTCTGGGAGTTCCGCCTCGTAGGTGATTGCCATCAGGATGTCCTTGATCTGATCGTTGCGCAGCAGATCGAGGATCGTTTGACTGTTCGGTAGCACCAGCGTCCACGTCCCAAACGGAGACAGAGTACGAGCGGGCAGTTGTCGGAACCAAGCATCCGCAGCACTCTGCGCAACGACCAGCGAATCGGAATCGATCGACTGATAGGCAGGCGTGGCACTCGCTCCGAAGGCAAGCCCAATCGACTTGGACAGAGAGTCTTTGCTCAGATCGATCTTGTTGCCGCTCGAATCGGGAGAGATGGGCATATAGAGCGTCAGTCGCTTGACGCGCACGTTGTCCATTCCGCGTGGGAAGTCCGACGCATCCACCGTGAAGGTGGCACTGATGTCGGTGGCCGCCGGAGCGAGCGGCGGATTGTGCAGGGCGTACCACTGATCCGCAAGCTCCGCCCGGAAGCTAAACACGCGCACCGCACCAAAGACGCGAGGGAGCTTCTGCGGATTGGCGACAAGCTCCGCTCGATAGTCGGCACTGTAGCGAGCGGTGTACTCGAACGTCACCTGAACATCGGCGATGCTGTCAAAGTCCATCGGGTTCGCGGGCATCGGCAGCTCGAAGTGCCACAGGGTGTCGACACCGACTCCCTCAAAGGGCAGCTTCAGCTCGGATTGGATGTCCAGTTCGAGCAGACCGCTCGCGTTTTGTGCAGAGGTCAGGGAAACGGACTCATTGCTGGCGGGCAGCGTGCGCAGCTCAAACCCCGCTGTCCCCGGCACCGTCACGCGGCTCGGTCCGATGTTGGTAAGCGTCGCTCGAATTCCTCGGGCCGGAGGAACCAGCGCCAGCACCGAGACCCGGATCTTGTGAATGCGGCGGAAGTAGTGACCAGGGAACTCCTGATCAAAGTCCTGCTCTGTGGTCTGGAACCACATCTCGCCGGTCTCTTTCAGTCGCTGGAAGTCACCCGGTGCCACCGTGGCCAGAGAGATCGTACGGGTCAGTTGGAGCTTGCGAGTGGTTTGCTGCGCTGCAATGGTATCGAGCTGTTCAAGATCCGCGAGCAGCCGCTCCGCCCCGGTCAGTCCTTTCCGATCGGTAGTCCCAGCGCTCGACGGAGTATTTCCTGGCAGCGCATTCTGGACCGGGATGTTCCAGTAGTTGGTTTGAATGACATCCACGGACTGAAGCAGATCGAACGTGAGCTGCTGCTGCGCCAGTCGCGCCGTCACCGTGGCCCGCTGAAGCTGCTCTGCATACAGTCCTTGCAGAATCCGGCTCATCCACTCGAACAGCTCGGCGTTCGTAAACTTGGTGACGAGGAAGTCAACCACCGACTGTGCGTGATCGATCGCCAAGCTGGTGAGATTGGCATCCTCCTGTTTGATCTGAACGTGCAGGTTCGCTTGCTGAAGCTGGACGCCCAGTGCCTGTGCGTCGAAGTTTGCGAGCTTCTGCTGCTGCTGCCAGTCCTTCCTACGGCGTGCGAAGTCGGCCCTCATCCTGAGCAGTTGGGACTGTGTGGATGACATGCTAGCCATTGTGGATAGTCCCTGAGAGATCGTCTGTATTCCAAACGCAGCCGCTTGGCCTGCTGCGAAAGGGTTTGCGTTAGCTGATTGGAATGCAGCAGCGGCAACAACTCCAGTTGCGAATGCATAACCTTGGAAGATAATGGCCGCGTCTAGCGCAGATAGAGACGATCGCTCCAGCGCCGAGATGTTCTCGTTGATGAGATCCTGAAGGTAGGTCTGTACCTGGGTATTTTTCTGCTGCTGGATCTGGACCAGGCTCACACCGAGCTGGGCCTCCTGAATCTCCAACTTCTTGACGTTGAGAACAGCCTGTTGCGTTGCCAGCTCGTTTTTGGCACGGAGCAGGTTCTCTCGCTGATTGTCGGCCTGTTCTAGCGATTGCAGCAGTTGGCTCTCAAACTGCGCAGCGACTTGGATCTGCCGACGGGCGCGCTCCAACAGCACGGGGTAGCGGTACTCGGTGGGAACGGTGCGACCACTGCCAGCGAGGGACAGCCCACCGCTGGCACCAATCGAAGGTAGGCCACTCTGAGCATCAGTCGGTGCGGCGTAGAAATCAAGCTGACGCTGCACCCCGGTGATGTTGCGTCCGCTGCGGAGCTTGTACAGGTTGAGCTGTGCTCGCAGTCGAAGCCCCGCAATCACCGGATTCGGCGGAATACAGAAGGACACAGGCCCGGTCGGTACGAACTGCACCGACAGTGGATCAATCAGAGCAGCAGTCATCGCCGGTGCCGCCGCAAGCTGCTGTCCAGCCAAGCCTTGCGCCGTTGGTGTAAGCGGCTCCCAGCGCTGGCTTCGCTTGTACTCTGCGCGGATCACGCCGGTTGGTTGAACCAGCTCTGGGCTGCGCTTGGCCGGGTCCATCACCGCCTTGCGCGTGCGGCCTGGTTTCGACAGCCAGTCCAGCTTCAGGGTGCTATCGGACTGAAGACTGCTTTCGACCACTCCGGTCAGCGCCGACAGCTTCGAGCGAAAGTCCTGACCGATCTGGACTTGCAGCGCCGCATCGATCCGCTGCCACTCCGGTACCGCCAGCAGGGCGAGCTGTGCCTGGGTTCTGACGCTGCGCTCATTTTTGAAAGCAGCGCTAAACTTCGGCGGCTTGGGCACGGTCGCACGGGCCGCCTTGATGGCTTTGTAGGCATTGGCAAAGCGGTCGGCCCACTTTGGCTTCGTGGTGTCCTTGAGCGCCGCCGTCACCGAGCTACGGAGCTGGCTGCTCGACGCCGGAGCAAGCTGCGCCATCGTCCCCGCCAAGGCCATTTGGAGCTGTGCCGTGGCCCCCTGCCAGTCGGTCGGCACAAAGGTAAAGTCCATCTGCGCGACCAGCGCACTACAGTCGCCCGGCACCGCCAGCTCCACTTGGTCAAGCAGTTGCAGGGCATCCAAGTACAGCTCGCGAGCGCGAGGCACGCTCTCCGGAGTATCCGACGCAAACTCTGAATCGGCATATTCGATCAGGCAGCGAATGATCGTAAGCAGCGTAAAGCGTGTATACGCATTTCTGCGCATTCCAGCGATGGCATGTGGATTATACGGGTCAGCGATCCACTGCTGGGTTCTGGTATAGTTATCCTCCGGCTCCGTCTCTTCCGCAACAAGTCCATAAAAGAGCTTGCGCATGTCTCCAAATATTGGATCAATGACGACATCTCTCTTTGAGAAATCATAAATCGATCTATACCAAGACAGAGCTTCCAGGTAGTAGCCTGATTGTTGCAAACTGGATCCCAGAAACAATGGCACAGAGAACATTGCCTCAAACACAGAGATAAGATGTGAAGGAGACCAAAGCATGGTCTCATCAAACAGGAGTCTATAAAAGGAATTCTCCGTCTTTCTCTGTTGGCTATCTTGGGTAAGTGGCAATGCTGAGGGAATTCTGAGGTTGGATATTCCGCCATCGGGAAGCCTTAATATGCTTACGGCGGAAAACTGTAACCCATCACCACTTGGGCTAAGCGCAGCATCTGTCTTATAATAATCGCCGAAGGTATCTAATGTTTCTACGTTTATCGTAATGCCATCTGTAGGCGAAAGTAGCTCACATGAGGTGCGAACAGAATTCCATGCAACGCTTTGAGTGAAAACCTGATAGTAGTCAGAAGCTCCGACTTCTGTGGAATAAATCAGGCAATTATTGTTCGTGAACAGGATCGCAAATCTGGTCACGCCGGATGAGAGATTTGCGTTCACAACCCTGACGCCTGTTACTGTTCCGAGACCCCATTGGGCTAGGTTGCTAACAGAAAAAGAGAATGTTGGTGAGTTTACTCCAAATCCAAGTTTAAACCACCATTGCATGTCTCCGTTTTGCGTTCTGAATATGAAGTTGTAACCATTCTTATAGCCACTTGTTTCAGCCGTTGAAAACCCAAAGTCCAGGTACCCCAACAACGGAATTGTATCAATATAGTAGTCACTTGCCCAGCCGCTCGCGTCTTCATTTAACTCGCGAAGGTATATATCCGTAGCCCCATCGAGCTCAGAAGGCTTCCTGAGCTTGGCCACGTATACCCTAGGTAGATACCCAGGCACTGAGTCTGTCGCAAATTGTTCAACTTCGACGGTATGAATCAATGTTACATCTATGCTCGGTGCTTGTGTTGGCAGCTCAAGATCCTTCGCTTCCTTGGCCCATTGATTCTGGGTATTCAGTTTGTCCAGATCTAATCGCAACACCTGAAGCACTGTCTGATTTGTGTCCTTTTTGCTAACAAAAGCAAAGACTGCAACAAAATGCTGACCTTTTTGAGTCCGATATGGTACCGCTCCTTTGAATGCTACAATGTGATCCCATATGGGCATCCGAGTCCATATCGACTGATATGAGTTAGTGAGAAAATCTCGGGTTCGCATCATCCAATACCCATGACCGCCTGGTGCCAAGGCGAACGTCAGAATCAACTCCTGGCTCTCTTGGGGAATTTGATACGATGCACAAGCCGTGCCTCGATTTATTGGAGCGCTGGCAATGCAACATGCTTGAATGGTCAATTGACTAATATCAGCGAAATATTCTCTATACTCAGATGCCAAGGAGCAAGCATCCTCGGGCGTCAGTGTCACCCTGCTACGTACCTGACTGGCGAGAGACTGGAATGTCTCACTCTGTTCATTCGTGTTCCGCAGCGTCGGATACAGCAGATTTTCTGGATACATGAAGATGAACAGCGCGGATCGCCAGCTTCCGTAGGAGCCCATCCATTGCCATTCTGTTTCGATGTGCTCGGCCTCTAGCGTCAAGGTTGGATAGAGAGAGCTGGTCGAAGAGGTTCGATATCGGAACAGCTCTCCGGTGCGCAGAGCAAAGATGAGCTGCTGAAGGGTTGCGATGGCTTGGGCAACTCGGGATGTTTTGTTGGTCGGGTTGTCCAAGAAATCAAACAGAAACCGATCAGACATTGTCTCGGCAACGGCAGTTCCTGAAAATCCCAGGGAATAGCTGCCTAGCAGGATTTCGCGCAATAGACCCAGCATCGACTGTTCCACACGGTCGATCAGATCGGTCTGGTCTTGATTGACTCGTGCTTCTTGCTGGATTCGATCAGAGACGATCTTCCGCCATTTTTGCACATCCACTTTTGTGTAAATCTGTAAATTGGGCACATCATCCGGATAGCTTTGCGGCGGAAAGGTAATCTGCGGAACGGCTGGCAATTGGAAGAACACCGGGCTCTGAGAAATATTCTGCGCGGCTTCTTCCACTCGCCATGCGCCATATTTGCGCTGTAGCACGGCCTTTAGCAGCGCAAGCTGTGCGGGTTGCCATTCTTGATCGGTGGTCGCTTTGCCATCACGGATCAAGCTACGGAGCGCAAACAGGCTCTGAAATCCATGGCGATCGAGCAGAAGCTGCGCCAGATGCGCTCCAGTCATCGCGCCTTTGTCATACGCAAGCTGAAGCTGTGCTGGCTCATACCAGCGATTTGCAGCCGATCCTACCTTGGGAATCAGCAGCATGGCTGACAGCACTTGGTCATCGAACGTCGAGAGCTTGCTAGCCGCTGCTGCTCCGTCCACGGCTGTACGCGCTGAGTCCAGCGCAGTCCTCGTGTTGCCAAGCCACGTAGTACGCTGCTGCCACAGGTCGAAAGCTGGATTGACTGGGTCTGTGATGAGGAAGGCCGAGGCCCCCAGCAGCGCGGGATTGATGATCGGCTCACTCAGTGCGGCATCGAGCGCCGTGAGCCACTGCTGGTAGCGCTCTGGTGATCCGAGCCACTTGGGCTGAGCGGGCTGAGTGGGGCTGACCCAGAATAGATCGGCAGAGACCGTGGTGAGATCGCCTTGCTCTTGCGTGATCCAGGTGGCGAACTGACCGGACTTCCAGCGCATCACGAAGATTGCCGCGAACTCTGCCCAGTCGTCATCGGTGACGGTTCGGAAGCCCTGATTGGTGAGCTTCATGCGCAGATCGAACGCTCGCAAAAACGCATCCACAGAGAGACTGAATCGGGCAAGCTCTTGTGTCGCCGTCGCAACGCTGCCAGTCCCGCTCCCCTTGAGGTCACTGTGAAGCGTGATCCAGCCGCCGATCGGACTGATGGCGCTGCCACTGGTTGGCGTCAAGCCCGTGAACTGAGCATCGATCCAGGTCTGTGCCGCATCCTGGGTCTGTTGGTTCAAAGACGTTCCGGTATAGTTGAGTACGGCATTGATACTGGTCTGCTCATCGGTGCTAAGAGGCAGACTGCCCCCTCGCGCTACTTTGCCCTTTTCGACTCTGGACTTGGCGGCCTTTGGCTTGGCTTGGTCCTGCTCACTGATGGACAACGTCGCGGCCTTGCTCTGCACTTCGTCATCGCTCAGCGAGACCGTCAGGTATACGGCCCACTTTTGATCCTCGCTTGGGCTCATGACCGTGGGCTGAGTGACGGTCATGACCGCTGCACCAATGGCCAAAGCGCGGCTCTTGCGAAGGTTCGCGAGCTGCGTGTCGATGTCCGAGCGGCGCGCCGTCCAGCGCAACGTGGTCGCGTGAGTAGAGTCCCAGCCTTTGCGGAGATTGGAAAGGTCGAGAACATCGGGATCGAGAATCGGTACATCCGTGGGATAGCGCGCCGGAGCGTCTTGGATGCGCCAAGCCGTGCGCAGCCGCGTCAAACGCCAGGTCAGAAGATCCGGAACGGGCTGTGTATCCATAGGAGCGCGGGTGCTTGCACGAAGCCCAAAGCGTGACTCCAGCGTCGCCTCGTCCGGTGCCCCA
>WBZP01002718.1_pt1 | contig 19993 bp, 17 predicted proteins | sample 5204301 | NCBI WGS metagenome assembly WBZP01 (sample SAMN12412401, study PRJNA552823) | activated sludge metagenome | isolation source: activated sludge from nitrification reactor of wastewater treatment plant... | place: USA: Pennsylvania | collected 2017
TTTGTATTTCCTGGCAACGGGTTCATTCAACGACAATCAGATGACAAAGAATACGAAAAGGCCCTGGCTTAAAAAAGTACTCTGGGCGATATCATTGTTGATATTGGCAGGGGCTGGTATTATTTGGTACCTGTTTACGCTCACTTTTGACGACACGAAGGAGTTGAAACCTGCTTATACGGTGGAAGCAGATGCATTGATCAGTGAGTTTATGAAGAATGACAGCATCGCCAATCAGAAATACTCGGAAAAGATCATGACGGTCAATGGGATCATTTCAGACATTGAGCAACCTGCGGATACTTCCGTTAATATTAAAGAATCGATCACCTTCAAACGATGTGTGGTCAACCAATAACGTTTATTGATAAATCAAAATAACAAACATGAAAAAAACAATGCTCCTGGCTGTGTTGGCCATTTCACTCGGACAGGTTTCTGCCCAGAAAAAAACCACTACCTCAGCTGTCATTAATTTTGACGCAACAACTGAAATCGATGCTTTGCCAAAAGCAGAGAACAAAACCGTTATTGCTGCCATTGACACCAAGAAAGGAACTGTTGCATTTGAAGCCAGCATCAAGAGTTTCTCCTTCAGTAACCCTAAGATCCAGGAACATTTTAATGGAGCGGGTTGGATGAATTCAGATCAATTTCCAACTGCCACTTTTAACGGAAACATCAGCAATCTTGCTGAGATCGATTTTGGAAAAGAAGGCACCTATAAGGCCAATGTCGAAGGCGAACTGACCATGCATGGTGTCGCTCAAAAAGTTAAGACAACCGCCAGTATCGTGGTTGGCAAAACGATCAATGCCACGGCTCAATTCAGCGTTAAACTCGCCGACTATGATATCAAAGGCGGTGCCATCGCAGCAGGTAAAGTGGCAAAGGAACCCGTGATTACCGTATCTGCCGAGTTTAAATAAATCAGTACACACCGTGTTACCATAAAAAATCCCCGGCATGCCGGGGATTTTTTATGGTTGTAGTTGCTTATAATGTTTTACTGTAGATGGTTTGTCCATTTAGTTTTTGCTCCGTAAATCCCATGACCATCAGGAAGTCGAGATGTTTTTTATTATGGATATGTTCGTAGGTCACTTCCCTGACACCTTTTGACAACAGGAATTTTTTCTCCCGGTCAAATATGTAACGTCCGACTTTATAATCCCGGTATTTGGGAACGGTATAATTCAGGGTTACGGTTGCCCTGCCGTCTGCCCCCAGTTTGGCCACGAACATGTTGGCAATGACCAGGTCTCTCAAAACAACAAACCGCAGATAGCCGGGTTTTTCATCCGTTTTAAAATCGGGAAAATAAGCTTGGATATCATTCTGGTGAAACGACAGGAATTTATGCACCAGGCTTTCCGTTCCGCTGAATTCGATCAGGTCAAAAATTTCAACTGCACGGTAGATCTTGATCAGGTAAACCACATTGATCAGCAGAAGCAGGCTATTGGTCAGTATTACCGGCATGGCCTGGATGAAAATTCCGTACAGGATAAAACTCAGGCAACCAAATGTATTAAGCCAGCGAAATTTCAGGTCATTGTTCACCATCAGTGAAATGGCCAGTAAAATGGATGCCAGGTAACCAAGAGCCGTGGACACGATATGTAGCATAGCGTAACATTATTTTGAAAAAATCTGGCCGCAAAAATAAACCAATCAGGTAATAAAAAACTCCCGCTGATCAGGCGGGAGTTTTTTATATATGCCAGTAAAAACTGGTATGTGTGTTAGTTCTGTACAACAACTTTTCCGCTGGCCAGTCTTACACCGGAAGCATCGCGGAGTTCTACGAAGTAAGTGCCTGCACTGGCCGGGGTCATATTGACCTTGATCAGTTCATAGGTTTGAGCTGCAGTCAGTTTGCGGCTATAAACCCTTGCGCCTTTTGCATCAAACACGGTAAGTACGCGTTGAGCGATCAGCGCCTGGGGAGGCAGGTTGTCGTAACGTACACCACCCGGGTTGTGGAAAGCAATGGTGAATTGTCCATTGTTCGGGTTCGGATAGATGAACAGGGTTGTGCTGGCCGAATCCTGGATAGCGATTGCATTGGAAACGTTGGCACAAGTTGCACCTACCACGTTGGCGGTTACGGTATATTCTCCCATATCAGCTACGCCTACACGCAGACTGTCGGTTGAATTGGCGATGATCACGCCGTTTTTCCTCCAGGTGTATTCATAGTTGGCAGCCGGGGTTACTGAAGCTGTCAGCAATACCGTGATGCCTGGATGCACCCTAGTTTGAGGAGGATTGGCTGTGAGTGTTACCACAGGCAGAGGTTCTGCAGTAACGGTTACCTGAGAGGTGTTCACGCAACCGTTGCCATCTGTACCGGTAACGGTGTAAGTGATGTCCAGCGGCGTGCCTGGGTTGTTGGGGTTAACAGTAGGTGTCACTGTTACCGGTGAACCTGTTAAACCTCCCGGATTCCAGGTGTAGGTTGTGGCTCCTGTTGCAGTGAGTACCACATTGCTGCCTGTACAAACGCTGTTGTCGTCGGCACTGGATGTTACGTTCGGCAGTGCGTTGACAGTGAGTGTGGCGGCATTGGATACAGATGGTGTCGTACAAGTTGCGTTCGACATCAGTACCTGATACTGGTTGCCATTTTCAGCCAGGGTAGCGCCATTGATATTCAGGGTAGCTGTAGTGGCTCCGGCGATATCTGTCCAACCGCTGCCGGTGTTAACCTGCCACTGATACAGGATGCCTGTGCCAGAACCGGTTGCTGTAAAGCTGGTGTTGCTACCGAAGCAAACAGCCGCGCTGACAGGTTGGGCAGTGATGGTTACCGGGCTGATAACGGTCAGGGTAACATTATTGGTAATAGCGGCTGGTGTACAAGTACCGCTGATCACCAGGTGGTACTGGTTGTTGTTCAGGCCGGCCGGGATGTTATTGAGGTTCAGGCTTGGGTTGGTTTCACCGGCGATGTCAGAAAATGTAGTACCGCCATCGGTGCTTACCTGCCACTGGTAGCTGATACCGGTTCCGGTACCTGCAGCAGTGAAGGTATGGTTGCTTCCAGAGCAAAGGGTAACGCTGGCCGGTTGAGTAGTTACAGCCGGCAGAGAGTTAACAGTCAGGCTTACACTGGATGACAGTGTAGGCGTAGCACAGGTAGCATTGGTGAGGATAGCCTGGTAGAGGTTTCCGCTTTGTGCTTCCGTAACACCGGTCAGCGTTAATGTTGAAGCATTTCCACTGGGGAAATTCAATGAAGTCCATGTTGTACCACCGTCATTACTAACCTGCCATTGATAGCTAATACCTGTACCAGTTCCAACAACTGTGAAATCAACATTGGAACCGCTGCAAACAACCTGACTGACTGGTTGTGCAGAAATACCAACAGCTGTTGTCACAGTCAAAGTAGCTGCTGAGGATGTTACTGCAGACGGACAAGTACCATTGATGATCACACGGTATTTGTTTCCGTTTTGTGCGATGGTTACACCGGTGATGGTATAGGTTGCAGCAATGGCGCCACCGATATTGTTCCAGGTATTGCCACCGTCTGTGCTGAGCTGCCATTGGTAAGTCAGGCCAGCACCCGTTGCACCCACACTGAACGTAATGTCATTATTGGTACAAACGGCTGCATCAGCCGGTTGTTGGCCGATGGCAGGTGCTGCATTAACCGTCAGTGCAACTGCATTGGATGTTGTGCTGGCACAAAGCGTAGAGATGATCACACGATAGCGGTAATCATTCTGGCCGGCAGTAACGCTGGCGATATTGTACGTAGCTGAAATGGCGCCGACAATATTCGTCCAGTTTGCACCGGCATCCGTGCTTACCTGCCATTGGTAGGTAAGACCACTGCCTGCTGCATTCACCGTGAAACTGGCTGCGCTTCCTTCGCAGGCGGTAGCCGCAGCAGGTTGTGTGCTGATGGCTGGCGCTGTTCCGGGTTGAACAACAAATACAACGTCAACTGATTGTGTAACGGCTCCGGCAACACCTGTGATGGTTACAGGATAGCTTCCAGGCACCAGGGTATTAACGTTATTCAGGGTAACCGTAGTGCTGTTACCCGGAGTCAGCGGGTTGGGTGAGAAGCTCACCGTAGTTCCTGCCGGGTTGCCTGCAGCAGTCAGGTTGATCGGAGTAGAGAATCCACCGCTGGCAGTAGTTCCAAGTGCAACGTTAGCGCTGGGAGCAGTACCGCATGCTACGTTGGTGGCAGCAGGAGAACTGAAAGTAAATCCTGTTGGTGGAGTGGTGATGGTCAGGTTGGCATTGTTAATATCAAAGAAGATATTACCAACTGATTCAACCATGATACGACCGGTAGTTGTAATGTTATTAGGAACAACGATACTTTCTGTTCCGTCGTTGGCTGTATTGGTAGCCAGGGTGATCGGGAAAGTCTGACCACCATCTGTTGATAATTTGATATTGACAAAAGAACAGTTGATGGGAGCTCCGGTTGTGCCGGCAACATCCCAGGTGATCGTTTGCGTGCTGGTAGCCTGCCATGAAGTAGCCGTATTGGCTGTGGTTACCTGGAATGGACCAGTTGAAGCATCAACTGTAACGGTCAAATCCTGGAAGGCAGTCTGACCTACGGACAAAGGAGCCGTTGAACTGTACACGGCATTATCCCTGACCGTCAGGCGGAATTTCAAGTTTCTTCCTACTGAACTCAGTGCCTCAATATTGGCAATGGCATCACCACCGGGAAGTGTAGGTGTTACATACAATCCGGCGAGGATGGTGGAAAGCCTGGGGCATATACGTGTAGGTGAAGTGGTTGGGCTGAATGAAAGCCAGTTGGGACCAGTAGCTTTGGTCTGGCTGGCCACACTGGCGTTGCCGGAAGTGGTTGAGTTATCATCCTGTTCCCAGCAATAAGTCAGCACGTCACCCGCATTGGCGTCGGTGGCAGAGCCGGTGAGCCTGAATGGGGTGGTTTTTGGAATGGTCCAGTTGGACAATGCGGCTACTACCGGAGTGGCATTCGTACCGGAAATATTTGTAGTAACGGGGCATGATTTGGTGGCCATATTAGCCTGGATCTGTGCGATAGAGGCTTCATGGAAAATGTCGATGGAGTGAGGGGCAACGTCCTGGCTGGTGATACCGGCATAACCCATGATGGTGATACCGGAACCAACTTCCTTATTAACGCCCGTTCCTTCCAGGCTCATAGAGAATGTGTGGTTACCACCTAACTGGTGGCCCACTTCATGAGCTACGTAATCGATATCGAAGTTATCGCCCTGGGGGATACCGTCGGCAGGTGAAGTGATACCGCTTCCTTTTGAACCATTCACACAAACACAACCGATACAGCCTGCATTACCACCACCACCTGATGCGCCGAACATATGACCAATGTCGTAGTTGGCTTCACCAATGACCGAAGTCAGGGTAGATTGCAATTGTCCGTTCCAGGCACCTAAGTTGGTGTATGGGTCGGTGCCGGGATTATAATAGATCACATCCGTTGTGTTGGCAATAAGGTTCAGGTGGATGGCCAGGTCTTTCTCGTAACAACCGTTGCAACGAGTAAGAGTAGCATTAAAAGCGGCCAGTACCAGGTTTACCTGTGCTGCGCTGGTAGCTCCAAAATAGTTGGAATATTCACCATTGCATGATTGCGCCAGCCTCATGGTCTTTAATTCGCCGGTGTTGGAATTTGCCGGCATGGGCGGCCTGGCATTGAGGCTCTGCGTGATTTCCTGTTCCTGCGGAGTGCTGCAGGTCCAGTTCAGCGTACCCGGCTGCCTGTATGATTCAAATACGGCATAAATCGTATGATCGGAAGAATAAGCTTCAATGAACTCATTTTTCTTTTCTGTACGGAACACCATCGTTTGAATACCCTGTGGAGAGTAACTCAATTTCAAAATGGCGGTCCTGTCTGTAATACCACGGCCTGAAAAAGCCCTGATCTCAGGAAAACGAGCCTGTAATGCCGGCTCAAAGTTAGACGCTTCAACTACTTCAAAGTCTTCCAGCTGGCCGCTCACGTTAGGGATCGTGATGACGGTTTTGTGCCGAAGCCTGTTGTCGGTAATCGTAAATAATTCGTTCCTCAGTTCTTCAATGTTCAGTGCGAACAATTTGAATTCCTTCGGAAAGCTAAGCCTGGCAACAGCTTTGTCGGTTTTGATGTCACCGGGGCTTTTTTTGTTTTCAGACCAGTACTTGCCTGTCTGGGCGAAACCCAGCGTGGCAAGACATCCTAAAAACAGCGTTAGGAGTACATGTCTTTTCATGTGTTGAAATTATGGGTGGTTGATAGTGAAAAAACAAATTCATGACCCTCACCAGAGGGTGTGGAAGTACGATTAAAAGGAGGATTTCTGTAGTATAGTGGATTAAGAAGTACCAAATGTAAAAATAAAACCAACACGTGCCTCAAAACTTCACATGAATCTCAGAAAATGACATAATTATATGATATTTTAATTTAATGCGAATAATGTTTGCCAGGAGAATAATTTGATCAGTTAAATAGTTCACGAACAAGCGTATACTATGGGCAGAGGAAAATTGGTGGGTATTACCATCCTGCAGCAAAGGCTCAGTTGACAGCATTGCTGTGGTGCGGGTAATGCAGTTTGAGGCGTTTATCGGGTGTGCCGTCCTTGTTCCTGGGAACCCAGGTGGGGATGGCTGATCGTTTTCCCGGATCGGTAGGAACGGAATGGATATCTGCCTTATTCCCCGGTATCCTGACTTGTTTGTCTGGTACTGTTGTATGTGCTCGAGCTTGATGGTAGTTATTATTCTGGGCAAATCCGCATACGGTAAACCCCAGACAAATGAGCAGCAGAAACAGGAATTGTTTTGTATGAAGGTGGACGCGCCGTTGCATAGGGTACAAATGTAAAGTCTATGCAGACAGGCATTTCATGCATAACATTGGATTAACGATGCTTAATCAATTGTTGTGAAATCCTGTTTTGGACATTTGCATCCTTAACTTTACGCCAACGGGTGTTATTCACCCGGGTTTGCCGGCGAGTCAAAAATTGTCATATGCGTACGAGTACCTTGCGATGGATCATCATTTCTTTCATCACACTTGTGGTGTTGCTCGTATGTGCCCAGTTATTCTGGTTGAATAAGATCTTCCAGTATGAAGTGAAAGTATTCAGGACCAACGTCATGAAAGCGCTGAAGCTGACGAACAAAGAGCTGGAACTGAATGCGGATAAAAATGTGCTGATTCAGACGTTGACGGAACAGCCGGACCCCAACAGCTTCCTGTTCCGCATTGATTCCTTTCCCGATCAGGACGTATTACGCACAAGCCTGTATGCGAGCCTGGATAATTACGGCATTTTGTCTGACTGTAAAGTGGCTTTGTACGATAATATCTCCAACCGTTTTCTGTATGAAATGCGCTTGTCCACCATGATCTCGGGGAACCCACATTACACTCCGTATAAATTATCCGTCTATGAAAGGAAATTCCCCTACATCATCCTTCATTTTCCCAACAGGATCAAGTTCATCCTCCAGTCAATATCCTGGTGGATCGTTTCCAGCACCGTCATACTGCTATTCCTGATTGCCCTGTGTATCAGTATCGTGTACCTGTACCGGCAAAAATCACTCAATGCCGTACAGAACGATTTTATCCGGAACGTCACCCATGAATTCCAAACCCCGCTGACTACACTGACGGTAGGGCTTGATGCATTAAACAAACCTGGTATTTTGTCGCAACCCGAAAAACTGGAACGTTATGTAAAAATGATGCAGGGGCAGACGGCTTACCTGAACCATCATATCAGAAACCTGGTGACGGTCATTAAAACGGAAAGGGGAAAGGTGGAGATGCACAAGGAAATGATCTCTCCGGAACAGATCATCAGCCAGGTTGTTGCCCAGATGGAAGTTATGATCGAAGAAAGAAAAGCAAAAGTTGACACGGTTTTTGGCGCCAGTGATGTGAAGATCATGGCCGACCCATCAGGGTTATATATGGTGCTGCTCAACCTGCTCTCCAATGCGCTGAAATATGCTTCAAGCCCTGAAATACGCATTGAGACAGGCATACGCAAGCATAAATACATCATAACGGTAAGCGATAACGGCATCGGGATCGAGAAAAAATATATACGCTACCTGTTCCGGAAATTCTACCGGGTGCCAACGGGTGACAGGCATGATGTAAAAGGGCTTGGGCTTGGACTTTATTTCTCTAACAAGATCATTCATGAGCATAAAGGCTCCATCTTTGTACAAAGCACGCCGGGAAAGGGGACATTATTTACCATTGAATTTCCGATGCATTAATTTTGCACCAATAACGACCTATGCAATCAAAAGCAACCATATTACTGGCAGAAGATGATCAAAGCCTCGCTTTTATGATCAAGGATGCCTTAACCGACGAAGGCTATCAGGTGCTGCATTGCCCCGATGGACAGTCTGCCATAGATACATTCGCCAAATCAAGGATCGATATTTGCCTGCTGGATATCATGATGCCGCTGAAAGACGGGTATTTGGTGGCCAGGCGGATTCGTCAGCAAAGCGACCAGGTGCCGATCATCTTCCTCAGCACGAAAAGTGATGAATCGGACAGGCTGAACGGTTACGATACCGGTGCCGATGATTATATCAGCAAACCATTCAGTATGAAGGAGCTCCTTCGCAAACTCGAAGTGTTCCGCCGCCGTTCCCAGCGTATGCATGCCGCTCAGTCTGACGAGTACCATATTGGGCTTATCCATTTTCTTCCGGCAGACCTCAAAGTGTTAGTAGGGGATGAATCGGTCACCATTACGCAAAAAGAAGCGGAGATTCTCACCTTTCTTGTCAAGCATAAAAATAAAGTGGTGAAGCGGGATGAGGTCTTGCTGAATGTTTGGGGAAAAAATGATTATTTTCTCGGAAGGAGTATGGACGTGTTCATGTCAAAAATCAGGAAGATACTCAAAGCCGATCCCGCCATTCAGCTTGAAACGATCCATGGTATGGGATTCCGGCTCAACGTGCCTGAAAATTCTGAGAAAAATGCTGAAGCTTGATCCGTTCGTTCAGTAACTGTTTGATGGGCTGGCTGTAATAGAAAACGGGAAGCAATGCTTCCCGTCAGTATTTTAATGATGATCCTTTGTGTTTGAGCGTTCCTTTAAGAAACCATTTTCAGGCCCGACTTGATCAATGGCATATGGCTGATCTCTTCCTGCTCTGCCTGGGCCGTCATCGTGAATCCGAGCGAGGGAAGGAATACCTTAATGATGGCTTTCCTCGGAGCGATGGAATGATTGTCGCCCTGCATGAAAGGAACTGTCGTTACCATGCAATCTTCTTGTGAATCAACAAATGATTTGCTGATGTCGATATTGTTGTGGATACGCGTAAATTCCCTGATCACCCTGATCTCATCATCTTTAATGATGGCGGGCTTGGAAAGCCAGTGAACCAGTTGGATCACACCCGTAAAATTGCGGATGGTCAAAATCTGAGATTCTGCAAGATATACGAAAACGAACCGGGGAAACAGTGGTTCACCATTGAAACGCTTACGATCCGAAGTATTGGAACAGGGATAATTTAAAGGACAGAAACTCTCGTAACCCTTCTTGCTGAGCTGGGTGGAAACTTTCTTTTCCTGACCGGGTTTGGTATACAATATGTACCAGTTGCCTGACATTGTTCAGTTGAATTAAATGAAATGAAACTGGTCTTAAATGGGCGCATTGGACGCAAGTCTTTACAAAAGATTGGATTGGACAGGTGTGTGTTTCAGACGGGAAACGCTTTTTCTTGGGGTCTTTTTTAAGGAAGGTGGATGTTCGGATAAAAACCTTGGATATCAAAGATAGGGGATATACCTATTCATACATGCAAATAGATCTATTTTTTTTAAAAATTTCCTGAAATTAACGTTGGGTTAATCTTGAAATCCGGTACTCTCTTGATGATCCTTCGTATTAGTTCTTCGAAAGTTCGCGTTGCCATTGGGTTACAAAGGTCCGCACCGCTTCATTAACTTCCTTTCCGGCCCTGAAGCAGGCTTTCCAGGCTGCAGGCTTGTATTCATATTCCTTTTTCACAAAGATCTTTTTATTGTACTGATTTGTGGTCAGTTCAGCATTGAAATCAACGGTGGCTGACAGGTCGAGGTATTCCTGTAATTTCTTTTTGACAACCATTTGCACATCGGCAGGATAATTCCGTTCCCACTTGCTTTTATTGGGTGTGGGATTATCCGCATCGGCAACCATCTGGCGCATATCATCCAGTGATTTGTTCATCTTGGCCAGATCGTCCTGGCTCATCATGCTCGTATAATCTTTGTTTTTGAGGAGGTCTTCCATCGTGGTCAATTGTTCCTTGTATGCTTTTTTGACCTCATCCGGCAATGGGGCCGGCTCGGAGCTCGGTTTGTTGGACTCCCTGATCCTGGCATATTCAGCCGCAAAGGCCGGGCTCTGGGTATAAGCTTTTATGTACTGGCATACTTCTTTTACCGCGGTGATCTTATCTCCCTGGATGATCTGTGCCAGGTTCCTGGCCCTGGGGATCCAGAAGCGGTTGTTCAATCCGTATTGCTGGATGGCATTGTCGGCTTGCGCTGCTTCCACCCCTAAACGGTCAAGAATGTTTTCAGTGACAACAAAAGCCACGGATGACAGGAATATCAGTCCGGCTCCGATCAGGTAGATGGTCTTATTTTTCATGAGATAAATGTAGGGCATAGCCAGGCATCGATTGGCCAGCGATTATTTTTGTGGTTTATCTGATGGATAAATGGCTGAACGTATGGTATCATCCTATATCTTTGCGCCATGACAACCGAGCAATTAAAAGATATGAGAGACCGCCTGTTGGTTTTGAGGAGGTTTCTTTGACGTCGCTAACAGAGAAGCGAAAATAAGTAACGACAAACAACTGACTCTTTCCCCCGGTTTTTGGGATGATAATGCCCGTGCAACTTCCATTTTAAAGGAGATCAAAGTAAATGAGTATTGGGTCAATATGTACCACGACGTGGAAACGTCTGTGGAGGATTTTGCCGTACTTTTTGATTTCTGGAAAGAAGGTGAAACCTCGGAAGAGGAGGTGAGGGAAGCATACCAGAAAGCCAACCAGGCCATTGAAGACGCCGAGTTCAAAAGCACCCTGAACGATCCGGCGGATGCCCTGCCGGCGGTACTGCAGATCAATTCCGGCGCCGGTGGAACCGAGAGCCAGGATTGGGCAGAAATACTTGCCCGCATGTACAGGATGTATGGTGAAAAACAAGGCTGGTCAGTTTCGGAACTCGACTGGCAGTGGGGCGACGGGGCAGGAATCAAAACCTGTACCTTCCAGTTCGACGGGCCCTTCGCCTATGGATTCCTTAAATCCGAAAGCGGTGTGCACCGCCTGGTTCGAATATCACCCTTCGATAGCAACGCAAGACGCCATACCTCTTTTGCAAGCGTTTATGTATATCCGCTGATCGATGATTCCATTGAAATTGAAGTGAATGCCGGAGACCTGGAATGGGCTTTCTTCCGTTCCGGGGGTGCAGGAGGCCAGAATGTGAACAAAGTGGAGACGGCCGTTCGGCTCACCCATAAACCCAGTGGCATCATTGTGGAATGCCAGCAGGCAAGAACGCAGGGTGAAAACCGCGAAAAAGCATTGTCGATGCTGAAAAGCCGCCTCTATGAAGAGGAAATGCGGAAACGCCAGGAGGCCATTGACGCCAAAAACGCCACCAAGAAAAAGATCGAGTGGGGAAGCCAGATACGGTCTTATGTGTTCCATCCTTATAAAATGATCAAAGACCACCGAACCGATTATGAAGTGGGTAATGTGGGCCCAGTCATGGATGGGGAAATCGACGGCTTTATTAAGGCTTACCTGATGATACAGAAGGAAACGGAGGTTTAATGTGAGAAGGTGGTAATGAGGTGATGTGGTAATGTGGTGATTTGGCAATGTGGTGATGTGAGAATGAGGTAATGTGGCAATATGGTGATGTGAGAATGAGGTAATGTGGCAATATGGTGATGTGAGAATGAGGTAATGTGACAATGTGGTGATGTGAGAATGAGGTAATGTGACAATGTGGTGATGTGAGAATGAGGTAATGTGACAATGTGGTGATGTGAGAATGAGGTATTGTGGCAATGAGGTAATAGGATAATGATTGAATATTGTTATCTTAGATTTAATTAATAAAGTGAAGAATGAAAGTGGGGAAAGGGAATGTGATCGTTGAGAAAACGTTTGAGTTTGCGTTAAACATTATTCAGTATGTTGAAATATTGGAACGCAACAGGCGGTATGTGATTGCCAGGCAATTGTTACGTTCTGCCACGAGTATTGGAGCGAATGTCAGAGAAGCACAAAATGCGGAGAGCCGTGCAGATTTCATTCATAAAATGAAGGTTGCTGCAAAAGAAACGGAAGAGTCGGAGTACTGGCTTGAACTTTGTCAATATTCTCCCGGTTATCCTGATCCTGGAGAATTAACTGGTCAATGTTTTGTAGTGAAGAAAATCATTTCCGCGATCATTGGCTCAACAAGGAAAATGACCAAACAGAAATATTATAAAGTCTTCAAGATAAATAATTGTCACATGGTCACATTGGATCAATAAAAAATCAAACTTATGCAATACGGCGATTTCTATTACCCGATACCACAAAACGAACCTGTTCTTTCTTATGCACCGGGTTCCCCGGAAAAGAAAAGACTGAAAGAAGTTCTTGCCGAACTTAAAAAGCAAGTCATTGATGTGCCTATGTATATCGGTGCCGAAGAAGTTCGTACCGGCAAAACTCTGGAGTTGCGCCCGCCGCATGAAAGGAAACACCTGTTGGGTCGTTTTCACACCGGGGATGCGGGTCATGTAAAAAAGGCCATCAATGCGGCCCTCAGGGCAAAAGATAAGTGGGCCAATATGAGTTGGGAGAATCGGGCCAATATTTTTCTGAAAGCGGCGGACCTGATAGCCGGCAAATACCGCCCTTACCTGAACGGCACCACCATGCTCGGGCAAAGTAAAAATGCATTCCAGGCAGAAATAGATTCAGCCTGTGAGATCATCGACTTCCTTCGATTCAATGTTCATTTTCTGAGTGAGATTTACAGGCAGCAGCCCATCAGCAGCCCGGGTATCAATAACCGCATGGAGTACCGTCCGCTTGAAGGGTTTGTATTTGCACTGACACCGTTCAATTTCACGGCAATTGGCGGCAACCTGCCTACCAGTGCCGCCATGTGCGGGAATGTTGTGGTATGGAAATGCGCCAACACCCAGGTATACAGCGCGCAAATGTTCATGAGGATACTGAAAGAAGCCGGTTTGCCTGATGGGGTGATCAACCTCGTATTCGTTGATGGACCTACCATTGGGGAAGTTGTATTCAACCATCCGGATTTTGCCGGCATACATTTTACAGGCAGTACCGGTGTATTCAATAAAATGTGGGAGACCATCGGTAAGAATATGGCCATGTACCGTTCTTATCCCCGTATCGTTGGTGAAACGGGTGGTAAGGATTTTGTGATCGCCCATAAATCAGCCGACCCGGATGTGGTGGTAACGGCCCTGGCCCGCGGTGCATTTGAATACCAGGGACAAAAATGTTCGGCAGCTTCACGCGCCTATATCCCTTCCGGCATGGCAGCGGAGGTAAAAAAGAAACTCGTGGAAGCGGTGAAATCCATGAAGATGGGAACGGTGGAAGATTTTACCAATTTCATCAACGCGGTGATTGATGAGAAGAGTTTTGATAAACTGGAATCCTACATCAGGGGCGCCCGCAAAAAAGGCAGCCCTTCGAAAATATGGGTGGGGGGCAAGTGCGATAAGACTGACGGTTTCTTCATTGAGCCAACCATCATCGAGGCAACTGATCCGAATTATGTGACGATGTGCGAAGAATTGTTCGGCCCGGTCCTGACCGTATATATATACGACGAGAACAAATACGAGGAAACGCTGAAACTGTTAGATAACACTTCCGGCTATGCGCTGACCGGTTCGGTCATTGCCCGTGACAGGTATGCCATTGAAACCGCGGTTAACCGTTTGCGTTATAGCGCCGGAAATTTTTATATCAACGATAAACCTACGGGTGCCGTTGTTGGCCAGCAGCCATTTGGCGGGGCCAGGGCCAGTGGCACCAACGATAAGGCCGGTTCCATTCTGAACTTATACCGCTGGCTGAGCGCACGTACCATCAAGGAAACCTTCGTTCCGCCGGTGGATTACAGGTATCCCTTTATGAATGAAAAATGATTCATCCATGCGGGTTGTATGTTTGCTGATCGGCCTGTTCTTAGCAGGTATGGGAAAAGCGCACGCTCAAACTGACGCGCATGGCAGTTTGTGTAAGGTGATCTACAGTCATGTGCCTTTGAGCTATCATTTGAACAGGTCTTCCTGGAGCTCGAACGTTCGCGTCCAACCCGTTGAATCCAGGTTTGCATTTTCCGGCAACCTGGCAATCTATTATTTCAATCCCGGTGAAACAGACCTGCTGAGTAAAAAGCAACGGGCAGGAAAAAAGCTGATCAATCATGCAAACTTCTACGATTTCAGCCATGAAACGGTTTATCATGAGATCATCAATCAGCATGTGAAAGAACAGAAAGTGCTCCTTAAGGATACCATCAGGCCGGATCATCAGTGGACCCTGTTAGATACCAACAAAAATATCCTTGGTTATGATTGCCGGTTGGCCTTGCATATCGGCGCAAAGCAAGACAGTATCCTCGCCTGGTATACAACCGGATTGCCCTTGAAAAGAAGTTTTGCTCCGTTTGACGGGCTTCCCGGCCTGGTACTGGAAGTCTATGATCGGGGAAAAGGCGAATATATCAAAGCCAGGAAAATAAAATGGTCTGATCAGTTACTTGAATTTCCTGCAGGCTTCAGGCAGGTAACGAAAGAGGAGTGGAAGGAAATGTCCAAACAATCACCGGTCATGTATGGTAAAAGAAAAGTCCACACGCGCCAGTCTTAATCTCATCCTGGTCCTGCTGTCGCTGTTCCTGCACGCCCGTGTATTTTCCCTGCAAAAGGATTCCATCCCTTTTACCTCATTCAAGATCAGTTATAAACATGCCCAATTGCAGACGCAGGCTGAGATGGATGCCAGGTATCAATTTGGCTATAGTCTGCAGCAAGACTGGCTTTTGAACAGCCATTTATTCATTAACGACAGCATGGGCTTTCATTACTATACAAATGAAAGATTTCAGGACCCATACAGGAAGAAGAAGCCTGAAACGGTGGGCGATAAGATTATTCACCATGCAACCATCCACCTGTACAATGAACGGGTCTATTTTGAAGAAGTAGGCTATCATGGCGTGGACGGAACAATGCTGTTGAAAGACACGATACGGAAATTGAATTGGACATTTTTCGATCAGACCAAGCGCATTTTGGGAAAGACATGTTACCTGGCCATTTCGGTTACGGAAAAACAAGACAGCGTGTTGGTTTGGTTTACCAGCCAGGTGCCAGTCAAACAAAATATGCATAACTATGACGGCGTACCCGGGCTGGTCATGGAGGTTTTCGATCAGCGGGTCAACAGGCATATACTGGCATATAAAATGGAAGAAACCAATAAGGTCATCGCCTTTCCCTATGGTATCAGGATCGTTTCGATCTCCGAATGGGGCGAGATCAAGAAGAAGGCCATGAAAAGGACCTGAAGCCTCACCAGGTTAACTTTTCCGATTTGTGTATAATATGTGGAATACCCGGAGGTTACTTTTCCGGGATTAAGGGATAAAAGGGGAATCATTGAAAAAACGGATATGACAACCAAGATTTCCTTTTTACTTCCATCCGACAAAACCGGGGAGGCTACGGCCGGCATGATCCTCGGCGACTTTAATAACTGGAACCCTGAAGAAGGGATCTATCTCCGCAAACAGGATGATGGCAGCATGGTCGCCGAACTTTACTTAACACCGGGCAAGACCTACCAATACCGCTACCTGCTCAATGATGGGCGCTGGGTCAACGACCATAATCAAACCGCATGGACGGACGCATACGGATATCCCGTGGAGAATTGCGTGATAACAGTCCAGCAGCCTGAAAAAAAGAAAAAAGCCCCCGTAAAGAAAGCCGTTGAAGCCAAAGACAAAGGCGTGAGTATGCTGCCAGATGACCTGACCAGGATCGAGGGGATCGGTAAAAAGATCATGAAACTACTCAATGAAGAAAACATCCTGACTTATAAAGACCTCGGCAAGACAACGATCAAAAAGCTGAAAACCCTGCTGGAAGCTGCGGGAAACAAATACAGCATGCACGATCCGGCAACCTGGCCCAAGCAGGCGAAACTGGCCGCAGCGGGAAAATGGGACGAACTCCGGGAACTGCAGGCGCAACTGAAAGCCGGAAAATAAGTCTGCCACATTTTTTTACAACATAGAGGTTTAATCCGTACCCTTTTTCTGTTTACTTTTGAAACATGCAGATATTGTTGTCCGCAGATCAGCTTCGTCTTACCATTACCAGGATCGCCCACCAGGCAGTGGAAAATTATACCAGCCTGAAAGAGGTGGTCTTTATTGGCATTCAACCCCGTGGCACCTATATCAGCCAAAGAATGGTTCCGGTTATCCAGGACGTGTTCCCGAACGAAAAGATCCAGTATGGAGTATTGGATATCACATTTTACAGAGACGATATCCGCGAGGAATTACATCAGGCGAATGAAACGAATATTCCTTTTTCCATAGAAAATAAGACGGTCATTCTGATCGATGACGTATTGTACACCGGACGTACCACGCGGGCCGCACTGGATGCATTGCAGGATTTTGGCAGGCCCAAAAAAGTCGAACTCTGCGTACTGATCGACCGGCGATTTAACCGGGAACTGCCCATACAGCCGGATTATTTTGGTAAATCCATTGATACCCAATCATCTCAAAAAGTAAAGATCAACCAGGAGACCGAAGAAGTCATTCTGTATTAATAACGTTCAGTTCTTTTTACTAAGCACTAGGCACTAAGCACTAGGCACTAAGCACTCAGCACTAAGCACTAGGCACTAAGCACTAAGCACTCAGCACTCAGTACTTAGTACTTAGTTCTAAATTCGTCTTTGATTTAACAAATTTCCTTTAGCTTTGATTTTTAATGCAACTCTCCACGAAACATCTGCTGGGCATTAAAGATCTCTTACCGGAAGATATTTCCCTGATTTTACATACGGCGACTCAGTTCAAAGAAGTACTGCAGCGCCCCATCAAGAAGGTGCCATCACTACGTGACATCACCATTGTCAATCTCTTTTACGAAAATTCCACCAGAACCCGCATTTCATTTGAACTGGCGGAAAAAAGACTAAGTGCGGACACGATCAATTTTTCAGCATCCGGTTCATCGGTATCCAAAGGGGAGACTTTGCTGGATACGGTCAACAATATCCTCAGCATGAAAGTGGATATGGTGGTCATGCGTCATAGTGCCAGCGGTGCGCCTCATTTTTTGTCGCGCCATTTGCCCGATACGGCCATTGTAAATGCCGGCGACGGTATCAATGAACATCCGACCCAGGCCCTGCTCGATGCATTTTCCATTCGAGAAAAAACCGGTGGCCTGGAAGGTAAAAAGATCGTGCTGGTGGGTGATATCATGCACTCACGTGTAGCCCTCAGTAATATTTACCTGCTGAAAAAAATGGGCGCCGAGGTGATGGTTTCCGGCCCGCCGACCCTCATCCCCAAATATATCAGTGAAGCACTCGATGTGCGGGTTGAGTACAACCTGGAATCTGCGCTTCGCTGGTGCGATGTGGCCAATATTCTGCGCATACAATTGGAGAGACAAAACCAGGTGCTGTTCTCTTCTTTGAGAGAATACAACCTGTCGTACGGTGTAAGCCGGCGACTGCTGGATAGAATTGGGAAGGACATTGTGATCATGCACCCTGGCCCGATCAACCGGGGTGTGGAAATCGATAGTGATGTGGCGGATAGCTCCAATTCGATCATTTTGCAGCAGGTAGAGAACGGGGTGGCCGTCAGGATGGCTGTTTTGTACCTGCTGGCGGGAAAGAAAGCGGAGAGCCATTAAATGGCCGGCCTGCTCATGGTTTGATGGGTTTCCGGTTTTAAACATTAGATCCGGTCAGAGTTTACCATCAGGCAATTCTTTCCGCGTAAGCCTTAAACCTTAAATAACAAACCTAAATCAATTAGCCCTTGTCACGCATCTGTCTTTTTCCCGGAACATTCGACCCTGTCACACTCGGTCATACCGATATTATCGATCGCGCCTTGCCTTTGTTTGATAAGCTGTATATAGGAATCGGAAGGAACGTGAACAAACAACCTATGTTCTCCGAGCAACAGCGGCTCGACTGGCTGCATGACATTTACAAGGGAAATGACAAAGTGGGGGCGCTGGTGTATGACGGACTTACGGTCGATTGCTGCCGGAAAGTCGGGGCAACATTCATCCTGCGGGGCATACGATACGTAAACGACTTTGAATACGAAAAGGCCATCGCTGATATGAACCGCAGTATCGCAGAAAATATTGAAACGGTTTTTTTAACCTGCCTTCCACAGTATACTTCGGTAGCGTCTACTCTTGTACGTGATGTACTGAAAAACGGCGGGGATGTTTCGAAGTTTTTGCCGGAGGCGGTGAACGCAACGATCAGAAAATAAGGATCATGCCTGCTGATGCGACAAGTTTTGCTGTGTCAATTGGTTGATGGGCGCAAGTTCATGTAACCCGGTATATGCACGTTTATTGGCTTATGAGCTGGGTGCTATTCATCCGCATGATCCCGATGATCATCTTCCAACAGTTTTATGGGGTATCAAAAAATTCCCTCAATACGTCTTTAATGGCTTCGTACGTATCGGACACGGGGGTTTTAATATCTTTCGTTTTGAACCAGCGGATATCAGTAATATCCTCTTCCGTTTGAGGAACCAGCGTCTGTTTCCCTTTGCAGGTCAGGTAATACCAATGCGTTTGTTTGAGGTAGTGTTTCCCGAATGCTTCGTATGTGTGGTAACTGTCGGCGATCTTTTTTTTGAGCGACAGGTTTTTCAAACCTGTTTCCTCCCTGATCTCCCTCACGGCGCAATCTTCCGGCTTTTCTTTCTTTTCCATTTTGCCTTTGGGGAGGTCCCATTTTCCTAACCTGCGGATAAACAGCAGATCCTTTTGTTCATTTTGAACAATGCCACCGGCGGCCTCAATGCCCGTAAAATGTTTAAAAAATGACTTACGCAGTTTTTCAAAATCCCTGTTCCATATCACACCAGCATGGAATTCCGGTTTCTTTATTTCATGCAGGAGGGCGTTGATGGCGGGAGAAGACAGTTCGTCGATGAAAACGGCATCAGGATGGTGTAATATCTCATGTAACGGATCGGTGATTTCATCGCATAAGTAAACAGCCTTCTCCCCAAAATATATTTTTATCTGCATGGTTTGCGTTTGGGTCATAAAATTACAGGATAGACCAACATGGATTTTCAATTTGCTATCTTTGTTGCATGACAAATGAAAAAGCCGTGGCAGAGAAACTCCTGCATATCCAGGCAGTGAAGTTAAGTCTGGATAAGCCTTATACATGGGCCAGCGGCTGGAAAAGCCCGATCTATTGCGATAATCGTAAGGTGTTATCGTATCCCTATGTCAGGGATTTTATCAAAAGTGAGCTTTGCAGCGTCATCTTTGAACAGTTTCCCGAAGCCGATGCACTGGCCGGGGTTGCCACGGCAGGTATCGCATGGGGAGTGATGGCAGCCGATCAGCTAAAACTGCCCTTTTTATATGTCAGGCCAAAGCCGAAAGAACATGGTTTAGGTAACCAGATTGAGGGGGAACTGGCTGCGGGGCAAAAAGTACTCGTGATCGAAGACCTGGTGTCTACGGGTAAAAGCAGCCTGCAGGTTTGTGAGGCCATTCAAAACGGGGGGGCGGAAGTCATCGGGATGGTTTCGATCTTCAGCTACGGGTTTCCTGAAGCAGAAAATGCCTTTGAAAAGGCCGGAATC
>WBZP01002720.1_pt1 | contig 19983 bp, 10 predicted proteins | sample 5204301 | NCBI WGS metagenome assembly WBZP01 (sample SAMN12412401, study PRJNA552823) | activated sludge metagenome | isolation source: activated sludge from nitrification reactor of wastewater treatment plant... | place: USA: Pennsylvania | collected 2017
CTGACTGAAAAACTGCTGTGGTTCGGCGGCGCCATCCAGGTCGCCGGCGAAGTCCGTGCCCGCAAGGCCTCGCGCCATGCGACCTCGGACTGGATGGAGCTGGAAAAGCAGCGCGGCATCTCGGTCACTTCGTCGGTGATGCAGTTCCCGTACCGCGAGTGCATGGTGAACCTGCTCGACACCCCTGGCCACGAGGACTTTTCGGAAGACACTTACCGCACGCTGACCGCCGTCGACTCGGCGGTGATGGTGATCGACTCGGTCAACGGCGTCGAGGCGCAGACGATCAAGCTGCTCAACGTCTGCCGCATGCGCGACACGCCGATCCTGACCTTCATCAACAAGCTCGACCGCGAGGGCAAGGAGCCGATCGACCTGCTCGACGAGATCGAGTCGGTGCTCGGCATCGAGTGCGCACCGATGACCTGGCCGATCGGCATGGGCAAGCGTTTCCGCGGCGTCTACCACCTCTACGACGACACCATCAGCTTCTTCGACCCGCAGGCCGAGAAGGGCACCTCCGAGACAATCAAGGGCCTCGACAATCCGCGCGTCGATGAACTGCTCGGCACGCAGGCCGACGAGCTGCGCACCGACATCGAACTGGTGCGCGGTGCCTCGCATGCCTTCTGTGCCAAGAAGTACCTGGGCGGCAAGCAGACGCCGGTGTTCTTCGGCTCGGCGGTGAACAACTTCGGCGTGCAGTCGCTGCTCGACGCCGTCGTCGAGCTGTCGCCGGCGCCGCTGGCGCGGCCAGCCCTGCGCAGCGGCGAGGCCGGCAGTGTGGCGCCGAACGAGGCGAAGTTCTCCGGCTTCGTGTTCAAGATCCAGGCCAACATGGACCCCAAGCACCGCGACCGCATCGCCTTCCTGCGCGTCTGCTCCGGTCGCTTCGAGCGCGGCATGAAAGTGAAGCAGGTGGCCGGCGGCAAGACGATCTCGGTCAACAACGCCATCACCTTCATGGCCCGCGACCGCAGCACGACCGACGAGGCGTTTCCCGGTGACATCCTCGGCATCCCGAACCACGGCACGATCCGCCTCGGCGAAACCTTCACCGAGGGCGAGGACCTGCGCTTCACCGGCATCCCGTCGTTCGCGCCCGAGCATTTCCGCCTGGCGCGGATTGCAAATCCGTTGAAGATCAAACAATTGCATAAAGGTCTTCAACAACTTGCTGAAGAAGGGGCGACCCAGCTTTTCCGCCCGATTTCGGGTAGCGACATGATCCTCGGCGCCGTCGGTACGCTGCAGTTCGACGTGGTGGCGCACCGGCTGGAGCACGAATACGGCGTCCAGGTGATCTTCGAAAGTTACAACTGCTCGACAGCGCGCTGGATCAGGGGCGACGACGGCGAGCTGCGCCAGCTATCCGACCGCTACAGCGCCAACGTTGCGCTGGATGGTGCGGACGATCCGGTCTATCTGGCGCCGAACAACGTGTACCTGAACATGGTGAAAGAGAAGTATCCGAAGCTGCAGTTCCTGGAGGCGCGGGAAGTCGCGTGAGGGACTGCGCCGTCATTCCGGCGAAAGCCGGAATCCAGTGCGGCGGTTCGGACACCTTTACGTTGTTTCCTGGATTCCGGGTCAAGCCCGGAATGACGGGGAATCACCGCTTCGCCAGCAACCGATCCAGCTGGTTGGCAAACGCCTGCCGGTCGGCCTGCGAGAAGGCCGGCGGGCCGCCGGTTTCGACGCCGCTGCTGCGCAGGGTTTCCATGAAATTGCGCATGTCCAGGGCCTGCCGGATGTTTTCGGCGGTGTAGCGTTCGCCGCGCGGATTGATCGCGGTGGCGCCTTTTTCGACGACGAAGGCGGCGAGCGGAATGTCGGCGGTGACGACAATGTCACCGGCCTGCGCCTGTTCGACGATGTGGTTGTCGGCGACGTCGAAGCCCTTCGGCACCTGTACCGAGCGCAGGCTCGGGTAGGGCGGCGTCTTCAGCCACTGGTTGGCGACCAGCGTTACCGGCAGCCTGGTGCGCTCGGCGACGCGGTAGAGGATTTCCTTGATGACGGCGGGGCAGGCGTCGGCATCGACCCAGATGTGCATGATGGTTTCCGCGAATTGGTTTCGATTTTCGGCGACCTGCGATAATACGACGATACGGCAGTACGCCAAAAAACTCACCGAGAAGAACGATGGCAATCCAATGGTTCCCCGGCCACATGACCTCGGCCAAGAAGAAGGCCGCCGAGACGCTGGCCGTCGCCGACGTGGTGGTCGAGGTTGTCGATGCACGCCTGCCGGCAGCATCGAGCAATCCGATGATCCACGAGTTGCGCGCCTTCCGGCAGCGGCCATTCCTGAAGCTGCTGAACAAGGCCGATCTTGCGGACCCGGCGGCGACGAAGGCCTGGCTGGACTACTTCAATGCGCAGCCGAACACGAAGGCGGTCGCCATCTCGTGCAAGAAGGCTGGCGAGGTCGCGCGCGTGCCGTCCCTTTGCCAGCAACTGGCGCCGCATCGCGACAGTGCGCTGAAGCCCCTGCGGCTGATGATCATGGGCATTCCCAACGTCGGCAAGTCGACGCTCCTGAATGCGCTGGCGAAGAAGAAGGTGGCCAAGGTCGGCGACGAGCCGGCGGTGACCAAGAGCCAGCAGCGCATCGACATCAGCCCGCGGCTGACGCTCTACGATACGCCGGGCATGATGTGGCCGAAGATCGAGCACCCCGAGGATGGCCTGATGCTGGCGGCGAGCCATGCCATCGGCGTCAATGCCTACATCGACGAAGAGGTGGCGACCTGGCTGGCCGGTTTCCTGCTGGCGCAGTATCCGGCGCTTCTCGCGGCGCGCTACGGCTTGCAGCCCGACGGGATGGATGCGCCGGGCGTACTGGAGACGGTGGCGAAGAAGCGCGGCTGCCTGATCAAGGGGCGCGGCGGCGAGCTCGACCTGGAGAAGGCCGCCGGCATCCTGCTGACCGACTACCGCAGCGGCACGCTCGGCCGCATCAGCCTGGAGACGCCGGCCAGCCGGGCCGCGCGTCCGGCTGCAGAGGCCTTTGCGCCGCCTCCCGGCGACGTTGCCGACGCCGGCTAGACCTTGAAGCGGCCCACGGTCGACTGCAGACCCTGGGCCAGTGATTCGAGCGCACCGGCGGCGCTCGCCGTCTGTTCGACCGACTGATTGTTCTCGCGTGTGCGCGAGGCGATCGCGTCGATGCTGTCGGCGACGCTGCGGCTGGTGGCGCGCTGCTCTTCTGTGGCGTGGGCGATGGCGTCCAGACCCTTGCCGACTTCGGCAACCGAACCGTTGGTGGCCTGCAGGATCTCGGCGACGGCGCCGATCGTTCCCTGGCTGGCGGCGATGTGCTCGAGACCGTCGCTGATGGCGCGGTGGACGGTGGCTGACTGGCTGGAGAGGCTGGCGGTGATGCGATCGATCTCGTGTGCCGACTGCCCCGATTTCTCGGCCAGCTTGCGCACCTCGTCGGCAACGACCGCGAAGCCGCGCCCGGCCTCGCCGGCACGGGCGGCTTCGATGGCGGCATTCAGCGCGAGCAGGTTGGTCTGCTCGGCGATGCCCTTCACCTCCTGCGTCATCTTGCTGATGGCTTCGGTGTTCTTGACGAATTCGTTGATCGCCTCCGCCATCAGTTGCACCGTGCGGCCGACCTCATCCATCTCGCCGAGCAGTTGCGACAGGCTGCGGCTGCCGGCTTCCGCTCGACGCAGGCTTTCCTGCGACTGCGTGTTGACGTGCTCGGCGCTTTCCGCGATGGCAGCGATGTTCTGCAGCATGTTGCCCATCGCACTTTCCGCCTGCGCCGCCTGTTCGCCCTGGCGACGGGAACCGTCGGTGACGCGACCGGCGGCGGTCGAGAGTTCATGCGCCTGTGTCGAAACCTGCCGTGCCGAATCGCCCACCTGGCGCACCAGGCGTGCAAAGTTTTCCATCATCTCGTTGAAGATCGCCGAGGCCTGGCCGATCTCGTCGTTTCCGCGCACCGGCAGGCGCCGCGTCAGGTCGCCCTCGCCGCGGGCGATGTCGCGCAGGCCGTTGGTCAGCTGTTCGAGCGGCGCAGTGACGAAATGCCGCGTCAGGAACCAGATCACGACGAGCAGCAGCAGGCTGACGCCGGCTGCAGCGGCTGAAATCTTGAGGCGGAAGGCCGCAACCTCGGCTTCGACGGTGTCGAGCGACACCTTCATGCTGACGACACCCAGTACGGTTCCCTCAGGCACCTGGTGACACATCAGGCAATCCTTGCCGAGGTAGTTCTTTGCCGCCCGGGTAGGCGTCACGACGCGCAGGTAGGTGCCGCCATCGCTGCTTTCGGTGCGGACCAGGCGCTGGCCGGAGCTCATCACCTGCTGCTCGACGGCATCGAGCTGACGCTTCGATTTGGTATCGGGGCCGAAGGTCTGCTCGACAGCCAGCGAGCGGGCGACGTGGAGATCCTTGATGATCGAAAGCTGCTTGATCTGGTCGAGGAAAACCTCGCGCTCGCCGACGGTACCGGTGATCATCATCCCGGTCAGGCCCGCCATCGTCATCTCATGGATGCTGCCGGCGAAATCCTGTGCCTGGCGGATGGCGGTCTCGCGATTGACGGAACTCTCCCACGCGATCATCGCCGTCCACACGACGACGAGAACGAACCAGATGGCGGCAGTCAGTCGGAGCCAGATTTTCCAGTTGGACATTTCGGTTTCCTGTCTTGCTGGCGGAGCAGCCAGCGGGGTCATTGGTTTTCAGGTATTCAGCGATCGGATTCAAGCAGCGCCAGGGTCTGTTGCAGCAGCGCATGGGCAGCGGCGAAGTCGTAGGCGGCAAGTGCAGATTCGAACGGCTCGGCGCGCCCATCGAAAGCGTCCCGCAACTGCGCAGCCGATTCGTGCCAGAGCGGAATGGCCTGTACGTCGTCGTCGGCAAGCAGCTGGGCGATACGCTGCAGGGTTTTACAATGACGTTCGAGCACAACGGAGGAGGGCTGCGCATCCTTCCCGCCGAGCCCTTCCGCCGCCGCGTCGGCACGCGCCGGCGCCGGGCGGAAGCCGCTCTGCACGACCTCCAGCGGCACCTCCAGCCAGAAAGTCGCCCCTTCGTTGGGGGCACTGTCGACGCCGATCCGGCCGCCCATCATTTCCGCGAGTCGGCGACTGATGGCAAGACCGAGGCCGGTACCGCCATGCTTGCGCGTCAGCGAAGAATCGAGTTGCTCGAAGGGCTGGAAGAGTCGCGCACGATCGGTTTCGGAAATGCCGGGGCCGCTGTCGCGCACCTCGAAGCGCAGGTGCTGGCGCCCGTTGCCGCCCGGCAGGCGAGAGGCGCGAATCTCGATGCGGCCGCGTTCGGTGAATTTCACGGCATTGCTGGCGAAATTCCCGAGGATCTGGCCGAGCCGCACCGGGTCGCCGCGCAGCAGCGGTGGCAAGTCGGGTGCATCGAGCTTGAGTACCAGCCCCTTGACGGTGGCGGCGCTCGACACGTCGCGCACGACTTCCTGCAGCACCTGCTGCGGATCGAAGTCGAGCGGCTCCAGTGTCAGCCGGTCGGACTCGATGCGTGCCATGTCGAGCAGGTCGTTGATGATCGCCAGCAACTGCTTTGCCGCGTCGCCGACCTGGTCGAGGCGCAAGCGCTGCGCCGCGTCGCTGGTGTGCTGGCGCAGGCTCCAGGTAAGGCCGACGATGGCGTTCATCGGCGTGCGGATCTCGTGGCTCATGTTGGCTATGAAACTGCTGCGCGCGCGGTTCGCTGCCTGTGCGGCATCGAGCGCACGTACGAGGTCGGCCGTGCGCCCCTGCACGATCTCCTCCAGCCGCGTGCGGTGATCGGCCAGCTCGTGGTTGTATTCGAGGAGCTTGCGATTCTGGTCCGTCATCAGCACATAGACGTCGATCAGGGCCTGCGTCAGCGCTTCATGTGTCGGATCCCGCCGGGCGCCTTCGGCGCGGTCGAAAGCCTCGGCCGGCGTCATGCCCGCATCGATGGCCTTCATCTGGCGGGCGAGCGCCTGATCCTCGCCGAGGATGTGATAGATCAACCAGTTGGCGAGGAAACTGAGCAGCTTGCTGCCGCTCGGAGCATCGCCGCTCGCGTAATCCTTGCGCATCTGCGTGACCGTGGCGGCGAAGCTCCCGTGTGAATCAAGATGGTTGGACTGATGGCGCGGGTCGATGCCGTATTCGCGCATCAACCGGTCCTCGGTCGCGAAGTGGAAGCCGGCGTAATGGATGAGCTGGTCGAGCAGCCCGTCCGCCCGCTCGTGATTGCTGTCGTAGTCGATCGCCAGCACCGGCGCGGCAGCATTGATCAGATCGATCAGCCACTGATGCTGTTCGTCGATGATGTCGATGCCGGTGACGAAGTTGCTGTTCCAGGTCATCAATGCCATGTCATGAATCCTTCAATGCGTCGTTTCTGGTGCAGGCTGCGGCCAGGGAGGCGGCGGCGCCGGGCAGGTCGAAGGCGGCGATCTGACGCTGGATGCCCTGCCAGTCATCGCCCAGAGCTGCCTCCAGCAGTGCGCCATGCTCGCGTGCATGGGCGGTGGCTGCGGGATCGTCGTCGGCGAGCAGCTGCGCCAGCGTACGGATTGCGTCGGTGGCTGCTGCATGGTCGTGGACGAGCGGTGCTGCGGTCTGCCCGGCGCCGAGCGCGGTCACGATCGCTGCGCTCGTATCGAGCAACAGCTTTTCGAGTTCCTGCATCTGCGGGGCGAGCAGGTCGAAGCGCGCCGAATCCGAGATGGCCGCCTCCAGCCGCCGCGCCGAGGCTTCGATCGCCTTGAGACCGAGCGAGGCGGCGGCGCCCTTCAAGGAGTGCGCGATGCGCCGGGCGTCGGCGGTCCGTTCCTCGAACAATGCCTGGCGGGCATGGCTCATGTCTTCGGTGTGGTTGCCGGCGAAGGTGCCAAGCAGGGCGCAGTAGGCGCTTTCGCGACCGCGCAGCGAATGCAGGCCGCGTGCCGCATCGAGCCCGGCAATCGCCCGGATGCGGCTCATCACGTTCAGGTCGGCCGGTGCCTCGAGGGCTGGCGTCGGCTGCGTACCGCGCGTGCCGACCGCTGGCTGCTCGGGCAGCCAGCGCAGTAGGCAGGAGTACAGCTCATCCGGATTGACCGGCTTGGCGAGGTGATCGTTCATGCCGGCATCGAGGCAGCGCTGCCGGTCATCGGCGAAGGCGTTGGCCGTCATCGCGAGAATCGGCAGCCGCTGCCGCTCGGGCAACTGGCGGATCGCCTGCGTCGCGGCGATACCGTCCATGACCGGCATCTGCATGTCCATCAGCACTGCGGCGTAGTCGTTCTTCTGGGCGAGCTGCAGGGCTTCCTCGCCATTGACGGCAACGTCGGTGTGCAGCCCGACGGCATCGAGCAGCCCCTTTGCGACTTCCTGGTTGATCGGGTTGTCCGCGGCCAGCAGGATGCGATGCCCGGCGGCGCGCTGCCGCAGCAGCGCTTCCGCATGTGCCTGCGTGCCGCCGCTGGCGACACGCACGGCCTTGCGGCCACGGCGCAGGCGGACGGTGAACCAGAACGTGCTGCCCTGGCCGTAGATGCTCTTCACGCCCACATCGCCGCCCATCAGGCGGGCGAGGCGCCGGCAGATCGCCAGGCCGAGGCCGGTGCCGCCATAGTTGCGCGTCGTCGAGTTGTCCGCCTGTTCAAAGGCCCGGAACAGGCGCGACAGCGTCTCGCTCGGGATGCCGATGCCGCTGTCTTCGACCTCGATGCGCAATATCAGGGCGCCGCTCTTGCCGTCCGGATCATCCTGCATCGAGGCGCGCATGATGACATGGCCGTGGTCGGTGAACTTGATCGCGTTGCCGACGTAGTTGACGAGTATCTGGCCCAGACGCAGCGGATCGCCGCGCAGGACGGAGGGAATGTCCGGATCGATCTCGCGCGTGAGGGTGAGTCCTTTTTCGGCCAGGCGCTCCTGCATCATCGCCGCGACGTTGTCGAAGATGGCGGCCGTCTCGAAGTCGGTTTCCTCCAGGCTCACCTTGTCGGCCTCGATCTTCGAGATGTCGAGGATGTCATTGATGATCGCGAGCAGGTGCTGCGCCGAGGCATGGATCTTCTGCAGCCGTTCGCGTTGCGCGGGGTTCTCGGCTTCGCGCTGGGCGAGGTGGGCGAGGCCGATCACTGCATTCATCGGCGTCCGGATTTCGTGGCTCATGTTGGCGAGGAAGGCACTCTTGGCGCGGTTGGCGGCCTCGGCTTCGTCCTTGGCATAAGCGAGTTCGGCGGTCCGCTGCTCGACCATCTCCGCCAGGTGGTGGCGGTGCTCCTCGAGCTCGGCGAGGTTGCGGTTGCGTTCGGTGACGTCGGTGATGTAGGCGATCAGATGTTCGACACCCCCGAAATTGACGATCGCCGAGGCGATGCTGACATCGCGCAACTCGCCGTTGCGGTGCCGCCAGCGCGCTGGAAGATCTGCGCTGGCATCGCCTTCGCGGCGCGCTGCCAGCCAGCGCAGGCGATCAGCTTCCGACAGCCATAAACCGGCCTCGAGCGAGGTCTTTCCGAGCAGCTCCTCATGCTTCCAGCCAAAGGTTTCCTCATAACGCGTGTTGACGTCGACGAAGCGGCCATCGGCAACATTGGTGATCGAGACGGGCAGCGGGCTGGCGCGGAAGGCGGTGCCGAAACGCTCCTGCAGTTGGCGGTTGACGCTTTCGGCCTCGAACAGCGCACGATAGCGATGCTTGTCGCGCGAGTGCCAGAGAACCGCGAAGAAGGAACCGGTGCCGAGGATCAGGCCGATCGTCAGCAATACGATCAGGCGGGTGATCAACTGGCTGTTGGCTGTCGCCTCACGCTGGTCGGTCTTGGCAACGAGGAACCAGCCCGTTCCGGCAACCGGCTTGAGCGCTGAAATGACAGGCTCGCGGCGATGATCAAGGCCGTTGAAGATACCACTGCGTCCAAGAATCGCCTGTGCCGCGGGCAGCGTCGTCTCGCTCAGCGGTCGACGCATGCGGAGTGCCGTGTCGTTGGCGTGGCGGAGTTCGTTGATGTACAGGATCTCGTCGCCGTCGCGCCGGACCAGCAGCGTTTCTCCGGTTTCGCTCGGTGTCGGCCACGACTGCAGCACGGGGAACAGGAAGTCGTTGGGGTCGGCCTGCAGCAATACGGCCCCGATGGGCACAGGTGGTGTTGCCGAGAGATCGAAGAGGGGGGCGATGAAGTCAATATGTGGCGCCGACTCGTCGGCGTAGTGATGAACCTCGCCGTGCAGTGATGTGCGCGACGAAATGGCGCGGTGCACCAGCTCGACGATGTCAGGTGAGAGCGCGCTGTTGCTGGGATGCAGCCGCATCCGGATACGGCCTTCGGTATCCAGCAGGACGACGTTCGCATAGCGGTAGTGCTGGGCAAGACTGGTGAAGTACTGGCGCAGATCTGCAGTGGAGCGCGCGTTCGGCGAGCGCAGCCAGTGCTGCACGGCTGCCGAAAAAACGGCATTTCCGGAAAGCACCTGTGCGTGGGAAAGGCGCTCGTTGCGCCATTGCGTGATCTGCTCGGACTTGAGATCGGCGATCGTCAGCAGTTGCGCGTGAATCTGTTGGGTGGCGTGTTCCGTCTGCGTGCGGTACAGGAAATAGCCGCTGGCTGCGATCAGCGCGATGACCAGCAGGCAGGTCGCCACCAGTCGCCAGAAAGCCTGCGATCTGCTGCTATGAAGGTCCTCGGCGGACGAAAGGGCGTCAAGAGGCATCGTTCGGCCGCCTGATTCCCGGTGTCTCGGTTAGCCGTGTGCGCAGACCCTGCACGAGGTGCAACGCCGGTTCGAATTCGAAGCGGGACAGTGCTCGCGCAAGGGCCGCGTAGTCGCTGCCGAGGGCCGCCTCGAGCTGCGGGCGGGCCGCGCGCAGGACGCTATCGGCACGCGTATCGTCGTTGGCGATCAGCGCCTCGAGTTCAGCCAGTGTCGATGTCACGAGCGGCCAGTCCGGGGCGATGCCGGTGGCCACTGCCGTGCTCGACAGCACTTCGGCCGTATTGATCGCTTCACAGGTCCTGCGCGTGACTGCCTCGGCTTCAGCGATCGCCCGCGACAGTGCAATTGGGTCTGAGTCGCCCCGGATCTGCGTTTCGAGGTGCTGGGCCGCCGCCTGCAGCGACGTTGCCCCGAGTGTGCCAGCCGCCCCCTTCAGCGTATGGGCGATACGGCGGGCGCCCTCGGTGTCGTGGCCGGCGAGCCGGACCTTGAACTGTGCGACATCGCTGGCATGCGAATCGGCGAAAAGGCGGGCCAGGCGACGATAGCTGGCGATGCGGCCGCGCACCGAGCGCAGGCCAGCGTCGATGTCGAAGCCTGCCTGCTCGCGCAGATATTCGACGAAGCGGGTGTCATTGTCGCCGGGCGGCGGTGCAGCGTTTTCCTGCGTCGCCGCCGGCTGGCTGGCCGGGCTGGCCGGCAGCCAGCGCAGGAGCGCCGCGAAGAGTACATCCGGGTCGACCGGCTTCGGGACGTGGTCATTCATGCCGGCGTCGAAGCAGCGCTGCCTGTCCTCGCCGAAGGCGTTTGCCGTCATGGCGAGTATCGGCATGGTGCCACCGGGCAGGGCGCGAATCGCGCGCGTCGCATCCAGACCGTCCATGACCGGCATCTGCATGTCCATCAGGATCAGGTCGTAGCGGGTTTCGCCGACCTTCTGTACGGCTTCGGCGCCGTCGTTGGCGAGATCCGCGTCGAGGCCGATGCTCTTCAGCAACTCCAGCGTGACTTCCTGGTTGATCGGGTTGTCCTCGACGACCAGCAGCCGCATATGTGCAGCACGGCTGGCGAGCAATTCCTCGGCATGAGTGCGGCTGTTGCCGAGTTCGACGGCCGGATCGGCTGCATTGGACGTGGCGCGCTGGACGCGGGCGGTGAACCAGAAGGTACTGCCCTTGCCGGGGCTGCTGTCGACACCGACCTCGCCGCCCATCAGTCCGGCCAGATGGCGGCTGATTGCCAGCCCGAGGCCGGTGCCGCCAAAGCGGCGCGTCGTCGAGGTGTCGGCCTGCTCGAAGGCCTGGAAAAGTCGCTCGCAGACGTCCGGCGCAATGCCGATGCCGGTATCCGCCACCTCGAAGCGCAGGCGCAGCGTATCGCCGTCGGTATCGAGCAGGCGGACGCGCAAGGCGATGTGACCGCGCTCGGTGAACTTGAGTGCATTGCCAGCGTAGTTGATCAGCACCTGCCCGATGCGCAGCGGGTCGCCACGCAGTGCTTCCGGCAGCGCCGGATCAATCTCGCGAATCAGCTGCAAGCCTTTTTCGGCCACGCGATCGGCAATCAGCGTCGCGACGTTGTCGAAAACGCGGGACAGCGTGAAGTCGGCCGCTTCCAGCGACAGGCGCCCGGCCTCGATCTTGGAGATGTCGAGGATGTCATTGATGACGCTGAGCAGGTGCTGCGCGGAATCCTGGACCTTGCTGAGGCGGTCGTGGTGGTGTCCGGGCGGGGTTTCCTTCAGGGCGAGGTGGACCAGTCCCAGAATCGCGTTCATCGGCGTCCGGATTTCATGGCTCATGTTCGCAAGGAAGGCGCTCTTTGCCTGGCTCGCTTCCTCGGCGGCGCGCTTGGCCTCGGCCAGTGCTGCCTCGGCCCGGCGGCGCATGACGATGCGCCAGAGGTCGTCACCGATCAACTGCAGTTCGCGAATGTCGGAGGCGTCATAGTCGCTGCCCTTGTTGCCGACACCGATCAGCATGCGCACGTCCTTGCCTTCCATGACCGGCACCGCCATGTGTCGCGTCAGTGGTGCGTGCTTTTCTGGCAGGCCGTTGCGCAGGGCGCCGGCAGCGATCAATCCAGGAAAATCGTTGTGCATCACGGGCTGTCGCTCGCGGGCTGCATCCGCCCAGATGCCCGCGGAGGAGATCGGGTAGTGGCTGAGCGGCAGTGCGTCGCAGTGGGCGTAGGTACCGGACGACCACAGATAAAGGCGCACGTTCTCCTGATCTTCATGCACGAGGTGCAGGTAGCCGATGGCGCTGCCGGTGAGCCGGACGGCTTCGTCGACGCCGAGCTGGAGCAGGGCTTCCTCGTCCAGCTCCGGGGCCTTCTGGCTCATTTCGAAGAGGGCGTTCAGCCTCGCGTCGGAGACCTGCAGGCGGCGATTCGCTTCCTCCAGATCGGCCGTACGTTCCGCGACCAGTTCCTGCAGGTGGTGGCGGTGGCGGTCCAGCTCCTCGGCCGTGCGCTTGCGCTCGGTGATGTCTTCCTGGATCGAGAGGAAATGCGAGATTGCACCGTCTGCCTGTCTGACGGGTGAGACGTAGGCAAAAACGATCTGCCTTTGCCCGTTTCGATGCTGGTTGATGAATTCGCCGCGCCAGGTTTCACCGGCGTTCAGGGCTGCCCACAAGGTTTGATAGGTATCGACGGGCGTCTGGCCGGAGCGCTGGAAGCCGGCACGGCGTCCGAGGGACTCCTCGCGTGAATAGCCGGTCGTTTCGACGAAGGCGTCATTGACATACTCGATGATGCCCTTGGCGTCGGTGACGATGATGCTGTTCGGACTTTGCGCCACGGCGAGCTGCAGCTTGCGCAGTTCCTCGATGTTGGCGCGCGAGGCGCTGATGTCGGTATGCGTGCCGATGACGCGCAGCGCGGCGCCGCTGGCGTCGCGCTCCACCGCCATGCCCTGGTCGAGAATCCACTTCCAGCTGCCATCCTTGCAGCGCATGCGGTGTTCGCTGCGATAGGCCGGAGCTCTGCCGAGCAGGTGGGCGTGCAGGGCCGCCTGGGCAGCAGGCAGGTCGTCGGGATGCACGCGCTTCACCCATTCGTCGAGCTGGTCGGAGATCTCGTCGATGCTGTTGCCCAGCATGGACTTCCAGCGCGCCGAGAAGTAGACGCGGTCGGTGACAGGGTTCCAGTCCCAGACACCGTGCCCGGCGGCATCCAGCGCGAGAATCCAGCGCCGCTCGCTTTCCTTGAGGGCATGTTCGTCGCGCTTCTTGCGGATCGCAATCGCGGCTGTCTGGACGAGGGTGGGCAACAGCGGCTGCACCTGGCCCGGCATCGGGCCGGGATTGCGCGCATAGAGCGCGAAGGTCCCGAGCACGCTGCCGTCGGCATCGAGGATGGGGACGGACCAGCAGGCAGCGAGGCCATGCTGGCGCGCCAGCGGCCGATAGGGCTGCCAGAGCGGATCGCTGGCGATGTCGTTGACGAAGACAGGCTGCCGCCGCCAGGCGGCCGTGCCGCAGGACCCGACCCCTTCGCCGATCTCGACGCCGTCGATCGCCATGCAGTAGGCGTCCGGCAGGCTGGGGCCGGCGCCGTGGCGCAGGTGAATGCCGTCGGGATCGAGCAGCAGGATGGAGGCGAAGATGCCCTCGTGCTGTGATTCGGCGAGGCGCACCAGCGCGTCGAGTGTGATCTCGAGTGCGATGCTGCGGGCGATGCCCTCGAGAATCCGGTTGTGTGATTCGACCAGTTCGCTCGACTTGCGCTGCGCCGTGATGTCGCTCGAGACGCCAAGCACGAGCGTGCGGCCGCCGACCGTGACGCGGTTTGCGGAAACGTGGGCGATCTGGATCGATCCGTCCTTGCGTCGGTGCCGGTTCTCGAACGAGGCGCTGCCGTCGACCAGAATGCGGTTCATCATCAGGCGAAGTTCTTCCGGCCCCATCTGGCTTTGAATGTCGGAGAGGCGGATGTCGTGAAATTCATCCTGCGCGTACCCGAGCCCGCGGCAGCCGGTCGCATTGTATTCGAGGAACTCGAGGGTTTCCGGATCGACCAGGAAGATACCGTCGCCAGCGTTGGCGACGATGCTGCGGTAGCGCTCCTCGTTCGCCGCCAGGGCGATGCGCGCCTGTTCGCGCTCGGTGATGTTGACGATGTAGACGAGCAGGTGCGGTTCGTTGTCGAGCTCGATGACCTGGGCCGAGACGCTGATGTTGTAGCGCCTGCCGGTGCTGCTGACGCCGATGCTGACGAAATCGCTGACTGTGCCCTGTTCGCGGATCGCTGCCACCATCCGCTGGCGGTCGTCGGCATTGCCCCACAATCCGGCCTGCAGCGTGGTTCGCCCGATGAGCGTTTCCCGTGTCCACTCGTATTCGGCCAGCAGGCGCTCGTTGACCTCGATGATCAGGCCGTCGCGCAGGCGCGTGATGGTGGCGGCGACCGGCGCTGCGTTGAAGGCGGTCGAGAAGCGGATGCGCAGCTTCTGCAGGGCCAGTTCGGTATTCTTTTCCTCGGTCCGGTCGAGCACGAAACTGAGCAGGTACTCCTGTCTGTCAAGGGAAATGATCCGCGCGGTGATGCTGACGAAATGCGGGTAGCCGTGGCGGTCGAGAAGCACCGCCTCGTAGTTGTCGATTTCCTTCTTGGCGGTGACAGCATCACGGAATTCTGTCCGCAATTCGGGCTCGGGCCAGAAGCCGAGTTCCACCGCAGTACGTCCCTTCAGTTCTTCACTGGTCCAGCCAAACATTCGGGCATAGGTTTCGTTCACTTCGACGAAACGGCCGTCGTCGAGTAACGAAACCGAGATGGCGGCCGGGTTGGCATTGAAGGCAGCGGCCGAGCGCCCGAGGGTTTCCTGCTGTGCTACTTCCCGGGAATGACGCTCGGTGATGTCGCGCCCGAGGCCGAGGACGCCGAGCAGGCCACCATCGGGCGCGTAGATGGGGGTCTTGGTGACGTGCGTCAGCTCCCGGTGTCCATCGGGGAAAGTCAGCCATTCCTCGTTGCTGCACGGGACACCGGCGGTGATCGCTGCGAGGTCGTAGGCGCGCAGTGAATCCGCGACCGCGGGCGGCAGCAGGTCGTGGTCGCTACGGCCAAGGATCTGTGCCGGCGCAAGGCCGAAGAGGCGGGCGGCCGGCTCGTTGATCTCGATGTAGCGGCCGTCGCTGTCCTTCATCCACAGCATGTCGGGCATCGCGTGGATCAGCGTTGTCTGCAGGCTGGCGCTGAATGCAGCCTGGCGTTCTTCCTGGCGCAGGCGCCGCAACAGCCGGTAGAGCAGCCAGGCCAGCAGGCTGGCGGTGACGAGGATGAACACCCAGCCCTTCAGGGTCTGCAGGCGGAGCAGCAGGTCGCGATCGGAAGTGAGGCGGGCAAGCAGGTCGTCGGAGACGAGGATCCAGGCCGTGCCGAAGATCAGATAGGGAACGACGATGGTGGCGATGTCCGCCCAGAGGCCGGAGGAACGCGAGGACGGAGGGGGCATCGGCGCTGGATCAGGAGGCCTCGTCGTCCGCGTCGTCGGAATAGCGGGCGGCGATCTCGGCGAAGGTGGTGGCTGTTCGGGCGAAGGCGTCGACCACGTCCGGGTCGAAATGCTTGCCGCGCCCGTCAAGAATGATCGCCGTCGCCTGTTCGAGCGGCATCGCGGGCTTATAGACGCGCTTGCAGATCAGTGCATCAAAGACGTCGGCGAGCGCCATCAGGCGCGCCGAAATCGGGATGTCATCACCGGCAAGCCCTTCCGGGTAGCCACTGCCATCCCATTTCTCGTGGTGGTAGTGGGCGATTTCCTTGGCAATCGCGAGGAATTCCACGGTTTCCTCGGCGTCACGCTCGGCGGCCTCGATGGCATCGCGGCCGAGGCGGGCATGCGTCTGCATGACCACCCACTCTTCCGGCGTCAGCTTGCCGGGCTTGAGCAGGACATGGTCGGGGATGCCGACCTTGCCGATGTCGTGCAGCGGCGCCGAGCGGACGAGCAGCTCGACGGTATGCGGCTGCAGGTAGTCGCGAAAGCGCGGGTGATCGCGCAGGGCATCGGCCAGGGTCCGTACGTAACCCTGCGTACGGCGCAGATGGTTGCCGGTTTCCGGGTCACGCGTTTCCGCCAGCCGCGCCAGCGCATGGATGCTGACTTCCTGGATGATCTGGTTCTGCCGCATGCGGCGGGCGACCTCGGCCTCCAGATAGATGTTCTCGTCCTTGAGGGCCGCCTTGGCGCGCTTGAGTTCCAGATGGGTGCGCACGCGGGCGCGGACAATGGCCGGACGCAGCGGTTTGGTGATGTAGTCGACGGCGCCGTGATCGAGCCCGCGCTCCTCGTCTTCCGTGCCATCCATCGCGGTCACGAAGATGACCGGGATCTCCGCCGTCTTAGGATCACACTTGAGCCGGGCGATGACATCGAAGCCATCCATCTCCGGCATCATCACGTCGAGCAGGATGAGGTCCGGCGGTGTGTCGCCGCCCGCGATCTGCAGGGCGCGCTTGCCGGAATTGGCCGCGCGCACGCGCCATGTCGGCTGCAGTACTTCGCTGAGAACCGCCAGGTTCTCGGGCGTGTCGTCAACGATCAGGATGGTTGATTGCAGTGCCTCTTGTTCGGTCGCCATCTGGCTGCATTCCGCGCTGCGTCTTGGGAGGCTCCATTATGCACCGGGACAGGGCGGGCGGGGAAAGGCCGATTTTGATCCGGATCAAGGGCCGGACGATTCTTTCAGTGCGTTCTGCACTTGCCGAAATGACTATTCCGCCGCACCGGCTTGCGTGTTGCCGGTGAGCATTGTCCACACGGTCCAGTGACCGCAGGCCGAGCGTGCCCGGCGCGTCTGTCCGTCCCACGGGCCGCCGACGCAGAGGCCGGTTTCCTGCACGCCGGCGATGGACACGGCATCGCTGCCCGGACCGGGCTTCCGCGTACCGCTCCAGCGTTCACAGCTGGCGCATCGCTTGAGGGCAACAGCTTGCTCGATCATATCGGTCAGACCCTGTGAGGTGAACGCAGTTCAGTCGATGGTGATGGCAACCGGGTGCAGTGCCCGGTGATCAGGTGGGATAATGCCCGCTCTTCGCGAACGAAACGACCCATGGCCCTCAAATCCACGATCTGCAAGGCGGAACTTCAGCTGTCCGATCTTGACCGGCATTACTACGCCACCCACAACCTGACACTGGCACGGCACCCCTCGGAAACCGACGAACGCATGATGGTCCGCCTGCTGGCCTTCGCGCTCTATGCCAGCGAAACGCTCGCCTTCGGCAAGGGGCTCTCGGCCGAGGACGAGCCCGACCTGATCGAGCGTGACCCGACCGGCGCCATTGCCCGCTGGATCGACGTCGGCCTCCCGGACGAGCGGGAGGTCCGCCGGGCCAGCCACAAGTCCGGGGAAATGATCCTGCTGACCTACGGTGGCCGTATCGCCGAGATGTGGTGGCAGCAGAACGGCGGCAAGCTGGCCGGCCTCGCCAACCTGACGGTGATCGATGTTCCGCCAGAGAGCAGCGCCACGCTCGCGTCGCTGGCCGGCCGCACGATGCGCCTTTCCTGCACGATCCAGGACGGGGTCGTCTGGCTGGCCGACGATGCCGGCAACCACGAACTCCCGCTGCGCCTGCTGCAGGGGCGGCGCGAATAGTCGTCCGAATGATCACGTTGGGATAGAATCGGAACGCCGCCACGGTTTTCCGGTGGTCCCGGAAACCCAGGGGACATGTGCCGGCGACGGTCATGTCCATCGAAAAACACCAATAAACGAGAGGGGCTTCCCGTGAGTGATCTCTTCCTGGCACCCGCCGTCGGTCTGATGAACCGGCTCCGCTTCACCGGCAAGTTTGCCGTCGTTGTCCTCGTCCTGCTCATTGCCGTCGGTACCCTGGTCGCGATGCTTTACATGCGCCTCGATGAGGCGATCGTGCATAGCCGCAGCGAGCTGCAGGGCCTCAAGGTCGTGCAGCCCCTGTTGCGGAGCGTCCAGATGGTGCAACAGCATCGCGGCCTCTCCGCGGCCGTGCTGGGCGGCAAGCAGGAAAGTGCGGCGGCGCAGGCGGAAAAGACGCGCGAGGTCGGCGAGCAGCTGGCAAAGAGCGAAGGCCTGCTGCCGGATGCCATGCGCGCCTCGCCCGAGTGGCAGACGATCCAGAAGGACTGGGCGCGCCTGGCGGAGAACGGCCTCAAGCTCGAGCTTTCGGCCAACATCGCCGCGCACACGAAGCTGATCGGACAGATGCTGGTATTCGTCACCGAGACGGCAGACCACTATCGCCTGACGCAGGATCCGCAGGTCGGTTCCTTCTACCTCATGGATACCGCGCTCGTCCGCCTGCCGGCGCTGCTCGAAACGCTCGGCCGCATGCGTGCCGCCGGAACCGGCGTGCTGGCGGCCCGGACACTCGCGCCGGCGCAGACCAATACGCTGAACGTCGCGCTCGCCGCGATCGACGACGTCCTCGGCCAGTACGGCCGGAACCTTGCCAAGACGAAGCGCGAGAACGCCGGCGTTGCCGCGACGCTCGACGAGTCGGCGAAGAAACTCACCTCGGAAGTGGAGCGCCTGACGTCGATCGTGCGCACCGACATCCTCGGCCAGCAGTACGGCACCGCGGCGCCCGACTACTATGCCGCAGCCACGGCGACCATCGACATCGGCTACAGGCAGACCTTCGAGACCCTGCTGCCGACCCTGCAACTGCTCATCGACCAGCGTATCGAGCGCCTGCGCGGGCAGATGAACCTGTCGCTTGCGCTGATCGGCGCCGTGCTGGCGCTGGCGGCCTATCTCGTCGGCGGCATGTACCGCGCGGTCACCGGCAACATCCGGCGCCTTGCCGACGGCGCCGATGCCATTGCCTCCGGCGACCTGACGGCGCGCATCGAACTGAGCTGCCACGATGAACTGGCGCAGGTCGGCGACAGCTTCAACCGCATGGCGACGGCGGTGAACGGCACGGTACGCAACGTGCGGCAGAACGCCGATGCGGTCTCGTCGGCCGCCGAGCGGACTGCGACTTCCTCGGGCGAGATCGCGTTGTCGAGCCAGCGCCAGAGCGAGGCGGCCTCCAGCATGGCGGCCGCCGTCGAGCAGACGACCGTGGGCATCGACCACATCAGCAACAATGCGCGCGATGCCCGTGATATTTCGTCGCGCTCCGGCGAACTGTCGGATGAAGGCGGGGCGCTGGTGCAGAAGGTGGTCGCCGAGATGAGCGAAATCGCCGCGGCGGTGACTTCCTCCGCCAGTGCTGTCGAGGAACTCGGTCGGCGCTCCGACGAAATCTCGTCGATCGTCGAGGTGATCAAGGAAATCGCCGACCAGACCAACCTCCTGGCGCTGAACGCCGCCATCGAGGCAGCGCGCGCCGGCGAGCAGGGGCGCGGCTTCGCGGTGGTTGCGGACGAGGTGCGCAAGCTGGCCGAGCGAACCAGCAAGTCGACGCAGCAGATCGCCGAGATGATCGGCTCCATCCAGAGCGAGACCCGGGCTGCGGTGGATGCGATGAAGGCCGGCGTCGTCAAGGTCGAAACCGGCGTCGAGCTGACCTCGCGCGCCGGCGAAGCGATGGCGCAGGTACGTGATGGCGCGGTGCAGGTGGTCGAGGTGGTGCGGGAAATCTCCGATGCCCTGCGCGAGCAGACGACGGCAAGTTCCGAGATCGCCCGCAACGTCGAGACGATCGCCCAGATGGCCGAGCAGAACTCGGCGGCGGTCGCCGAAAACCACGCGACGACGGAAGAGCTCGAAAAGCTGGCAGCGGCGCTGCAGGCGGAAGTCGTCCGCTTCAAGGTCGGCTGAGCGCCAAGGCAGAAGCCCGCCGGAGCCTACTGACCGAAGTAGCGTCCCGGCCGGTGGTTGATGCTGAGCACCAGGTTCAGCATGAAGGCGCCGAGGATGGAGAGCGCCACCTTCTCGATGTCGACGACGATCAGCGCGCCAGCGACGATGAAGCCGTCGGCGATCATCTGCACGTTGCCGGCCCGCCATCCGCGATGCTTCTGCAGGTAGATGGCGAGGATGCCGAGACCGCCGATGCTGGCCTGATGGCGGATCAGCATGAGCAGGCCGGCGCCGGCCAGGAGCCCGCCGAGGATCGCGGCGAAGAGCGGGTGGATGCGCTCGACGACGATCCACTGCGGCATCAGTTCGCTGTACAGCGAGAGCAGGCCGACGGCACAGAAGGTCTTGAGCGTGAAGGCCTTGCCCATGGCCTTGAGTCCGAACGCGTAGAACGGAATGTTGATCAGGAAATAGAGCAGCCCGAAGGGCTGGCCCGTGGCATAGTGGGCGAGGAAAGTGATGCCGGCGGTGCCCCCGGTCAGCAGCCC
>WBZP01002721.1_pt1 | contig 19982 bp, 15 predicted proteins | sample 5204301 | NCBI WGS metagenome assembly WBZP01 (sample SAMN12412401, study PRJNA552823) | activated sludge metagenome | isolation source: activated sludge from nitrification reactor of wastewater treatment plant... | place: USA: Pennsylvania | collected 2017
CTACCTGATCGAGGCGGCGGCCCTGCGGGCGGTGCTGCCCTTCGCCTCGGTGGCGCCGCACACCGCGCTGGGCTTCGTGCTGCTCGCCGCCGGCGCGCTGCTGGCCCGCCCGGACGAGGGCCTGATGCGCGACATCGCCGCGCCCGGGCTCGGCGGCCAGGCGGCGCGGCGCATGCTGCTGGCCGGCGGCCTGCTGCCGCCGATCGCCTGGCTGGCCCACGCCGGCCAGCACGCCGGCCTGTATCCCGACGATTTCACCCTGACCCTGACAGCCTTCGCCGCCCTGGCGATGCTGGCCGCCGTGGCCTGGTTCGCCGCCCGCGCCCTCAACCGCGCCGACCACGCGCTGCGCCTGGCCGACAGCGTCATCGAAGGCATGAACGAGGGGCTCGCCGTCACCGACGCCGAAGGCAACATCGTCCGCATCAACGCCGGCTTTACCCGCGTCACCGGCTACGCCGAGGCGGAAGTCCTCGGCCAGAACCCGCGCATCCTCCAGTCGGGCGCCCAGGGCCAGGCCTTCTACCGGGCGATGTGGGACACTTTGCGGCACGAGGGCCACTGGCACGGCGAGATCGTGAACCGCCGCAAGTCGGGCGAGCTGTACCCGGAACTGCTCTCCATCACCGCCTTGCACGACGGCGCCGGCCGCGTCAGCCACTACGTCGGGGTCTTCGCCGACCTCTCCGAGCGGCTGCTGCAGGAGAAGCAGATCCGCCATCTCGCCGAGCGCCTCGACCAGGCGCTCGCCGCCGGCCACATCGGCACCTGGCACTTCGACCTGGCGCTCGACCGCTTCGGCTGCGACGAGGCGCTGCTGGCGCTGCACGGCCTGCCGGCCGGCGAGGCGCGCAGCCTGGCGGCGCTGCTGCGCCATGTCCCGCCCGCCGAGCGGGCGCGGGTGAGCGAGCATTTCGAGCGCTGCTCCTTCGAGGGCGCGGCCTTCGACATCGAGTACCGCGTCGACCTGCCCGGCGGCGAGCGGCGCCACCTGGCCGCCCGCGGCCATGCCCGGCGCGATCCGGGCAGCGGCAGCCTGGCGGCGGCCGGCGCCTGCTGGGACATCACCGAACGCCACCGCAGCGAGGAGCGGATCATGGCCCTCAACGCCGGCCTGGAGCGGCGGGTGGCGGAGCGCACCGCCCAGCTGGAGGCGGCGGTGAAGGAGCTGGAGGCCTTCAGCTATTCCGTCGCCCACGACCTGCGGGCGCCGCTGCGCGGACTGGACGGCTTCAGCCAGATCCTGATGGAGGACTACCAGGGCAAGCTGGATGCCGACGCCCACGACCATCTGCGGCGCATCCGCGCCGCCAGCCAGCGCATGGGCGGGTTGATCGACAACCTGCTGGAGCTCTCGCGCCTGATGCGCAGCGAGATGAGCCTGATGACGGTGGATCTCGGCCTGTATGCCCGGGAGACCGTCGAGGAGCTGCGCCGCGAGGAGCCGCAGCGCCGGGTGGCGGTGAACATCGCCGCGGGCCTGGTCGCCGAGGCCGACCCGACCCTGGCGCGGGTGGTGGTGGACAACCTGATCCGCAACGCCTGGAAATACACCGCCCGGCGCGAGGAGGCGCGCATCGATTTCGAAACCCGGTCTGCGCCGGACGGCGGCGCCGAGTTCGTGGTGCGCGACAACGGCGCCGGCTTCGACATGCGCTTCGCCGACAAGCTGTTCAGGCCCTTCCAGCGGCTGCACCGCGCCGAGGACTTCCCCGGCAGCGGCATCGGCCTGGCCTCGGTGGCGCGCGCCGTCGAGCGCCACGGCGGCCGCATCGCCGCCGAGGGCAAGGTCGGCGAGGGCGCCACCTTCCGCTTCACCCTGGCGCCGCCCGAGGAGGAACGCCGGCTTGCCGCTTGAGCGCATCCTGGTGGTCGAGGACCAGCCCGAGCTGCGGGCCATCGCCGAGTTGGCGCTGGGGGAGATCGGCGGCTTCCGGGTCTGCCTGTGCGAGGACGGCGCCGCGGCGCTGGCGGCCTTCGCCGGCTTCGACCCGGACCTGCTGCTGCTCGACGTGGTGATGCCGGGGCTGGACGGCCCGGCCACCCTGGCGGCGCTGCGCGCCCTGCCGGTCTGGCGCGGCGCGCCGGTGGTCTTCATGACCGGCCGCGCCGGGGACCAGGAGGTCGCCGGCTACCGGGCGCTGGGCGCCGCCGGCGTCATCGCCAAGCCCTTCGACCCGATGAGCCTGGCCGACGAGGCGCGGCGCATCTGGCAGGAGGCGCAGGCATGCTAAAGTTTCCGCTCAAGCCGCCGTTGCTACAGTCTGTCGCAAAGGAATCCGCATGGAAAGAATGAACACCCCCGCCCTGCCGCGCCTGCGCCTGCTGCTCGTCGAGGACGACGCCACGCAGCGCGAGCTGCTGAAGACTTTCCTCGAACACCTCGGCCAGGAGGTGCTGTGCGCCGAGAACGGCGAGGCCGCCGTGCACGCCTTCGCCGAGTCGGCCCCCGACCTGGTGCTGATGGACATCCTGCTGCCGGGCATGGACGGCTTCGAGGCCACCAGCCGCATCCAGACCCTGGCCGAAGGCCGCTGGGTGCCGGTGATCTACCTCACCGCCATGCAGCAGCGCGCCAGCGTGCTGGCCGGGCTGGCCGCCGGCGGCCACGACTACCTGGTCAAGCCGGTGGACCTCGACCTGCTTGAGGCCAAGCTGCACCCCATGCTGCGCGCCATCGAGACCCACAACACGCTGCTCGCCGCCGAGGCGCTGCTCGGCATGGTGTTCGATCCCTGCGAGCACGCCGCCATCGGCTTCGGCGACGACGGCGCCATCCTGGCCTGCAACGCCGGCGCGGCCAGCCTGCTCGGCTACAGCCCCGAGGCCCTGCGCCGGCAAGCCTTCCCGGCGCTGCTGGCCTCGGCCGGCGCGCCGAAGACGGCGGCGGAATTCGTGACGCTGGCCGGCGGCGAAGCGGTGCCGGTGACGGTGCGCCGCGGCGACGGCCGCCAGATGCCGGTGGCCCTGCGCATCCGCACCCGCGAGGTCAAGTCGCGGCCGGTGTTCCTGGCGCTGCTGGGGACGGCGGGGAAGGACTGCTAATCCGCACTGCTGCGGTTCAGCCGCAGACGTATTCCAGTTCGCTCACCTTCTGCGCGCCGGGCACCAGCCTGAGGCCCTTCGGGATGCCTTGGTGGGCGTCGTGGTAGACGTGGCTGCGGTGCCAGGCGCGGTAGCTCCCGGCGTCCGTCCAGTAGGTCATGATCCAGATCTCGCCGGGCGCCTCCAGCGGGCTGAGCACGTCCAGGCGCAAGAAACCTGAAGCGTTGTCGACCAGATGCGGGCGGGCGCGGAAGGCGGCCTTGACCTCGGCCTCCATGCCGTTGGCGATGACGAAGCGGCTCATCGCGACGAACTCGGGCCGGGTCTCGCTCATGGGCGTCTCCTTCACGATTGCGCCAGCGGCAGGCTGAAGCTGAACGTCGAACCTTCACCCACCCGGCTGGCGACCCTGATGCGGCCGCCGTGGCCCTCGACGATCTTGCGGGTGATGGCCAGCCCGAGGCCGGTGCTTTTCTCGCCGGCGGTGGATTTCACGCTGGTCTTCGAGAAGGGCTGGAACAGCCTGGAGAGCTCGGCCTCGGGGATGCCCTGGCCCTGGTCGCGCACGGCAACGACGATCTCCCCGTCCGCTTCGACCACGCTGACCCGCACCATGGTGCCGGGGTGCGAATACTTGACGGCGTTGCTGACCAGGTTGTTGAGCACCTGCTCGATCTTGGTGGCGTCGGCCATGACGGCCGACGGGGCCTCGGGCAATTCCAGCTCGATGGCGATGTGCTTGGCGGCGGCCAGCACGCGGTTCAGCGCGACGTTGTTGTCGACCAGCGCGGCGAGGTCGACAGGCGCCAGCGCGAGGTTGAGCTTGCCCGATTCGATCTGCGAGACGTCGAGCAGGTCTTCCAGCAGCCGCAGCATGAACTCGCTCGACTTGCCGATCTGCGCGACGAACTGCAGCTCCTTGGCGTCGAGCTTGGCGCCGGCGATGCGGTCGAGGAACTTGGCATAGCTCATGATCACCCCGAGCGGGTTCCTCAGGTCGTGGGCGGCCATGCCGAGCAGGCGGTTTTTCTGCTCGTTCAACTCGGCCAGCGCGGCGTTCTTCTTCGCCAGCTCGCGCTGGGCGTCGGCCAGCTCGTTGTTGAGCCGGGTGAATTCCTCGAACAGCGGCTCCTCGGCGGAGCGCCGCGAGGGCCGGCTGTCGCCTTCGAGCGTGCGCACCCGGTTGGTGAGCTCGTTGTTGATGCCGGTCATGGCCTCGTACACGCGCTCGAACTCGCGCGGGTCCGGCTTCTCCTCGCTCATAACAGATGCTCCGCGGCGGCGACCGCGGCGCGGGCATCCGGCGCCGAGCCGTCGGCGCCGACGGCCTGCCACAGGCTGCCGGCGAGGTTGAAGGGGTAGCCGCCGACCAGGATGCGGGCCGACTTGCCGCGGGCGTCGTCGCGGATGCCCTGCACCAGGCGGCGCACGGCGTCGACATGCGCCACCATGGTGGCGGAGATGCCGACCACGTCGGCGCGCTGGGTCTCGATGGCTTCGAGCACGCTCTCGGCCGGCACGTTGGCGCCGAGGTAGTAGGTGTCCCAGCCGGCCATCTCGAAGAAGTCGGCCACCATCCGCGCGCCCAGTTCGTGCAGCTCGCCGCCGACGCAGGCCGCCACCAGGCGCCGGCCGGCGCGTTCGGCGGCGAAGATGTGCGGGTAGAGCCGGGCGATGATGGCCTGGCTGGCGGCGGTGCAGAAATGCTCCTGGCCGACGCTGATGCGCGAGAGCTGCCAGAGCCGGCCGATCTCGCGCTGGCTGCGCTGGATGACTTCGAGGTAGACGTCGGCCACCGGCGTGCCGGCCTCAACCGCCGCCAGCACCAGCTCGGCGGCGCGCTTGCGGTCGCCTGCGATCAGGGCGGCGAGGTAGCGCTCGGCCAACTCGCCCAGCGGCGCGGCGGGGTCGATGAAGCTTTCGGGCACCCGCGGCGGCGCCTCGAAGGCGCGCAGGGCGGCGTCGAGGATGGCGTCGGCGGCGTGGGCGACTTCATGCTCGAGGCGGGGAAAAGTCAGTCTGCGCAGCACGGCGAGCTGGCCGCGCAGGTCGGCTTCCGGCACGCCCAGGCCCTGCAGGAGGCTGCGCACCCAGTCGAGGTAGGCGAGGAACAGCGCCGGCGCGCCGCTTGCCACGGCTTCGTCGAGGTAGGCCAGGTGGTAGGCGGCGTCCTGCACGCACTTGGCGCGGCCGGCCGGGCCGTAGCGCTGGGCCAGCGCCGGCTCGTCGTCGTAGTGCAGGGCGACGGCCTCCTCGGCGAGGGCCCGGCGCTCCTCGGGGTTGCGCAGGCTGAGGCAGATGTCCGTTTCGGAAGATTCGCTTTGCATATCCCTCCTTAACGGCTGGCGGGGAGGCCGGCTTGAGCCTTATGATGCACCGGACATCCGAAAAAATCCATGCGCACCGCTCTCCTCGCCGACATCCACAGCAACCTCGAAGCGCTCGAGGCCTGCCTGGCGCATGCGCGGCGGCGCGGCGTCGAGCGCTTCGCCTTCCTTGGCGACCTGGTGGGCTACGGCGCCGACCCGCTGGCCTGCCTGGACATCATCGCCGGGATGGTCGAGGAAGGCGCGCTGGCGCTGCGCGGCAACCACGACGAGGCCTGCCTGGGCGGCCAGCTGGAGGCGATGCACTTCGCCGCCCGCGACGCCATCTACTGGACCCGCGAGCGGCTCGGCCCGCGCCAGCGGGAATTCCTAGCCGGCCTGCCGCTGACCCACGAGGAGGGCGAGCGCTGCTTCGCCCACGCCGGCATGGACCAGCCCGGGCGCTGGATCTACGCCAGCGACGCGCACACCGTGGCGCGCAGCTTCGAGGCCAGCGCGGCGCGGCTGTTCTTCACCGGCCACGTGCACGAGCCGCAGCTGTATTTTTCGATGCCGGCCGGCCTGCCGCGGCCGTTCCGCCCGGTGCCGGGCGTGGCGGTGCCGCTCTCGGAATTCCGCCGCTGGTTCGTCATCGTCGGCGCGGCCGGCCAGCCGCGCGACGGCAACCCGGCGGCCTGTTACGCCCTCTACGACGAGGCGGCCGGCACCCTGACCCACCATCGGGTGCCCTACGACTGCGAGGCCGCGGCGCAGAAGATCCTCGCCGTCGGCCTGCCGGAGCGGCTGGCCTGGCGGCTGCGGAGCGGGACGTGAGCGCCCCCAGCGGCACGCTGCTGCACGAGGGCGGCATGGCGCGGCTCTACGCCGTCGAGGCGCCGGCGGGGGAGGTGCCGCGGCTGCTCAAGCGCCCGCGGCTGGAGTTCGGCAGCCATCCGGGCTGCCTGGTCGGCTTCGAGATGGAGCAGATGATCCTCGGCCGCCTGGCCGGGCCGCACGTGCCGCGGCTGATCGCCGCCGGCAGCGACGACGAAGGGCCATGGCTGCTGATGGAGCGCATCGAGGGCGAATCCTTCGCTGCGATTGCCGCGCGCGCGCCGCTGCCGGCCGCCGAGGTTGCGCGCCTCGTCGGCGCCGCCGCCTCGGCGGTGCACGACCTGCACCGGCAGAATGTCATCCACCTCGACGTGAAGCCTGAGAACCTGCTGCTGCGCGACGATGGCACGGCGGTGCTGGTCGATTTCGGCATCGCCCGCCACGCCGAGCTGCCGGACCTGGTCGGCGAGGAGTTCCGGCTGCCGGCCGGCAGCGGCATCGCCATCTCGCCCGAGCAGCTGGCGGGCAACCGCTCGGATCCGCGCAGCGACATCTTCGCCCTCGGCGTGCTGGCCTACCGGCTGGCCACCGGCGCCCTGCCCTTCGGCAATCCGGCCACCCGCCTGGCCATGCACCGCCGCCTGTATGCCGATCCGCCGCCGCCGCGGGCGCTCGCGCCGCCGCTGGCGCCCTGGCTGCAGGAAGCGATCCTGCGCTGCCTGGAGATCCGCCCCGAGGCGCGCTACGCCACCGCGGCGCAGCTGGCCCACGACCTGGCCCATCCCGAGCGGATCCCGCTGACGGAACGGGCGGCGCGGCTCGAGCGCGCCGGGCCGCTGGCCGTGGTGCGGCGCTGGCTGCACGCCTTCGGCCAGACCTCGCCGACACCGGCCACCCCGGCCCGGCATCTGGCGCATGCGCCGCACCTGCTGGTGGCGGTCGATCCGGCCGACGAGCGCGAGGCGCTGGCCGAGGCGCTGCGCGCCGCGCTGCGCCGCGCCCGCGACGCCGAGCCGGGCCTGCGGGTGACGCTGATGGGCGTGCTGGCGCCGCTGCCCTTCGGCGAGGAATCCGATCCGGCGCTGGAGCACAGCCGCCACACCGCGGCGCTGATCGCGCTGCGCCACTGGGCGGCGCCGCTCGGCCTGGCCCCGGAGGCGCTGCGCCTGCACCTCGAGGAAGCCGGGGACGCGGCCGGCGCCCTGCTCGCCTATGCCGCCGCCCACCATGTGGACCGCATCGTCCTCGGCGCGCGCGGCCACTCGGCGCTGCGCCGCTATCTGGGCAGCGTCTCGTCGCGGGTGGTGGCCGAGGCGGCGTGCACCGTCACCGTGGTGCGAACGAGCGAAAGGTCGGCTTGATTAATCCATAGAATTTTTCCATGACGGCATCGAAGCGATCAGGTTGCCGCCGGCATCGCCAGGTTGTAGAAATACCGCCCAATAACAAGAAAGTCGTCAATCAAAGAGGAGGAGAACCGCATGGTCTACACGCACAAGTCCCCCGCGCTGCTCGTGATCGGCCTCGCCATCCTGCTGTGGGGCTGGCTCAACCAGTCCGGCAGCCTCGACGGCATGCAGGCCTGGCTGCATCCGGGCGCCTACAAGGAGCACAAGCAGGCCGTCGACAAGCACGCCGCCGACGCCAAGGCCGCCGTCGACAAGGCGGCCGCCGAAGGCAAGCCGGCGCCCGAGGCGAAACCCGCCAAGCCGAGCAAGTTCGACGATTTGAAGGCGGGCCAGACCCGGCTCGCCTGGATCCTCGGCGGCATTTTCGCCGCCGTCGGCGTGCTGGTCCTGCTGCTGCCGGCGAAGGAGGGCCACCTCGACTATTTCGTCGGCGTGGCGCCGGGCATGGCCTTCATCGTCGGCATCGCGGTCGGCGTGCGCTGGATCCTCGACCCGATGTTCGCCAACTGGGGCAAGGCGGCGGCACCGACGCTGGGCTGGGACTTCGCCAAGATCATGAACCTCAACTACGTCGTGCTCGGCATCGTCATCGGCATGGTCATCGTGAATATCCTGCGCATCCCGGCCTGGGCCGCCAACGGCGTGCGCACCGCGCGGCTGTTCCTGAAGACCGGCGTGGTGCTGCTCGGCACGCTCTACTCGGCGGCGGAGCTGGCGCAACTGGGCGCGCTCTCGGTGGTGATGATCGGCATCTTCGTGCTCGGCTCGGTCTGGCTGGTGCTGCTGGCCGGCCCGCGCATGGGCGCCAGCAACTCGATGACCGGGGTGCTCTCCTCGGGGGTGGGCGTCTGCGGCGTTTCGGCGGCGGTGGCGGCTTCCCCGGTGGTGAACGCCAAGGCGGTGGACATCGCCTTCACGCTGGGCACCATCCTGCTCTGGGGCGTGCTGTGCATGTTCACCTTCCCGACCATCGGCCAGCTGCTCGGCATGGGGCCGGTGCAGTTCGGCGCCTGGGCCGGCACCGGCATCCTCAACTCGGCGCAGGTGGCCGGCGCCGCCCTGGCCTTCGACCCGCACGGCATCGAGACGCTGAAGGTGGCCGAGATCTTCAACATCACGCGCGTGCTGTTCCTGCCCATCATCGTGGTGTGGCTGGCGGCCTGGTACGTCAAGCGCGAGGCCGGGGCGCAGAAAGTGGATCTGGGCAAGGTGCTGGTGGCGAAATTCCCGGTGTTCGTGCTCGGCTTCCTGTTCATGTTCCTGCTGTCCACCCTGGGCCTGTTCGCCCCGCCCGGCCACTACCAGGGCAAGTACTTCTCCAGCGAACAGGTGAAGGAGGACAAGCTGCTCAAGGAGAAGGAGCTCGCCGCGCTGCAGGCCGCGCTGCCGAAGCTCGCCAAGGCCGAGGAGAGCAAGGCGATGCAGGACCTGATCGCCAACCGGAAGCTCACCTCGCGCGAGCAGGACCATGTGCTGAAGGGCGTCGCCAAGGCGGCCAAGGACGACAAGGCGCTGAAGGACGCCATCGGCGCCGCCAACAAGGCGGCCTGGCACACCTCGAAGATCATCGGCGCCTTCCGCGACTGGATCGCCTGGCTCTTCGCCATCGGCCTGACCGGCCTCGGCATGCAGATCACCGTGGCCTCGATCAAGCAGGCCGGCGGCAAGCCGCTGATCATCGGCTCGGTGGTCGGCGCCATCAAGGCGATCGGCTCGCTGATCGTGGTGCTGCTGTTCGTCAAAGAGTTCGTCTGAGGAGACAACCATGGCTGAAGAAGAGAAGAAGTTCGACCGCGGCACCCAGCTCTCGATTTTCGTCAGCGACCGCATGGAGGACATCGGCGCCCTGGTGTTCGCGCTGGCCATCGCCATCGGCATCCTCATCGTCGTCGGCAAGTGAGCTTCGTCCCCGGCACGCTGCTGCTGGCGCACCACGGCACGGACGGGGCCAAGCGGGCGGAGGCGCAGGCCTTCGCCCTCGCCTCGCCCGGCCGCACCCGCATCGTGCATCTTTACGTGGTACCCGAGTTCTGGGCCGGCATGCAGGGCGACGACTGGCTCAACAACGCCTGGACGCGCGACGCCTTCGCCGTGCATGTCGAGCGCCAGCTCGACGCCGAGGCTACGACCGAAGTGGACGGGTTGGCGGCGCGCTGCCTGTCGCGCGGTTTCGCCTGCGAGGCGCTGATCCGCTTCGGCGAGCCGGCCGAGTGCCTGCTGGCGGCGGCGCGCGAGGTCAGGCCCGAACTGGTGGTGATCGGCCCGCCGCGGCCGAAGGGCGTCGAGGGCTACCGCAGCCGCATGGACCTGGAAAAACTCGCCCGCGGCCTGGCCGCGCCGCTGCTCGTTGCGCGCTGAATCGCCTGAGGAAAACGCCGCCTGGGTCGATGTCGACCTGCCGCAATCCGCCCGGGAAGTATCCGCTTACCTGCGGGACATCGAGCGTCTGCTGCGCCTGAACTCCCATCTGGAAATCCGCCGCTTCGCCGCCGTGGCGGGCGGCTACGAGATCGAGGCGCTGAATGAGATGAACGGACTCGCCGTATCGGGGAGACTGACTTTTCGTGAGAACGGGACGGAGCGCTTCACCCTCGACTACGAGCGCGGCCTCAAGCTTGCCACCGAGGTTTCGGTGAAACCGCTCGGCGCCGGCGCGCGCCTCCACATCCGCGAGACCTACCGCCAGCCGGAGAGCGACGCCGAACTCGAACAGGTCGACCGCAGCCTCACCCCTTGGGGCCAGGCCATCCGCCGCCACTTCCTGGGCCTGGCCCGCTGGGGCCGGCTACCCGCCTACCGCTGGTGGCGGGAGCGAGTCTGGCTGGCAATGCGCCCGCGCGAGCGGCGCCTGACCAGGCTGATCGTCTGGGCGACGGCCATCGAGTTCATCCTCTTCATCGCGGCCGTCTGGATCTTTCTCTAGCTCAAACGCTGACCCGCGGCTTGCGGTGCTCCTCTTCCAGGTAGGCGAGGCGGTCGGCGTAGGGGATCTCGCCTTCGAAGCCGCCCAGCTGCACGTTGCGCAGCCATTCGGCGGCGTAGTAGTCGAGCACGCGCTGGATCTGCTTCTTCTCCACGCTGCCGCCGCCGAGCAGGTGCTTGAAGCGCGCCTGCAGCTTGAGAAAGGAGTCGCCCGGATTGCGCGGCGTCGGGTACATCTCCAGATACGGCACGCCGTGCTCGAAGGTGACGGGCGCGAAGAGGCCGCCCTCCTCCGACAGATACGCCAGGTCGTAGGTGAGGCTGTCGGCGGTGAACTTCCAGCCGGTGGTGCACGGCTGCAGGAAGTGCAGGAAGGCGCCGTCGATGCCGTCCTCCAGGGCGCGGGCGACGACGCGGGTGATGTGCTCCTGGCGGTGCAGGTTCATGCGCGCCGAGATGCTGGCGCCGTGGCCGGCCATGATCTCGACGATGGGCTTCTTGCGCAGCTCGTTGCCCATCGGCTTTTCCTGGCCCTGCGGATTGGTGGTGGTGTGGCCGCCCGGCGCGGAAGCCGCCGAGTACTGGTTGCCGGTGTTCTGGTAGCCCTCGTTGTCGTAGCAGACGTAGAGCGCGCGCTGGTCGAGCTCGACATCGTATTTGTCCTGCGCCAGCTTCTGCAGGCGCGAGAACAGGCCCGAGAGGTTGCCGAAGCCGATGTCGAAGGTGGCGCCGTCGCCGCCCCAGCCCAGGTGCAGGGTGCGCTTCATCTGCGCGCGCAGGGCCGCGCCCTCGTCACCGTTCAGCTTGTGGGCGTACTTCAGGCGCGCCTTCTTTGCCGCCAGGCCGCCGAGCAGTTCGGAGGGCGCGCCGCCGAAGACGCCGTGCAGCGAGGGGTTCTTCTTGCCGGTGTAGGGCCAGATGCCGGAGTAGACCTCGAAGCAGCCGGTCGCTTCATAGGTGATGATCTCCTCGAAGCCGGTGGCCGTTGCGGTCTTGGTGACCAGGCCGTAGAGCGAATTCACCGGGCAGCCGAGGCAGTTGCGGATGCCCGGCTCGAGTCCGCTGCCCATGGCGGCGAGCGGATCGAGGTTGATGCGGGTCCACGGACGCCGCAGCGGGTAGCGCGCCGGAACGCCCGCGCCGGCCAGCGCCACCACGCGCGCCAGGTCGTGCTCGCCCGGGGCGATGACGGCCTTCGGCAGCCCCTTGATCTCGGGCACGATCTTGTCGCGGATCAGTGCCAGCACGCGCCCCGGCGAACTGTCGGCGCGCTGTTGGCGGCCCATCAGCAGCACCGCGCGGCGGAAGTCCTCCAGCGTCAGCTTGTCCAGGCTGCGCGCCACGCCGTGGGCGTCGGGCAGGGTGAAAGTCACCTTGTCGGCAAGCGCGCGCAGCTTGCCGAGCGCTTCGGCGAGCGAGAAGTTGCGCAGCACCAGGCCCTGGCTGCCCAGGATGCTGGCCGGCGTCTCGCCGCGCAGGCGGGCGGCGGCCACTGCCGAGAGATTCACCAGCGGCTCGGGATTCTCCAGGGCGCGGATCAGGCGCAGGGTGTCGCGGGCGCAAGCGACCACGTCGGCCAGCGGCTGCTTCTCCAGCACGGCCAGGCAATACAGGTCGAACAGCAGTTCCTCGTCGGTGAGGGCATCGAGGCGCTGCTCGGCGCGGCCGCCCTGGCGGCCGGTGTCGACGCTGACCGAATAGCCCGCAGCGGCCTCGCGCAGTTCGGCCAGCACTGGCTGCTGCGCCTGCTGCGCCGCGGCGTCGAGTTCGCCCGCCGCCTTCATGCCGGCGGAGACCGCCAGCCAGTTGAGCTCGGGGCGCAGCGCGACGAGGGCGCGGCCGAGCGCCGTCTCCTGCCAGCGCGTCGGGTCGTCGCCGCGCACCGCGACCGGGTGCGACAGCATCTCGCGCTCGGCAGCGGGGAACCTGAAGGCGGCCAGCAGTCCGGACAAAGTCAGTCCCGGCGAGACGGCGAGGCGCGCCGCCTCGCGGGCGATCAGCGCATCGAGGAAGGCGAGGAAGTCGGCCGCGGCGGTGCCGTAGTCGGCGCCGGTCTCTTCCGCCAGCGCGGCCAGCGCGGCGGCGTCCAGCTCGGACAGGGCGCGGTTGAAGTTGCCCTGGCGGAACACCTCGATGACGCAGCCCTGCGCCGCCAGCGCGGCGGCGCGGCGGGCGAGCTCGGCCGGATCGACGGCGCCGTCGCCCGGCGCCAGCTCGGCGAAGCCGCTCAGGTGGTTGTGGTAGAGGGCGCTGGCGTTGATCGCCGTGTCGCGCACGCCGAGGCGCTGCAACAGGCGGGCGGCTTTCTGCAGGTTGCCGAGCAGGTACTCGAGTGCAATGTTCGTGTCACGGGCCAGCGGCAGCAGGCTCTGCTCGGCGCCGCCTTCGTCGGCGAGGCCGTCGATGCGCAGGCCGCGACGGGCCAGCGCGCGCAGCGCGGCCCAGGCGTCCTCGGCCCTGGAGGTCGAGGCCGGCAGGCGCGCCAGCTCGTCGGTCAGCTCGTCGAGCAGGAAGTCGCGCCGCTTCACCTCGGCGCCGAGGGCGTGCATCAGCTCGGCGACGCCGGCGGCGGTGAGCCACTGCTCGCGCGGAATCAGGCCGGCGATCTCCTCGGCGGACGCTGCGGCGACCTCGATCGCCAGCGGGCTGGCGCCGATCAGGAGCTCGACGCCGGCGGGTAGCGCCTGCGCCTGCTCGACGATGCGCGCGGCGATGGCCCGGCCGGCCTTGGCATCTGACGCGCCGGCGTGGAAGAACTCGGCGGCGGCGGATTTTTTCGCTTTCTTCATCTGCATGATTCGTTCCTATCGTCATTCCCGCGGAAGCGGGAATCCATGGGTTCCCGCTTCCGCGGGAACGACACCCGTCAGAGGTTCACTCCCACATAAGCCTTCTCGCGCGCCAGCTGGATCTCGCCCTTCTGCTCGCGCAGCGCCTTGAGGATCTCGTCGCGCGCCAGCGCCAGCGAGGGCGTGCGTCCGCCGAGGCCGTAGATGCGCGAATACAGGCGCGTGCCGGTGGCGGCGAGGTCATACTCGTTCTGCACGCCGGCCAGCTCGGTGTACAGCCGCCCGCCCACCGCGCCGAAGGGATCGTCGCGGTCATAGACAAAGACGTGCTTGCCGGCGAGGAGCTTCGCCCATTCCGCCTTGGGGAAGGGGCGCAACAGGTTGGGGTGCAGCACGCCGACCTCGACGCCGATGGAGGCGAACTCGCGCGCCACCTCCTCGAAGGTGCCGTGGGCCGCGCCGGCGACGACGAACAGCGTCGGCGCCTGCTCGTTCCAGGCCTGCACCGCGCCGTAGCGGCGGCCGGTCAGCTGCGCGAACTTGTCGAAGACCCGGTTGCACACATCGAGTGCCAGTTCCATGGCGATGTGGCGCTGGTAGTCGGTGTCCATGCGCGCGTTGGAGAGCTGCAGCGCGCCCATGATCGACTCGTTGGGCGTGAACACGTAGCGGCGCACGTAGTCGAAGTCCGGGTCGGCGTAGAGCGCCCGCGCCTGCTCGTCGCTGAGCGCCAGATAGCGCTCCGGCGCGTGGCTCACCTCGAAACCCTCGGAGCCGACGATCACCGGCGTCATCACCGCACGGTCGGGGATCATCTCGATGGCGCCGCGGCGCACGCGGCCATCGGGGCCGAGCAGGCGCGCCGGCCGGTACTCGGCGTAGAGGCCGATGAGCCAGGCCATCAGGTGGAAGTCGTAGGCCTGCTGCACGTCGCGCGTCATGAAGACGATGTAGCCGGCATCCAGCGCCACCTTGTAGAGGTCGGAGTGGTCGTTCTCGACGTCGAGCGGCGCGTTGAGCGAGCGCACCACGTTGGAGATCACCACGTTGCCCATGCGCATGCCGCCAATGGTGTGGAGGATCTCGGCCATCAGCGCCAGGCCCTGCGAGGAGGAGGCGGTGAACGCCAGCACGCGGTCGCGCGCCGCGCCCATCAGCGCGCCGGCGGCGCCGTGCTCGGACTCCGGCGTCACCGATTCGGAGGACAATTCGCCGTCGGCGATCATCTGCGCCATGTATTCGACAATGGCGGTCTGCGGCGTGATCGGGTAGGCCGCCACCACCGAGGGGAACTGGTTCAGCACCTGCGCCGCGGCGCGGGCGATGGCGCGGTTGCCCTCCTCGCACTGCACGGCCTGGCCGGCGGGCGGGTTGTTCGGCGCGACGCGGCCGAGCGCGGCGCGCGCCGGCAGGCCGGGGGCCTCGCCCAGCACCTGCTCGCGCGCCTGACGCAGGGCGTTCACGTTGGCGCGCACCTTGTCGCCGGGGCCGAACTTGTCGGTGAGCGAGGCTTCCACCACCTTGGCGAAGGCCTCGGCGTCCACCGCCTCGGCGCCCAGCAGGCCCAGCATGCCGCCGATCAGGGCGTAGTTGGGCGGCATGCGCTTGCCGCGCACCAGGCGGTCGGCGTCCAGGGTGCACAGGTGATAGGGCTCGTGGAACTCGGCCGCCTTGCGGAAGGCCTTCGGCTCCATCTCGGTGTTGACGATGATGGCGATGTGGCGCGGGTCGTGCGGCGGGTATTCGCGCAGCAGCGCGCGCAGCAGCGGGAACAGCTTGGGATCGAACAGCAGCACCACGTCGGGGACGACGAAAGGCGCGTGGTTGAGGATGGGCTCACGGCTGACCACGCCGAAGCCCTTCACCGGCGCGCCCTTCTTCGAGGGATCGAAGAGCGGGAAGGCGCGGCCGTTGTAGCCGGCGGCGACGAAGGCGGCGACCAGGTCCTGCGTGGCCGAGACCACGCCAGAGCCGGCCGAGCCGAGCAGGAACACCTTCAACTGGCGCGCTTCGATGCGGCGGACGAAGTCCTGGCTGGCGAAGGCCGGGTGCGTCTCGTAGAGGCGCGCCAGCGCGCCTTGCGCATCGAGGCCCTGCTCGCGCAAGGCGAGCAGCGATTCGACCGGATAGTTGCCGGGCTTGAGCGGCGCGTCGACCAGGCCGGCGAGGAAGTCGCGCCCGGCCGCATCGATGGCGCCGGCCTGCGCCTCGTCGAGATCGCCGATGCGCGTGCCGCCGAGGGTGAAACCGACGCGCCCGCGCGAGGCCATCTGCACGGCGCGGGCGAAGGCCACCAGGCCCTTGTGGCGGCTGGCGAGCACCTGCGGATCGCCGCCGAGTTGGATGGGGTTAGACATTGCAAGAGCCTCCGATCGGAATGACGTCATTCCCGCGAAAGCGGGAATCCAGAGACCGTGACGAAACTGATGGATTCCCGCTTTCGCGGGAATGACGGAACATCACTTTTGTCATGCGCTCTCCCCCATATCGAACTGGCGCGGCGCGCCTTCGATGACGTCGTGCGGGCAGCAGGAGATGCAGATGCCGCAGGACTTGCAGTAGTCGGCGTCGACCTCGAAGGCGAAGGGCTGCTGGCCGAAGAGGTCTTCCATGTCGCGGATCGCGGCGTGGCTGCCGTCGGCCTTCAGCAGCCAGGCGCGCAGCCCGCGCACCATCGCCGGCATCACGCCCAGCGGCACGAGCGGCACCAGGCGGATCGCCGAGGTCTCGCCGCCGGCGCCTTCCGGGCAGTGGGTGACGCACAGCGCGCACTCGGGGCCCAGGCATTTTTCCAGCCGGGTGTAGACCGGCACCTCGTTGCCGTAGGGCGTCTTCCAGGCGGTCGAGGTTCCCGGCGGCAGCAGGCCGCCGATGGGCCGGCGCTTGGCGCCGAGATAGGCCTGGCCGATGCGCGCCTCGTCGAGCAGGTCGGCGAGCAGCTTGCGCCCGCCGGCGGAATCGATGGCGATGTCGGCATGCAGCACCTCGTCGATCACCGCATGCAGGATGCGGCCGAAGTCGTACTGGCCCTGCTTCAGGCCGGCAATCGCCGGCAGCGCGCGGTAGACCAGGCGCGCGGCGCGGCGGGCGAGCTCCGGCGCGCGGCCGTTCTCGCGCGCCCAGCGCTCGAGCACGGCATCCGGTTCGCGGCTGTCGACGAACTGCGTCGCCACCCCCATGGTCTCGATGTTCGGATGGAAGCCCGCCTCGTCGAGCGCCTGGTTGGCCGCCTTCAGGTCGTCGGCGTCGTAGGGCTCCAAAGTCAGTCCCGCGGAGACGGCGAGCGGGTTGGCCACGGCGAAGTCGGCCGGCGGCGGATTGGCGGCGGCGTCGGCGGCGTAGGGGTTGGGCAGCTGCACGAAGAGCGTGGACTCGTAGAGCCGGTTGGGCATCTCCAGCGAGATGGCGCGCTCGGGGCAGATGTAGATGCACTGGGCGCACTGCATGTTGCCGGTGCACTCCTCCTCGCGGCGCTGCTCGTCGGGCTTGCCGAAGCCGTCGTCGCTGTAGACGCGCTTGGGGCAGACCTGGATGCACAGGCGGCAGCCCTTGCACAGGGCGTAGTCGACCACCTGGCGGTAGATCGGCTGCGACTTGGCGGCGGGTTCGAGCAGCAGCCCGGGCGGCAGCGGCCCCTCGGCGATGAATTCGATGCGGCGCGCGCGCGTCTTGGCCTCGGCCAGCGCCGCCGGATCGAACAGGAGCTTCTTCAGCCGAGCGACCTCGGCCGGGCCGGCCAGCGCGCGGGCCAGTTCGGCGTTCTCGACACGAAAGCCCGCGGCTTCGGCCTGCCGAATCAGCTCTTCCAGTTCGGCGCCGGCGGCGGCCGGCGGAGCGCCGACGCGCTGCTGGCTGGCGCGGGTGGCGACGGGGGTTTGCACGGTCATTTTGTTTCCTCTCTCACAGCCCCTTCAACCGGTCCGCCTCGGCGAAGCCGGTGGCGAGCGCCTTCTGGTTGAGGACGGGGTTCTTCTTGCCGACGCTCTTCATCACGGCGGCGGTAACGGCCTCGCGCGACATCAGGCCGAAGTAGTCGAGCGCCAGCGCCAGCGCCAGGATGTTGATGCCCAGCTCGCGCTTGGGCGGGCGCACTTCGCGCGCCAGCAGGTCGCCGATCGGCGAGGCGATGACGCGCGGGTCGTTGTAGGTCTCGCGCACCGCGGTGGCGTTGGCGAGGATGCGGCCATTCGGCGCGACGTCCTTGCGGAACTTGTCGAAGGTCTCCTGGTTGAGCGCCACCAGCACGTCGAGCTGCTCCGACTGCGGGTAGTGGATCTCGCCGTCGCTGATGGTGACGTCGGAGTAGGCCTCGCCGCCGCGCGCCTCGGGGCCGTAGTTCTTCATGAAGACGCCGTTCTTGCCGGCGCGCACCGCGGCGGAGAGCGCGATCTCGCCGGCCGTGATGACGCCCTGGCCGCCCGAGCCGGCGAAGCGCATGGAGGTGCGCGGCGCGCGCGCTTGCGACTCCGGACGCGGCGAGACGTCCTCCAGTTCCTCGGCGTCCGCCGCCACCGCCTGGCGGCTCTTCGCCACGCAGGCGGCGTAGGCCGGCGAGCTCTGCAGGTCGGGGCGGTCCACGCGATGGATGATGCCGAGCGGGCGCAGGCCGGCGCGCGCTTCCGGCGCCAGCTCGCGCCAGCGCTCCACCGGCGCAATCTGCTGCTCGATGTGCTGGCGATAGCGGAAGGCCTCGGCGCGCTTGTTGCGCGTGCCCCAGCCGGTGTGGCAGAAGCCGAGCACGTTGATGAAGGAAAAGCCCTTGTGGGCGAGACCTTCGGCGATCAGCTCGTCGAGCTGGTCCTGGTGCTCCTGCAGCGTCGTCACCGCGCCCTGGGCAACAAAGCCGGCGCCGGCGCCGATGGCCAGGTCGATGAGGCTGAACGAGGGTTCGAAGACGCCGTAAGGCATCGAGGCGCCAACCTCTCCCAGGGGCGAAGTGGGCGAGTGCTGCGCGCCGGTCATGCCGTAGGAGTGGTTGTCGTAGACGATCAGCGTCATGTCGAGGTTGCGCCGCGCGGCATGGATGAAATGGTTGCCGCCGATGGAGAAGATGTCGCCGTCGCCGGCGGCCAGCACCACGGTGAGGTCGGGCCGCGCCATCTTCAGGCCGGAGGCGAAGGCCAGCGAGCGGCCATGCGTGGTGTGCACGGTGTTGAAGTCGAGGTGGCCGGGCATGCGCGAGGTGCAGCCGATGCCGGAGACCATGGCGACGTTGTTCTTCAGCGTCTCCAGACCGGCCGGGTCCATGTAGTCCACGCCCAGCTTGCGGCCGAGCTGGCGCATCAGCGCCACCTGGATGGAGCGCTGCATGTTGCCCAGGCCGCAGCCCTCGCACCAGATGCTGCGGCGCATGGCCTGGCGGCGCAGGTCGGGCATTTCCAGCGAGCAGGTGTCGACGGCATTCATCTGGAAATCTCCTGGTAGATGTCGCGCGGCGCGATGAGGCGGGTGTCGACCCGGTGCAGGCCGACGACTTCGCAGGGCGCCTTGCCCGCCGCCTGCGCGGCCTGGTAGGCGAGGCGCTCGACTTCGAGGCGGTACTGGCCGAGGTTCAGTTCGGCGACGATGACTTTCCGCGCCCGCGCCAGATGCGGCAGGAAGGCGCCGGCATCCGACGGCCACAGCGTGATCGGCCGCAGCAGGCCGGCCTTGATGCCCGCCGCGCGCGCCTCCAGCACGGCGTCCTTGGCGGCGCGGCCGGTGATGCCGTAGGCCACCACCAGCACCTCGGCGTCGTCGGCCATGAAATTCTCGGTCTTGAGGATGTCGGCGCGCGCTTCCTTGGTGTCGAGCTTGGCGTGGATGCGCTTCTGCAACTGGTCGATCAGGCGCATGTCCTTGGTCGGCAGGCCCTTGCGGTTGTGATAGAGCCCGGTGAAGTGCGTGCGGTAGCCCTCGCCGAAGGGCGCCAGCGGCGGCACGCCGGAAGCGGTCTGACCGAAGGCCTCGTAGTCCTCCGGGGAGCCCGACGGATAGGGGCGGTTGACGATGGGCACCAGATCGAGCGGCGGCAGCACCAGCGGCTCCTTCATCTGGCCGACCTTGGCGTCCGGCAGCAGCACTACCGGGGTGCGGTACTTCTCGGCGATGTTGAAGGCCCGCACCGTCTCCTCCCAGCACTCCTGCGCGGTGGCCGGGGCGATGGCGACGATGGGGTGGTCGCCGTGGGTGCCCCAGCGCGCCTGCATCACGTCGGACTGGCCGACGTCGGTGGGGCCGCCGGTCGACGGCCCGCCGCGCATGACGTTGACGACGACGAGGGGGATTTCCAGGATGCAGGCGTAGCCGAGGTTCTCCTGCTTGAGCGAGAAGCCCGGCCCGGAGGTGCCGGTGAAGGCCTTGACGCCGCCCAGCGACGCCCCGATGGCCGCGGCGATGCCGGCGATCTCGTCCTCCATCTGCAGGTAGCTGCCGCCGTGGCCCATGATGTAGCGGGCCGAGTATTCCAGCACCTCGGTGGAGGGCGTGATCGGATAGCCGCCGAAGAAGCGCGCCCCGGCTTCGAGCGCCGCCTGGGCGATGGCGTCGTTGCCGCCGAGGGTGGTGCGCCGCACCTGCTTCAGGCGCCCGGCCTGGATGGCCTCCTGCACTGCATTCACCCGGCGCAGGTCGATGACCGGTGCCGAGCCCGCCGCCGGCGCGCGTTGCGCCTGCGCGGCCTCTGCCGCTGCTGCTGA
>WBZP01002722.1_pt1 | contig 19979 bp, 15 predicted proteins | sample 5204301 | NCBI WGS metagenome assembly WBZP01 (sample SAMN12412401, study PRJNA552823) | activated sludge metagenome | isolation source: activated sludge from nitrification reactor of wastewater treatment plant... | place: USA: Pennsylvania | collected 2017
GAGCGGGCTGGATAATGTGGAGTTGGTGCATGGCGACGTGCTGGAACTCGACCCGGCCGACTGGTTCGCCGCGCCCTACGTCGTCGTGGCCAACGTGCCCTACTACATCACCGGGGCCATCCTGCGCCACTTGTTGGGTGGCCGGCCGCGACCGCGCCGTCTGGTGCTGACGGTGCAGCGCGAGGTGGCCGCCCGGCTGACGGCCCGGCCGCCGGAGATGAGCCTGCTGGCGGTCAGTGTGCAGTACTATGGCCGGGCGCGGTTGGTGTCGGCGGTCAAGGCCGGCGCGTTCTGGCCGCGGCCGGAGGTGGATTCGGCGGTGGTGAGGATTGATGTCGATGCGCGGCATCTTTTAGGCGCAGGGGAGCAGGGGAGCAGGGGAGCAGGGGAGATTCCCTCGCCCTCCGGGAGAGGGTTAGGGAGAGGGAGCCATTCAACCACAGTCCCTCTCCCCAGCCCTCTCCCACAGGGCGAGGGGGCCGGCTCCCCTACGCTTCCGCTCGCTGACACGGAAGAGGAACGCTTCTTCCGCGTCGTCCGCGCCGGGTTCAGCGAGAAGCGCAAGCAGTTGAAGAACAACCTGCGCCAGTTGGGGCTGGACGACGAGTCCATCACCGCGGCGCTGGCGGCGGTCGGCATTGACGGGCGGCGGCGGGCGGAGACGGTGACGATCGAGGAGTGGGAGAAGTTGAGTGGGGCGGTGGACGCTGCTGGGGCGATGTAGTTGTAGCAGCAGGATTTATTCTGTCCGCCCAGAGAGAATCAGAACATTTGTACCATTTTCTAATCCAATTCTGACCCCCAATCAGTTATAATATAGGTATGCGGGCCGACACAACAATTGGTTGGCGACGCTCAACGGAGGTCAGTATGAATAAGAATCCGGTTACATCCGCCAGCCTGGCGGCCGTTGGCTTCGACTCGGCCACCCAGACGCTGGAAGTCGAGTTTCAGAACGAACGCATCTATCGCTACTACGGCGTGCCCTGGGCGGTGTTCGCCGATCTACAGGAAGCGGATTCCAAGGGGCGCTTCTTCAACAGCCGCATCCGCAACCGCTACCCCTACGTCCGCGTCGGCCAGCGGGCGTACTACCTGCCCAAGAGCAAACGCGCGGCCTGAGCGAAACCCTAGCCTACGATGCTCGTGCGTCGCACCTTCTGAGGTGCGTCGCACGTTTTTTATTGGCGGTTAAAAGAAGGTGCGACGCACTTCAGAAAGTGCATCGCACCGCGAATCAGGCCAGTTGTAGATCGGTTTGGGGGAAATCGTCGCCAACGAAAAGCAGAGGCAGGGCGGCTGCCTTGGCCGTGGCGTAGGCCAGACAGTCACCAAAGTTGAGCGCCGCGGGATGGCGGCCCTTGCCGTACTTCAACCAGGCTGACACAGCCAGGCCGTAGTGGTTCTCCGTGAACGGGATGACGATCGCGCCGCTCTCTTCGATGAAGCGGGCCAGACTGCCGCGCATGTCGCGGTTGAGGCGCGCCGAGAGGACGAGCGCCGTCTCGACCAGGGTGGTCGCGCCGACGCCGACGAACGTGGCCGTGCCGACCTTGTGCCGCAATTGTTCGTGACCGGGTTCTTGCAGAAACAGGGCGACGATGGCCGAGGAGTCGAGGATCATAGCCCGTCGTCTCCGTAGCCAAGAATCGCCTCTTCCTCTGCCTTGGTCAGGGTCGTGCCCAGCAACTCCGGCGGCACGGCCGGCCAGACCTCCTCTTCCAGAAACGCCAGCAGACGGGCTTCATTGCGCGGCGCTATCGTTTGCAGGGCGACACGCTGGCGACGCTCATCCAATGCCTTGCGGATCGCCTCGGTCTTCGTCTCGCCGGTTAGCTGCACCAGCTCATCGAGCAGCCTTTCTACGTCGGGATTCTTGATGTTGAGGGACATATCGCTACCTCTGATAGCCGGGAGTATACGCGCTTTCTACCATTCATCAATAATACCTTATTGCCTCATTGGTCTCATGTTCCCCGCCTACCAGAGGCAAGGCTTTTCAGTAGTTGCCACTTGACTCAAGACCTGACAGGTAGGCGGCCAACGGTACTCTGCCGGCAACGAGGCTTGAGGCCGCCTACCTGTCACCCTAATTTTGCGCAAAAAACGGGGGGTATCAAAGGCCCACCGAGCCGAAACAGAACCTTACCAAAAGAATTGAGGTAGAACCTGAGAGCGAGATGGCTCAGGAAGATGGCTCAGGAAGATGGCTCAGGAAGATGGCTCAGGAAGATGGCTCAGGAAGATGGCTCAGGAAGATGGCTCAGGGATTGCCAAAATGGGTTAGCAAACGGTGGATGCCAGCGGCCACCGGAGTGGCATAGGGATGAAGACGGTTGAGGTGGACTTCCACCAGCCGGTCGTGGTCGAACAACAGACGACCAGGCAGTTGAAAGACATCCTCCAGCAGCCGTGTTGTGCCGAAAGACGCCGGCGCTTGGTCGGGGAACATCCACTGGGAGACCCAAGCCAGGAGATTGTGGGCCACATCGGTCAGCAAGACCAACGCTTCTTGAGCGGCCAGGCGTTTCTTGCGGCGTCGTTCCAGTTTCAAGCCGCTTTTGTCGGCTTGAATCTCGGTTTCACAAGCGCCGCGGTCATCGTAGTGGGCGATGATGTCGGCCAGCGACCAGTCGAGAATGGACGTGACGATGACGGCATGTTTGACCTGGCCCCCCTGGGCGAGCCAGCGCACGAGCAGGCAGGCCGTTGGCCGGACATAGACCGGTGGTTGCACCGCCCGAGCCACCCAACGGTCTGGGCGCAGGGGTAGCCAATCGGCTGGAGCGACCTGCCTGGCCAAGGCTTCCGGCCGGCGACCGCCCTTGTTCTTGGTCAAGACCTGCCAGTGGTGGCTGAGGGCATAGTTGATGTTGGCGTCACTGCCAAAACCAGCGTCGGAGCGTAACACGGTGCGCCGCTTCTGCTCCGCGGTCAGCCCCAAGAACGCTTCCAGGGCCGCCACCGTCGGTTGATAGCACGGGCTGCTCTCCTGATTGCCGGGATACAGGCGTGAGAACAGTGTCTCGTGGTATCCGGGGGCATGGACGCGGGCCAGTTGACGACCGTACTGATTCCGCCGCGCCTGTAACCCCTTCGTACTGCTCTCCGCCTGCCGTGAGATGGGCAGCGGCGATAGGTCAATATCCAGCCACAGCCGCTCCTGCTCGAAGTCATGACGCAAGGTAAGTCCCTCGCGCCGGAACAGCGCCTCGCTCCCCTGGCGCAACTGGCCAACGGTAGCCACGTCAAAGGCATCCAGTGTTCGCGTTAGGGTAGACTGTTCGGCAAACTGCTCCCGTCCCCACGCTTGGGCCAGAACCTTATCCGGCCGCAATCGGGTGTTGACTTGGGCAATGCCACGACAGCCAGCCAGGATGCTCACCAGCAGGTCCAGGAGCTTGGCTTGGGGAGTATGGTCAACCGTTTTCAGCCCCAGGGCCAGGCTGGTCCATACCGGTGACAGAAAGTCTGTCCTTGTCAGACAGTAGCCCAGCACCCCCAGTGGTACAAAGCCGGTCTCTTCCCGCATCTCGGTCAAACGGACGATAGCTGTCATGGCACATCTCCTGTTGAAGTTGTGCCTTTCTACCTCAATTGTTAAGGTTCACTACCAGGGCGGTTTGCTACCCCCCTGTTTTTGCGCAAAATTAGGGTGTCAGGTCGGCACACGATGACCGGAGGCTAGTAGCTCGTGTCGCGCCCCGCCCTGGACTGCTATACTCAGCCGATACCGCATCAGGAAGGTAGCGCCATGCCATCCAAAGCCTTCAACGACTTTCACGCCAGTTGTTTCGGCAACTCCGTATACGCTGTCCGCGACGGTCTGGACATCCGGGCACTGTTGGCATTGGAAGGGACAGAGCGGGCGGAGGCAGCGCGGCTCGTCCTCAAGGCTATTCCCACCTCTGGCGACGACACCCGCGCCGGCATGGCCGCCGCCTACCTGGGGCTGCCCGAGGCGACGCGCCAGAGCCTCAGAGGTCGCCTGCTGGAGAAGCTCGCCGCCACGCGCTCGCCGGAGGTCGCCGTCGTCGCCGGGCTGCTGCAACTGCCGGAGGCCGCGCCGCTGATACGCCAGATCATGGCCACGGCCAAGGACGGCCCGCCGAAGGTCAAATGTGCCCTGGCGCTCTATCAGATTGATGGCGACCCCGAGGCGCGGGCCGTCTGCCTGAAGGTGCTACGTTCCGACCTGCATCCAGGGCAGCGGCTATGCGCTTTGGAGGCGTTGCTGCAAATGACGCTGGAGCCGGGCAGCACGGCCGCCTTGCTGGACACGGTCGAGCGCGACCCCGACCCCTACACGCGCGAAAGGGCGCTGGCCGTGCTGGCCGAACTCTTTCACGAGGACAACACCATCACGTCAATCCACGCCGCCCACAAGTGGCCCTACGATTGGCCGCTGGGCAGCCAATGGTCGCCGCCGCCGGCCGAGACGATGAGCGCTCTGCGCGCCGCGGTCGCCCGGGCGCTGGCCGCATCATAAGCCCACGTTGCGCCAGCCTGCCAGGCTCCCCCACGGGTCATACACGACTTCGCTCCCCGCGGCGGCCGGCGGTCGTCCGTCGTCCGCCGTCCGCCCCAGCCCCTCCCACACCGCCGCCGCCACCCACTCGGCGGCGCTCATCGCCGCCGGCGGCGACCATTCGGGCAGGTGTTCGGCCAGGAAGTTGGTGCTGGTTTGGCCGGCCACGAACGCCGGGTGGGATAAAATGGCCCGCAGGTAGGGGATGTTGGTCGTCACGCCCAGCACGACCGTCTCGCGCAGGGCGCGGTCGAGCTTGCGGATGGCCTCGCCCCGGTCTTGTCCCCAGGCGATGACCTTGGCCAGCATCGGGTCGTAGTAGGGCGAGACGGCCGAGCCGCTCTCGATGCCGTCGTCCACGCGCACGCCGGGGCCGGCCGGCGGCGCGTAGAGGGTGATGTCGCCGATGGAGGGCAGGAAGCCCACCGCCGGGTCTTCGGCGTAGACGCGGGCCTCGATGGCGTGGCCGCGCGGGCGAATGTCGCTCTGGGCGAAGGGCAGCGGCTCCCCGGCAGCCACGCGCAACTGCCAGTTGACCAGATCAATGCCCGTCACCGCCTCGGTGATGGGGTGTTCCACCTGGAGGCGGGTGTTCATCTCCAGGAAGTAGAAGCCGCCCGCGCCGTCCACGATGAACTCGACCGTGCCGGCGTTGCTGTAGCCGGCGGCGGCGGCCAGGCGCACGGCCGCGGCGCAGATGGCCTCGCGCAAAGCCGTATTGCCGCCAATGACCGGGGCCGGACTCTCCTCGATGATCTTCTGATGGCGGCGCTGGACGGAGCACTCGCGTTCGTAGAGGTGCAGCAAGTTGCCGTGCAGATCGCCCAACACCTGCACCTCGACGTGATGGATTTCGGTGAAGTACTTCTCCAGCAGCACGTGGGGGTCGCCGAAAGCCGATTGCGCTTCCTGCCGCGCCGCTTGCAGGGCGTCGCGCAACTGGCCCGCCTCGCCCACGACGCGCATCCCCTTGCCGCCGCCGCCGGCGCTGGCCTTAATCAGCACCGGGTAGCCGATGGCCGCCGCCGCCGCGGCCAGTTGGTCGTCGCTCTGCCCCAGCCCGTCCACGCCGGGCACAACGGGCACGCCATGCGCCTCGGCCAGCGAGCGGGCGGCGGCCTTGCTGCCCAACGCGCGCATGGCCGCCGGCGGTGGGCCGACGAAGACGAAGCCGGCGCGGGCGCAGGCGTCGGCGAAGGCGGCGTTCTCGCTCAGGAAGCCGTAGCCGGGGTGGATGGCGTCGGCGTTGCTGTTGGTGGCGATGGTCAGCAGCTTGTCGCGGTTGAGGTAGGTGTCGGCCGCGGCGCTGCCGTGCAGGGGGTAGGCTTCGTCGGCCTCGCGCACCCACGGCGCGCGCTCGTCCACGTCGGAGTAGACGGCCACGGCGCGGATGCCCAACTCGTGGCAGGCGCGAATGACCCGGCGGGCGATCTCGCCGCGGTTGGCGATGAGCACTTTGCGGAAGGTGGGGAAGGTCATGGGGGAAGTATACAGTGGAACTACGAACTACGAACTACGAACTACGAATTACGAACGACGAACGACGAACGACGAGTGGCGGGTGGCGGGTGGCGAGTCATCAACGACCAACGACCAACGACCAACGACTACTAACTGACAACTGACAACTGACAACTACCCCGTCAGCAACCCCTCTCGCAAAGCCTCAAGCGTCTCGTCGCCCAGACCGGCGCGCTGGAGATACCAGTCAAGGGAGCCATAGCGGCGGCGGATGTAGGCCAGCGCGCCGCGCAGGGTGCGCGCTTCGGCCAGCAGCAGGGGCTGGAGTTGGGCCTCGTTGAAGCCGAACGAGTAGAGCCGCGCCATCTCCGGCCGCATCCGCCCGGCCAGCACATCGAAGGCGTAGTTGCTGAGGGTGTAGTCGGCCACGACCGTCTCCTCCGGCACGCCCAACGCCAGCAGCAGCAGGGCCACGGTTAGCCCGGTGCGGTCTTTGCCGGCGGTGCAATGGATGACCAGCGGCCGGTTGGCCGGGTCGGCCGCCAGGCGCAGCACGTCGGCGATGACCGGCCCGTTCTGGTCAATCATAAGATGGTAGATCTGTTCCAGTAGCTCTTGCAGGCGGTGGCGCTTGCGATAGAGGGTGACGACGCGGCGCAGGCGGCCGACCTCGCCCAGAATGGGCCGGTGGACGTAGCTCGCGCCGGGCGGCAGGCGGTCGGCGTGGCGGCCCAATTCATCGGGCGAGCGCAGGTCGCACACCAGCCGCAGCCCCAATGCGCCCAGCGCGGCCACGTCGGCGTCGGTCAACTCGGCCAGCGAGCCGGCGCGGTAGACCTGGCCCCAGCGCACGGCGCGGCCGTCGGTTGTGCGATAGCCGCCCACGTCGCGGAAGTTGACCCCGCTGAGTAGGGCCAGAGTGCGCTCGGCGACGGCCAGGCGGCGGTGGCCGAAGTCGAGAGTGAAGGCGGCGCGGGCCGCGTCCGGCGGCGTGGCGACGGTGGCCCGCTTGGCCGCGGCGTCAATCGTCGCCGGCAGGGGTGCGGCGTTGGCGTCGGCGTCAATCCCGGCGTAGATGGCCGCTGGCGGCTCGTCGGCCGTCCAGTGGATGGCGATGTCGTCCCCTTGGCGCTCGCCCCACGCCTCGACGGGCAACGGCAAGACAAGCGACGTGGGGCTTAGAGGTTCGGTCATGGGTTTGGTTTGGCTCCCTTGGCGTGATAGGCTCTCTGATTAATGAAGAAGGAAGAGGAACGCGGAGAGACGCGGAGTTAGGACGCAGAGAAACGCAAAGAAGAATTCTTTTCTTCCTCTGCGTCTCTCCGCGTCCTAGCTCCGCGTTTCTCCGCGTCCCTCTCCTCTTCATCCATCATTCTAATCGTTGAGTGTAATCTACCAACACAGGAATGTCACCGCCAACCGCGACCCAACAGGCAACTCCTCAGCCGGCCATCATCGGCATCGTCGGCGGCGTCGGCCCGCTGGCCGGGCTGGACTTGCAGGCCAAGATCGTTGCCCAGACCATCGCCGGGCGCGATCAGGATCACCTGCCCGTCCTCAGCCTCTCCTGGCCCGGCCCCATCCCCGACCGCACCGAATACCTGCTCGGCCAGGTGGCGCAGAACCCGGCCCTCCCCATCGTGGAGCAACTGCGCCTGCTGGCGGCGCTGGGCGCGACGGTGGCGGCCATCCCCTGCAACACGGCCCACGCCCCGGCCATCTTCGACGTGATTCGCGCCGGCGTGGCCGGGTTCGCGCCGCCGTTGCGCCTGCTGCACATGCTGGATGAGACGGCTGATCACCTGGCCGCCTACCACCCCGACTTGCGGACGGTGGGCGTCCTCTCCACAACGGGCACGTGGCGCGCGCGGCTCTATCCGCAACTGCTGGCGGCGCGCGGCCTGCGCGTCGTGGCTCCCGACGCGGCGCTGCAAGAGACGATCCACGCCGCCATCTACGACCCGGCGCACGGCATCAAGTCGGCCGGGCGCGTGACGGCGCGAGCGCGGGCCGATTTGGAGCGGGGCATCGTTGCTCTGCGGGCGGCCGGGGCGGAGGCAGTGATACTCGGCTGCACGGAGATGCCGGTGGCCTTCCCGGAGCGGGCGGTTGACGGCCTGCCGCTGATTGACCCGACCTGGGTGCTGGCGCGGGCTTTGATCCGGGAAGCCGCGCCAAATCAGCTCAGGCCCCTGACGGAGATGATGTGATAAGACGAACGCTTCTGGCAATCCCCCTGCTGCTTCTGCTGTCGGCCTGCGGCGGCGCGGCCGATCCCGTGGCCGTCGCCCCAACCGGGGCCGCTACGGCAACGGTTGCCGCCGCGACCACGGCGGCGATCAGCGCCACGGCAACGACGGCGGCCGCACCAACCACCGCCCCGCCGCCCGTCTCCGCCGACGCGCCGCTGACCGGCCCGCTCATCGCCTTTACCACCGAAGATAGCTATGAAGATACCTCTCTGGGCCTCTTCGACACGGCCACCGGAGCCTATCGCGACCTGCCTAGCACCCTGGGCATCGCCCCCGGCACGGTCAGTTGGTTCGACGGCGGCTGCGGCCTCTACGTGGACGGCCGCCTGTTCGATCTGCGCGGCAATCTGATCTGGACGCCCGACGAGGCGGCCGGGGTGGGTGGCGCGCAGGGCACGCAACTGTCGCCCAACCGCGCCTGGCTGGCCCGCGTGGTCGAGTCGGGCGCGGCCGACGGCGGCCCGGCGCGGCGCGACGTGGAGGTGGTGCGCCTCAGCCCGCCGTTCGAGCGCTTCCTGTTGACGGGCAACGGCGGCGGCCACCCGGCGGCGCTACTATGGGCCGACGCCACCTGGCTGCTCTACACCGACTTCGACGCCGAGGGCATCCTGCAAGTTTACCGCGCCGATCCGGCGGGCGGCGGGCGGGAACAACTGACCGCCCACACCACGCCGTTGGCGCAGATCAACGCCCTGGCTCTGTCGCCTGATGGCCGGCGGCTGGCCTATGGCGTGCGCAACGTCGTTGTGCCGCAGCAGCCCTACACCTACGACGACGCCGACGAGGGCTGGGTGGGCATCGTTGAGCTAGGCAGCGGCGAAGCGCAACAGGCGCGGCTGCCGAAGCTGGCCGGGGTGGAGTTGGGGCGCGGGCTGGTGTGGGACGCGGCCGGCGAGCGGCTGCTGGTCGTCGGCGACAGCCTGCCCGTGGCCGACGACGATCCGTTGCACGGACGGCAGGTACACTGGCTGGCCGCCGACGGCGCGGTCGAGCGCTCCTTCTACCAGTCCGAAGCGCCGTCGGGGCAGATGGGCTGGGTGTCGCCGCTGGGGGACATTGACACACTGCTCTTCAGCAGCGGGGCCGACACCTACCGCTACGAGGCCGGCGCGTTGCGGCGGCTGGAGGGCGCGGAACGGCCGCCGTTGGGCATGGAGATCGGGCGGCGGCCGGTGGGGGTGTTGCCGGCGGTGGTGGGGTTTGCGGGGGAGGGGGGGTGTGGGCCGTGAGCATCGTCACCGGGCCAACCCCGCTGATTGATGAGCCGGTCGCCAGACGGAGAGCGACCCGCTGGTTGGTGGAGACCGTTGGCAATATGCTGGCTGCCGACGAGGGGCGCTTGGTCGAAGAGGCTGGGCGGCCTGTCTGGCGGTTTGGGGCCTACGTGACGGGGCGCGGCCACGCGCCATTAGGCCCCGTTGGCCACGTTGATGTGGATGCCCATGAAGGCCAGTTAATCCCGGATGACCGGCAAGCGCAGAGACTTCTCACCAATGCCAAAGCCCTAGCCGAGTCTCTTTCGCCGGATTCTAGAGAATGAATGAACTAAGAGGCCCGGTTCCCAGCGGCGGGTTGAAGAACCCGCCGCTAGCGCGGAAGTGCGTTCAAACGCACTTTCAGAGAGCGATGCGCCTCTTCAGTGCGATTCATCGCACTTCCTACGCTAGCGATGGGTTTCAACCCATCGCGGCCTGGTCGGTGCAGTATGCCGATTTAATTGTTAATCTCCTACAACGCACTTTCAGAGGGCAGCGCGCTTCTTCGGTGCGTTTTTACAGATTGACAAAATAATCACGGGTGGCGTAGGGGGCAGGCAACCGGGTAGAACGTGGCTGAGAAACGGACGGTATTCTCTCCCGGTTACCTGCCCCCTCTTCAGCCAAAGAGGGGCGAGGCGGCGGCGAGGGGAGGCCGTTCGTTCCCACAACGCCTATCGCCGCCGCCTCGCCCCTACACTTCATTATTTTGTGAATATTCAACAGCGCACTTCCTACGCTAGCGGTGGGTTTCAATCCACCGTCCCCGGTGACTACCGCGGCCGGTCGGCACAGTAGTGTGCCGACCTGATTGTTAATCTGCTCCAATTCACCACAACAGGGCTACTCCGGCCATCTTACGGATACGGCGTCCCCCCCGGCTGCGACTCATCCGCCGCCTAAGGCGTCGCCGTCGGCCGTAAATCCTCAGTCGGGATGGCTTCCTGCGTCGCCGTCGGGGTGGGCGGCAACGTCGGTTCAGCCGTGGGCGGCAGGGTCGCCGGAGCCGTGGGTGGCAGTGTTGGTTCGGCCGTGGCTGGCGCGGTGGGCGTGGCCGTCGGCGGCAGCGTCGGCGTGGCCGTGGGTGGGGTTGTGCCGGTGGGTGTCGGCGTCGGTGTCTCCGTTGGCGTCTCGGTCGGCGTGGCCGTCGGCTGCACAAGGTTGACCACCGTCCGCCCCTCCTTCGTCACCGGGTCGTTCTCCGGCGTGTTGGGGTTGTCCGGGCCGAAGACGATGACGCGAATGGTGACCAGGCCGCTATAGTCCACCTGCGTCGTATCCCACACCGCCAGCAGGCCGTCCTGCACCGCGCCGGGCTGCCGGGCCTGAATCAGCCCCCAGCCGCCGGGGTTCTCGCCCAGGCCATACTCCACCTGATAGCCGGCGAAGTTGGGGCCAAGCGCCGTGCCGACGATCTGCACCGCGCGCCGGTCGGTGATGTCGCGCTCCTCGCGCGGGCGGGTGATTTCGGCCCGCGGCCGGGGCGTGTTGCCGTTGCAGCTCTCCGTCGGCGGCGTGCCCAGCGACAGCGCGCCGCTGCCTTGGCCCGACCAGCCCTGGCCGACCGTCTGAATCCACTGCTGGGCCAGCGCCCGCTCGCGCTCCAGCACCTCCGGCCGGCCGTTGACCGGGATGCCGCCGCCGAACGTCGCCTCGTAGACGGCGTCGTTGCAGAACTCGTTGGCCCGCAGCCCCGTCCACAGGTCGAGCGAGACGCGGGTCGTGCCCTGTGTCTCGTCCAGCGGCGGCTGGTCGTTGGCGAAGACCTCCACCAGGCGCTGGGCGCAGGGGGTCGTGGCGCTGACAGTGATGCCCGTGTCGGCGCAGATCTCGCGCTCGACCACGCCCGCCGGCCGCGGGAAGCTCAGCGCCTCCTTGCCGGCCAGGTATTGGGTCATGAACTGGTTCCAGATGGGCGCGGCCAGCCGGTAGCCGGATTGGCCGGCGGCGATGGGCTGGTTGTCGGTGTTGCCGATCCACACGGCGGCCAGGGCTTGGGGCGCGTAGCCGATAGTCCAGCCGTCGCGCACGTCGGCCGCGGTTGTGCCCGACGTGCCCGTTTTGACCGCCACCTGATAACCGGGGATGTTGAGCAGGTTGTCCTGGCCGAACTCGGCCAGCCGGGCGTTGTTGTCGCTCAGGATGCTGGTCAGCAGATAGGCGTGCTCGGCGCGGACGGTCTGGGCCGCGGTCGCGACGGCGGTGGCCGCGTCGTAGAGGACGTTGCCCTGGCGGTCTTCGATGCGGCGGATGGCGTAGGGCGCGGTGTAGAGGCCGCCGTTGGCCAGCGCGCCGAACGCCCCGGCCATCTCCAGCGGCGGGATCTCGCCGCCGCCCAGGGCCAGAGCCAGGCCGTGCTCGCGCGGCTGGCCCACTTCGGCGCAGCCGCTGTCTTGCAGGCTGGTCAGGCCGATCTTCTGCACGTTGGCGATGAACTCACAGACGCCGACGAACTCCAGCGCCTTGACCGCCGGGATGTTGTAGGAGTTGGCCAGCGACGGGCGCACGCGCAGCGGGCCGTGGAACTCGTCGTCGAAGTTCTTGGGGATGTAGGGCGGGTTGGTGCCGTCGGGGAATTCGGTGCGCACGTCCCACAGCAGCGTGGCCGGCGTCCAGCCGCGCTCGAAGGCCGACAGGTAGACCAGGGGCTTGATGGACGAACCGGCCTGGCGCGGGGCCAGGGCCATGTTGACCTGGCCGCTGATGGCCTCGTCGTTGAAGTCGGCGCTGCCGACCATGGCCAGAATCTCGCCCGTCTGCGGTTGTAGGGCGACCAGGGCGGCGTTGTTGGCCCCGCCGCCGGCCAGCGATTCGCGGTTGGCGGCCACGACCTCTTCAGCGATGCGCTGCGCGTCGGGGTCGAGCGTCGTCTGGATGCTGAGGCCGCCGCGGTAGATGGACTGCGCGCCCAGCAGCTCTTCGGCCTGCTGCAAGACGGTGAAGGTGAAGTGCGGGTGGCGGATGGTGACGGTCGGCCGCTGCAGGGTGTAGACGCGGGCGGCCATGTCGTTCAGCGCCGCCTGGGCCTCTTCCACCGTCACGTCGCCATTAGCGACCATGAGGCTGAGGACTTCGCGCATGCGGCCGAGGGCCTTGTCGGGCGCGGTGTAGGGGTCCCACAGGGCCGGGGCTTGCGGCAGCCCGGCCAGCAGCGACGCCTCGGCCAGCGTCAGGTCGGCGGCCGACTTGTTGAAGTAGGTGTTGGCCGCGGCCTCGATGCCGTAGGCCAGATTGCCGTAGTAGATCTCATTCAGGTATAGCTCGAGGATCTCGTTCTTCTCGTAGGTACGTGAGATTTCGGCGGCCAGGATGATCTCGCGCACCTTGCGGCGGTAACTGCGCTCGGTGCGCTCGTCCTCTTCCAGCAATACGGCGCGCACCAGTTGTTGGGTGATGGTGCTGGTGCCGGCGACGGCCTGTTGATCGCGCGCGGCGGTGACGATGGCGCGGGTCAGGGCCAGCACGTCGAAGCCGGGGTTTTCATAGAAGCGCTTGTCCTCGGTGGCGATGGTGGCCTGGACGAGCAGGGGTGAGATGCGGTCGAGCGGGACGTAGGTGCGGTTGCCGGCGTTGGGGTCGGCCAGGGCGTAGAGCAACTGACCGTTGCGGTCGTAGATGCGCGCCGTCTCGAACGTGCTGGCCCGGCCGCGCAACTCCGACGGCCGCGGCAGATCGCGGGCGACGAGGCTGTAGCCGACGGCGGCCGTGCTGGCCGCCAGGAATGCGCCGACGACGAAGACCATCAGGGCGATGAGCAGGCCGCGGCCGATGCGGCCGGCGGTCATGGGGCGCTTGGCGTGGGAGACGACGGGCGGCGGCGTGGCGGGTGGCGCGGGACGGACGGCGGGTGGCGCGTGGCGCGCGGCGGCCTGTTGCTGTTGTTGCTGATATTGCTGCTGTGGCCGCTGTTGTTGCGGCGGCTGCTGTGGCCGCGTCTGCTGTTGCGATGGCTGTGGCCGCTGCTGGTACTGTTGCTGTTGCGGCGGTGGGGCGGTGGGCGGCTGCTGCGGCCTTGGGCGGACGTATGTCTGTTCGTCGCCGGTCGGCGCGGGCGGGGCCGGCGGACGGGGTGTGGGGGGCGCGGGGCGGTCGGCGGTCGGCGGTCGGCGGTCGTCCGTCCTCGGCCGCGGCTGCTGCTGCGTCGCGCCGGGGAAGGCCACGCGCGGCTGCACCCGCGTCGCCTCGGTGTCGTCCACCGTCGGCGTTGATTCCGGCGTGTTCCACTGCCCCTGGGTCAGCGGGCGCTCGGTGCGGCCCTGGGTGGATGGCGTCGAACTGCCCGATTGCCCGCCGCCCGGCGGGTGGACGGTGGCCGTCGGCGTGGCCTGGTCGCTCTCGGGCGGGATGGTGACGACCAGCGGCGGCAGTTCGGCCGTCGGCGGCGCGGCCGGCAGTCGCTCCGCGTCGCCCGGCGACTGGCCCATCAGGTCGAGCAGGGAGATGGTCTCCGGCTCGCCCGGCGGCGGGGTGTGGCGGGTGCTGGGTTGCAGCGGCGAAGAGCGGCGCTCTGGCCCGGTCGGTTCTTCGTCCGCTTGGCGGTCTTTTTCGTCTTGCATATCGCCTACTTGACGCCGCGGCGGGGCTGGAGGTTCCAGAAATCCGCAGATTAGAAGAGCTCACGCAAAGGCGCAAAGAAAGCAAAGACGCAAAGAAGAAAAGAGAGAGCCTTTTGTTCCTTATTCTTCTTTGCGTCTTTGCCCCTTGGCGCCTTTGCGTGAGCTTCTGTTTTCATCCCTCTCGACTCTTGACCAACATCGTCCAATTGCCGCGCTGGGTGGCCTGGCCGCTCTGGTTGACGACGGTGTACTTCATGACCACGTTGCCGCCGCGCAGCCGCGGGAAGGGCTTCTTGTCCACAATCTCGATCTCGACGTGAACGGTGTCGCCGATGAAGACGGGCAGGCTGAACTTGGCGTCCAATTCGCGGAAGGCCAGCACCGTGCCCTCGATGACGCCCGACTGTACAGCCAGCCCGGTGGCAATGGACTGCACCAGCAGGCCGTGGGCGACTCGCTTGCCGAAAGTGTCGGCTGCGGCGTACTCGGCGTTGGTGTGAATCTGGTTGAAATCGCCCGACAGCCCGGCGAAGGTGACGATGTCGGCCTCGGTGATCGTTCGCCCGGCCGTGCGCAGCTTCACGCCGACCTCGAAGTCTTCAAAATACAGGCCTTTGGGCTGGTAGACAAGCTCGGTCATTGTTTCCTCATGCGTCTGTGGCCAGTGTGTCAGTAAGCCAATAGGTCAGTGGGTCAGTACACAGTTGTCACCGGTCACTGACCTACTGATCTACTGACACACTGACCTACTGCTTACTCCGTCGCCGCCGCCAACTTCTCCGTCTCATCGGCCAGCGCCAGCGCGTCAATGAACGGGTCGAGGTCGCCGTCCATGACCACGGGCAGGTTGTAACTGGTGAAGCCGACGCGGTGGTCGGTGACGCGCGACTGGGGGTAGTTGTAGGTGCGAATCTTCTCGCTGCGGTCGCCGCTGCCCACCTGCGCCTTGCGCTCGGCGGCCACGGAGGCGCTCTGCTTATCCTGCTCTATTTCCTGTAACCGGGCCTGGATGATCGCCATCGCCAGCCGCTTGTTCTGCGTCAGGCTGCGCTCGGACTGAATCTTGACGAACATGCCCGTCGGCTTGTAGACGACGCGGGCGGCCGTGGCGTTCTTTTGCATGTGCTGGCCGCCGGGGCCGGAGGAGAACTCGGCGGTGATGATCAGATCGCGCTCGTCGAGGGTGATGTCCACGTCATCCAGCTCGGGCATGACGGCCACCGTGGCCGTGCTGGTGTGAATGCGCCCCTGAGCCTCGGTCTGCGGCACGCGCTGGACGCGATGGACGCCGCTCTCGAACTTCAGCCGCGAGTAGGCCCCCTTGCCCTTGACGGCCAGAATGACCTCTTTGTAGCCGCCGATGCCGGTCTCGCTCTCGTCCACGATCTCCGTCTTCCAGCGGCGGCCCTCGGCGTAGCGGCTGTACATACGCAGCAGGTCGGCAGCGAAGATGCCGGCCTCGTCGCCGCCCGCGCCGGCGCGGATTTCGATGAAGACGTTGCGGTCGTCGCGGGGGTCGCGAGGGATGAGCAGGGAGCGCAGACGGGCGGTCAATTGTTCAAGCTCGGCCGACAGCTCCTCGACCTCGGCCGCGGCCAAGGCGGCCATCTCCTCGTCCCCCTCGGCGTCGGCCAGTTCGCGGGCCTGGGCCAGTTGGTCGTCGCGCTGACGATAGGCGCGGTAGGTTTCCACCAGCTCGCCCAGTTCGGTGCGCTCCTGGGCCAGTTCGGTCATGCGGACGTGGTCGGCCAACACGTCGGGGTCGGCCATCTGCTGTTCGATTTCGTTGTAGCGGTCAACGACTTTATCTATTTTATCGAAGATACTCATAGGATAGTGACGGGTGACGAGTTGCGAATGACGAGTGACGAGTTCAGAGCGTCACAGTCAAGTCGTGCTTGCCGTTGTGGCGGCGGGTGTGATTGGGTTATAGAGGGGGATTGTATAGCGGGGTGGGGGATGGAACAAGGCGGGGGCGGTGGGGGGACGTTTCAGTAGTCGGTCGTCGCCCACACCTGACAGGTAGGCGGCCCCACGTTTCGTTTTGTCAGAATACTATTGGCCGCCTACCTGTCAGGTGTTTGGTTATTACGCTGAAGTAGCCGTGTGTTGGCGGGCCGTGGCCAGCTTGCGGGCCATGCGCGGCGAAATGGCCGCCTCGTGCGGCTCCAGCAGTTCGACGACCAGCGCCCACTGCCCCAGGCGAAAGGCGGCCACTGCCTCCTGGATGGCCACGCCCAACCGGCGGCGCTCCGCCAGCGCCGATTCGTAGGCATCCACGGCGGTCTCATAGCGGGCCAGCGCCGCGCCCAGCACCGCCAGATCGCCGGCCAGCAGCGCGCGGCCGTATTCGCGCAACCACTGGGCGTCCTGGCTGATCTGGTTAAGCTGGCCGACGCAGCGCGGGATAGGGTTGGTGTAGGGCACGAAGTCGGGATGGAGCATCATCGGGCGGAGCTTGCGGCCCGGGCGGTCGCGGATGGTCGTGGTGGCCATCTGGCCATAGCCCAGGCCCTCCACGACGATCTCCAGATCATCGCGGACGAAGCGCAGGGAGAACGGGTTGACGTAGGGGGCCGGCTCCGGTGGGCGCTCCTCAAAGTCGTAGTCGGAGATGAGGAAGGCGAACTCGGCGCGGATGGTGGCTAGGAAGGTTTCGAGGGAGGGGGTGGGTGCCAGGGAGAGCATAAGATGAATGGGGATCAGGCTCTAGAACAGACTTAGTTGCTTTGCGGTCGCATCAAAGGTTGACTCTGGGATCAGTTCGACAAGTGACGACGCATCTACATTCGCTAACTCGTTTGGCTCCAGCTTATGAAGCCCGCCTCCATACACTCGTCCTTCGCTGAGAAGTCGATCCGGCTCAATCTGTTTGAGAGCTTGCCATACGCGCCGGATGAGCGTGGGGTCAATTTTCATGGCCCGCGCCAAGCTTGGGGTAGGATACATGGCCAGATAGACGTTTGCTACGGTAGCCTTCGAATTGTTGAGGATGAATCGAAACGGCCTCCCGCTCTTCGCATCACCACGTCCTAAGTAAGTGCAGACAATTGGCGCCGGCGGGCGCGTTTCCTGCGCGTACCAGGGCGAACGGTGTCGGCATATATAGCGTTCATGGATGCGGCGTGCTCTGCCGGCTTGAAGATATGCGAAAAGGCTGGGGTAGCGCTCTCGGATTTGATCTTCACCAAGCCGCGTATCCAGCAGGAATAGCTGGCGATCCAGAATGGGAAGGCCACTCGCATCGGCCGAGATCTCATCATCCAACAGAAAACGAGAGCTGGGCAGAATGGGCTGGAATAGTTCGGCTGGAAGCTCATGTTTAGCGATCTGAGCGGCACTGAGTATGAAGTAACTGTTGTCCCCGGTGACGAGACCGCGTTTGATGCGGAAGAAATCTGAGAGAACAGAGGTTGTCTTCTGTCTTCCCATTTCAGACACGGGGAAGCGTGTCCACTTTAGCTCATGAGCAAGCGACTTAGCTGGAATGTCTCGGGACAATTGAGGGCTAAACAAGGTACCGCCTAAGCTAAAGGTCACCACGTGCTTCTCCGGTGGAGGAGAGTTTTTGAACCACACGATGGCCGACGAGACAAGAGCGTCAGCAAATTGCACTTCGCTCGGAGCAAAACGATGGATGCGGAGCAGAGTGACCTGGCTGAGCAGATAGTGCCGAATAGCCCGACCGTAATTCACGTCCATGAACTCACTTGGGATGAGCCAGCCAGCCACGGCGCCATTGGTCATCCAGGCGTGGGACAGCCCAAGAAAATGGCTATAAAGCCCAGCCAACCCGCTTAGCTTCATCTTACTCGCACTAAAAGTGCGAGCCTGCAAACGGGCCTTTTCGCCGTTTTGTATGTGGTGATGACGAACGTAAGGTGGGTTACAGATGACAAGATTGAAGCGCGATGACGGTTGCTCCAGGGTGAAATCGTTAGGCTTAATGACTAAACCCGCCTGGCTCCACAGTTGTGTAGCGGGTTGGCCATAGTGAGCATCAATCTCAAAGCCAAGAGCTTCCTTGATGCGACTTTCCGGGAAAACCTGTCGCAGCGCCGAATAGAACGCGCCGGTTCCGATGGCCGGGTCAAGAAATGACACCGCGGTGTCATTTGGAGTAAGGGTTGCGGCGTACTTGAGAATCTCAATTGCCAGACTGGTTGGCGTAGCGAACTGGCCCAGGCGGTTTCTCTCGCTCTGGGTTTTTCGGGAATCGAGTTCCGCCTGAAGGATAAGGCGCTGTTCCTCAAGAACGTCTGGCATAACGTCTATTATAACCCGAAGAGAGCCAGGTCATCGATGCGATGTTCCCATACCCAATCAATGCCCTCAGCCGCTTCGTAGCCCAGATAACCACTGTCGAAATAGCCACAAAGAAAGAGATTGAACTGTACGCTACTCCCATACGTTGCGCGAAGTTGCGCCATCTTAATCGCTTCTTCCTTGCGACGTTTGTTCGTATTCGTAAAGTCACCGGCCGACTTCGCCTCGAAGAAGATCGGTAAGTCACCAAGCCTGGCGTTTTTTGGCATGATGACAGCATCTACCGGAATATTCACATTTCGAACGCCGTCTTGAAGCGTAACAGAAACATTCTTGTGGAACGTGAAAGTGCCGGACGGCATCCTTTCAAATTGAGCAATGCTGCTGGCGGCTAAATGCTGATACCCTCGCGCTCCAAGCCACGTTCGGATGGCGGCTAGTTGGCGTCTCTCTTGAGCGTTGCGAACAATGGGGTTGGCAACGGCACCACAGAGGCGATCGGCGATGATCGTCGCTGCACGGTGGATTTCGTCGTCCTGTGGTGGTTCTGACCGCTTCAGCCAAACCAAAATATCCGGGTCCAACATCTTTTCGATCACGCCAACAATCTTGGTCAGCGCTCTGTCTTGTTCAATCGCATCCATACGGAGCGGCAGCCTTTTCTTAAGCTCCATGCTTTTCACAAGACCGGCAGGTACACCAGCAAGGCCTATTAACCTGTCGACGGCCAGGGGCGGACAAGTGGACATGCGAAACGTGGAAAGTATCTCCGGGTGTTGCTGAATGATACTCGACTGGAGATCGGTCATATTGCCAGTCAGTTGTAGCGTCCTCTCTACACTTGCAGTTGTCTGCAAGCGCGTGGTACGAAAGGCTTCCGGCGCGAATGCCATGAACCACTCGTTATACATATCGACAGAACGCGCAATATCGGCCTTCCACCGTCCGGGTTTGTCCAAATTAACTCCCACGGTCTTGTTACTCCTGGTTAGCTACCCCGCTCAAACGCCTTCCGATAAATCCCCCGATACGCCTCCTCCGTCAAATCCCGCGGGTTCCCCACTGTCTGCGGGTCCTCAAAGGCGATCCGCGCCAGCAGGGGGATTTCGTCCTCGCTGAAGCCCATAGCCTGTATCGTCGGGATCTCCACGTCCTCGATCAGCCGGTTGACGGCCGCGCACGCCCGCTCGGCCGCCTGCCACACCGACAGCCCGCGCACGTCCTCGCCCAATGCCTGGGCGATGCGGGCAAACTTGTGCGGCTCGCCCAAATAGTTGTACTCCATCACCGGGCCGAGCACGCGCGCCGTCAGCGCCCCGTGGGGCACGTCGTGGACGCCGCCGGCCGACTGGCTCATGGCGTGGGCCGCGCCCGCGCTCTCCTTGCCATAGGCCATGCCGCCCAGCATGGCCGCCATGCTCATCTTATAGCGCGCCTCGACGTTGCTCCCCTGGGCATAGGCCACGCGCAGGTACTGGCCGACGTACTCCATCGCCAACAGGGCCACGGCGTCGGCGAACGGCTGGGCGTAGGCGCAGGTGTAGCACTCGATGGCGTGGGCCAGCGCGTCCATGCCCGTGGCCGCCGTCACCGGCGCGGGCAGGCCGACGGTCAGCAGCGGATCGATCAGCGCCACCCAGGCCCCGATCTCGGCCGCGCC
>WBZP01002493.1_pt1 | contig 19971 bp, 20 predicted proteins | sample 5204301 | NCBI WGS metagenome assembly WBZP01 (sample SAMN12412401, study PRJNA552823) | activated sludge metagenome | isolation source: activated sludge from nitrification reactor of wastewater treatment plant... | place: USA: Pennsylvania | collected 2017
GGTGGCCTACGCCGCTCCGCAGGAAAAGAAAGCCGCCGCGCCGGCGCCTGCGGCGAAGCCGAAGTGAGGAATGGAGCCCAGCTCATGTCCAACGTAAGAGGACGCACTGTGAACACACGAATGTGGTTGAGTGGGTGGATGCGGCCGATAGGCCTCGGAGCCGTCGTCCTGGCAATCGGCGGAACCGCGCTGCCGGTCGAGTCGAAGACCCTCCCGCACTTGCGCCAAGTTGCCTCCATGCGGCCGGCCGATTCGCTGAAGGTCATGCCGCTGCCCGAGGCGCAGAAGCCGGTACCGGCCATTGAGTCTCCGGCACCTCGTGCCGAGGCCGCGGTCTCGCAGCCGGGGGATTCGCTATCGATGGAATTTTCAGGCGCCTCGTACGATCCCTCCGGACGTCGGGATCCCTTCTTGCCGATGCTCCAGCTCGGGCAGCAGGTGGAACAGGACGCGAATCTTCCTCCGTTGCAGCGTGTCGGCCTTACGGAACTGAGTTTAATCGGTGTGCTCTGGGGCAATTACGGTTACACGGCCATGGTTCAGACGCCGGATGGCAAAGGGTATAGCATCCGCCGCGGAACACGAATCGGGCCTAATAATGGTGTGGTCAGTTCAATCACCGAACGAGGCATCATCGTTCAAGAGCGGTTCACGGACGTGTACGGGAACAAACAGGAGCGGGAATACGTCAAGCTCCTGCACCCGAAAGAGGGCACAGAATGAAACAAACACAGGTTGGTGTACATCCGCTGCTGAGTGTCACTGTCATGGCCGGCGTCTTGGGGCTTGCCGGATACGTTCAAGCCGCCACGCCGGGCGAGCCAACCGGGTTGGCCGGATTCACGCAGGCCGCCGACCAGGGGAGCGCAGGGGCTGCGGAGCATGCCGCTGCCACTCAGGAACACCCGGCTGCGACCGTGCTGACGAAGGTGGAGGCCAAACCTGACGGAGGCCGACTGACGCTCGTTCTGACCGGCAACGGAGTCTTCGATCACACGGTGAAGATGATCGGGGATCGCCGGATGGTCCTCGATATGCCGCACATTCAGTCGGAAGGACATCAGTCACAACTGGCGGTCGGGCATGCGCTCTTGTCCCGAGTGCGATTCGGGTATCACCCCGACAAGGTGCGATTGGTCCTGGATCTCGCCCAGCCCGCCGAGCACAGTATCACATCAATAGACGGACGTCTGACTCTCACCCTCGAGCCGAAGTCGATTCTGTCGATGAATGACGCAAAGGCTGCTGAGAGCGATGTCGTGGCGTCGGCCGAACAGGCTGCCGCGCCTCAGTCGATGTTGGTCTCTCATAAAGCGCCGAAAGCGTTGTTTCGTGTCCAGCCCGTTCAGTTGACTGCAGAGACGGTGCAGAAAGACGAGCGGAAGCCGGAGACCAATGAGGTAGTGAACGGGTCGTCGCGTTATATTGGACGGCGCATTTCTCTCGATTTCCAGCAAGCCGATATCAGCAACGTGTTGCGATTGATCGCCGAAGTCAGCGGTTTCAATATCGTGGTCGGCGAGGGTGTGAAGAACAAAGTCACCATGAAGCTGGCGAATGTGCCCTGGGATCAGGCGCTCGACATGCTGCTGAAGATGAACGCCCTGGGCATGATCCGCCAGGGGAACATCGTGTGGGTCGATACCCTGCAAAATATCGCCAAGCAGCAGGATGAGGAAGCACGCGCCAAGGATTCCAAAGCCAAGGCGGAGCCCATCGTCACCCGGGTGTTCTACATCCGCAATCTCAATGCGACGGAAGTGCAAACCTCGTTGCGACAGAATTTGAGCCCGCGCGGCACCATGACGGTCAGCGCCGCGAGCAACGCACTGATCATCAGCGACACAGAGTCCAAACTGGAGGTTCTGCGGCAATTGCTGGACGGCGTCGATCTCGAAGTGCCGCAAGTGCAGATCGAGGCGCGCATCGTTCAGGCTGACACGACCTACACGCGGTCGCTCGGTGTGCAATGGGGTATTCAGAACGTCAACCAACTGGGGGCCGCGAGCGGTACCTCCGCCTTTAAAACCGGCACCACCGGAGCCTTCGGTGCTCAGGTGTCGGACTTCCTGATCAACCTGCCGGCCAACCCTGGGTTGCCGTCCGTGCCTGGTGCCGGATTCTCGATCGGGAAAACCGATGGCGCCATGCTGGATGTGCGGTTGTCGGCCGGCGAATTGCTCGGTTTGACCAAGGTCATTGCCGCACCGAAGATCACGACTCTGGACAAACGGGATGCCAAAATCGCGCAGGGTGAATCCATTCCGTTCCAGACCACGTCGTTGCAGGGAACGCAGACCACCTTCGTGGATGCCAACCTCGAGTTGAACGTGACCCCGCAAATTACTTCCCGCGATCCCAAAGAAATCGGGAAGCAGATCCTGATGAAGGTGCGAGCCACCCGGAACGCCGTGGGTGCCCGGAGCAACCCGGCCGGTCCGAGCATCGATCGTCGAGAAGCGACGACCCAGGTGCTGGTGCGTGACGGGGAGACCATGGTCATCGGCGGCGTGTTCGTCGACACGCAATCGAACAACGTGGCGGGTATCCCCTATCTGTCCCGCGTCCCGGTTCTGGGCTGGTTGTTCAAGAACAAGACCGAGAACGTCTCGAAGCAAGAACTGTTGATCTTCCTCACGCCGACGATCGTTCGCTCGGCAACTTGACAGGTCCTAGCGAGACCAGCTAATAATCGCCCCCATTGATGACGGTCCGCTGTCTCAATGGGGGCGAATCCCATGGAACGTGTCTCCTCCCCGATCCAGATGGCGCTTCTTCCGGGCTTCTTCTCCCTCTAGATAGTGCGGTCCACGGTTCAGTCTCCGGTAGCACCGTAGTGTGCCGGGTACCTGGATGCCCTTTGCGGGCTTCTGTGGACGCTATCGCATCACAGGCACAACCATCAGCCCCAGATCCGAGACACTGGTTCATATTCCATGGCACCATCCAAAGCCGAGACGCCCCAGGAAACCATTCATGTAGAACTGGGTGCGCGAAGTTATGACATCCTTATTCGGCGCGGTCTGCTGAAGGACATAGGCGCTGAACTGACCCGTCTTCGATGTGCAGGCAAGGTCGGGGTGGTCACCGATCGGAATCTTGCCGGGCACTATCTGAAGCCGGTGACGCGCGTGTTGAAGGCGGCGGGGTATACCGTCGTTCCGATTGTGCTCCCTCCCGGAGAACGGACCAAAACACTACGAGCCATTTCCACGGTGATGGATGCCCTGGTGAACGCCCGGTTTGAGCGGAGTTCCACATTGCTGGCTCTGGGCGGTGGGGTGATCGGCGATATCACAGGCTTCGCCGCGGCCATCTATCAGCGCGGGATTTCTTTCGTGCAGGTCCCGACCAGTCTGGTGGCGCAGGTTGATTCCAGCGTCGGCGGGAAAACTGGAGTCGATCACCCGAAGGGGAAAAATCTGATCGGTGCATTTAATCAGCCACGGGCCGTGCTTATCGATCCTGCCACGTTGCACACCTTGCCCCCTCGTGAATGGGTCGCGGGGCTGGCGGAGGTCATCAAGTACGGGGTGATCGAGGATCAGGCGTTTTTTGAGTACTTAGAACAGCACATGGGGCCGATTTTGAAATTGGATGATGGCCCCGTTGCACATATTGTGAAGCGGTCGTGCGAAATAAAGGCACAGGTGGTTTCAGAGGACGAACGCGAAGCCGACCGCCGCCGCATCTTGAACTTCGGGCATACGATCGGGCATGCGCTAGAATCCCTGGGCGGGTATCGGGGCCTGATTCATGGTGAAGCGGTTGCCGTCGGGATGGTGTACGAAGCCGATCTGGCGAGGCATCTGGGGCATTGCGATCAGGATGTCGTCAGCCGTGTGCGTTCCCTGGTTGAGGCGGCCGGGTTGCCGGCCCGCTTGCCGAATGTGACGTTCAGTGCGCTCTGGAATGCCATGCAGCAGGATAAAAAAGTGTCTGCCGGGACAGTCTATTGTGTGGTGCCGGACCGAGTCGGGTCGGTACGCGTTGTGCCGTTAGCCAAGGCGCAAACGCGTGCCTGGTTCGAGGCGGTTCGCGTGCGCGAGGCAGGCTCCCGGACAGTGAAGAAAAAGCAGTCACGATAGGAGTTCAATGGCGTCGAAGCGAACCGTGCCCCAGTTGGAACAGGCGTTGCGTGAAAAAACGCGCGAAGTCGATGTGTTGCACCGCATCAGTGAATCGATCAGCAGCACGCTCGATCTGGAGTCAGTGTTGCGGCATATCGTCGATGTGGTGGTCGAAGCGACGAAAGCCGATGCCTGTCTCTTGTACCTGCTTTCCGACAACCGGGATGAGCTGATTCTCCGGGCCTCGAAGAACCCCCACCCTAAACTGATCGGCCGCATCACCATCGGCTTGGGCGAGGGCATCACCGGCTGGGTGGCTCGGGAACGGACTCGCGTGGTGATTCCGAACAGCGCCAGCGATGATCCGCGGTTCAAGTTTTTTCATAATCTGCCGGAAGACCGCTACCAGGCGTTTGTTTCCGTGCCCATTACCACCAAGCAGGAGGTGGTCGGGGTCATCAATGTGCAACACAAGCGATCGCGGCGGTACCGCCCTGACGAACTGGCGCTGCTGTCCACCATCGCCACGCAGGTCGGCGGCGCCATCGAGAACGCGCGCCTGTACGATCAGATGACGCGCAAGGCCCTGCAGCTCGACACGCTGTCGCAAGTGTCGGAAACGGTGTCGTCGAATCGATTAATCGAAGATGTGTTGCAGCTCATTGTGACGATGACGGCGCAAATGATGGGATCGAAGATCTGTTCCATCATCTTGCTGGATCAGACGACGGGCGAACTGCGCATTGCTGCCACGCAAAGCTTGAGTGAACAATACCGGCGCAAACCCAATGTGAAGGTCGGCCAAAGTATCAGCGGACGCGCGGTGCAGGATCGTCGCCCGATCATCGTCCCGGATGTCACCAAAGAAGGCTCCTACATGTATCCGGACATGGCCGCAAAGGAAGGCCTCTGTTCGCTGCTCTGCGTGCCGATGCTGGTGCGGGAAAAAGCGATCGGGGTCATCAATACGTATACCTCCAAGCCCCATACCTTCACGTCCGAGGATGTGAAACTCATGCAGGCCATTGCCAATCAGGCGGCGATTTCCATCGAGCACACGACGCTGCTGGAGAAGTCGTTTGAGATGCAGGAAGCGTTGCAAGTCCGCAAGCTGTTGGATCGGGCCAAGGGCTATCTCATGCGGTCGAAACGCCTGTCGGAAGAAGACGCGTTCAAGCTCATTCAGCGGCAGAGTATGGACCTCCGCAAGTCCATGCGGGAGATCGCCGAAGCGATTTTGCTGGCGGGCGAGATCGAAGATCGGGCCGACAAAAACCGAGGGTGAACGGTTTACGGTTGCCGTATCTCCGGCTTAGCGGGTGAAGGCTTACCGGAGAGCGCCTTGCCGGCGTCGGGCGGCTGGCTTCCCAGTTGACGTTTGATCTCCTGCAGTTCCTTCCGCAACTCCTCCACTTCTGATTCCTTCTGTTTCATCTGGTCTTTGATCTGCTGAAGATCGTCTTTGAGCGGCGGCACGACCGTCGGCGCGACGGCTGGAGTCGGCTCAGGGGCTGGCGAGGCTTGTGGCAGCGCCGTAGGAGCCTTTGCCAGAGCATCGTAGTCGATGACCAGAGTGGTGAGCCCCTCTGCTGCGGCAAACGGCGGCGCATAGATGTCGGGACGGAGGGCTGACTCCGGCATGAACAGCACCGAGCGGTTTCTCAAGCCGGTTGGTTCGGGAAGCCGGCGATTCGGCATATTGATGGTATCCGGCGGTTCCGTTTGGTGACGGAATTGATGAATAGTCAGGTACAGCGATCGCCCGTAGACGAACAGTCTGCCGGCGGTTGTGCTGTCCGGTGCCTGCTGCGGCGACAGTGTTCTTGAGCCGACTCCGGCTCCGGTGCGATCACGCGAACCGGCCTCTCCTCTCTGCACCACGCGAAATCCGATCTGTTGATCCGCAGCGGCTTGGCTCAATCCATCCGTAATGGCGGGGGCGAGAAACGCAATATCCTCACGGGAGAAGGCTGCTGTCGATGGGCTGTCATGTACGCCGATCGATTGGAGGAGGCCCTTTCCGTTGTGCACAAGGACGCCTTGCAAGGTTTTGGCGATGAGCTCAGGGGCGAGGCGGATCGGGTGGGTGGCTTGAAACTGACGCGTGGGAATCCGTTCGAGGTACACCCCGCCACGGGAGGATTCCTGAATCGTGACATCGCGTTGCGGCCCGGTCGCGCAAGCGGCCGTGAGCAAAAAGAAGAGGAAAAATAGGGCAGGAACGTAGTATCGGCTCATGCGACAGGTCCTTTGTGGGCATGAAGGTGCACGTGTGCCGCGTAGTGTAACATAGGAAAAACTCAGGCAGGGTGAAGAACGGTTGGATCAGGTCCCTTGACAAGAGGATGAGAGGAGGCGTATAGACCTCACCCGTATGCGTTGAAGGTCAGGACAACGACGTCCTGGATTCTCGCAGACAGACATAGACAGAGGACAATGACGTCCTTTTGGTCCAACGGTTGGACCGGAAGGGCGTTTTTTTATGCCTGCAAGCCCATCCGGTCCGGTGACAGTCCAATCGTTCCGAACCAGGAGGGCTATCAGGATGAACGTACAAGGGCCGTGGAAAATTGTACTCTGCGCGCTCGTGATGATGGTGACGGCCATCACGACGCCGGTCGGTGCGGAAGAGCAGAGTGCCGGAGAGGCGGCAGGGGCCGGACAACGACTCAGAGAGGTGGAGACGCCGCCGGCGGTGATCTGCGGCGGCTGTGTCACCCCCACCTTTGCCGGTGAAGGCAAGGGCAGTATCGTCCCGTACGGGCGAATCGAATTAGACGGTATTTACAGCAACCGGAATACGAACCCGCTCGATCCGGGGCAGTTCAACGGCTACGCAACCGCGGCGGGAAAGAGTAGTAACGCCTCCTCGACGTTAAACCCGCGCTATAGCGTATTTGGATTACGCGCGGATCGAACCGACGGCACCCACTCCCTCACGGGTGTCGTCGAAGCAGACTTCTACAGCCAAACCGACAACGCGGGAAACATTTCCCCGCGCTTGCGGTTGGCGAACGTCAAATACTCTCCGAACAACAGTCGGACGACCATCACGGCCGGTATGGATTGGACCCCGATCATGTCCTCCCATCCGAACCTGATCGATTTCTCCATCATGGGCTACAACGGGAATCTGTGGCAGCGTCTTCCACAGGTTACGGTGAAACACCAGTTCACGGAGAACGTCAACGGCTTGCTGACCGTCATGCGGTTTGAGCGCGGGCTCTCGGCCATTCAGCCGCAGACACAACGACGAACCTTTCAAGGGGCCGGAGCGGCGGCGGCTGCACCCGGGAGTTGCGGCAGCAGCGGATTTGCCTGTTCCGAAAACGCCTTCAACGATCCGGTCCAAATGCCTTATGTCGGGACCCGCTTCGCCTACACGGGAACGGGTGAGCAGGCCGGCTTCATGGTGGCGCTCAACGCCGCCTTCCGTCACTACCGGTCTGCGCCCACGGCGGGGGGCATTCCTTCCGGTCAGGACATCAATTCCTATCTCGTCGGGGCCGAACTGGCCGTGCCCATCACTAGCAGGCTGAAATTCACCGGCGAGATTGCCTACGGACAGGGCCTCGGCGTGGAGTTCTTCCGGTTCGGTCAGGAGCGCAACCTGGGAACGGGGAAGGCGATTCGGACCGTGGTCGGATGGGGCGAATTGGATTACGCCTATGACCGGCGGCTCACACTCATTGCCGGATATGGGTTCGACAATCCGTTGAATTCCGATCTGAACGGCACGAGCGCTGGAGCGGATACGCAGTATGTGCTGAATCATCGGACCTATTTGACGGCAGTCCGTCACATTTGGGGCGATTTGTACGCATCCCTGGAGTGGAATCACCTCATGACCGAATGGTCTACGAGAGAGCATTTCGCCGGCGACAACTTCATGCTGTCGACTTGGTACAACTTTTAGCCCACACCTGACGGCGAAAGGAGCCGAATGATGACTACAAAAAACGCACAGGGTTCGGATGAGACCATATCGATGAATCGTAACGAGAGCCTCCGTTCACGGCGAGACTTTTTGCTGCAGAGTTCGCGCACGGCCGCCGGTATCGGGATTGCGGCAATTCTGGGAAATCTTGGCACCTGGGCCCTGTCCCTCGGAGCGGACAATGAGCCGATCAAGGTTGGTGTGCTGCACTCGCTGAGCGGCACGATGGCCATCAGCGAAGTGTCCTTGAAGGACGTCGTGTCGATGGCCGTTCAGGAGATCAATGCGAAAGGCGGGGTGTTGGGACGCCAGCTGAAATTGGTGGTGGTAGATCCCGCGTCGAACTGGGACCTGTTTGCGGAGAAGGCCAAGCAACTGCTGGTGCAGGAAAAGGTGGCGGTGGTGTTCGGCTGCTGGACGTCGGTCAGCCGGAAATCGGTCCTGCCGATATTCGAGGAGCATAACGGCTTGCTCTTTTATCCCGTGCAGTACGAGGGCGAGGAATGTTCGAAGAACGTTTTCTACACCGGGGCGGCGGTCAATCAGCAGGCCGTTCCGGCGGTGGAATACCTGATGAGCAAAGAGGGCGGCAGCTACAAGAAATTCTATCTCCTGGGAACGGACTACGTTTATCCGAAGACGACGAACAAGATTTTGCGCGCCATGTTATTGGCGAAGAAAGTGCCGGCCGCCAACATCATGGAGGAATACACGCCGTTTCACCACCAGGACTACCAGACGATTGTCGGCAAAATTAAAAAGTTCGCCGCCGGCGGAGGGGCTTGTGTCATCAGCACGATCAACGGAGACAGCAACGTGCCGTTCTATAAAGAGTTTGCCAACCAGGGCTTGCGCGCCGAGGATGCGCCGATCATGGCGTTCAGCGTCGCGGAAGACGAGTTGCGCGGCATGGACAAGACGGCGCTGGTCGGCCATCTGGCGGCCTGGAACTATTACCAGAGTGTCGATACGCCGCAGAACAAACAGTTCGTGGCCAACTTCAAGGCGTACTGCAAAAAGAACAATCTTCCGGACGGTGACAAGCGCGTGACGGACGATCCGATCGAAGCGGCGTACTTCGGCGTGCATGTCTGGAAACAAGCGGTCGAAAAGGCGGGGACCACGGAGGTGAACGCCGTGCGCAAGGCCGTCTACGGACAGAAATTCCTCGCGCCGGGCGGAGAGATCATGATGGACGAGGCCAACCACCATACGCATAAGCCGGTGTTGATCGGCGAAATTATGAAAGACGGCCAGATCAAAGTCGTCTGGCGATCCAAGGGATTGGTCAAGCCGGAGCCCTGGAGCGAATACACCAATCCTGAAAAGGGCTGTGATTGGGTGCAACATCAGGGCACGTATAAGAAGGCCTGATCGAAGATGCCTCGGCTGGAGATACGGATGAGGATGGTCAACGCATGAAGTCTGTCATCGGGATCGGGGTGATCGCGTGGTGTTTGGGGTATTGTGCGATGGGTGGTCTGGCGGCGGAGGCACAAACAAACGTGCCTCCGCCGTCTCAACTGGAACAGGCGCTGGCCGACTTATCGAGTGACGCCGAGGGGACGCGAGACCAGGCGGTTCGTCTCCTCATCGAACAGGGTGATGCGGCGCTGCTGCCGAGACTGGAAGAGTTGCGCGCCAACGCGGATCGCAGCCTGCGAATGGCGATCAAGCCGGTGGCCGATGCCTGGCGTCATCGGATGAACCTGGCCAGTCCGGATGCCGATACGCGGCGTTCGGCTGCCACGGATCTCGGAACGAGCGGGCGTCCGGCGGCCATTCCATGGCTGGAGGCGGCGGCGGTCAATGAATCGCATCGCTGGGTCCGGTATGCAATGGAGGAGTCCGCGCTGTTGTTGCATCTCGCCTCCGACAATCCGACAGTTAAGCAGCAGGCCGTGGCGAAGCTGGGCGACATGCGCAGTCAGAACGCGGTACCGGCATTAAAAGAGCTGGTGCAGGCGGGGAGCGAAGCATCGGCGACTGAACCGCAGAAGACTCTGGCTCAGGCGGCTAACGTTGCAATCGAGCGAATCGAATCCTGGAACGTCTGGTCCAGCGCGATCGAGACGCTGTTTCGCGGCATCAGTCTGAGTTCTATTCTCCTGATCATGTCCCTCGGGCTCGCGATTGTGTTCGGGTTGATGGGGGTCATCAACATGGCACATGGCGAGCTCATGATGATCGGGGCCTACGCGACATTCGTGATGCAGGAGTGCTTCAAGCTGTATTTCCCTGAAAGTTGGTTCGACTCCTATTACCTGGCAGCCCTTCCGGCTAGCTTTCTTGTCGCGGCCTTGTTCGGGTTGATCCTGGAAGCGACCGTCATTCGCTTCCTCTACGGCCGCCCGCTGGAGACGATGTTGGCCACTTGGGGCGTCAGCCTGATCTTGATTCAGGGCGCGCGCATGTACTTTGGAGATTTGACGGCCATTACCGCGCCGTCGTGGCTGAACGGCGGCGCGCAAGTGCTGGTGGGCGTGTTCTTACCCTTCAATCGGCTGTTCATCATCGGCCTGTCCATCTTCAGCGTCATCGGGATTTACGCCCTGCTGTTCCGTTCAAGCATCGGATTGCGAGTGCGAGCGGTTACACAGAATCGCAGCATGAGCGCCTGTTTGGGAATTCCTACGAGAAAAGTGGATGCTTACACGTTCGCCTTCGGTTCCGGCCTGGCTGGCATTGCGGGCTGGGCCTTGACCCTGGTGGGCAATGTGGAACCGGGCCTCGGGCAGAACTATATTGTGGATTCCTTTATGGTGGTCGTGACCGGCGGCGTGGGCAAACTTGCCGGCACCATCATCGCCTCGCTGGGAATCGGCGGATTGAACAAGCTGATGGAGCCGAGTCTCGGCGCAGTGTATGGCAAGGTGTTGATTCTGGTGTTGGTGATTCTGTTCCTGCAGCGGCGGCCCTCGGGACTCTTTGCGGTCAAGGGGCGCCACGCCGAAGGGTAACGCACAGCGGAAGGATCGAACGAAAAGCATGGGAGAATCAGTGCCACCACAACCGAGTGCCGAGCGACACGAAGGCACCATGTTCTGGATTGTCGGCTTCGTGCTGCTGTTTGTCCTGCCGGTGCTCAATGTGTTGCCGGCGGAGGATTCCTGGCTGCATGTATCGGACTTTGCGCTCAACCGGTTCGGGAAGTTTCTGGCCTTCGCCATCCTGGCGCTGGGCCTCGATTTGATCTGGGGCTATGCGGGCATCTTGAGCCTGGGCCAGGGCGTGTTTTTCGGGATCGGCGCCTACTGCATGGGCATGCACCTCATGCTGACGATCGGCAGCCAAAGCGTTTACGGCAGCGCGTTGCCGGATTTCATGGTCTGGAATCAGGTCACGGAACTACCGTTTTTCTGGAAGCCCTTCTACAGCTTCTCTGCTGCCGTGCTGGCCGGTCTCCTCGCGCCAGCCTGTTTCGCGTTGATCTTTGGATTCCTCGCCTTTCGCAGCCGCATCCGTGGCGTCTATTTCGCGATCATCACGCAGGCCTTGGCGCTCATGGCCTGGCTGGTCTTCAATCGTAACGAAACGAATCTGGGTGGCACGAATGGGCTGACCGATTTCAAAACCATCCTCGGATTCCGCCTGTCCGCGCCGGGAACGCAACTCGCGCTCTATGTCATTACCGTGCTCTGCCTCGGCGGAGCGTACGCTCTCTGTCGCTGGATTATCGCCTCGCGCGCCGGCCGGGTCCTGATTGCCATCCGTGACAGCGAGCAGCGTGTCCTGTTCTCTGGCTACTCACCGGCCAACTACAAGTTGTTTGTATTTGTGGTGTCGGCTGCATTGGCAGGGCTGGCGGGAATTCTCTACGTGCCGCAGGTGGGCATCATTACCCCGGCGCAGATGGGCGTGTTGCCCTCGCTGGAGATGGTGGTCTGGGTTGCAGTGGGTGGGCGAGCCACGCTGGTGGGAGCCATCGTCGGGGCCGTGGGGGTCAATTGGGGGCGCAGCATTCTGACCAACTACTTCCCGGAACTGTGGCCGTTTTTCCTCGGCGGACTCTTCGTGGTGGTGGTGCTGTTGTTTCCGGACGGGGTGATGGGCATTGCGAGGCAAGTGCGAGGGAAACTCGCGGAGCGAGCCGTCCGTCTGCCCAAGACTCAGACGGTTGAAGGGGAACAGGCATGACGGAACATGGCTCTATCATCTATCTGGAAGGCGTGACGGTTGATTACGATGGCTTCAAAGCGCTGAATAATTTGAACTTCATCGTCAATCACCGTGAGTTGCGCGTGGTGATCGGGCCGAACGGGGCTGGAAAAACCACCCTGCTCGATGTGATTTCAGGCAAGACCAAACCGGCAGCCGGGCGCGTGATCTTCGGCAAAGACAGGGATTTGATGGGGATGCGCGAGTATGAAATCACGCAACTCGGGATCGGACGAAAATTTCAGGCCCCGTCGATTTATGGAAACCTGAGCGTCTGGGAGAATTTGGATCTGTCCTTGAGCCGACCCAGCAAGGGCGTGTTGGCTACGCTGAGGGGCACATCGACGGCGGCCGAGCGGGAAGAGATCGACCGTACGTTGGAGACCATTGGATTGACGGAGCAGGTGCACAAGCGTGCGGGGTCCTTGTCACACGGGCAGAAGCAATGGCTGGAAATCGGCATGGTCATTCTGCAGGATCCGGAGTTGTTGCTGGTGGATGAACCGGTGGCCGGCATGACCGACGAGGAGACGGAACAAACCGGGCGTCTGCTTCAATCGCTGGCCGAGAAACATGCCATCATCGTGATCGAGCACGACATGGAGTTCGTGCGGCAGATTGCTCGCATCGTTACGGTGTTGCACGAAGGTACGGTGATCTGCGAGGGCACGGTGGAAAAAGTGCAGGCCGATGACAGGGTGAGAGAGATCTATCTCGGGCGTCAGAAAGTGGCGCATGGCTAGCAGGATGTTGAAAAGCGACTCCAGCCGCGTTCTCGGCTCGACATGCTCCTCAACGTACCCCAAAGGGGATGCCTCCGGCCTTGTCTCACCTGCGGCCTTGCTGGAGCCCCTTTTGAACATCCTTTCGAGGTAATCAATACATACGATGCTACGACTTGAAACTGTCAACGTGTACTACGGCGAGAGCCACATCCTGCGGAACGTGTCGTTTCATATCGAGGCGGGGCAAGTGGCCTGTGTGATGGGTCGCAATGGCGTCGGTAAGTCGACTACGCTCAAGGCCATCATGGGACTGCTGCCCGTGCGCAGCGGCCAAGTCTTTTTCGAAGGAGCGGAGATTACCAAAGACCCGACCGATCGTCGCGCCAAGCGGGGTCTTGCCTACGTGCCGCAAGGGCGGGAGATCATCCCCCATTTGACCGTGCGCGAAAACCTCAAGCTGGGATATTGGGCGCGCGAAAACATGTCCAACGGTATGCCCGAAAAGGCCGCGTTCGACGAAGTCTACACCTTGTTTCCCAAACTCACGCAGATCCTGGAGCGTCCGGGTGGGGTGCTGAGTGGTGGAGAGCAACAACAACTCGCCATCGGACGGGCGATCCTGTCGAGCCCGAAAGTGCTGTTGCTCGATGAACCGACGGAAGGTATTCAGCCCTCCATTGTCGATCAGATCGAAGACGTCATCATCGGCTTCAAGACGGCCCGCCGGTTTGCTATTGTGCTGGTCGAACAGGGCCTGCACTTCGCCGCGCGGCTGGCGGATAGTTACGTCGTCATGGCCAAAGGGGCGGTGATGGCGGCGGGAAAAAAGGAGGAACTTAGCGCGGAAATGGTGAAGCAACATCTGACGGTCTAGCCGGATGTGAAAACATCTGCCAGCTGCGTTTCCGCTTCTCTCAGCGGCCACTCAGGACCTGTTCCCGGTCAAGATGAACCATTGAACTCATGCGCTCTCCCCGCTACTATTTGCCTCGATGGTCCGATCCCATTGGCGTGACGAGTTGAAAGGTCGATAGCAGCGTGGAGGAAGTGGGGAAACCTGGGGGAAGCAGGGGCCGGTATGGTGCCTGCTCAATGCTCATGCTCAGCCTCTTATGCGGCTGCGCGACCGGGCAGTACAGTCCACTCACCGGCGCCGACAAAGATGAGGTCGAGCAGCTGAGAGAGAATGTCTACCGCGTCGAATACCGCGTCAGCTCCTTTACCTCGCAGGAGCAGCTCGATGCGTATCTTCGGCGGCGCTGCGCGGAACTGACGTTGCGCGAGGGATACGATTTCTTCCACCTGGCGCAGCGGGCCGATGTGCTTGCACTCTCGCGTCGAACGTCGATGACGGTGACGATGTATAAAGGGCAAAAGCCGGTCGGTGCGGATGATGTGTACGACGCGAAAGAAGTGCTGGCCGCGCCTGTGGCCGTTCCGAATCGGAATTGACGCATGACTATTGAAGAGGATTTGCGATGCATCTGACACCGCGCGAGCAGGAAAAGCTCTTGATCTATGTGGCGGCGAATCTGGCCAAGGAGCGCAGGAAACGCGGCCTGAAGCTCAATCATCCGGAAGCTGTCGCGTTGATCACGGCCGAGATCCTGGAAGGCATTCGGGATGGGAAATCAGTGTCGGAACTGATGAGTTATGGCGCCACGCTGCTGACCCGTAAAGACGTGATGTCCGGGGTGCCGGAGATGATTCCGGAACTTCAGGTCGAGGGCACGTTCCCGGACGGCACGAAACTGGTGACCGTTCATGAGCCGATACGATAGGTGATGGGATGAAAAAAAAGTCTCAGGCTGACGTGAAAAAGGCTCCGTCAAAGTCAAAGCCGACCCGCGCAAACAGTGCGCAGCAGCTATCAAAACCTACCCCGGTCATTCCCGGCGAAATTATTCTGGGCGAAGGCGACATCATTGCGTTGCATGGCCGTCCGACGATCGACCTTTCTGTGTCGAATACCGGCGATCGGCCGATTCAGGTGGGCTCGCATTGCCATTTCTTCGAGGCGAATCGCGCGCTGACATTCGATCGGGCGCAGAGCTACGGGTTTCGTCTTCAAGTGCCGGCGGGAACGGCGGTGCGGTTTGAGCCTGGTGAATCCAAACGCGTGACCTTGGTGGCGCTGGGCGGCAACCGCATTGCCTATGGCATCAATGGATTAGTGAGCGGCAGGCTGGATGATGCGAGCGTGCGAGAGAAAGCGCTCGCGGCCGCTCGAGAACAAGGTTTCATAGGGACAAATGGCTAGGATCGTGGCCTTTCTAAGAGAAGGGAGCACGGCTGCTCAAAATGGCGCTCCAGCAAGGCCACAGGCGCAGCACAACCCGGAAGCGTACCCGCAGCGGTACGTTGAGGATTGTGGCGAGCCGAGAACGAAGCTGGGAGCCATTTTCAGCAGCCGATTAAGATGAAAATTCCCAGACGCCAATACAACGACCTCTACGGCCCCACGGCGGGGGACAGGCTTCGCCTGGCCGACACAGACCTGCTGGTTGAAATCACGCGCGACCTGACTGTGCCTGGCGAGGAGGCGAAGTTCGGCGGCGGGAAGGTGATCCGCGACGGCATGGGCCAATCGCCGGCGGCCACGCGCGCGAAAGGAGGTCTGGACCTCGTCATCACCAATGCGATCATAATCGACTGGTGGGGCGTGGTGAAGGCCGACATCGGGATCAGGGACGGCCGCATTGTCGGTATCGGCAAGGCGGGGAATTCCGATCTCATGGATGGCGTTACGAAGGGTATGGAGATTGGACCCTGTACCGAAGTCCTTTCGGCGGAGGGCAAGATCCTGACCGCGGGCGGGATCGACACGCATATCCATTTCATCTGTCCGCAAATCATTACCGAAGCGCTGGCTAACGGGTTGACGACGTTGATTGGCGGCGGCACGGGCCCGGCGACCGGTACGAATGCGACGACCTGCACGCCTGGCCCCTGGAATATCCATCGCATGCTGGAGGCGGCGGATGGGTTCCCGATCAACTTGGGGTTTCTGGGCAAAGGCAACTCATCGTTGCCGGAAGGTTTGAACGAGCAGGTCGAAGCGGGGGCCATCGGGCTCAAGTTGCATGAAGACTGGGGAACGACGCCGGCCGCCATCGATACCTGCCTCAGTGTTGCGGAACGGTATGACATTCAGGTGGCGATCCACACGGACACCATCAATGAGGCGGGCTTTGTCGAGGACACGATCAAGGCCTTCAAGGGCCGGACGATCCATTCATTCCACACCGAAGGCGCCGGCGGCGGCCATGCGCCGGACATCATCAAGGTCTGCGGCGAGCCGAACGTGCTGCCTTCCTCGACGAATCCCACGATGCCGTTTACCGTGAATACGATGGATGAGCACCTCGACATGCTCATGGTATGTCACCATCTGAACCCGCGCGTGCCGGAAGACATTGCCTTTGCCGAGTCGCGTATCCGCCGTGAGACGATTGCGGCCGAAGATATTCTCCATGACATGGGCGCGATCAGCATTATGTCGTCTGATTCGCAGGCGATGGGGCGGGTGGGGGAAGTCATTATCCGGACCTGGCAGACCGCCCATAAAATGAAGGTGCAGCGGGGGCATCTGTCCGAGCGTGGAATTGAGGCGGCAGACGGGCTACACGACAACTGGCGTGCGCGACGGTACGTGGCAAAGTATACGATCAACCCGGCGATTGCCCATGGGATCGCTCATGAAGTGGGGTCGATCGAGGTGGGCAAACTGGCGGACCTCGTCTTGTGGAAACCGGCGTTCTTCGGCGTGAAACCCGAGATCGTGTTGAAGGGCGGTTTTCCCATGTCGGCGGCGATGGGCGATCCTAATGCGTCGATCCCGACGCCGCAGCCGGTGCTGACGCGGCCGATGTTCGGGAGTTTCGGTCGGGCGCCGTTCCAGACGAGCCTGACGTTTCTGTCGCAGAAGGCGTTGGAGCGTGAGGTGCCGAAGCAGTTAGGCCTGCAGAAGCGGGTGGCCGCAATCAAAGGTTGCCGGAACATCGGCAAGCGTGATCTGAAGCTGAACAATGCGCTGCCGCAGATCGAGGTCGATTCAGAAACGTATGAAGTGCGCGCGGATGGTCTCTTGTTGAGATGCGAGCCGGTAGAGGTGTTGCCGATGGCGCAGCGTTACTTCCTCTTCTAGCCGGATGCTGAAAAAGGTTTCCAACGTCGTTCTCGGCTTGGCAAAGTCCTCAACGTACCCCCGAGGGTACGCCTCCGGCTTTGCCTTCGCCTGCGGCCTCGTTGGAAAACCTTTTTGAGCATCCGTGATGAAGTAGGAAGGATCCACGAAGGCGTGACTCGTTTGCCTCCGGTGCGTTCGTCGGCTGCGGCCTTGCGGACAACGTTTTGAGCCGCCTGTTGAATGTGGGAAGGTCTAGTGATTCTCGTGGCCAATCGGTCTCCGGCTTGGCCTTCGCCTGCGGCCTAGTTGGGAAACCCTTTTGAGCATCCGTGCGCGTCGGGTGCGGCTCTATTAGAGAGCCTGATTGAGCATTCCGCAGTCATGAAGGGATCAGGTGCCGTCCTATGCTGAATACGCTGTCGCTGCTTCACGGGCTCCGGTTCGTCGATAGTTTCTTTCCCTCCGGGGGCTACGCCTATTCGTCGGGCCTTGAGGCGGCGGTACAGGGCGGGGCGGTGCGGACCGGAGAGCAACTTTCCCAGTATGTGGAACAGATGTTCCGGCAGGGTGTGTCGCGCCGAGAAGCCGTGGCCGTAGGGATCGCCCATGAGGCGTTGCTGGGCAACGACGTACAGGTGGCGCTGGCCATCGATCATGAACTGCATGCGATGAAAATCGGACAGGAGTCGCGGGTGGCTAGCCAGCAGATGGGGCGACAGGTGGTGAAGATCGCCGCCGAAACACCGGCCGCGCATGCGGTCCTGAGAGATTTCTATGCCGCGATGAAGACGGATCGGACCCCGGGCCATTTCCCTGTCGTGTTGGGGATGACGTTGGCTGATGCCGGATGGGACAGGGCGGAAACCATCGCCGCCTTCTGCTATCAGACGGCGATCGGGTTCGTGTCCGCCGCGCTGAAGCTCCTGCCGATGGGCCAACGTGAAGGGCAACATCTGCTGGAGCGCTGGACGCCGCTGTTCGATGAATGTGCCAAGGAAGCAACAGCGGCCACCACGATGACAGCCTGGTCGCCGGTTCAGGATATTTACGCCATGCGCCACAGTCGGCTGGAGTCACGGCTGTTCCGCTCGTGAGGTTAGAGCAAGCATTCCCGGAGAGGCTTCACGAGATACGAATGACGAGGTACACAAACCATGCATCGTGAAGATGAACATTTTTGCGGAACTGGTCGCACGACCGACGCACGGGCGAAGGGGATTCCGATCATCGGGATCGGAGGACCGGTCGGGTCCGGCAAGACGGCGCTGGTGGAAGCGCTCTGTTTGAAATTGCGCGATCGCTACAGTCTGGCGGTGGTGACCAACGATATTTTCACGAAAGAAGACGCGGAGTTTTTGACCAAACGCGGCGCATTGCCCCAGGACCGAATTCTCGGCGTGGAAACCGGAGGCTGCCCACACACCGCGATTCGCGAAGACGCATCCCACAATCAAGCGGCGCTCGACGATTTGCTGAAGCGCCATCCGAATGTGGAACTCATGTTCGTGGAAAGCGGGGGCGACAACCTGGCTGCCACCTTCAGCCCCGAGTTGGTCGACCGTGTCATTTATGTAATCGACGTCGCCGCCGGCGATAAGATCCCGCGCAAGGGCGGACCGGGGATTACACGGTCTGATTTGCTGGTGATCAACAAAATCGATCTCGCTCCGCACGTCGGCGCGGACTTGGCTGTAATGGATCGAGACAGCCGGAAAATGCGTGGCGCGCTGCCGTTTGTCTTTACTAACCTGCATACGGGTGAAGGGTTGGAACGCGTCGTCGAATGGATCGAGCAAACCCTTCCACTACACGCGCATCCTCACTGAGGGCCGAGACACTCATGTCGCTGTTGCTTTCGACCCGACCTGCCATGGCTGACATCGGGCGGGTCGGCTGCCTGGATCTTCGTTATCGGCGTGAAGGCTCGCGCACCATCCTGGCAACCTCCCGCTGCTCCACTCCCTGGCATTTGTTTCCCCCGGCCTATTTGGATGACAGCGGGTGCGCCTTCACGTCCCTCGTCAACCCGTCGGGCGGATTCGTGGCCGGCGATCACCTGTCGATTCATGCCGTCCTGGAAGAGGGGGCGCATGTGGTGATGTCCACCCCTTCTGCCAACCGTGTGTATCGCTCGCTGGGAGAAGAAGCCAGGCAGCTCGTGACGCTCTCGGTTGCGCCGGGTGCCGTCATCGAGTGGTTTCCGGAGGTTACCATTCCGTTCGCCGGGTCGCGTTTTGCTCAGACCATGGCGGTCACATTGGCCAAGGGGGCGACAGCATTGATCTGGGACAGTCTTGCATCCGGTCGTATGGCGCGAGAAGAACGCTGGGCCTTCACCTCTCTGCGGAATGAGATCCATATCACTACAGCATCCGGAGGCCGGCTATTGGAGCGGTATGAGGTGAGGCCGGAGCAGGAATCGGCCGGGCTCGGATTGCTGTCCGCCTACGACTATGTCGCATCCTTCTTTGTGGTAAGCGATGCCATCGATCCGGAACGGTGGCCGGCTGTCCGCAATAGGGTGTCTGCAATATTGGACTCGTTGGGCAGGGATCTTCTGGGTGGAGTCACGGAGCCGCCTGTCCCCGGATTAGCCGTTAAGCTGGTGACCCGCTCGGCAGAGGTGTTGGGAAGGGCGAGGGAGCTTGTTTGGGAGGCGACCCGCCGTGAGCTCCTCGGCCTGGAGCGGCCGGCGCTCCGGCAGTACTAGGAACCTGTTGCAGAGGGCGCGGCAGGCTATCCTTCGTGTATCGGCGTTATGGTGTTGGCGCCGGCTTGCGGGGAGTAGTCTTGGGTTTGGCCTTGGAGGCGGCTGATTCTTTCTCAGCGAGTTGACGTCGCACCGATTCCAGTTCCGCCTTAAGTTTCTGCAGTTCCTCCGCCTGTTTGACGACCACATCCTTCGTGGATTGCAGCTCCTGTTGCAAGCGGCTCTGTTCGGATGCAGGAGAG
>WBZP01002613.1_pt1 | contig 19962 bp, 12 predicted proteins | sample 5204301 | NCBI WGS metagenome assembly WBZP01 (sample SAMN12412401, study PRJNA552823) | activated sludge metagenome | isolation source: activated sludge from nitrification reactor of wastewater treatment plant... | place: USA: Pennsylvania | collected 2017
CCATATTCGATTGGCTCATGCATCCGGCGCAGGCCCTGAATCAGTCGCGCAAAGTCTTCTCCCGCGTGAATTGTGGAACGAAGGGGCGAGACTTGTCGCCGCTGGTCAGAAAGTGCTGCGTTTCGCTGTTTAGTGAAGGTGGCGGCGTTGATGGTGCTGATGTGAAAGTGCTGCGTCAGCGGCACCAACGCCGGTCTGAAAGTGACGCACGGGGGCTTGGGGCGCATGCGGAGAGGACTCCTGCCGCGACGCAAGGCACTGTACGCCGGGCGACAGAGGCGTTCGCAGCGAGAGGCGTTCCTGGCGGATTTGGGGCTTGTCTGACGGTTTAGGGGGCGCGGCTTCGATGGTATCGAGTGCGCTTGCCGTAGACGGAGAGCCAGTAGCGGCTGGGGGCGGCGCAGAGGAAGCAGCAAGGCTCGTTGGTGTGTGGGGCCGCGCGAAGGTCGGAGGCAGCAGGCCGGAGCAGTTGTGGGGCCGCTGGGACGCGAAATGGCCGTGCTGGGATGACACGCTCGGTGGAGGCGGTCGAGCGTGAGGCTGCGACGGGTCGACGGACGACGCAGACCAAGCCAAGTCGTCGTGGTCGCCGAGGAGGTGGGGCAGCGGCTGACGCGGATGGCTCGCTGCTGAGCTGATTGGCTCGACGGCGGGCCCAGTACGCTCGCTGCCGTGCGGCATGCTTTTCGCGGCCCCGCTCGGAGCGCTGATAGATGATCCCGGCGACGCGCACCGCAGCGGCTCGGGCGGTGTCGCGGCAGCTCGGCGAGCAGTAGCGCTGGCCTCGGTCGCAGGGGGCGCAGACGTTGACGTAGGCTCCGCAGTGGTAGCAGCGGAACCGACGCAGACACGACGCGGGGCGTGGTCTCCGTCTCCGCTTGCGCGGTTTGGGGGCTACGACGGGATTGGTGAGGCGCTCGACGAGCATGGCTGATTCCTACTCACAGCCGGACGTGTGCGTCAAGAGGCCCCTGAACGAAAGCATCACCGACGAGGGGAAGCGGACTGAACAGGCCCGAGACACCTTGTTGCGTCAGTGTCTCTCAAATCATGCAAAGGCATGCGGAAAAAACGCAATTGGGGAGCCGCTCATGAACGCTCCACGGAAGCTCCGACACATGCGACAGTGCCAGTATTTCCGACGAGTACGCAGGAAAGCAAGGCTGCAAACGGAAAGGAAAAGTGAGTCGAAGAAAGGGAACGCAACCGTGGTGTCGAACGCGCCGGTCCTGCACTAATCAGCGAAAACCTATAGTTTGCGACCGGCGTTGACAAGACTCCCCAGTACGGTTTCCGTCGGCCTAGCAGTGCCGCAACTTCATGGACCACCGCGAACACCTGCTTCCACAGCGGTAGTAACACCCATGTCGGTTGGGCCAGCTCGGTGTTGGCCACATCAATGCCGCGCAAGAGCAGCAGGTGTTCAGGATGCATGCGCAGGCTACGGCAAATGGCTGCGGCCTCAGCATTACGATCTTGAAACCACAGTCCGTGACGCGATCGGGCGGTTCGCGCGCTGGGATCGGCGTACAGAACGCGCTGCCCTGCAACGCGGGTCTCTTGCGCTTTGACAAAGTGTAGGACGAGTCCAACCTCTGGCTTGGGCGCTGTGGGCAATGAGGGGTGCTGCATTCGTCCGCGTGCAACTTCACGCACGGAGTCGCGGATCTCGTACCAGTGCGTGGACGGACTTCTGCGAATCTCTAAAGATGCAAGTCGAAGATCGCGCGATTCCGTATGAAGCGCGCTGGGGACGTCTCGCGCTTTGCGAACTACATCTGCTAGCGCTCAGTCTTCCCCCGATGCAGCGTCGAACACTTGCTGCTTTGGCCGATGGGAAGGGTAGGTTCTTTCATGCGCAACAGGCAAAAGCGCTATTCCGGACGCTCCGGAATCAGGCGGAGCAGGACGGTGACATTCATCGCAAGGTCTCTCGTCAGCTACGCAGGTATCAGCTCGCGACCGAGTGGAAGCTCTGGAATCCTCCACCTGACTGTCTCAAACTTCTCCGCGACCTGCTCCGGCAACTGGATACGGTGAAGCCTGAGGGCGAGTGACGACTATAGAAACTCCCACATTCAGTCCCCCGCGGAATTGAAGTTGGGTTGGCGTGTTGGCAGAACATTCGGCGCGGCTGCGGAATCCCATGGTAGGGTTGTTGGATCTAATTTCAGCATGACCGGCGCTCCTGGAGTAGTGACGCATCTGAGTGATTCGGCTACAATGCGCGGTCATGTTGGCAGGGATGAGAACAAGAGGCTGGCTTTGGGTCATTTTTGTGGGGGGACTACTGGGGGAGACTATGAGCGTGGGGCGGGCTGACCCGTTTCCGATGAGTATCGGTGGGGCGCCGGGCCCGCTGGTGCAAACGCAGGTGGTGTTGGCACAGGAAGATCTCACGCTCGGGCTCTTTCCCACCGTGGTAAAGGTGTCTGCCAAGCTGGACCTGCACAACCCCGGTGCAAAGCCCGAGAAGCTTGAAGTCGGCTTCCCATGTCAAGGGGAGACCAGTGAACCGGTGGTGGGGTTGGCGTGCTCGGTGCGACCTGAGGTATCGGTGGCAGGTCGTCCAGTATCACTTCGGTTTCGGCGTGGCAACAAGCACGCTGGAACCTGGGTCTGGCCGATGTACTTTGCCAAGAACCAGCATGTAGAACTCACGGTGAGCTACACGGTGCCGCTGCAGAACCCACGCTACAAGGTGCCACTTGCGGGTGCAGCGGCGGTGTACTATCGGCTGACCACGGGCGCGCGCTGGGCTCACTCAATCGAGCGGCTGGATATCGACGTTACGACCCCGGTCGAGACGCTGACGTATCTTGCGCCGCCAGGCTATAGCCGGACGCTGGGTCGGATCAACTGGCACCTAACACAACACGAACCGCGGCAAGATGTGGTGATTGGGCTCGCGCCGGAGGAAACGTCTCGCTACCTTTCGCTGCTGGGGCAGAAGGAAATGGCCAGTCCTCTGCGTCCAGAGCGCGACCGTGACCTACGTGATTTGGCTACCCACTTTACGACGCAGGTCAAGCAGATTGCCGAGAGTTACACCAAGTTCTATGGCTTGCCGGCGATTCAAAAGGAGCACCAACTTCCAGCTCTCACTCAAGAGGTCGCTCTCCGCTGCAGCGAGGAGTCCGCCCGGCTGATCGAGCGAGCCGTGGCAGCAGAGCTCGCTGCCGCCAGCACGACCCCGTAAGTTGCGTCGCGGGGGACCAGTTACTTGTTGGCATTGGGAATTCCGTTGCCAATCTGCTTTCCGGTGAGGACTTTGGCGCTCTGGCCGCTGTGCTTCTTGGCGGCTGCCTTGAGCTTCTCTGGGTTGTTTCCCTGCGAGGCACCCAGCCAGTCCCGCATGTGTGCAGGGGAGCCCTGGTCCAACCTGGGACTCTTGCCATTATAGCCCCACACCGACTGCACATTCGGAAGCATCTGTTTATACTGCTCGCCACCTTGGGTGTTGGCCTGCTTTTCCAGGGTGTGACAAGCCGACAGCATCAGGTCCTGGACGCCACCCTGTGCCTTGGGAAACTCGCTCATCAGCGACCCGAACTGCTGGAAGGACACCCCGCCATCGGGGCCAAAGACCCTGCTTCCGGTACTGTGACCAGAGATTACCAGTCGGTCCATGGTCTGCTTGCCCTGCTGCACGTTCTGCAGCGTCTGTACAAGTCCCGCCATTTCATCGCGCATGTTTACGTCGAGCCCGGGATGCTGCTGGCCTTGATCGTCGGTGTAGCCGACGAAAATCTTGGCCAAGTGCTGAATCCGTGCTTGGGCTTCTTTCTCGGTCTCGATGGACTCCCCTTTGGCATCCTGACGGATGTTGCCCACACCGGTTTCGGTCAAAAACTGAATGACCCCTTCTGGCTGTCTGAGATCTATTGGTCCTTTGGTGGGGTCCTGACTCGGGACCTTGCCCTGCATGGTTTCGTCATCTCCCGAGCCGGTGAGGATGGTCGCGTTCTTTTTGTTTTTGAAGACCTCGGCTTCTTGTTTTCGAGATTCGCGGTTCAGCCCCAGGTACACCACGCTCTCATCGGCATTGTTGTGGGTTGTCATAGAAGATCGTCCTCCTAAATCACACTGGGCATGCGGTTGAGCAAGCGTGCAAAGTGGCGGAACGCGAGCCCCCTCGTCGCGCAGTCGCTGCCGGACTCGGCCACAATAGCTGACATCCTACGTCAAATGGATGTTTTGTTTCAAGGATTACAATTTCCCATCGTCAATAGGCGCTCGATAGGCTGATGCCAGGGGCCGTCTTGACAGTCGCACCACAGCATGAAGGAACGAGCAGAAGAGCCCCCCCCAGCCTAGCCAGCCAAGCACACCAGTCGTGCCACACCCAACCTGAATCATGGGCCGACTCCCCCTGAAGTCTTGGGAATCACCTGGTGCGACGGCACCTTACTGAACGGCGTGTTGTGACGAAGCCGTACCTTTTGGTTTCCGTTGTAATTGGAAACTGCTTGCGTTTTTCTTGGGATTTGGTAGGCGCGAGCCTTAGCAAGGGGGTCTAGCGGAGGAGGGCGCGGAGCGCCTGGTCGAGGTTGTCGGCGTCGTCTTTGGGTGGGGTGGAGCTTGGTCAGCGGCTTACAGTTTAGACCAACACCAATACCTTGTCTGCGACGAGGCTTTTGAAGTGGTGGTCTACTCTGTTGGGAAGTGGGCCACCGGTGATGAGGAGGCCGAGTTCCATGTTGATGGTAAAGGCGTAGTCGGTGAGGTTGGCGCTGGAAAGGAACAGGCGGTGTCCGTCGGCGACGGCGCACTTGACATGAAGGATGCCGCGCTTGCCATCTTTGTCTTTGGGGCGGTTTTCTTTGGGCCAGTAGTAGACGGAGCAGACGGACGCGACTTTGTCACCGAGGGCGCGGAGGGAGTCATAAGCGCCTTGGCCTTCGATGCGGTTGGGGGTCTCGACGATGACGTGGATGCGGACGCCGCGATGAGCGGCAGAGACGAGGGCTTCACAGATGCGCGGAATTTTATAGACGGCGTAGCTGACGATGGTCAGCCGCTTCGTTGCCAGGTTCACGACTTCTAAAATGGCTTGCTCGGTGTGGCGGAAGCGATTGTGGCGGGATTCGGCGGGTTCGGGGCCGGTCCAGACGATTTCGACGGACTCTTGCTGGCGGTGGTTGTGTTCGCTGTGGGCGGCGGTGACGAGCGCGACGGCAGCGGCTTGGGCTCCAAGGTTGGCGGCGCGGCGATGCCAGTCGTCGAGGAAGTCGGCGGTCATGTCGCGAAAATCAGGCGTGGGCAGGCATTGCAGGATGGCTTGTCGGGCGGAGGATGGGTTCAAGTGGCCATGCTGGGCGACAGCCTCGGCGACGGCGAGCGTGACGGAATGGGGCAAGCGACCGGCGAGTCGGGCTGCGGCTGCGCCGATTTCGCGATGTTCGAGGTTCATTGGGTTACTCGAAGAACGCTAGGTCGCTGCGCTCGACTGTCGAAACCAACACGGCGCGGTCGAGATACTTGTTGCCGCGTTCGCACGAAGTTTCGGGGGCGAACAAGCAAGCGTGGCAAGAGGCAGCGTGGAGGGTGTTTCCGTCGCGATACGGATGATGTTCGGCGCAGAGCGGATCGCTGGCACACAGGCGCATGCTGTCGAGCGCTTGGTCCAGATGTCGCTCGAGAGTCTCGGGCTTGCCAAACGACACGAGGCCACCGAGCGTTCCTTCGCTATCGGGGGCAGCGGTGTAGATGAGAACACCGGCCATCTTGGGCTCATCCTCGCCCGGACTCCGCGAGTAGATGCGCTCTCGGAGCGCTGCCGTGGCGTAGCCGCACTCGACGGCGAACTGACGAATGATGGCATGGGCGAAGGAATGCAGAAGGACGAACCGGACGCTGGGGTAGAACTCCTGTGGGGGTTCGAGCTTCCGAGCGATGCGCCACCGCTTATGGGCTTCCAGAAACACTCCGTCCAGGCTGCTGACCCTGGCAACCCACTGTTGAATTAGATCTTCCTTGAAGTGAAAAAACAGTCCTTCTCCGCGAATCTCGGAAGCGGGAACCCACGTCGGCTGGGTCCGTGACAGTCTGGCCCGCTGACTCGCCGGGAAGGCTGCTGGATTGTCGTAGTCGCTGGGTGATTCGATCCGCGAAAAACCGACGAGCGCCCGGACTTCCCGCAGCTTCTCCACGAGGACGATCTTTTCAAAATACTTCGCGTATCGTTTCGGCGGCTCGGCCACCCGCAGCTGAAAATCACGGCCTTTGTCAACGGAAGCGGGCTCGATGAACACTTCCCATTCCGGGGTTTTTAAGTCCGTCGGCTTGGCGCTCTCGTTTGGATCGGCGGTCTTTTTGGCTTGCACCGCTTGCCAGATTTCCGAGGCTGTGTATTCAGACAGATCGCGAAGCTGCTGCGTCACCTGTTGCAACAGCTCGATGTTCTGTTCGTTCTGGACCTTTTCCAGAATCGTCCAGTGCTCTGCGACAAGCTGCTGGAGCTTGCCGGACGCCTGAGGAATCGCCAGCGCCGACAGCATGAGGCCAAACCAAGCATTCGACGCGCCCTGAAGCATCGGCTCCATCCGCATCTGTTGCCCGCCCGGTCCTTTGCATCCGTTGCCGTCGTGATCCCGCAGATGAGGCCGCCTGGCACTACAGACCGGCATCGCGGACAGGTCCATAAAGGCGTCGGACATGGACCGAGTTGCGCCGCAGCTTGCTCCTTCGCACTTCACGAAGATATCCGCAGCTCTTCCGGTTGCCGACGGCTCGTAGAGCTTCAGTCCTCCCTGACAGATGGTCGGGCCGTGATGCACGAAGTCACGCCAAGGGAAGTCATCGAAATGGCCGTTCTTGCAGGCGACGATGAAACGGGCCGGAACGACCGTCGGCGGCTTGCCCGGCTTGGTGCAGTTGGAATGCACGAACCGAATTTGGTCGGTGCGATACTGCGTGACAAGCTTGAACAGGCCGCTGCTGAGTGAAGCCAATCGCCGACAATACGGACAGACCATCCAGCGAGGAAACGGCGCGACCGGAATGCCAATCAAGGCCGAAGGATCGAACGGGCCGGGCGCAAGCGTGTCGGGCGCGACCGGAGCCGAGCGCAGTGCCTTCACCTGTTCCCCAAGGACTCCCTGGACCGAGGACAAGAGTCGCGGTTCGCCAATCTCGACCGTGTCTTTGAGCGGCCAGTCTTCCAGACCCATGACCATGACCGACAGGTTCGGCAAGTCCACGATCGAGCCAATCCCAAACGTGGTCAGCACCTGGCTGGGCCGCAGCTCGCCGACCTTGCAGCGGTTTGCGCTTTTGTTCTTGATCATGGGGCGGCTCCTCTTTCGGCCTGAGCCGCGTCTTCCGAGTCATCGCCGCTGCCACTGTCCATTCCGTAGTCCGTCAAGATCAGGTTCGCGGTCGGTTCGACATCGCGCAGGGAATTTAGGCAAGTAAACTCGTCCCACGGCTCGATGCTGGGCTTGCGCAGAAGGCCCGTCGTCAGCCCGTCCTTTTTGGTTTCATACCCAAGCTGGTTCCCTTGATTCATCTTTTGCGCCCTTGCCTGCCACAGATCCAGAGTGCGCTTGAGCTGCTGCTGGACCTCCTCGGCGGCAGCCACCCCTGCAATCAGCTCGGCCCGCCTTGTGATGGTCGCAACCGCTTCGGTGACATAGGGATGATTGCGCTGACTTCCGATGCGCATCGCCTTGTCGTTGGCGTTGAACTCGGACCCCGCCTGACGAACCAGCGACACGAGCAGCGCCGACAGCCCGCGTGCCGTCGCCCCGGCAGAAAACGGCGTCACCGACAGCGCTTCGACGTGTTTATAGAACGTCGCGTGGTAGTGCTCGAACGTCTCGTAATGCGACAAGTCCCGTGGCCGCGCCCAGTTGAAGACGGTGCAGACCAGACCCGGAAACTTACGACCGACCCGGCTCGTGGCCTGGATGTATTCCGCCGTCGTCTTGGGCTGACCAGCGGCGACCATCAAGCCCAGCCGTGGCACGTCCACGCCGACCGAGATCATGTTCGTTGCGAGCAGCACGTCGATGGGTCGAGCGATGTATTGTTCCCCGCCTGTTTTGGGGGCCTTGAGCCGTTCAAACAACGCCGGATCAAACCGGCTCTCCAGAAGATCCAGGGTCTCAGGAATCGCCGTCGAGCCGAGCCGCGAGGTCAATTCCTTGACCGCATCCGGTGTGTAGAGCGTCCGGTTCGCCAGCCCGCGATCCTTCATGCTGCGCAGTCGGTTCCGCACATCGTCATCGACGAGCCTCTTCATGCCGCCGAGTTCGCGCAAGCTGTTGAAGTAGCCGACGAGCGTCATCCACGGATCGGCGTCGAGTCCGTACTTCTGAAACAGCACTTCGCCCGCCGAAAGGAACGCGACATAGACGCGAATCAGCGCCGCCTTTAGCCGACGACCGGGCGCACTCACCCCAAGGTATTTCCGCCCCGGTGTCTTTTCGCTCGATGGACGTTGCAGGGAAAAGAAGTTGTCCGCGATGGAAAGACCCGTGGGCGGAAAGATGCTCAGGTTGCGCAGAAACAGGCCATAGACCTGATCACTCGCTCGGCGAATCGTCGCGGTCGAGGCGACGACTTTGGGTCGGATTTTCTTGCCGCCGACTTCCCAGGTACAGAGCCGATCAATCGCCGTTTCGTACAGGCCAACCAACGTGCCGAGCGGTCCACTGATCAGGTGCAGCTCGTCCTGAATGATGAGGTCCGGCGGCCTGAGCGAACTCTGCGGCAGCACTTTGGCCGCTGGCAGGCTTCCCTTGGCCCGATGCACCCCGCCGACCTCCAGCTCCTCCCCAGATTCCGCCAGCCCCGGCGAACGGAATCCGTGTCGCTCACACAACCCATCGACCTGGCCAAAGAGCATCTGCACCGCGCCGTTCCACGGGAGCTGCGCAAACTTGTCCACCGTGGTAATGAGCAGCGCTGGCAGCCGTCGATAGATTTCCTCGTCCACCACGATCACCGGCAGCCCTTCCCCTGGCGCTTCCTTGTGCGAAAACTTGCACTGCCCAAACTTTGCCCCGCAGTAGATCAGCGTGCGGCAGCTCCCATCGCTGTATTTGATCGCTTTGATGTGTTTTCCGGGGTCGATTTTCGTTCCGCACCACGGGCAGTTCGTCAGTTGATGCACCGACCCCACGCCGCCCACTCCCCCCGACCGAGGCTTGCCGCCGTGTTCCGCCTTCACCGATTCATCGGCATCGCTGGTCCAGTTTGGCGTCGTGCTGCCACCGACCCACAAGCCGACGCGGAAAGGCGTCTGGCCCCAGCGTGCATCGCCGTTGCTCATCGCCGTGCGGCGGGTGTCTTCACAAGCACAGATGAGCGCAGCGGCCCGCTGGAACTGCTGAAGCGTCAAAAGCCGCAGCGTGTACCGCATCAGCACCGCGACCCCGTTTTCGCCCGAGCGCCCCTCGACTGTCCCTTGCAGCCTTCGCAAGCCGAGCGTGTACGCCGTCAGGCCAAGATACGCCTCCGTCTTGCCGCCGCCCGTCGGAAACCACAGAAGGTCCGCCATCGCTTCCGGGGCCTCGCTGCGTTCGGGATGATCGAACTGCGTGATGCCCGGCAAGTTGAGCAGGATGAACGCAAGCTGGAACGGATACCAGCTGCGGTTTTCCGCCACGTCGATGGTTTCCATGTCCGGCTTTTCGTCGCCGCGCCGCACCCGCTCGGCAAACAGCGAGTGTGTGCGCTGAAGCCACATCGCCCGGTTCATGAACGCAAACGCCTGCGCCGCTTTGGGGTCCGTATCGAGAAGCGAAAGCCCGGCCTCAATCCGCTGTAGCGTTGCGCGGCACCGGCTGATGACTTGCTGCGCCGCCTGCTGAAAGCTCGCCAAGCCCTCGCCCGGATCGGTCACTTTCTTTTCTTCGCGGTCGATCCAGTCCCGATACGCCTCGCACAGCGGCGCAAGCTTGGGCCCAAGCTGCTTCGGATCGGTCTCGGCGAGCTGCTTCATGTCGAGCACCAGGCCCGCGAGCTTGGCGAAAGCCGGGTTGTGTTCCGCATCTTCGGGCCGGGGCGGTGTGGTCTTGGGAATCTCGTAGCTCGGAATGACCTGCGTTCGCACCCGCACCGCATGACTCGGGTCCGCCGACAGCTCGACATGAACCCCGACGCCATGCCCGACGGCGAACTCGACTTGCCGCCGATACAGCATCCCGAGCAGCTCGTTTTCCGCCTTCACTGACGGGTCCGTGCCGGAAAGCTCCAAGATCGTGTGCCGCTTGTGCAGCACCGCCGCCCCGTTCACCCCGGAAACGACCAGCTCGGGCTGGAATACCCACGCCGCGTCCCTGAGCTTGGCCGGTTCCGTTTGCTCGTTCACCAAAAACAGCGTCACGGAATAGTGATCGCTGCGCTTGCGAACGAGTCCCTGAATCACGACCTCGGGGCAGTCTTTATCGACGGGAATCGGCCCAAACGTGCCCTCTTTGAGCGTCAGGCGATGGCTGCCACCGCGAGGATGCCGCTTCCAGACTCGCCGAGGGCTGCCGGTCTTTTCGTTCCGCAGATACTCGCTGACTTCCCGTTTGTACTGACCCCAGCTCGCGGACAGATCGAGCGCGGTGGCTTCGAGGTCCACCGACACCGTCAGCCCCAACGACGAAGGCGTCAGCGCCTTGTCTTGCGCCGGGGCTTGATCCGTGGTGCCGTCTTGGGAGTTGTCGCGGCCCCCAATCGCCAGCTCGTCCGTAACGAGGACTTCGCCGTCTTCCCTGGATTCCTCGTCGTCCTCTTCCTTTTGGGTCGGTCGAGAAACGGACGCGGGTTCCACATTCCCTTTTGCGCGCTTGCGCGGAGCCAAAATCCCGACGCAGTAGCGAATCCCGGGCGACTCGACCAGCTCCTCAACCACACTGCCGGGGCCAAGCAGTTCCTGTACGACCATGGTCTCGAGTTCATCCCGCAGCCGCAGCGGCGAGACGCTCGCTTTGAGCGTGTCACTCATTCGCTATCTTCCCCTAGATCAAAGAGCGTGGCCTGTTTTGCTATGGACTTGCCCGGTGCTTTCTTGGCGGCGGTCTTTTTGGCCGCGCCCTTTTTCTCATGCAGCCCCAGCCGCACTTCTTCGGCGTAGCGTTCGTGGTTCAGCTTGAGCAACCGCGCAAGGACTTCGCGCCGCGCCGCTTCACAGATCGTGTAACGAACCCCTTGCTTCGTCTCATGAAATCCATGCCCAAGCTCCAAATCCGTCCAGCCATAAGCCGCCGCGACCGCGTGGTCCATTTCAACATGAAGCGAACGGAGCTTCTGAATATCGGCGCTGGTTTTGTCGGAACCATGGAAGCGGTTATAGGTTTTTGTAAGACCTTCTTGGCGACCTAACATTATTTGAAGGCGGTATTCATGGTACTTATCGCCCGTATTCGCTAGGGTATTCGCCAGAGCATCTGTCGGACATGGGCGTGGAAATGTGTCGAAAAGATCGGACGATACATATCGTATGTCGGTCTTCATTCTAGAACAGCGCTCATGAACCCAAGAACTGTGAATATCAGACTGTAATTGGGCAAAAACAGCTCCAGAATCAAATGCAAAGACGATATGTGGCTGGGCAAAAACAAGATGTGACGGAACAAATCCGAAGCAGATATGTTTACTTGTGAAGGCATGAAACAACACACGCTTAAATCCGGCTATCGCCTCATAGAGGTCAACTGCCCGTCGTCCATACTGCCACCAGAGTTCCCTCACACGTTTCTCATTGGTCCTGTCCCGTTCCGGTTTCACTTTCTCCAGCACGATAGATAGGCAACTAGGAAAGTCGGCAGCAACAGGACCAGTATAACTCTTAGGGGCCGACTTATGATCGAGGGGCCAATCGAAGAAATTTATTACAAAACGATCCGGGGACTGATCTGGCCTTGAGTTAAATGCATCGCCGATAAGATATGGTAATACAACCCTGCGATTCATTGGATTTTCATCAATTAAATAAGAAGCCTCGGCCGTGCCCAATACGAATCCTTGTCCGTAGACGTACGATCCGCTTAAAGATAAGCCCGTGTTTGCAGCGAGAGCACGCGGTTCATACGTCCCTACGGAAGAATCTGATAGAAGACTCGTGATTCCGGCTGTTTTGATGTCATCAATGTAATACGCCCCGTTCCATATGCCTTTCCATAACCAAATAGGCGAGATGAAGAGACTTGCAGCTCCGGGCCATCTAGCATTTCGCTGTGTTCGAACAATTATAGCACCGCCTTTTATGGCCTCGTCAAGACCCACCATACGAGTATCGCCTTCGGAGATACTATTGGTAACGACCATGCCGAAGCTGGCCTGGCATTTTAAGAGTTTGCATGCACGAAGAACGAAATATGCGCATAAATCCGCGCGGCCTTTTTCCCGAGCAGCGACCCATTCAACCAGAAAATCACGATAGACCGATCCAATAGAGGCAGAGACTCGCGATCCACCCATAAATGGCGGATTTCCCACAAACGCATCGAATCCACCGCGTTCGACTATGACTTCGGGGAACTCTAAGGGCCAATGGAACGTCACTTGGCCTGCGAGGGCTTGTTGGGCTTTCTTCTGAAAAGCGGATACGTCGCTGTCGTTGAAATGGAGCGCAACTTGGATGGCGTGGTTGTCGCGGGCGGCGCGTTTGTCGGTGGCGGAGCCGGGGACGAACTCGGCGGCTATCAGGATATCGGCGGCACATTTGAGCCGGTTAAGCTGTTCGTTGGCTTGGTGCAGCTTGCGGTCTTGGGCTTCGACATCCTCGACGTTGTTCACCTGCATCTCGGTGATCTGGCGGCGCAGGGCGATGGCCTCCTTGATCTTTTCGTCCAAGAAGCGGAGGAACAACTGGTTGTCTTCTCCCCGGCCGTCGAGATTGAACTTCCGAAGCTGCTCGGTGTTGTGAATCCCCACCAGCGAATCGCCGCAGCGGATGGCGTGATCGAGGAACTCGAACGGCTTGTCCTTGGCCAGCGTCAGGAGCCACAGCGACAGCTTCGCCATCTCGGCAGCCAAGGGGTTTTTGTCCACGCCGTACAGACAGCGCTGGGCGACGATCCGCAGGGCATAGGTTTGGCGCTCCTCGGGGTCATCGGGAATCAGCAGCTCGCCGGGCTGCCCAGAAGAGGGCTTGCCTTCCGGCGTGATGCGCAGCGTCCCCGGATGGGCTCGCTCGGCGGAGTCCCAGGCTTCGAGCAGCCGCGCCGCGAGGTAGCGACAGGCTTGCACCAAAAACGCGCCGGAACCACAGGCCATGTCACAGACCTTGAGGTCGAGCAGTTCCTGGGCGCTGCGGAGCTGCCAGGATTCCTTGGGCAGACCTTCGGCGGGACCGACATAGACGAGCGGCTCGAAGGTGTACTGGACGATGGGCTCGGTCAGGGTCTTCGGGGTGTAGTGGGTGCCGGAAGATCGCCGGTCGGTGCCCGATGTGACGTAGACGCTACCTGTGGGAATGACGATGGGATAGTCCACGTCGTCGAGCCGAACTAGCCCGGCAAACGGCTTCACCCGCTGCCACAGGGCGGCATCTTGGCACGCGGTGCGGAAGCGGCTCAGCAGGTGGTCGTCCAGCTCGGCGTGGAGGGACTTTTTCAGCGCGGACTCGGAGCGACCGGATTCCTCTTTCAGGAACGCCAGCAGCGCGGGTTCGCCTTGGGCGGCGAGCTTTTCGAGCTGCGCGAGGGCGATTTCCGGTTCCTTGTCGCGGGTTCCTTGCAGGCCCAGGACGGGCTCGGTTGCGCGGCGGGCGGTGTGGTCGAGGAGGCCCTCGTAGACGTGGCCGATCTGTTCGATGTCGAGCGAGCGGAAGCTCAGGCTGCGGGCCTCGATGGTACCGCCGACTTTGGTTTGCAGGACTTGCAACGCTTGCAAAAGGTGCAGGACGGTGCGGTTGTTGACCGGCAGCGGAGTGGACTCGGCGGTCTTCCAGCTTGTGCCAAAGCTGCGACCTTCCAAAAACGGAAAGCGGTCGGGGTTAAACAGGCTGCCGCCGTATGCCGGGAGCCGAAGCTGGTCGTGCTTGACCCCGGCGTAGACGGCGCGGAAGGTGGTCAGGAGCCGCGTCCAGGCGTCGTAACGGAGGCCCAGGATTTCTTCGCCGAACTGGTCGGCGGTGGTGCGCAGTTGTTCGCGCAGGGTGCTGACGGAGTAGTTCTTGTCGTAGAGGTCGTCGCCGAGCAGCAGGAGTTCCCGTTCCTCGGCGCAGAACAGAAACACTAGGCGCATCATCACGGTCAGGGCCGATTCGTACAGCCCCCTTTCGCTCACGTTGGCAAACAGCTTCCGTCCGTGTTCCTGATCTGCTTTGTCTAGGGAGTGGATCAAGACCTCGACGGCTTTGCGGACCTGATAGCCGAGCTGGTCAGTGACTTCCTGTTGATCTTTGGCGCTCTTGTCGAGCAGGGCTTCTAGCGTCTCGGGGCTCGGCACGCCAAACAGGCGCTCGGCTCCCAGAATCGAACGGAAGGCGCGCAGCGTGATCTCCTCTTCGAGCCACAGGTTGGCGTAAAAGGAGGCGTAGCCGGTCGCTTCGTTCTTTGGCGCGTTGACCAACATGAAGTGATCGCCGTTGGTGACGAGACCGAGCCGGATGCCGGTATCGTGCAAGAGCTGCATCATCCGGGTGTCGGGCGAGGTCTTCCAGCGCGACGTGGCAACTGGCTTGGTCAGCGACTGCGACCGGGGATAGACCTGGACGAGCAAGCGGGCCTTTTTCGTCTCGGGGTCGCACACGATCCAATCGGGTCGCAGCGTCTCGCCATACTCCGCCACTTCACTCTTGAGCGTCTGCGGAATCGCCTGTCCTTCGGCCAACAGTTCGTCGAAGCCCAGCGTCTCGGCGAGCACGAACCGCTGCCACGCCCGATGCAGCGCGGGGTCGGGACGCTTGCCCAACTGGTTATCGTCCCACTCGTTATACGCCAAGCGCAGCCGCCGGGCATGATCCGCATCATGGGCATCAAGTCCCTGCGGAAAGACCTCGGACAACACCGGCAGACTCAGGAACGGGCCCGAGTTCGGCACGAGCTTCAACCATTCGTTGTGGTGGCGAGGGATGGATACCGGCATTACCCTCTCCTCATTTTTTCGGGCACGAGGAACGTCACAGAGACGGGAAACATCCTGGGCTGAGGGTCTTTGTAACGGGCTTTGATCGCTTCGGTCTCTTGCGCGAGCTCTAGCGGAATGGACTTCATCCGGCTTCGGAGGAAGTCGTGGTTGCGATCGTGCTGTTCCTTTTCCTGCTCGTTGAACAAAGAGAGCTGCTGCGGGTCTTCCTGTTCGCTCAGCTTGTTGTCTATCGCCTTCTGAAGTTCGCCAAAGATCGCGACCATGTCGTCGTATTCCTTGTTCGCCCGCTCGGCCAGCTTCTTTTGCAGGGCGGTCTGCCGGTCTTTCATCCGGGCTTCGAGGGACTGCGCCAGCCCTGGCGCGAACTTGTCCCACAGATCGAGCAGGTGTTTTTGCAGCGATTCGGCGGGCTCGTCGCAGGTTGCAGCGGCCAAGAGCTTGTCAATCTCGCCGACAGGGAGACGGGCCAAGCGGCCCTCTTTTAGCGTTCCGCCCGCCGTGATGATCTCTTCGTGCAGCCGATGGCTGTCGCCGCCGATGACGACCAGCCGAGCGTGGGCGATGACCGCTGGCGCACTCAGCAAAAGATCCGGTACGAGCCGCGCCGTGATGCGATGCAGCCGCTTGCGACCCTTGACCGACCAGACTTCCGCTCGCAACAGCCGCAGGCTCATTTGGACCAGGCGGTGGTTTAAGTGAACCAGCACCAAGTCGTCGTGTCCCTCACACGCGGCATGGTCGAACGTGATTGGGCGAATGTCCTTGGTGTGCGGGTGCTCGAGACCCTCGGCGCACGCGGCCCAGCTGTGCTTGAGCGCGGGCAGAATAAAGACCGGCTTTTTGGACGAATGCGCAATCGGAATCAGCGCGGGCTGTTCGGCGAGCGCCAGGCCGACCTCGACGACCTTGCGGATGTTGTCGGGGGACAGGCGCAGCTCGCGCTGGGTGTCGCGATATTGCTCGAGCAGCTCGCCAATGTGCTTGGCGAGGTCGCGCTCGAACTTGAGCATCTTCCGCGTCGGCTCGACCTTGGTTTCGGCCTGACGAACGCCCGGCATCGTGTAGCCTTGGCCGCGCATCGCTCGCTCGACATCGTCGGCCAGCACCGTGCCGTAACTTCCCAGGTCTTCGCGAATCGTCTCGACCTTCTGCGCCACCCGCATCAAAAATTCGAGGTCAGCGTCGAGATCCGCAGCGCGTGGCGCAAACGTGGCATGCTGACGGTAGCCCTCGCCAACGAAGTGATAGACAAAGACCTGGCGCTCGCCGTTCGGTGCCAGAAAGCCCTTTTGCCCGTGGCGGTCGATGCGTCCGTTGCGCTGCTCCAGCCGATTCGGGTTCCACGGAATCTCGTAGTGAATCAGCCGATAGCAGTGGTTCTGAAGGTTCAAGCCCTCAGCGGCGGCGTCGGTCGCAAGCAGAATGCGCACCGGGCTCGAATCGGGCTTCGTCTGAAAAGCCGCCTTGACCGCTTCGCGATCATCTACGTCCATGCCGCCGTACATCGACAGCAACCGGTCGTCTTTGGTGAAGCCTTGCTGCGCGAGGACTTCTCGCAGCCAGTTCTGCGTGCTGCGGTATTCCGTGAACAGAATCACCCGCTCGTTGCCCCACTTTTTGCCGGGGCGAATGTGGGTATTGAGCCACTCGATCAGGCGCTTTACCTTTGAGTCAAGCTGCCCGGACGCCTTTTCCGCCCACAGCCGCATCTGCTTTAAGAGAGCCAGCTCCTCTTCCGACGATTCGGCAAACAAAAGCGAAGCCGCATCCACCGCGTTCGCAGTCGCCTCGTCGTACTCGGTGTCGTCGCCGTAGTCCTCGTCGATGCGGTCGAGTTCCTGGCGCAAAATGCCCATCGACGGCTTGCGCACCGGCTTGCCTCGTTTGGCTTGTTTGAGCGATTTTTCGTGCGCATTCAGCGTCGTCGCAAACGCCGCTGGACTGGAGAACAGCCGTTTCTTTAGCGTCTTCAGAACAAACTCGGTCGCGAGCTTTTCCGCGTTGTCCTGCGCCCGTTTGACCCTGGATTCCGCATACGCTCTCAGCGCGGCGTGAACGGCGCGTTCCTCGTCGGTATACGGAACCTCAATCGGATCGAGCACACGCTTCGGAAACCGAGGCTTGCCGTCCCACTTCGGCGGCAGCTCCGACTTCATGCGCCGGACCATCACCGCTTTGAGCTGTTTGGGATCGATCGTCGTGCTACGCGCAAACCGCTGGTTGTCGAGCAGCTCAAGCAGAGCCGAAAAGCTCTCGGGATAGCCGTTGTGCGGCGTCGCCGTCAGAAACAGCTTGTGCTCAAAGTGCGGCACGAGCAGCCGCAGTGCCTGCGTCCGCATCGAATCCGTCGCATAGCGCCCGACCCCTGACGGTGCGCAGTTGTGAGCCTCGTCCACGATGAGCAGGTCAAACTTCCGAGGAAAAGTCGACTCGTCCGGCCCCGGCAGAAGCTCGCGAAACAGCCGCAGCGGTCGCTCGCGCTTGAGAAAGTCGATGCTCGTAATCAGCCTGGGAAAGTGATTCCACGGGTTGATGTGAATCCCGCGACTGCGCCGCAGCGTGCCCCAAAGCGACGAGTTCACAATGCGAAAATCCAGCCCGAATTTGTCGCGCATCTGCTCTTGCCACTGCACTTGCAGAGACGACGGACAGACAATCAGCATCTTGCGGGCGCGGTGCCGAATGATAAGTTCCAGAGCGACCATCCCCGCCTCGATGGTCTTGCCCAAGCCCACGTCGTCGGCAATCAGCAGATTCACCCGAGGCATCTGGATCGCCCGCACCACCGGATCAAGCTGGTAGTCCTCAATCTCGATCCCCGATCGAAACGGAGCCTGAATCGTCCGCACGTCCGCCGAGGACGACGCGCCCCAGCGCACCGCATCCAAAAACGCATCGAGCCGATCCGGCGGATCAAACCCCGTCGGTTCCGGCAGCGCGACCTTTTCGACCACTCGCGCCCCCGGCTCCAGCTCCCAGATGACGTTCAACTCCTCGCCGAGCCCATCATCCTCGACCGATGACAACGTGAGAAGATGCTGCGGCGTTTGCAGCCCCGTCTGAAGTCGCGGTGGCGGCAGCGTGCTCGCCAAAACCTCCGTCACCATCCAGTTTCGAGCCCGAACGCTGACCAGCTGCCCCTGCTCAGGCCGTGGCGAAGTTGTCATTGTCGTCGTGCCCATGTCCACCGCTCCTCGTCGCTCTCGCCTACGACCCAAACATGTAGCCGTCGCTCGTTGGCTGTTGTCAGCAAAGTGCGCACATCCTACATCCAACGTAGGCTCCATGGGTCAAAGAGCAGCGCGGGGCCAAGCAGCGCACTGTGTAACATTGGGACCAGGCCGACCCTGAGCTACTGGCGGACTACTTACATCATCGGACGTGGCGGTTCAGGGGATGAGTGCAAAGCAGGAAAAGGTCCAAAGAGCTATTGAAGAATGAGGCAAGATGATGATACCGGCTTCGAGCGGCAGCGTGCCGAGCTTCTCAAACGCCCGCACCTCCAGCGCCGGTGACGCCAGCCGGTGCTGCATGATCGCCGCCAGGTAATGATGCCAAAACGTATAGCCGGGCCGCGTTGTCGCCTTTGGCTGCTCATGCTCCGCGACCGAATCCGACTGGGAATCCGCCGCGTCCTGCGCTGCTCGCTCGGAAGATGACATCGGCAGCGACCATTGCATACGCTGCGCTGCTTCGCCAATCTGAAATCCACCGGACTCCCGAATCCAAGAAACCCCACACTCGACGGAAAAAATTCTCATTTAGGGCTTGCCCCCCACCCACCCGCGAAATATCGTCCAAACAGGTGAGGTTAGTGACCCCCCGGTTTCCGACGGAAACCCCGAAAAACGAGCCAGAAAAGATGCCCTTACCGACCCTCCAAAAGCCCCCGATGACCGAGGTTAGCGAAAACCCCCTCGCAACCCCTTGGAAATCAAGGACTTCGGAGGGGGTCTCCCGCAGTACCCAAGCCCGTCTTAAAGGGCATTGAAACCAGAAGTTGCGGCAACGATAGACGTGGCGACGACGACGCCCGCAGTACCCAAGCCCGTCTTAAAGGGCATTGAAACAAGCAACGGCGATATCGGGGGTCTTGCTGCGAACGACCCGCAGTACCCAAGCCCGTCTTAAAGGGCATTGAAACAGACTGTGCGATGGCATCGATATCATCCTTCTTCTCCGTCCCCGCAGTACCCAAGCCCGTCTTAAAGGGCATTGAAACAAGTTGACGGCCGGAACAAGATTGCTCTTGATCACAGCCCGCAGTACCCAAGCCCGTCTTAAAGGGCATTGAAACGACGCGAATCGCCGCCGTCAGTGTTGGAGCAACGCTGACCCGCAGTACCCAAGCCCGTTTCAAAGGGCATTGAAACAAAATATGTAGGGCCAGAGGGCTTCAAGCGTATTGCGCCCGCAGTACCCAAGCCCGTCTTAAAGGGCATTGAAACACAGAGCAGCAGACAGAAAACCAAGGGTACGAACGTTGGCCCGCAGTACCCTTCGCCCCGCAGTACCCCAAGCCCGTCTTAAAGCTTCACATAATCAAATGTCCGGCCCACCGTCTGGGTTTCCGGATCTCGGACATGGCATCGGCGTGAGAGGCCAAGGGTAGAGACAGCGGAGAGCGCAGCATCAGCTCCTGTTTGAGCGTACCGAGGAAGCTCTCGCTCGGTGCGTTGGAAACCTGGGATTTCGCGACACCGTGTTGTAGGCTGGGTTGCGTAACCGCGTGCGGTTCTTTGGTGGGGAGCGCGGGGCAAGAAAACTTCCCCATCGTTCTCACTCGGTAGCAGGGAAGTTTTCCTGAGTTTCTCGACGGGAGACACGTTCTACCGACGGATAGCGATGTTCGGGCGTTTTGCGTGGATTATTTCGCATCAACCGCCAAGAAGTTCGCCGAGGGAATGGATCAGACAAGCAAGATCAGTC
>WBZP01002726.1_pt1 | contig 19956 bp, 27 predicted proteins | sample 5204301 | NCBI WGS metagenome assembly WBZP01 (sample SAMN12412401, study PRJNA552823) | activated sludge metagenome | isolation source: activated sludge from nitrification reactor of wastewater treatment plant... | place: USA: Pennsylvania | collected 2017
CCATGTACTCAGGGTGGCAAAGGGCAGGGCAGCCGGACTCACGCGACTCGACGGGGCAGCCATTGAGATCAACCCCGACGGGGTGATCAAACTGATCGCGGCTGCTGGCAAGATGGGCACGGCGGAGTTGATTAAATCACTCAGGAGTTATGCGTTGGAGGAGTCACAAGTGTTGGAATTTTGGGAGAAGCTGCCCAGTGAGGCGGTCATTGAGGGCAAAAATTATCGTATAGGCAAGCGCCCCAATATGATCATGGTCAGGGATGATGTGCCCCTGACACCCGTGATCCCCGAACCTGCCCCAGACCCTGAGGATACCCCGATCATCCCGCTTGGACCCGTGCCTCAAAATGAGATTGATCACTACCTCAATGATTGTGTGGTGCCGGGTGCGGGTGTGGTGGCAATGGCAATGTACATGCACTACCAGAACTGGGCAGAGGCTCAGGGGATCGAACCCATGAAACCTGAGGAATTAGTGCAGGCATTGGAATCAAAGGGGCTGAGACGCAACAAAGAAACTCGCAAGTGGGAAGGAGTCGGGCTTGGAAACATTACTACCGCTGATCTGCCTCGGTAGCTTGTGCATCGGTTGGCATTGGATATTTGCGCTCATTGTGCTGTGGCGCGTCGGGCGCATTCGATTTAGGAGTCCTATAGCAGCGCCCACCCCAGAGACCTATACAGATCGTTTCGTTGAGGAACAAGGCAGGCGTGTAAATTCCCGTGTAAATTGAGCGTGTCAATTGACTACGTTATCCCTCATAGAGCAAAGAAAAAAAGTAGGGAGAGCTGCTATCAGAGTCATCAAGCATCCCTATGGAACGTATGCTGATTTGCTCTATGGATCATTACGTGTAACGTTGGGCAGGTTGGATGATCTAAGCCCTACCCACTTATTGGATCAGGCAGTGCGAGTCGCCCTTGGGGAGATTAGGGTGGATGATCTTGAGGCGCTCAAAGCCCTACAGCGCGCAAATAAATCAGCCCGCTGGAAGGATCACCAATGGTAGATGATTGGAATTGGTATGATGAATGGTGCGGCGTGATCGGGGGCGTGGTCGGGGCAGCGCTCATGCTGCTGGCAGAGATGATTCCATCCCCACCCGGCTACGCGGGCGACGTGCTGTTTATGCTCAGTGCTAAAATGCCCCTGATCGGGGTAGCATTGGGGTATCTGCTGGCTCTGGGGGGAGTGTTGATGATCGTGTGGATGGGAATCAAAACACTGAGCGTATAGCGTTGCCCGCGTCCCAACCCAACCAACGCTACACGCTCACACCGATCACGTGACCCTCTCTGATCAGGAACCGCGCCTTGCCCATCAGCACCTTGAGCAGTTGATTGGCGCGGTGCGGCTCCATGCGCCACAAGCCCTTGACCCCTAACTGTCTCAGCTTCTCTAGCGCCTGCTCATTGCGCTCAGGGCTTGCTGCCTGTAACTGTCTCAGGCGATCCCTCTGTTTATCAAGCGCGTCTCCCAGTGCGTTGATCTGATCATCATACATATCGCGCACTGAGGCCCGGGCCGCTGCCTGTCTGGTGATCAAATCCCTGATGCTCTCCTCAGTGCGCCTGACCTCATCCATCAGCAGCCGGATCGCCTGAGCATGATCAGGTGGGGTGAGCGCGCCCATCTGCCCACCAATGATCGCTTCAAGGATCGCCCCGACCTCGATCATTAGGGTTTTGGTGCTGATCGTGTTCTTGACGGCGGGGCAGACGATAGATTGATCGTTGCGCCGTCGCCGCTGGCTCCATTGAGACACACAGCGATAGTAGAGGATGGGGACTTTTGCCTTCCATTTTTTACTGGGCTTGCGGGTGTTGCCCGACATTAACCTCCGGCACCCGACGCACAACAGCAGCCCAGAAAATATATAGGGCGTGTCCCCCTTCGCCCGCCCGCGCAATTCTTTGCGCCTGTCTAATTCCTCCCTAAGGCGCTCCGCCAATTCCCCCTCGAATGCGGGCGGGTGGGTATTGCGCCACAGGGTAACGCCTTTGGGCACTGGCACGGACTCATCATAAGCCCATGTCCCATATCTGTGATTGAGAGGAAAACCCATGTGCCCCCACAGCATGGGCGAATACATCAGTCTGTAGATCGACTCAGTTCGTGAGGTGAAGCCGTGCCCCATATCTCGCAATCTGGCATGAATCCGATCCCACGCGACGCCCTCTAGCACAACGGCTGCTATATCATTGAGCAGCCCCCGCTTGGACTCATCCACCACAAGCCGCACCGCCCGCCCATTGCGGGGATCGCGTTCAACCACATAGGGGAAGGTGGGCAGCGCCCAAGGCAGCCCGGACGCAAGCCGCGCCCGTAGGGAGGCAGCGCGCCGCTTCTGCATTTGGTCAATCTCTGAGGCTGCCTTGTAACTGTTGAGCGCGCCCCAGAGCCGGTAGTTGTTGGCGTCAATCCAACCATCTGCCAAGGAGAGGATGCGCGCCCCTGCTTGGATCGTTTCCTCTACCACCCGCAGATGTAGGCTTTGGGTGCGGGCAAAACGATCCCCGTCTCGCACAATCAGCACCTCAAAGCCCCGCGACTCCCACAGTTCGATCAATCTGCTGAAAGCGATGATCCCGGCTGCCAACATATCCGCCGCGCATTTTTCCAGAGAGAGATAACGCCTGCTGTGACCGGGAACCTTAAGCACCTCAATCACCTCTAGCCCCTCACGTGCGGCGGCGGCGCGCCCATCGGACTCTTGCGCGTCGAGTGACGTCTTATCTTCCATTGCTTGGGCGGCGGTAGAGACGGCGCACCAAATTACAGCGCGTTGTTGGGGCATGTAACGCTCTTGAGGTTGTGACCTATCAGGGGATCATTCATCCCGAATTTCCCGGCGGCGTTCTTGTAATCGATTGTAGCGGGCGATGCGATATTCACGCGCATCCCATTTGCGCCGTTCTTCAATCTCTGCGGCGGTCAGTTGAGCTTTGGCTCTTTCGCGTTCACGGGCTTCGGCTGCCTCGCGCTCCGCCCGTCGCTGTAGGGTCTCTTGGGTAAGTTCGGTGTAGGGGGATGGCTGCCTCATTTTGCGGGTTGCGGAGCGGGTGACGGGGACTTTCACCAGATAGATCGTAAGCCCCCCCGTGAGCGCCCCCACCAGATTATAGGCGGCTGCCCCAAAGAGCCACAGTATCCCCCCTGCTATCGCGCTTGCTCCCACCCCGATCCCCAATGAGACTAGAGGTATGCCCAAGGGCAGCGCGATAAACGCACTGGCTGCAAGGATGAAGTGAGTTACCAAATGAAACAGCAGCCCGACCTTGAAGGCAGTGCGCAAGCTGATCCACTTGACCTCAAGTTTCATGGCTTACCTTTCAAACCAAACCCGAACTTGTAATATTAGAACTTACGTGCTAATCTCGCATCAGGGGTAAGCATATGAGTATTGATGAGAAAATTCTGATTGCCTACTACAGACTAATACCGACGCTCAAGCGCATTGCAATTAACGCTTACTTGCATCAGGGTGATGCTAGGCTGCTACTCATCCTGATCCCCGGCGCTCTCAGTGGCGACTCTCATCAGACCACGCAAATCACCCCGCCTGTAGGCAGATAGCAGCTTGCGTTCGTTGGGCGTGAGATCGTCCTCGTCGAAATGACCTGATGGATCATCGGTCAGCCCCAGTAAATAATCAGCGCTCACCTGTAGCTCTTGCACCAGACGTAACAAAATATCAGCAGACGGGATGTTGAGCGCGTTCTCATATCTCCATATCTGCTTTCCGGTGACACCAACAATATCAGCTAAATCCTGCTGTGTTAGTTGTCGGACTTCTCTTATTTGCTTCAGCCTATCGCCCCGCACAGTCTGACCTTTCGTCCAACCTCTAAGGTATCTCATTCGTCCACTTGACACAATGGACGGTAAGGTCTACAATGTTCTTGGGCGTGATGACTTACGCCTCTCATTTTACCAACATTATGGACGTTAATGTCCAGAGGATGTTTAGGCGTGGACGAAAAGAAGGTCAAAGAGGCAGTTGAGGTAGCAGGTTCGATCCGGGGGGCAGCATTGATCCTTGACGTCTCTCATACGTCGCTTCAGTGGTGGATTGCCCGGAATGGCTACGAAGTTAAGAAGATAGCGATCTTGGTTAAGCGCAAGCCACCAAAGCCAGCGAAAAAAGAGACGGGGCGCGCCTAATGGACATCCTCTTTAATCCCCTCTCTCTTTCTGAAGATGACATTGAGCAGTTGCGCTCAGTGTTGAATGTGGAGCGCTTCACCCGCCTGTTGGCGGTGGCGCTGCCCACCCTGCCATCCCCAGACGAGTCGATCCCTGCTGGCAAGCCCCGTCATGCGGGTGAGGTGGGTTTGCAGGCAGGGATCGGTGTGTCTGAATCCCATGTACAACAAGCCCCGGCGTGACACCGAGCCGGGCACAATCAGGAGAACGACCAATGACCGACCAACCAACCAACCCAACCCCCAGCCCCGACTCGGACGATGCGATCCGGGTCTCCGATGATCTCGCACAGCATCCGCGCCTGAAGTCGATTCTATCCCCTGCCTCTGAGCCGCTGCTGCTTGGGACGCGAGTCATCATGATCAAGTCCTTCCCCAATGATCACGATTTGGGGCTTGGAGATTTAGGGCGCGTCGGGTACATCGAAGGTGAACCCGATCTATTCAGTACCCCCGGCGTGATCTTTGACCGTGCCCCCTATGTGTGCATCAAGAACCCGGTCATGGGGCACAGCATCTGGGAGTATGTGCGAGAAGTAACCAAGTCCCCCGACCCCGTCCCCACTGACGATCCCAATTTCCAGCAGGCGCTGGAAGATATGAGCGGTATCCCTGCATGGAAGCGCCCGCTGCTGGAAGCTAAGGCGCGCCATGAGGCGGCGAAGGCTGAAGCGGAGAGGGAGCGTATAGAAGCGCACCAAAAGCGCGTAAAGGATTCTAAACAGTGGGTGGTAAATGCGCTCGGGTCTTTTGGGATTACGCTTCAAACTTCAGACGTTGAGTACTCTGATATTCTTGGAAAAGCCTATTGGAGTCCGACCCCAGATGTTTATCTCCACGCATCATATGCGCTCTCGTTCGGCAACGGCAAAGGTCACTACAACATTCATGTTTACAGTGGATACCAAAACCTCTTGGCAGCGCGTCACTGCACGATCATCACTGGGGATTTTAAGGGCGCAATCGACGCGCAGCGTGTTGATCTACTCAATGTAATCGAATCTCTAGAGGCACTGAACACGCTCCCCGAACCCCACGACATGGCGACCGATCCTGAAGATGAGTCTGACCTGCCCTTCTCTGATCCAGAGGAGGAATAACTTGTTTAAGGATGATCTCAAGTCAGCTTGGGAATTATTTAGTATCGGATACGCAGTTGGCAGCGTACTGGTAGCCATCCTCATCACAACGTTTCCTGCTGACATTGTTGGACTATTCGGACCTGTCTCCGTTGCGCTCTACTTTGGCGTGCGATATTGGATGGCAAAACGATGAGAAACCCCATTGGGATCAAACAGAAGGTACGACTTGATCGTCTGGCACGCAAGGCGCGCCAAGTGCAGGGGGCAGAGGTGCGCATTCAGATTGCCTCAATCCCTGAGCAGCCCAAGCTGGCTTGCATCTACGGATACATCAAGTACCCCCAGAACGCGCCCGGCGGCTTGGAGATGCTATCGCCCTGTATTTACAGGGACTCAGCACAGACGCGGGCGGTTACCTTCCAGCAGTACCTGAAGCAGCTTACGGGCAATAAATGAAGCGGGCGCGGTGTGTGCGGCACCGCGCACCCTCAGGAGAACCAACGACCTATGGATGATTATAACACAGCTTCACCTGAGCCTGAACTTTCCCCAGAGGATGAGTCCCTGATTGCAGACCTCTTTGATTTTGTGGACACCTATCCACCTGATCATTTCATCAAGGTCTATCCCCGGCGCTTGCGTGACTTCTGTCGCAACGTGATCGCGGCTGCCCGAATCAAACACCAGAAGAAAAATATCAAGATAACCCGGGCCATGATCGGCGCGCTCGTGCTTCTGGGCTTGCGCATTGATGACAAAGGTTACTGCTATCCCGGTCAGGAAATCTCAGCTAAGCAGGTAGGCATGAGGAGTCCTAGCGGGAGTCGATACATTCATCGCGTTATGCAGAAATTGGAGATGATCGAAAGCGATTTTACCTCAGATCGACGCTCACGACGCTATCGTTTGCCGGGCGGAATTTTTATTTTTGGTCATGACTCTTACCACGATCAAAAATTCGCTCGATCATATGATCAAAAATTCGCTCGATCATATGATCAAAAATTCGCCGCAAACAAGAGACCAGATTCTTTAACCAGAAACCACAATGAGATCGAACAAACAGACAATGCACAAAGTGCAGCCCGATCAGAACCAAATGCAGAAATCGGGATCACTAAGATTCAACAAAGTCTGTACAACGATCTCATCAATCTAGGCGTTGGCACAAAAGAAGCGGCGCTCATTGCAACACAATACAAAAGCAAAACAATCTCAGGCGCGATTCAAGACGCCCGGCGGCTTGCGGATACTGGCAAAATCCACAACCCCGGCGCGTGGGTACGGCGCACAATCGAGAAGCGGGCCAATGAACCGCTGCTCTACAACAACGCTGGAACTGAGCCAGTGCGCAAACTGATGCACGGCTCCGCACCACAATCCCCCCCCACAGAATCCCCCACAATTCCCCACACAACCCCCAGAGGCAACGGGGCGCAATACGACTTGGCGAAAGCCTTATCGCGGGCCGGGGTGCGGACTCTGGAAGCGTGCCTGATCGCCATGCAATACCCCTCGGAAACAATCCGAGAAGCAATCACAAGCAGCAGCCAAAAGCAGCCCGCAAAACGCGGGGCATGGATACGGGGCTACATTGAAAAGTCAGCCGGACAAACCATCAACTATGGGATGCAAACGGACGCCCTGCCCCTCATGCAATCAATGGAGGAACTGCCCCAGACCAACCCATATCTAATCGACCCCTACGACAATGAGTCGATGGATCAGAAGCTGAGGCAGGCAGCCCAAGAGCGCGCCCAGTTGGAGGCGGGCGCGTGGGAAACTGACTAAAAAACGACCACAAAACGACCGGAAAAGAATCGGAAATGACCGGAATCCATTCAGAAAATGATGCAGAGTGAACCACACTGCATCACCAGAAGGACTAAGGAGAACTGACATGAGCAAGAAACAAACCCAAACCATAGCAGCGCCCCAGACTGCTACCACCATTCAGGCGATTAGTCTTGACCTAGGGAATGCCTATTGCAATCTGACCGCCTCAGGTGGTCTCAACTTCGATTGGCGGAGTGTTCAGGGCCGGGTGAGCGATGCGACGCGCCTCAAGGACTTACCCTTTGATCATGTGATCCGCATTGAGGATCAGTGGTGGGCATTCGGGCAAGCCGCCTACACCTTTGCCCCCCGCACCCTTGAGGACTTCCCTGCCACAAACCGCTACTTCAGCGCGTGGTACAAGCGCCTCTTTACCTATGCGCTCTTTCGGGCTTTCGGTTTGCGCATCGGGGAAGGCGTTTTTTATCCCCGCGTCGTGCTGAGCATCCCGGCGGGTCTGTACTCGAATGAGGAAGTTGTATCAAAAGTTAAGTCTAACTTGGTGGGCAGCTACCAGATCGGCACCACATTGGGGACTGATCTCCATGTGGTCATCAGCCAAGCGAATATGCAGATCGTCCCAGAGGGGGCAGGTGCATACATCGCGGCTGCTACTGCCCCCAACGGCGGGGTGTTCACGGGCGGGCTGTGGTTTGTGGTGGACGTGGGCTATCTGACCACTGACATTGTGGCCTTTCGTGATGGGGACTATGTGCCTGACCTGAGCAACAGTGACGCGGCGGCGGGGATGCGCCATGTGAGCGCGGCGGTTGCGCGCAAGCTCCACGCGATCACCGGCTGCGATCTGAAACCTGAGGAAATTGATCCTCAGCTTCAGTGTGAGACCATGACCATCAACAGCACCCCCTACCCCCTGAGCAGCATTCGCTCTGAGGCCCTGACCGCTCTGGGCAGCCGGATCGCGGGCTTTATTCAGCGCAACGCTTCAGGACTCAACCTGAGCGGAATCATCCTTGCCGGCGGCGGGGCGGATTACGTGCACGAATACGTAAGCGGCGCGGGGCTGCCTGCTGTGCATCTCTCACCCAACGCCCGGCGCGCCAATGTTGAAGGCGCGTACAGCCTGATCGGAGAGTAGCTATGTACATCACGGTACAAGCCCGGCTTAAGCCGGGCATTGACGACGACCTAATCGCGTTTATGGAGAAAGCCCGGCGCGCCCGGCGCGTTGGGCAGGTGATGAGAGCGGCTCTCCAAGCCTACATGAATCAGGGGCAGCGATGGGCAAATGTTCCAGTGCCGGCTGCCCCACCCCCACCCCCGTTGCCGCCGTTGGGACCGGTCCCGGCTCCGAGCGGGGGCGACGTGTTGAGCAAAGCCAAAGCGAGTTTCCTAAAATGAGGGTGAATATGTTTCGATTGAAGCTAGCCAACGGACTAACCATCGAGACCGATATAACCAATACAGAACTCTGGGAGCGTATGATTAATCGCTACAGCGCTATAAACCCCCACTATGGCCCAGATGAACTCTGGGAATGTCCTTGGTGCGGCGGAGCTATTGATCATTCGTCCTCTGAGCAGCTGCCCCCGGACGGCATTGATACCTATCGCTGTGTGGGATCATGTGAGCTTCTTATCTCACATGTGACCCCTATCCAATACACAACCTATGCTGATGTGCCCCTGTCTAAGTGGCGGGTCATTGTAGAGTCTGTTTTCTCTAACTGGTCTCCACCTGATGACGCGATTGTCCCAACCGTTAAGGAGGATGAGTCATGAATCGCTATGAGGTGCGCCTAGCGCAAGACCTGAAGATTGGTGATAAGTTCCTGTTTGAGTCCCAGTACGATAAGCGCTTCTTGCTCTTTGGCGGCGTGGTGACGGGGCTGCTCTTTTCCCGCGATCACGTAGTCGTTCGATGTGACCGGTCTATCTACCGGTTAAAGCGTGCTTGCCGATGCAAGGTAGAGAAGAAAGGACTTCCAAAGCCATGAATGAAATTCTGATCGGCGGGCGGCGGTATGTCTCCGCTAAGCTGGCCGGACGCATCTATGGGTACTGTGATCGCCACGTGCACAACCTGATCCGCGATTATGACCTGCCCCATGTGCGGCGGGCGCATGGGTGCGTGTTAGTGTCTCAGTCTCATCTGTCCAGCGTCATCAGGGAGCGGTTGACCCATCCCACCAAGTGGCAGCAGATGCGCATGTGGTGGCTTGCCAACCGGGGCAAGCATTTGATGATCCGCACCGCGCCTGATCTGGTTCGGGTGCTGGCCCGTGAGCGTGTGCACGTGAGCGTTGGTTATGCAAAGCTATTCCTGAAGATCACAAGGGGGCGGAGATGACACGACGTCTAACATGGGTGCAGGCGATCTTTATCGCGCTGTTGGTGATTGTGGGAGAAGCGATCCTACTGGTGACGATGCTTCTGTTGGAGACCACCCTATGAACTGCCACTATTGCGAACGTGAGTTCAGAGCAGTGAGGCGTGATAGTCTCTACTGCTCACGGGCGTGCAGGCAAGCAGCCTACCGCGCCCGGCGTCGGTTCGGGGTGGCAGATCGCATCCATCAGGCGCGGGTCAAAGCTGCCCAGACCAAACGTGACCAGACCCTGATCTATCTCTGCCTTGTGTGTGGCAGAGAATATGAGGTAAATGGCAATCAGATCACCTCACAGTATTGTTCGGCAGCTTGTCGAAAGCGCAGCAGCCGCCGTCGATTGGGGGAGCTAAAACATTTCTTGCTGGAAATCGCCCACGAAGGCCCACGCTGAGCGGAGCGGGTTTTTAGCCTAGATGTGGATCAGGGCTAAAAGCCTTCCCCCCTCGTGACGACCAATGTACCATGTAGTTATGGTGCGTTGGTCGTCTTTTCTCCTTGCTTTGGTGGTGGTTCTGGGCATTGGCATTATCCCCCCTCATGCCAGTGCCCAGACTCCCGCTTGGCGTGGATTTATCCTCATCCAATTTGCCCCAGACTTTGGCGAAATTGACCTCAGCAAATCCCAGAAGATCAAAGAAGCATTATCTGGGCTATGTCCAGTGGTCGGGGATTACCCGCCGCTGCTATTGCAGATCATGGTATCCACTGCCAAGGATGCGGTGATTGCTGAATGTCGATGGTATGCCAAGCCAGAACGCACAGAGATCGCCCGCGTGCTGGCTTTTAAATTCGACGCCTCCATTGTGCAGGCTGAAGTGTGGATCACAAGCCTCATCTATTTTGGTGAGGATCAGGCTTTTGAGGTGTCTCAGTCTGAACTGAGAGCCTACATTCAAGGCAAGGAGGAGTGGCAGCCGCCGCGGCCGCCCCGTCGCCAATGAGAGTAATCCGCCTCCTGCTGATTGTATTTACAATCCTGTGCTTGGTGTCGCCTGCTCAGGCAGCCTCAGGCTACAGTGCAAAAATCCTCTCTATTGAGAGTGCAAACCTCGTAGGCTATTGGGCGCTGGATGAATCCTCAGGGATCGTCGCGCTGGATAGCTCAGGCAACAACCGTCACGCCTACTATTCAGGCGTGTCGGTGGCAAATCAGAACGCCCCAGATGGTTACCCCGCTCCCTATTGGGACGGGATCAATGATCAACTCTATTGGGATACCAGTCCCACAAACGGGATCAACGCATGGAATCCCAATTCTGGGACACTTTCGTTTTGGTTCAATCTGCCTACCATGTCCAACTACGCCTCAATGGTTTGGCTGGATGGAACCACAGGATACAGCGATGACTTCATGGGGATTGACTACGACCCCGGATCAAGCGCGATCCTCGTTTATTTTGTACGTGGGGCAACCGGGGGCACGGTCTCATGGTATCCAGCACCCGCGCCCGACACATGGCATAACGTCAGTGTAGTCTGGGACGCCTCATCGTTTACCGCTTATTTCGACGGCACGTCGGGCGGCTCTCAGGCTCTGGGCACATGGGGCGGCGGAAACCTCGTTAGCCCGCGCATGTACCCCGGCAATGAGGCGCTCTTTGCCCGCTTTGCCTTGTGGGATGTTCCCCTCTCTGCTGGCCAAATCTCTCTGGTTTCTAGTTGGCAGGGGATTCCCCAAAGTGATCCCTATCGTGAGGTGATCGATCTGGGGGATCGCTCTGGGTATTTCGAGATGGGCACAAATGCAGGAGAAACCGCGATCCTCTTTGTGCAACTCGTTATCGCGGGCTTGATCGTTCGGGGACTTCACGTCTACTCAAAACGGAGGTGATCGCGTGGGCAATATGGAACTAGGTTTGTTGTTGGGGCTGGCCGGATTCGTGCTGGCTGTATTCGGAACCTTGGCTTGGAAAACACTATCAAGGGGAGGTGATGAATAAATGACTCTTGGGGTGAGCGTTCTGATCTGCACTGTCCTACCCATCGCCGCGTTGTGGGCTTTGGAGTGGGCCGCTGATGTGTTCAGGCGTCTCATCGATTGGTTGGGTAGCCTATGATCGATGCGCTCTTTGATTTTGCGGGGCAGGTCTTTTTACCTGTGGCTGCCATAGCAGGGGGTACCGTCTTGGCTATATCGCTCATTCTCATTCTGTTGGAACTGTTTGACGCCCCGTTCACAGACGGGGAATAGGAGTCTCTCATGTTGTTTCTCAAATCACTCAAGGGACGGATCGTGACGCTGCTCAAAAGCGTGACCCCTTCCCATCTCGCAGTAGCCCTGCTGCTGTTTGCAATGGTCATGGTGGCTGCCACCCCGACCACTCGCACCCTTGCGCAGGCGTCCTTCAGCATTGACGTTAACTCGTTCCTTTCCAGCGCTAGCCAGATGTTCAATGGGATTTTTCCCATCTTCGCGCCGATCATCGGGATCAGCCTTGGGATCGGTCTGGCCAGCTTCATCGCCAAACGTTTTGAGGGGATCGTTTAACCTCAATGCGTCTCACCAAACGCGCCCGGCTGCTGCTTGTGCTCATGACCGTGCTCAGCACGGGCGCGTTTGCGTTTCCAGTTCGGGGGCAATCGCCCGCTGATTGCTCCTACCCGCGAGTCTGGGATTTTTCAGAGGGGGACTATGAGGGGTGGACAATCAATACAGGCACAGTCACGGCAGACGGGGTTGAGTCTGAGGCAATCTCAGGCTCTACCAAGGTGATCGATATGACCCTTATGTGCGCCGCGCCCGTCGGTAATCCGCGCCAATTCCTTTATGGTTATTGGTCTAGTCATGGTTGGACGGCGCCGCGGCCATACAATTTGTATCTGCTAGACGAGAACGGAGATCAAATAGGCGGGGCATTAGGTGGGGGTTCCGGCGCATCGGGCTATGGGTGGTTTGGGACTTCTGGTAATTGGTCTGCGGTCTACGGATTCCGCATATATTATGTGCGGGGCATCTCGGAGACCTTCACGGTTCATTATTGGGAGATCAACCACACCACTCCCGTCCCCACCAATACACCGGTCCTCACCCCGACCGCAACCCCAACCGCAACCTTCACCCCGACACCGGTATATAACCAACCTATCGCTGCTCCGGCCTGTATTGGACTTGCCAACGGCCCCAGCTTTAGCAGTGGATGGACTCCCCAAGGCGGGGCAACTATCAACTATGGAGAACTATCCCTTGAACCCGGTAGCAGCGCATATACAACTATCAGCATTGATGCAAGCAAACAATACGATCTGAGGGTGTACTACTCTCACTTCGGGGCAGGTGCGGAGACCGATATTCTCCGCTTCAACATAGGCGCAACAAGTTATATCCTGCCAATGGAAGTTGGCTATGGCGTGTTTGATGAGGTCTGGACACAAAACAACGTCACTCTTGCGCGCTATGAATTTCTAGGGCAGTTCATGCGCTTTGAATTTGCCTATGCACCGGGGATGCTCTCCAATGGTCTCACGGTTAAATGGTGGTGTATTCGTGAGGTTGCAGCGGGCCCCCCCGCGATTGGGGCAATCACGGATACCTACTATGAAGCCTGCTTTGAATGTCTCTATGAGCCTGAAGCCTATCCAGACCTCCTTCAGGCATTTAACAATATTGGTAAATTTTTTGGTTGGCTCTGGTGTTCCCTCCGTAAGTTTTTTGAGTGTCAGTTGTGGGTGATTCTGGGGCAGCTTCTGCAAGGGCTACTTGACCTGCTGAACTTTATCAAGGGCGCGTTTGAGTGGCTCTGGGAGACCGTGACCGGGGCGATTGAGTGGGTTGGATCGCTCATTGGTCAGGTGCTGGAATGGATCGTTGCCACTGGTGCCAACATTATCACAGGGATCGGGAATCTGATCTCAGGTCTCTGGGATTTTTTATCTGCCTTTTTCACCACCATAGGCCTATTCATTCAAGCGCTGTTTGAGGCTGTGGTCACTGCGATCAAGATCGTGATCTATGTGATCGACGCGGTGATCCGGGCGGTAGTCGTTGGGGTGGTCGCTTTCGTCAACTGGGCAGCAGAGATTTTTGGGTTGGGGCAGGTGGTCGTTGATGGGATCAATTCCGGTTTCAACCGTGACGTTGGGGATACCATCTCAGGCAGCCTTGCCTGTGATAATCCCTCTGGGCTGCTCTATCCGGTGTGTTTGGGATTCTACGTTCTCGATAACACAATTTTTGACGGGCCCGGGTACTGGGTCTTTATCGTGTTCATTGGGGTATTCAGTCTTGATACCCTACTTTGGGCGGTAGAGAAAGTGAGACATGGAGTGCTGAGTCAAGATGCGTAAAGTGTTGGCAGCACTGATCCTGATCACACTCTTGGGTGTGGGCGCGCCCGCGCCTGCTCAGGCTGAGGGAGAGTGGTGTTCCTCCGAATACCCAGATCGCAATCTCGACACATGGCAGGTGTTGAATGGCAGCGCTTTTCAGTATTGGTCACCACCGGGGCTGTATGGCTTTAAAAGCGCGGTTGGTTCGGGCGGCGGGCTTGATTATCAGGTAGCCAAGTTGCTTAGAAACTATGGACAGAATCCCATCGTATCCCTAACGTTCTCAACCTATATGGGATCACTCACTGAGTTACAGCCCTATATCTATATAGAGTTGCGTAAAAACTTTGAAACGGTTGGTAATGCTTTCCGCATCCTGCCCAGCTTTCAAGCCCAGAACTGGCAACAGTTTAATGTTGCCTTTAGTTCGATCCTCTCTGACCAAATTGAGATCACCATTCAGCAGGAGAGCGCCCTAGGGGATGCGCCTTCAGCCTTTTATGTGCGCATTGATCAAATCTGTTGGGGCTATCCATACAGCCAATTCACCAGTACCCCGACGCCTGTCACTGTGACCAACACCCCAACCTTTACCCCTCAAGCGACCCAGAGGTATACCAATACTCCGATCTCCACATGGACGCGCACCCCCACCAACACCCGCACCCCCGGCACTGCCACCCCCACAAAAACTGGGACGGTTGGCCCGGGCACGATCACCCCGACGCCTACCGATCCCTATGATTGGACACCGCCGCCCGGACTCAACTCTGGCCCGTTCCCAACACCCACGCCCCGAACACCTCAACTTAGATGGGTGCTGCCTGTCCCAGTATTCATGACTCCTGATCTCTCAGTGCCTACCCTGATCCCCCAGAGATCAACCAGTACCCCACCCTCGGCAGGTACTGCGGTAGGGGCAGTGTCTGGGAGCAACGTGATCGGCGTTGATCTAAGTGACTCGCTAACCCGCGTGGCGGATTATCGGAGCGACATTTTCGCGTGGCAAACTCAGGTGTTCCTTGATGCTGAGGGGACGCCTATGGCGGACTTGCGCAATCAGGCGAACCTGATCGCCAATAACATCGGGGGATTCTTTTACGTCTTGCGTTCGGTCAGGGATGCGACGGGGCAAATTGGCGATCTGGTGGTGGTGCTGTTGGGGCTGATCGCGTTCAACATTATCATTCGCCTCTCAGTGTTTGGGATCGGTCTGATTCTGTTCCTGTGGCGCGCCTTGCGGAGCCTGATCGATCTGGTGAGCAAAACCCCGGCGCTGCTGATCCTACTGGTGATCATTGTGATTGTGATCGTCCTAATCATCGTGCTAGGCGGGGCAAGCGCGGGCGATTGGGCAAGCCCGACCCTGACCCTAGAAACCCCTGTTGCTACCAGTACAGGCACAATCACCGCAACCCATACCCTGCTGCCCATCAGCCCGACCCCCACGCCACAGTTTAGAGGGTTCAGGATGACCCCCACGCCCATCCCGATCAACACGACCCCGATCTTTGATGTGTCGGTGGGTATGCCTGATATATCGGGGCAAACGGCGGATCAGGTGATCAATGGCTACAAAACCTTAAACACTGGAACGCGGGGCGCAATCGATTTATTGGCGTTTATGGCGTTGGCAGGGATCACCATCGGTATGGCTGTGAGGCTGATTAATCGCCTCAATAAGGATAAGTGATGAAAGCCCGACTCGTGCCTGATGGTTACGACCCCACCCAAGAAGAATTTCCTCTGAGAGGACCAACGCTCAGGGGCTGCCTGCTGAAGATGGGCTGTTTAGGTTCTTTGGCGTTGATTGGGATCGGCATAGTGATCGTTGCTCTGGTGAGTGCCTCAAAAGTTGACGTGGCAGCGGAGCCAACCATCCCGGCTGCGACCTCTATACCCACGTGGACACCTGAGGCAAGCCCGACGCCCATCACGATCTATTTTGACGCTTCACCCTATCCCACCTACACCCCCTACCCGACGCCCGACACGGTAGAGGCGGCGCTTGCGGAGATCGAACTGCTGATCGCCACTGCGACGCCACCCCCTGCCCCTGCCCAAATGACCATAGAGATCGTCGCGCCCTCGTTGCGGGTGAGGGCTGCCCCCAGTGCGCAATCAGAGCAGCTTGGACTGTTACAGCGCGGCGGGCGGATCGTGGTGGATACAGTCTCATTTGATGGGTACTGGTTGGGGTTTCAATACTGGGGACGCCCTGCTTGGATTGGCAGTGATTCGAGTCTAATCAAAGTGGTTGAAGGGGATAAGCGGGGTTTGCCCGTGTCAGGAGTCAGTTATGCGCCTACTCAAGTACCTATTCCCAAGACGTCGCCTACAGCAGCGCCTACCGCTGTTATCCCGTGATCCATCGTCTGATCAGAGTCCCTATACGGACGATCCCGATCCGTTTTGGGTGCGTCGACTCATGGCATCGGGGTGCGCTAAAAGCAAACAAGACGCGATCAGGTTGATCCGGCGTTACCCCGGCGTTGGGGTGGATCAACTCATTCGCTCCGAGCGGCGGCGGCGACGGCTCAAGAGTCGCATCGGGTGGGCATGGTTCAGGTTTCGGAGGATGTGGTGATGGACAACAATCTAATGGTGAATCTTTTCGATATTCTCAGTCTGGTTGATGGGATGATCGATGTCATGGTGAGAGAATTCAACCTTAAGCGTATCATCCTCAATAAACAACCTCGTAACCCGAAAGCCCGGTATGACTTCTACTCTCTTAGAGGTTCAATCGTTGCGCTTAGGGAATTCCAGAAAAATCTGTGTGAGGCGTACAAGGTTGAATGGCAGATATACGACGTTGACCTGCTGGAAAAACGAGATGAGGGTGCGCAATGAAATATAAAAATGCCCTGTTTGTTGTGGCAGGTGTGGCGTGGATATTCCTCCTTATTGTAATGGCGATGGTATCTAACGGTGTGACTGCATACGCCCGTATCCCCGAATATCATGTTGTACTCACGGGTGGGGTCATTATGGGGGTTTTGCTCACCATTGCCTACGACACCTGTATATACATTTTCCTGAGGTTGACTGACAGAAAGAGGGTTCATGAGAGAGCAAAGGATCACTGAATGGTTCGCACTGCTGAGGAACAATCACGATGGGTTAGTAGCGGTGTTGGCAATGGTGCTGATGGTGGTGGGAGTGCTGATCGTTTATCGATTCCTCGCACCAAAACATTTAGCATTGGTGCGCTTTATCGCCTATTGCGGTTATTTGCTGCTGGCATTCGGCGCGGTGGTCTTTCCCTACCCGCGATTGTTCTGATCGGATCAGCACTACGCCTGATAAATTTGGGATCAGAGCATCTCTGGTTTGATGAGGCCTTTACATGGCTCAACATACAACCCACCAGTGACCTATGGTCAGGGATCATCGGAGACGCTCACCCGCCCCTCTGGACAGTAATACAGGCTGCCTTGGGGCGCGTCCTTGGATACTCTGAGTTTGCGCTCAGACTAACCCCGGCTGCTCTGGGCATTGCCTCTATCGTGATGATCTACCATGTGGCGCGCTGTATGATGGATCGTCGGGGTGCGCGGGCGGCGGCTGGCATTGCGGCGATCATGCCCGGTCTGATTTATTTCTCTCAGGATGGACGCATGTATGGCTTGCTGCTGCTGCTGATCCTGATCTGTCTCTGGGGTGCGCTCAAACGATACTATATTATATATATGGTGGCAGGTGCGGCGGCGGCATACACTCACAATATCGGGTTGGTGTATGCAGGGCTGATCGGGCTTGCAATGCTCTCCGCCCGCCCGCACCCCAAGGGACTGATCGCAGTAGCAGGCATGGGGATCATGTGGCTACCTTGGCTGCCTATTTTTATTCAGCAGGCAGGGTATGTCTCTGGGGGCTATTGGACTCCGCCAATGAGTCTGGGCAGCGCTCTACAGCCCTTTGTATGGACTACCCTCGGATCGCGGCTGCCTGAGATGATCCAAGTTCCCACCATTGCGGGGGCGGGTGGGTTGACCATGCTATCCCTGATTGTGGGCAGGGCATGGTTATACAAACGTACCAACCGTCCCTACTGGGCGGTGCTGTTAGGCGCGCCCGCTGTACTCGCCCTCTATTCGATCCTAATCTCGCCCGCTTATGTTTTTCGGGCGCTGCTGCCCTCTGGGGCGCTCATTGCGATCCTCTGGGGGTACACCCTTACCCATCTCTCACCCGCTAACCTCAAATATGCTCAATCAGTATTTGTGCTGGCAATCTCTCTATCCTTGGGTGGCTATTACTTGACCCTGCCCCGACCTGACATAAATGAGATGATCGCGCCCATCCGGTCACATTGGCAGCATGGAGACCTGATCTATTTTGCTGATCCCACAATTGCGATTGCATGGACACCCTACCTAGACCTGCCCTATGAGGTGTTCCCGCTCCCAGATACGATTATGAACGTCACCAGAGAATGCAGGCGTGCATTCGGACTCGTCGAGCGGGCATGGTCAGAGGTGACCGCCCAACGTGTTTGGGTGGTTGCGGGCATATTTCCTTTTGCAGAAGATGTTGAATGGCAGTTCCTCAGGCAGGTTGGAACCATGCCCGGCACTGATTGGTATGTACCTGAATGGTCTCCCAGAGAACAATCAGAGTTACTGGGACTGAGTGAGGGGTACATGTTTAGGCAGTATATCTTTCTGGTGAACCGATGAAACGTAAGCCCGATCTGCCCATCCCCATTTGGCTTTATGTCCTTAGCCCGCTGCTGCTGGCAATGATGCGCGGGTCGCGGCGGGCGCGGTTTGCGGAGCGGTGCCGGTCAACGCGGATCAAACTCGACAAAAGAGAACAGCTTCAGAGGGAAGAAAGACTCTATGCGAAAGAGGCGGCGCTGTACAAGCAGCTTCTCACCAATAGGTTGGCAGGGCTTGGCTACATGTGGGCGGCGCGCTACCGCTACGACACCGGACCGCAAGAGGGACAGGGCAGCAGGCGCAAACGCAAGAAGACTCAAAAGGTGCAATTTGAGAAGGGGCGTATCTTCACCAAACCAGAGGTTTTTTACTACAAGATCAAAGTCCGAAAGAAGACTCTATTTGGCACGAAGAATGCTCTACCCTACGGCGTAAAAGTCCTTGACTTAATCAGTGAGGAGACAACCCAAGAACTGAGTTACGCTACTGAACGGGTGGTCACTGCCTCATACGATGATGCGCGCTCAGGCTGTTGGTATCTGGTGCACCGTCTCGAAGGGCATACCCTGATCCCGATTAAGGTTTCGTTTGGGGAGATGCTCTTGCATTATCCCCCAGATATATATGATATACCTTGGGTGCTTGGGATGGGCGCACACAAGCGGGTTAAGAGTCTGTCCCTTGCCCGCAACCCTCACCTGTTAATTGCGGGGCCCACAGGCACGGGCAAGAGCAACGCCCTTAACTCATTCCTGCTTGGGTTGATGTATTACAGTACGCCTCAGCAGATTCAACTCTGCCTCATTGATCTCAAGGAAGGGGTAGAGTTTGATATTTACCGGGATTGCCCTCACCTCCAGCGCCCCATTGTAGAGCGACCTGAGGAAGCTCTTAACGCCCTCAGGGAAATGAGCAATGAAATTGATCGGCGCTTGCGGCTGCTCAGAGAGGCGGGCGCAAAAGACCTGTCAGACTACAATCGCCTTCATTCGGCTGCCCCGCTGCCCATCTTGATCACGGTCATTGATGAGTATGCTCAATTGGTGCTGCCTGTTGACAAAAAAGTTCGGGATGAAGCGAATCGGTTGGTGGTCAGGATCAGCGCTCTGGGGCGCGCCCCCGGCATTCAGATCGTGGTGTGCACTCAGTACCCAACCAAAGAGGTGATTGATCCTCAGATCAAGATCAACCTCAATCTGAAGATGAGTTTCCGAACCCAGAACGCAACCCAGAGCATGGTGATCATCAATGACCCAAGGGCAGCCTCTCTGCCTGATGTGAAGGGGCGCGCCCTGTACGCGCTGGGTCCTGATGTGTTTGAGGCGCAAATTGCCCATGTCACGGGTGATGACATTCGCCATGTACTCAGGGTGGCAAAGGGCAGGGCAGCCGGACTCACGCGACTCGACGGGGCAGCCATTGAGATCAACCCCGACGGGGTGATCAAACTGATCGCGGCTGCTGGCAAGATGGGCCAGGCGGAGTTGATTAAATCACTCAGGAGTTATGCGTTGGAGGAGTCACAAGTGTTGGAATTTTGGGAGAAGCTG
>WBZP01002727.1_pt1 | contig 19956 bp, 15 predicted proteins | sample 5204301 | NCBI WGS metagenome assembly WBZP01 (sample SAMN12412401, study PRJNA552823) | activated sludge metagenome | isolation source: activated sludge from nitrification reactor of wastewater treatment plant... | place: USA: Pennsylvania | collected 2017
TCCATCATAACTATATTTTGATCCCACCTGGGTGTACAACAACTCTCCCTTTAAAGAAAAATCATCCGCAAATTTATAGGCATAATTAACACCAAAATGAAATCCATCAGAAATACTATACTTTTCATTTACGCCTTCTTCCAAAGGACCTGAAAAAGATGTATAATTTAAACCTGCTCTGATTCCAAAACTTTGAGCAGAGACTCCTGAAATTACAATTGCAAATAAGCCGATTACGACGATCTGTCTGATCATATGACTATAATTTTATTTTAGAATGAGTGCAAAGGTAAACAATTAAACAACGATAAAACGCACCGCTTAATGTTTTCGCTTCTGAACATAGTCTAAATATTTCGTTAAATATAAGTTCACAATGGCATTTTCAATTGAAAACATTAGTTTTGCCGCCGGAAACCTCAAATAATATGAGTAAAAAAAATAAGCTTAAAAAATTTGCTGATCTTTTGGATTACCCAAATGTGTATGAAAACTATGATCCTAAATTTCCTAGATTGCTTAAAAATAAAGATGAAGAAGTAAATTTAAAAGGAAAATGGTCATCGGATCATTTTCAAAATGCTCAACCCATTGTCCTTGAGCTTGCGTGTGGAAGAGGAGAATATACTGTTGCTTTGGCAGAAGCCTATCCTGATTACAACTTTATAGGCGTAGATATAAAAGGGGCCAGAATATGGCAGGGGGCCACCAGTGTTTTAGAAAAAGGACTCTCTAATGCAGCATTTCTTAGGACAAGAATCGAGCAAATTGCTTTGTTTTTTGATGCAAGTGAGATTGATGGCATCTGGATTACCTTTCCGGATCCCTTTCTTCGGGAAAGTAAAGAAAATAAACGTCTGACGTCGACTCGTTTCTTAGATTTGTATAAAAAAATTATTCGCCCTGGCGCTCTGCTTCATTTAAAAACTGACGACCCTACTTTATATGAATTTACCTTGAATACACTATCCGAATATTCGGGTGCTAAGATGATTTACTATAACCATGATATATATTCTGCGCCGTTGGCTTTTGATGAACTTTCATATAAAACACATTATGAAAAAGAACACCTGGCCGATGGAAGAAAAATAAAATACATTCGCTTTACCATAAATTGATTTTAAAAAAGTTTTTATTGCTTACTTTTGTTTAAGTACAGCACATTGTCGCTAATTTTATTTTAGAATATGGATTTTTTAAACAAATATCATTTACTTTTTACAAATTTTCTACTGTCCAATCCAATGAACAGAGCGCCCGTAAATCTATATGAACCTGCTGATTATATTTTATCTTTGGGTGGAAAACGTTTGCGCCCTGTATTTGTATTAATTGGTTGTAATTTGTTTGACTCGAAACCTGAAAAAGCACTTAAAACAGCAATGGCGGTTGAAATTTTTCATAATTTTACTTTGCTGCATGATGATATAATGGACAATGCTGATATAAGACGCGGAAAACCAACCGTTCATGTCAAATATAATGCAAATACAGCTATCCTGACAGGGGATGTCATGATGATTCAGGCCTACCAGTATTTGTTGGATAATGAAGACCCGGTTTTAGTAAAATCACTTATGGATATTTTTAATAAAATGGCTTTTGAAGTTTGTGAAGGTCAGCAGTTAGATATGGATTTTGAATCAAGAGATGATGTAAGTATTGATGAGTATATAAAAATGATAACGCTTAAAACGTCTGTACTTTTAGCTGCTTCCTTACAATTGGGGGCAGTTATTGGCGGGGCATCGACTACAGACCAAAATCATCTTTACGAATTTGCAAAAAATTTTGGTATCGCTTTTCAGCTTCAGGATGATATTCTGGATACTTTTGGTGAAGAATCAGCCGTAGGTAAAAAAATCGGTGGCGACATCCTTCAAAACAAAAAAACATATCTTTATCTAAAAGCATTAGAACTTGCTGACGCTGAAGAAAACACAAAACTGAAAAATTTCTTCTCAGGAAATGTCGCAATAAATGATGAGGATAAAATAAAGGAAGTAACTTCCATCTTTAGAAATGTAAATGTTGCTGAATATGCCGTTCAGGTAATAGAAGCCTACAGAGACCTAGCTCTTTCACACCTGATGGTTTGTAATATAAGCGAGCACGGGAGAAATGATCTGAGTTCCTTGATAAATAACCTCATCTTCCGTAATTCTTAATGATCCGGGCTATTTTTATGTTATAGTTAATACAATAATAATTTCTTTTTATTGACCTTCTAATAATCTGTAAATTTTATATTTGGGGTTTGTCAGAAATTTTTTAGTTACTTTTGTTTCGTATTCGTGTTTTGAAATGAAAAATAAATGATTGAATTATGTGGGTAAAATATTTTGTGTTGATATTTTTAGTTACCAGCTTTACATCTTGTAAGTCATCTAAACAAATATTTGACCCAAATAATACAAAAAAAGAATTTTTGGTTTTTGGTGTAGGTGGAGGATTTACAGGAAAGGTTTTGAAATATTACATTACCAAAGATGGAAGTGTCTATAGTCATTCAGGTGAAGAAATTAAAAAAATCGGGTTTATTCAAAAAGGATTGACCAATCAGGTTTTTTCCAATTACAATTCTCTGGAAATGGATAAAATCATTCTGAATGAACCCGGGAATAAATATTTTTTTATAGAGTCGCACATAAATAATTCAAACAATAAAATGACTTGGGGTAAAGAGCCACTAAACAACCCTAACGTAGAAACGTATTTTGAAATACTTATGAATACTGTAAAAGTTATAAATAATAATTAAACTCAACATTTTAATCTAAACATATGCGACAATCTTTATTATTCGTTTTTTTGCTTTCAGTTTGTTCTGTTCAGGCACAATTTAAAAAATTAACTTTTGATCCAAATGTTAAAATCAATACCGGAGAGAAAAATATACAGCTTGTAAAGCCACAGTCAAATACCCAACCCAAAATTCATAACAGTATTGAATATGCTTCGATGGATTTGTCAGCCGTCGCTGCCTTAAAGTCCGGACTTACTCCCGGTATATTGAACGAAAATATGGTGCCTGCATATATCGAAGGTAGCTTAAAAAGCAGTGGTAAAAAAGGAAGATCCGCAGAAAATCTTGCTTTTGAATATCTTGAAAATGCTGCCCCGCTGATGAAAATAAAAGATCCGTCCAACGAGTTTACTTTGATATCTGTTCAAGATGATGAATTGGGAATGACCCACGTTAAATTTCAACAACAGGTGAAAGGTCTGCCGGTTTATGGTGCATATATAATGATACATGGCCAAAATCAAAACTTCGATTTTTTAAACGGAAGTTATTTTCCGACCATAGACCTGGACAAAACAACGCCATCCTTTGGCATTCAAATGTCTAAATCCATCGTGAGAAACGAACTGGGCGTAAAACCTGAATACTCGGACAATATAAAGTCGCTTTTTGAAAATTATATAGATGAATCGAAACTTGTAGTTTATCCTTATGAAAATAGCTTCTATCTGGCTTATCATGTTTCTTCTTATAAAAACATAGTCGAGAGGTGGGAATATTTTATTGACGCCAACACCGGAAAAGTAATTAATAAGTATCAGAGTATCTGTAAGTTTCACAATCATACATCTGTAAAAGGTGAAAAGTGCAATCAAGCAGAAATTGAAATTGTAGATGGCAAAGCCACAGCCAATTCGTTAGATTTGTTCAATGTAAGCAGACTTATTAATACATATCAGGTAGGAAATAAATTTTACATGATAGATGGATCAAGAGATATCTTTTCATCTACACCATCAAATCTTCCCGATGACCCTGAAGGTGTGATTTGGACTATTGATGCCTTTAATACATCACCACAAAAGAATAATTTTAATTATGGTCATGTCACGTCATCTAATAATATATGGAATAATAAAACTGCCGTTTCCTCTCATTATAATGGAGGCAAAGCCTTTGAATATTTCAGAAATAGCCACAACAGAAAATCCATTAATGGGTCCGGTGGAAACATCATATCTCTGATCAATGTCGCTGATGAAGATGGTGGATCTATGGGCAATGCTTTTTGGAATGGGCAGGCTATGTTTTATGGAAATGGGGATAATGCATTCCAGCCTCTCGCCAAAGGATTGGATGTCGCTGGTCATGAGATGACTCATGGTGTTGTTGAAAGTACCGCCAATCTGGAATATCAGGGCGAGTCAGGTGCATTAAATGAGTCTTTTGCAGATATTTTCGGAGCTATGATCGATAGGGATGATTGGAAAATCGGCGAAGATGTCGTGAAGACATCTGCATTTCCTTCAGGTGCTCTACGCAGCTTGGAGGATCCACATAATGGTGCTTCTACAAATGATTTCGATAGTGGGTGGCAACCAAGACATTTTGATGAAAGATATAAGGGCAATGAAGACAATGGTGGCGTTCATATCAATAGTGGAATTCCAAATTTCGCATTTTTTAAGTTTGCTACATCAGTTGGTAAAGACAAAGCAGAAAAAGTATTCTACAGAGCACTTTCCAACTATCTTACCAAATCCTCCAAGTTTGTTGATTGTCGTATTGCTGTTATTAAAGCAGCAACCGATTTATATGGGACGACCGAAGTAAATGCTGCTAAAAAGGCATTTGATGAAGTAGGAATCCTGGGAGAACAGGGTGGAAATTATGAAACAGATCTTGATGCCAATCCAGGTCAGGAGTTTGTCCTAACCACCAATAGTAGTAATACGGGATTATTTATATACGATACGAATGGAAATAATCTTGGTACAATATCCGGTACAGGCGTACTTTCCAAACCTAGTATCTCTGATGATGGCCGTGAGATCGTATTCGTAGGCAAAGATGACAAAATTCACTACATATTCATAGATTGGACAAAAACCCCGATAACTCCGCAAGAACAGATCATCGGTAGCTCCCCGATATGGAGAAATGCAATCATTTCAAAAGACGGACTAAAGATAGCTGCTCTAACAAAAGAAGAAATAAACGAAATAGAAGTATTTTATTTTGGTGGTTCAGCTACCACCCAGAATGTGTTTGAATTATATAACCCAACCTATACTCAAGGTGTAACCACGGGTTATGTAAATTATGCTGATGCCATGGAGTTTGATGTGACAGGTGAATATATTATGTATGATGCAGAAAATGAAATAAACAGTACGCAGGATGGTTCAATTACTTATTGGGATGTTAGTTTTATTAAAGTATGGAACAATGCTTCCAACACATTTTCTTTGGGCAAAGTAGAAAAGCTTTTCTCTTCGCTTCCGCCTGATGTAAGTATTGGAAATCCGAGTTTTTCAAAAAATAGCCCTTATATCATCGCATTGGATTACATAGATGAAAATGAAGACGTCAGTATTCTCGGCGCCAATGTAGAAACAGGCGAGGTAAAACTCATTTTTGAAAACAATACACTTGGCTATCCTAATTATAGTAGCAAAGACAACAAAATAGTTTTTGATAACGAAGGCTCAACAGTGTATAATATTGGAATAGTAAACCTAAAACCCAACAAGATCGAAGCCAATGGTGATCCGGTATTATTTACAGGCAGCAAACGTTGGGCTACCTGGTTTAGTAATGGATCACGAGTTCTTAGTGATACTGAAGATGCATTAACTAAAAATGAAAACTTAAGAGTACTTTCTAACCCAATGAATGATGTTTTGCAATTTACTTATAATGGTCATGATCTTAATGAAGCAGAAATAAAAATCACGGATGTCACTGGAAAAGTCGTTTTATATAAAATGAGATACAACTTAAAAGACAATCAAGTGAATGAAATAAACATATCCAAATTAATGTCAGGTATCTATTACTTATCTTTGGGAAATGAAAAAGACAATAAAACCATTAAGTTTATTAAGATGTAATTTCGATAAAAGGACCTGAATGACTAAAATAAGTTATTCAGGTTCTTTTTTTAGCAAATCCATTCGTGATTTACTTTTATTTACCACCAAGGATCTTACCTATTTGCCCCCGCATTTTATTACTCGATAAATAATTGCTTTAGTCTAAAATTAACTTTCAAGCTTATTAAAATAAAAAAGTCAAGTAACTTTCAGATTTTTTACATCATTTTATTCATAAAATTCAACTACTCCTGAATCCACATCATACATTCCACCTACAATTTTGATCGCTCCAGACAATTCAAGGTCTCTGATGATATCGCTCTCTTTGCGAATGCGCTCAATAGTAAGTCGTACGTTTAAGCTAGCCACTTTTTCTACAAATTCCGCATTTTTACTGGTTCTGTTTTCAGTGGTAGATTTTTCCTCGTATACAGCTGGTTGTATTTTATTGAGCAGCGCCGTTAGATTACCCATTTCTACATGATCACAAGCCCCTTTGACAGCTCCGCATTTCGAATGTCCGAGTACAACAATGATTCGGGAACCTACTACTTTTGTGGCAAACTCCATACTGCCGAGGATGTCTTCATTGAGAATATTTCCAGCGATTCTTACACTGAATATATCTCCCAATCCCTGATCAAAAATCAATTCTGCTGATGTACGACTATCAATGCAACTCAGTACAATAGCAAAAGGCCACTGACCTTCCCTGGTATCATTGACCTGCTCAAGCAGATTTCTGTTTATTTTAAGGTTATTTATAAACCGGTTATTGCCTTTCTTCAAAAACTGAAGTGCTTTTTCAGGGGTTACAGTTGCCTGGCTTTCTGCTGTGTGTGCTTTCATTATTTTTTTGCTTTATTATAAAATTAAATAATTTTTTGATCTTCAATCACTTTTTTGACGCATTCATTTATTGGACGTTAGATCTAAAACTGCAGGATTTTCTGTCCAGATGTGTTTTTTTTCATCCAAAGTATTTTCAAGTTTATACTTTTCTTTAAAACCAACCAATTCAACTTTGATACCTCTTCCCGGTCCACCGATATCTCTAAACTCTCTTATCAGATCGAGCACATCATGGGCTATATATTCCGATTGGCCGGCATTGATTACCACTGTACAATCTTCCGGCAAGTGCCCAAGGGTAAGTTTTATGGCAGCCTTGTTTAAAAATGATACTTCCTGAGCCAAATCAATGTGTATGATATCTCCGGAATGATAAGATTCTTTGCGATAGTAATATGCCCTTTTCAGATTTCCGTGCAATACAAAAAGTATACTAATAAACAAACCAATACTTACACCTGTCAGCAAATCTGTAATCACTACTGCCAGCATTGTCGCAAGAAATGGTATAAACTGAAATTTGCCTTGCGCCCAAAAATGTTTCAGGTGTTTGGGGTTGGCCAATTTATAGCCAATTAAAAGCAAAATGGCTGCCAACGTAGCCAAAGGTATTTTATTCAGTAGTCCCGGAATCAAAAGCACAGATATTAAAAGAAAAAAACCATGGATGATTGCTGATAATTTTGTTCTGGCTCCGGCATTTATATTTGCAGTAGTTCTTACTACCACAGAGGTCATTGGTAAACCACCTATCATTCCACTTAATAAATTCCCGATCCCCTGGGCTTTAAGTTCTGTATTTGTGCTGCTGTATCTTTTATATTTGTCTAATCTATCTCCTGCTTCTATACACAATAACGTTTCGATAGAGGCAACGATAGCAATAGTTATTGCGACGGTCCATACGTTTTTATTTGAGAGTCCACCAAAATCAGGAAACACAAACAATGTGCTGATTTCAGAAAAACTATTCAGTACCGGTAAACTCACTAAATGTGAGGAATCTAAAGCAAGTGTTGATCCTGCATTTTTAAAAATTTCGTTTATCAATATTCCTGCGATGACAGCCACTAGAGCTGAGGGCAGTGCTTTTATTTTTTTTAAAGCAGGAACCTTGTCCCATCCTATAAGTATGCTTAACGACACCAGAGTTATAATTGTGGCTCCTAGGCTGATGTGGTCAAAAGATTCCAATAAAGTCGAGAATGTATTACCTCCTGACTGTTCAATAAAAGCTTCATCTCCCTCTGTATCACGATCATAACCAAAAGCATGAGGTATCTGTTTTAGAAATATTATAACCCCAATACCTGCGAGCATGCCTTCGATGACATTATTGGGAAAATAATTTGAAATGCTGCCAGCCTTAAGAAAACCAAGTATGAGCTGAAGAACACCGGCAAGCACCACTGCCATTAAAAATAATTCAAACGAACCTAAGGTGGCAATCGATGATAAAACTATCGCCGTCAAACCTGCCGCAGGTCCGCTTACGCTTACATTAGAATTACTAAGTGACCCTACAATGATGCCACCCACGATACCGGCAATTATACCGGAAAACAAAGGTGCACCTGATGCCAATGCTATACCGAGGCACAAAGGAAGCGCAACTAAAAAAACGACTAATCCAGATGGTAGGTCAGACTTTACGTGTTTAAAATATGTTTGTATGGTTTGCATGGTTTATTTTGATTTATGTAATATGAATAAGGCAAATGTTAAATATTGGGCACAATAAGTTCATGCATTATCTAAACATTTTGTGAAGATGTCTTAACATGTTAAACACTTCTTGATAAAAAGTATGAATTTTTGAAAAATGTATTTTAGTCCTGCGTCATACGTTCTGGATAAATAATACATCTAACTTTATGTATAGCATTTAACTTTAAAAGTCAAAATATGCTCCATAAAATCTAATTTTCAATATATTAGACTAATTTTTCGGGTGGGAAATCTATGATGTAAACGTAGTTAAACCCTTTGGGTTTTGAAAGATAAACTAATTCCAGTTTTGTTTCATCTGTGGAAAACCTGTTTACAGGCTTGTTTAAATTTTGGACCAGATATTTTTCATTGATAAGTTTTTTTCCGCTTTCCTTACTGTGGTTTTCTTCTTCAAGTATGGCGATAGTGGTTTTTGCTTTACATAAATAATTTACCAGATCAATGCTTGTTGTACTGAACATAATAAATACTATAGCAAAACTATACAATCTGAACTTCCACATAATGATATTAAACATCACTTATCATAAATAGTTTATTTTTAATTATTTCAAAATATTAATACTGAATAGAACGGAAATTGTTTACTTTTACAAAATTAATTGTCATAAATGAGAAATAAAATCATTTTGGTTTTTATTGGCTTTTTTATTTTTCTGATAACCACTCAGAATATTTTTTCGAAGGTTACTATCATGACCACGGAAACCTGTGAAGAAACAGGTGACGAAAGTAATTATCAAAAAGACTTAAAACAGGATTTAAAAATTACAAGTATCACAACCCTATATATTGATAAGATTTGGTTTTCATACCATTCATCAACTCCATTGTATTATCAAATAAAAATTATTTCTACATCTCATCAATCAGTAGAAACACCGCCTCCAAATGATCATTATTTTTTTAACCGGGTTGTTTTCTGTTAAAATCCCGCTTCCGTTAATATTAATGGTTTTTAAATTTGCTATTATTTTTCAGTTAATTGATCAATAAGGCAAAAACTAGAATTTCAAAATGAATCTTTCGAAGTTTCCTTCCGTAAAGGGAGACGTTTTCGGTGGCATTACCGCCGGTATTGTAGCTTTACCTCTTGCGCTGGCTTTTGGTGTGCAATCCGGCTTGGGTGCTGCTGCAGGACTATATGGTGCTATAGGTTTAGGGATTTTTGCCGCTCTATTTGGAGGCACAAATACACAAATAAGCGGCCCGACGGGGCCAATGACTGTTGTTTCAGCAGCAATGATTACATTCATCATTGGGCATAAAGGTTCTTTAGATGCAGCCGTGCCGAGCATCTTGTTTTGTTTTTTCCTTGCCGGAGCAATAATGATTCTGATGGGCGTTTTGCGCATAGGTCAATACATAAAATATATTCCATACCCGGTAGTTTCTGGTTTTATGACTGGTATTGGGGTGATCATTATTATACTACAGTTTTTTCCTATGTTGGGTTATGATTCACCGAAAACAATTCTGGAAATATTTCGGAATATTAATGATCCACTCCAGAATATACATTGGTCTTCTTTGGGATTGACCGCTTTGACAATGTTAATTGTATACATTTTTCCCAAAATATCCACCTTGGTTCCAAGTACACTTGTGGCGCTGATTATGGTAACAATTGTGGCCGTATTTATACCTATTGAGGTTAAAATTATTGGTGACATCCCGTCTGGATTGCCTGCTTTTCATTTTGATATATTTACTGCTATATATGATATCAATATAGTATTAATGCCTGCCGTTACGCTGGCTGCCCTTGGCGCTATAGATAGTCTTCTAACTTCTGTTGTTGCAGACAACGTCACTCGTACAAGCCATAATTCAAACAAAGAACTGATTGGTCAGGGCTTAGGAAATATGGTGGCAGGTTTCATTGGTGGAATACCCGGTGCAGGAGCAACCATGCGCACATTGGTAAATATCAAGTCGGGAGGTACTACAAAATTGTCCGGTGTCATACATGGTATCTTTTTACTACTTGTGCTTTTCGGTATTAGTTCACTTGCTTCACGGATTCCTATTCCGGTATTATCCGGCATACTTTTGACGGTAGGCATCAGCATAGTAGATAGAAGAGGTTTGAGCCATATAGGAAAGATCACAAAAACCGATGCTTTCGTCCTGATTATCGTGCTTATTCTTACTGTCTTTGTAGATTTATTACAGGCAGTTGCTGCTGGAATGATCATTTCTTCCGTCATTTTTATCAAACAGATGGGTGATATTACCCAGAAGGACTCCACATCTACTTCTATCCAAACATCAAAAGAAGCCGAAAAGCTACATGACCGATATCATATCCCAATTGAAATCAGACCCTACGTTTCGATAAAAAGAATCAATGGTCCATTGTTTTTTGGGAATAGTGAGTACTTCCTGCAACTTGGTAAAAAGGTTGCTGATGAAATAGCCGTTCTCGTTATTGACATGAAAAGAGTTCCTTATATAGATCAATCAGGATTATATGCTTTGGAATCTATTGTGCTGAGTCTGGAGCAAAAAAGTATTCAGGTATTTCTGTTACATCTGCAAAAACAACCTGAGGCGATGATGAGAAATATACTTCTTATTCCAAATGTCATAGAATTAGAAACCATTTTTGATGATGAAGAACTATGTGCAGAATCAATTAAAATATTAATTAAAAATAATAAAATCATTTCAACATGAGTCAATTTTATAAACAAATATTAGAAAACAATAAAAAATGGGTTGCTGAAAAAACTAATCTGGACCCTGATTTTTTTACTAAACTAAGTGAAGGCCAGACTCCGCCTCTACTATGGATAGGTTGTGCTGATAGTCGTGTTCCTGCCAACGAAATCACAGGAACTCAACCCGGTGAAGTTTTTGTCCACAGAAATATTGCCAATATGGTTTTACACACAGATATGAATATGTTAAGTGTGCTTGATTATGCTGTAAATGTCTTAAAAGTGCGACATATCATTGTTTGCGGTCATTATGGCTGTGGAGGTGTGAAAGCAGCCATGGGTAGTAATCAGATAGGATTGATTGACAATTGGATCAGATGTATAAAAGATGTATATCGTTTTCACTATAAAGAACTGGATGCCATCACGGATGAAAAACAAAAATTTGACCGTTTTGTAGAACTAAATGTTGTAGAACAAGTCATGGATCTTGCCAAAACATCTATAGTCCAAAACGCATGGAACAAAGGTCAGGATTTGTGGATACATGGGTGGGTATATTCCATTAAAAATGGATTGGTTAAGGATTTAAACGTAAACTACGGTAGTAATGACGAATTGCCAGATGTCTATAGGTTAACTATGGAAATTGTCTAAATCGTGTTAAAGTCCCTGATGATCAGGGACTTTAACTTTTTATCTACCGATCAATCAAATTCAAATAATATTCTGATTATATACTATTAGTTTTATAATTTCGTTATTTTTGTTAGTTATTACGTTTATTTAGGAGTAAAAATATTTTTTGTGGACTTGATGTCTCGATTTTTTTGGCTGATTTTAGTGGTTGTACTTGGCATGAGTTACACCACAGGAAATACTGACATTCCAACACTTCAATTTAATATCTCTCCAGAATATCTCGACACTCCAAAACAATCCATTTTAACTTCTAATGACTTACTCAACAGGTTTAATCCCTATGAACTACTGGAGAAGGAAGAACAGAACGAATTAATCGAAGAAGATCCTGAATCTAATTATTTACCTTGCTTTGGGGCTTTTATCTTTAGTTCTAACATTTTACTATTAAAATATCTTAAGGCAATTGTTTCCTCTGTTTCTTTTTCTGAATTTCTATCCCCTCAAAAGCTTTTTGTTATTTTCCATTGTTGGAAACTGCATTTCTTAATTTAACTGATTTTCTTTACAATGGTGTCCCTTCTATATTGGTCACCCAATATTGTCATCATTTCTGATGCTCAATTCAACGTATTCAATTATCTGTTAAATTAATAATAATGAAAATAAAAAATATACTTCCAAAAGATGGTTTGGAAGGACTCAAAGAAAATTTCTCTTCAGATGCCATTTCCGGATTTATAGTCTTCTTACTTGCTTTGCCATTAAGTCTTGGGATTGCCAAAGCTTCTGAATTTCCTCCCATCATGGGACTAATTACTGCCATTGTCGGTGGTATGGTGATAAGTATGATTTCGGGATCTAAACTAACCATCAAAGGTCCGGCGGCAGGACTAATAGTAATAGTAGCCGGTTCAGTAACTGATTTTGGTGGAGGTGAGACAGGTTGGCATTTGGCTTTGGGCGCTATGTTTGTTGCCGCAGTTATTCAGATATTATTTGGTGTGTTCAAGTTTGGAAAACTGGCAGATTTTTTTCCACTCCCTGCTATACATGGTATGCTAGCTGCTATTGGAATCATCATTATAGCAAAACAATTGCCAGTCATGTTGAATGTGGACCCCAAACTTATAGTTGGCAAAGGACCATTATCTATTCTGGCTTCTATCCCTGACATTATTACTCTCCTTGACCCAAGAGGTACTCTTATTGGCATAATAAGTCTGGCTATTATGATGGGATGGCCATATTTGAAAAAATATTCTATTGGTAATATTCCCGCTCCATTGGTTGTTCTATTTATAGCTGTACCCTCAGAATTGTTTATGGACTTTCAGCATACCGAACCTTCATATGCTTTGGTTCACATCGGTAATCTTATGGAAAATTTGCACATGAACATTAATTTTTTGGGGGTTGCAACACCAGGGCTTTTTGTAAAATATGTGATTATGTTTGCTCTCGTAGGTACATTGGAATCATTGTTAACAGTAAAAGCAATTGACCTTGTCGATCCATATAAAAGAAAGTCTGACAATAATAAAGATTTAATTGCCATTGGTGTGGGAAATTCAATTACCGCCATATTGGGTGGTTTGCCAATGATCTCAGAAGTTGCCCGTAGCTCAGCCAATGTATCCAACGGTGCTAAAACAAGATGGGCCAATTTTTTCCATGGTTTTTTTATTCTTATATTTGTACTGGTGGCTTCAAAATATATAGAAATGATACCCAACGCAGCTTTGGCGGCCATGCTTATTTCTGTTGGAATAAAACTGGCGCACCCCAAAGAATTTATTCACACATTTCATGTAGGAAAAGAACAGTTAGCCATATTTTTAGTAACAATCGTAATTACTTTGGCTGAAGATCTTTTAATTGGAATTGCTTCTGGAATGATGCTAAAAATCATATTCCATCTATTGCATGGCGCACCTATACGTGCTTTATTCAGAGCACCGACTTTGATTTCTTTTGAAGGTGACAATTATTTAGTCGAAATCGACCAAGCTGCGATATTTACAAATTTTATTAGGATAAAATCCAGACTTGAAAGTATTCCTCCTGGTTTTAACATAACAATTGATTTAAAAAAGACCAAACTTACCGATCATTCTGTCATGAATAGTTTGGAACATTTTAAGCACGAATATGAATCCAAAGGAGGTACAGTAAGTATAACCGGACTAGAAAATCATAAAACATTATCAACCCATTATCTTGCATCCAGAAAACTTAAATCCAAGGAAAGGTGGTCTATCAAAAGAAAATATAATTTTGAAAATACATCAAAAATATAATTAAGAATTACATTTGTATTTTATTTTATTCTTTTTTTGCAAAAAGATTCTTTAATGAGGTCATTTTTAAAGATATTGTTTTTCTTCTTTCTGGTTTCTGAGATGGTCTTTTCCGTCTCTAATCCCTCTGTTTGGAAATATCCCGTATCTGAAAATTATATCTCCTATAATTTTCAGGAAGAACAATTATCACCCTTACAAAATAATTTTTTTCAGGATTTTGCTTATGTTGAATATGCTGAAAAAGACGAGCAAAATGAAGAAAACATCAAACATAGTAAGAATCCGATTTCCGAAAACGAATCCGATTTTTCAAAATTTGATTTTCTTTGTGATTCTCCATTTTTAACTCAGCACAAAAACTACATTACTAATTTCCTGCTTATCCAAAAAGTTTCCTTTTTGGTCTTATTCCACTCCTGGAAATTTCATATTTAACAGATTTTTTTTTGAGAGAATAGTAACCTCTTCTATTTTCCTTTTTATCACTTAAAAGATTCTATATTCTTTTTGGATATAAGACTTTTTATTAGTGATTTTTTATTCTGTTAATCAAACAATCATTTTATTATGCATACGACAAAAAAAGAAAATACATTTGTTTATGATATTATAGCAGGACTTACTGTAAGTTTTGCAGCTTTAAGTTTAGGTGCCGCATTTGGTACAATGTCCGGCAGGGGTGCATTTGCTGGTATGGTCGGGGCTGCCATTATACCTATTATAACTTCTATTTTCGGTGGAACCCGATTACAGGCATCCGGTCCAACAGCGCCAATGACCGCTGTATCTGCTTTGGTTGTGGCTTTTGCATACGAATCCTTTCCGGACAAAATTATCGCAGAACAGTTTATAACGCTTATATTTCTGCTTAATGCTATCTTCCTGATAGTTTTAGGAATTTTACGTATTGGTCAATATATTAAATATGTACCTCAGGTCATTATACTTGGATTTATGAATGGTATTGGTTTGCTTATATGGTTTGATCAAATAAAAAGATTGTTTGGACTAGGTGACAAAACGCAAATAGGTGGTTCCTTGTGGACAAATATTTTTATTGCACTGGCCACATTAACTACGATTTATTTAATTCCTATAATATTAAAAAAACTTGGTCTATCGGAAAATATAAGAAAATATATTCCATCCATGTTTGTTACCATAATACTTGCAACGGTAGTTACAACTTTACTCAATACAGAGATTGAACATGTAAGTCTTGGAAACTCAATAAATAGTTTTAGTGAATTCTGGACTACCATTAAAAATTATTTTCCGGACAATCCTCAGCTTTACACTGTAGATATTCTAAAGCAGGCGCTTCCTTTTGCACTACAACTTACTTTATTGGCATATTTAGATTCTTTACTCACCAGTCTTGTTGTTGACAATATGACAAAAGAAAAAACCAAACAGGATAAAGAATTGATAGCTCAAGGATTGGCAAACGGATTATCAGCTATTGCTCAGGGAATTCCCGGAGCTCAGGCAACTATAAGAAGTGTATTGTTACTCAAAGAAGGAGCCAAGACTAGATTAGCAGGTGTAATGGTCGGAGTTTTTGCATTATTAGGCTTTTTGGTATTTAGCAAATATATTATAATGATTACTTCTGCAGTATTTGTAGGCGTATTATTTAAAGCCGGTCTTGATGTAGTGGACAGGGATTTTGTTATTGCCTATGTTAAAAACAACTGGAAAACCAATAAACTAAGAAATATTCAGTTATTTTTTATAATTTATTCCACATTAGTGACCGTTTTTATTGATTTAAATGTTGCTGTAGTAACTGGAACTATTATGTTTTTTATAGCCAAAAAATATATGAGTATTACGGATGCAGAAGAAGACTTTTCTGTTGTTGAAAGTGAATATTTGCAGGAGTAAATTATAAAATTATATGAATACATCAAACCTAGTTTTTAAAGAAGAAAACGTGATTCATCACCTGAAACATTATCTTCCGGCACAGGCAGCGTTAAAAGATTTTATTCATCACAATACTTTACACGCTTTTCAGGACAGGAAGTTTTATGACGCTATCACCCAGGCAAGTCAGATATTTGGGTACAAAACCTGTCTTTCCCTGGTAGAATACAGAGATCTGTTCCGACAAAAAAAGATTTCTGAAGCCGCACTTGAAAAAGTAATTTTAGATAAAAAAGGCAAATCAAACGTTGAAATCTGGAAAGACAAGATGATTTCCGGAAATTATGCAGATCATTTTGGTGGCAGAAGGAGTCATTTGCGCAATTTTTGGAAGGATTTATACTCAGTAGATCTCGATCTGGCAATTCAACCGTTTTTATTCCGGTTTTTATGTAGTTATCTCGATCAGGGGATTGCTATATGGGGTTTTCCGGTATGGAATAAGGGTTTTCTGACTACAATCAGAGAGATGGAACGCAATACTTATACCAGCTTTTTTAAGACTCCGAGGGCAAAACGGCTACTCATGGACCGCAAATGTGAAATCAGCGATTTACTCAAAATTCTGGTGGGCGATGAAAAACTATATGAGCATTATCTGTTTGATCAGCAATTTGCACATCCCGGCTGGTCGGGAATCGTTTCTGTGATAGAAGACATGCCTCAAACTCTTTTGGATAGCAGACGGATTTCGCTTCAGGATCTGATTATATTTGAACTACTGCTTGAAATAGACACCCTGGATCATAAATTTGGTGAAAACTGGTTGCCGCTGAGTATGAGAATCACTGAAAAGGTACAACCTCTATTTGGAAAAGTAGAAATAAAAGAGTATCATGAGGTACTTCATCTGTGGCAGGACGTTTTTGAGTGGTCTTTTTATGATCAGGTGCTTGGAGGATTACAGACGAATCAGGCCAAAGGGACTATTTTAAAATCACCGGCATTTCAAGCATTATTTTGTATCGATGATAGAGAATGTTCCCTCAGAAGGTATGTAGAAGACATAGAGCCAAATGCCCAAACCTACGGGACGCCGGGATTTTTTGGTGTTGCTTTTTACTATAAACCAAAAGATGGAAAATTTTCCATGAAGGTCTGCCCGGCACCAATGAATCCTCCATATCTCATCAAAGAAGAAGTCGATAACAAAAAGAACAAAAAAGATTTTCACTTTGCAGACTATACTCATTCTTTATTTTTTGGGTGGCTCATCACTCACAGCATTGGATTTTGGTCTGCCATCAGATTATTTATCAACATTTTTACACCTAGATTGAGTCCGGCCACCACCCTATCTTTCAGGCATATGGATAAATTTTCTAAGCTTACTATTGAGAATCATAATACGGAAGTCAAAGAAGATGGAATGCAGATCGGATTTACCATACTTGAGATGGCAGACAGAGTGGAAGGATTGCTCAAAAGTATTGGATTAGTCAAAGATTTTGCACCTATTGTATATGCCGTAGGTCATGGAGCCAGTAGTGTAAATAATACACACTATGCCGGATACGATTGCGGAGCTTGTTCGGGCAGGCCGGGATCTGTCAATGCCAGGGTCATCTGCTATATGGCTAATCATCCGGAAGTAAGAAGCATACTTCGTAACAGAGGGATAGAAATTCCTGCCAACACCACCTTCCTTGGAGCACTGCATGATACAACGAGAGATGAAATCGAATTTTACGACGATACTTTTCCTGATCTTGCAAAAACAGATCAGCATAAGCATAATAAACAAGTTTTTCATCAGGCTTTGGAGAGAAATGCAAGAGAAAGAGCCCGTAGATTTGCTACTACCAACACAAAACTGGATCTCAAAAAGCTCCATGAAGCGGTCAAAATGCGTTCAGTATCTTTGTTCGAACCAAGACCTGAGCTCAATCATGCCACCAATGCGCTTTGTATCATCGGTCGCAGGGAGCTGACCCAGGATTTGTTCCTGGATCGAAGAGCCTTTATGAATTCGTATGATTATGCTATAGATCCGGAAGGTAATTACCTGTTTAATATACTTTCAGCTGCAGCTCCTGTTTGTGGTGGCATCAATCTGGAGTACTATTTTTCGAGAGTGGATAATTTGAAACTGGGCGCAGGCACAAAACTGCCACACAATGTGATGGGCCTCATCGGAGTAGCCAATGGAATAGACGGAGATTTGCGACCTGGACTTCCCAATCAAATGGTAGAAGTCCACGATCCCCTGAGATTGCTGATCATTGCAGAACATTTTGATGATGTCGTATTGAAAACAATACAACGTACTCCACAACTGTATGAATGGTTTATCAATGAATGGGTACATTTAGTAGTCATACATCCTGATACAAAAAAAATCACCCGATTCAAAGATGGGTCTTTTTTTGATTACAATCCGGATTTTGTACCACAAACAGTGACTGATCTTGAAGTCTTATTTAAAACAGAAAGAGATAACCTTCCTGTATTACTTATAAAAGAATAAAAAAATGGAAAAAATATTGGAATTATTGATTGTTTGGCCGTTTGTTGCTTTTCTGATCTCACTTTTTCTTCCCAAAATGAATGAAAAATTAATATCAGGATTTACATTCGGAGTGATAGGTATACACTTTTTTACGATTTTGGGTCTAATATTATATTGGGGTACACAAGGATTTCATTCCGTCAATCTAAAGGAATTTTCAGTATATGAAAGTCACGATATGAATTTTTTTATTGACTTTTATTTTGATCACGTTACGGCTGTATATTGTGTTGTTGGTGCTATGCTCACATTTCTGGTCACCACCTATAGCAGGATATATTTGCATAGAGAATCCGGATATAAAAGATTTTTTTATACCATTTTGTTTTTCTATGCCGGCTATACTCTTGCTGTATTTGCGGGAAATCTGGAGACACTATTTATCGGATGGGAAATATTAGGTTTGACATCTTTTTTATTGGTAGCTTTTTATCGGGAAAGATATCTTCCTGTCAAAAATGCATTTAAAGTGTTCTCTATCTATCGTATTGGAGATGTTGGTATCATACTTGCTATGTGGGCAAGTCATCATTTATGGCATGAAAATATTACCTTCGAAAAGATACAAAATTATGAGTTGGTACACCATCATCTGGAAAGTCACTCTATGTTCGGATTATTCATTTCAATCATGATATTACTGGCGGCTTGTGCCAAATCTGCACAATTTCCGTTTTCATCCTGGCTCCCAAGAGCAATGGAGGGACCAACACCATCAAGTGCCATATTTTATGGTTCGTTGTCCGTTCATCTTGGATTGTTTTTATTGATCAGAACCATGCCATTTTGGGAGCATCAGTTGATTGCCAGAATTTTAATAGGAGCTGTAGGTATATTTACTGCTGCTATCGGTGCATCTATAGGTAGAGTACAATCATCCGTAAAAAGTCAGATAGCTTATGCATCAGTAGCACAAATCGGATTGATGTTTTTTGAGTTGGCTCTTGGATTCGAAACATTTGCATTATTTCACTTTGCCGGGAATGCTTTTCTGAGAACATACCAATTATTGGTTTCGCCTTCTGCAGTGAGTTATCTGATCAGAGAACAATTTTATCATTTCGAACCTAAACATGAAAATATTGAAACCCATTTTAGTAAAAAACTGGAGTATTCCTTGTTTTTATTGAGTATTAAGGAGTATAATATGGATGAGCTCCTGGATAAATTATTGTGGAAGCCCTTTAAAAACTTAGGTAATTTGCTGAGATTTATAAATATTAGAAACATATACTTTATTACCATACCTACATTTATGGTAGGTGTAATTTTACAAATCACCAGATTTAACTTGCCGGAATTCATAGTTGAAATTTTACCTGAGATTTTTGCTTTGATTGGCCTGTTTTTGGTTTTCAGGGCTTATGCTGGTAGGCGCAACGTATTTGTCGTTTGGTCACTTTTAGTTATGAATCATTTTTGGGTAACTTTGGCCATATCTTTTAATGATGCTCTTTCCATATACGAAATTATTTTTCAT
>WBZP01002730.1_pt1 | contig 19937 bp, 20 predicted proteins | sample 5204301 | NCBI WGS metagenome assembly WBZP01 (sample SAMN12412401, study PRJNA552823) | activated sludge metagenome | isolation source: activated sludge from nitrification reactor of wastewater treatment plant... | place: USA: Pennsylvania | collected 2017
CGGACCGTCGGCGACGACCTCGCCCTGGGCCATGACCACCACCCGGTCCGCGACGGTGGCGACGAACTCGACGTCGTGGGTCGACACCATCACCGCGTGGCCGGTGTCGGCCAGGTGCCGCAGCACCGACGCCAGCGCGGCCTTGGCCGGGTAGTCGAGCCCGCGGGTCGGTTCGTCGAGCAGAACGACATCGGGCGTCGCGGTGAGCTGGATCGCCAGCACCAGCGACAGACGTTGCCCCTCGGACAGGTCGCGGGGGTGGGTGCGGCGGTCGATGCCGGGGACCAGCTGCTCGAGCAGCGCGTCGCAGGTCCCGGCGGGCCGGCCGGCGTCCGCGTCGGCCTGGGCGCACTCCTCGGCGAGGGTCGCCAGGTACAGCAGGTCGCCCGCGGTCTGCGGGACGAGGCCGACCCGGCGACGGGCGTCCGCGGGGGCGAGATCCGCGGTGTCGACGGTGGCGGCTCCGGACCGCTCCGCGGGGACCCGGACGGCGCCCCGGGTGCGGAGTCCCGATCCCTGCAGGGCCCACAGCAGGGTCGACTTGCCGGACCCGTTGCGGCCCATCAGGGCGACCACCGCTCCGTGGTGCAGCTCCAGGTCGACCTCGCGCACCGCGACGGTGGACCCGTAGGCGACGCTGAGCGCCCGGGCCGCCAGTGCTGATGGGGTCGGCGCTGATGGGGTCGATGTCGACGGGGTCGATGTCGACGGTCCCACCGCGGTCCGGAACGGCGGGGGGACGCGGCCCAGGCGCTCGCGTAGGGCGGGGGCGAGTCGGCGGGCGTCGCGGATCGACAACGGCAGCGGCGTCCACCCTGCGAGTCGACCCAGCTGAACGACCGGCGGCGCCACCGTCGAGGTCGCCAGGACCTGCTCGGGTGGACCGCTGAGCACCGTCCCGTCGCCGCGCAGCTCCACGACGCGGTCCGCGTGCTGCACCACCCGCTCCAGGCGGTGCTCGGCCATCACCACCGTCACGCCCAGGTCGTGCACCAGACGGGTGACCGCGGCGAGCACGTCCTCGGCCGCGGTCGGATCCAGCGCCGACGTCGGCTCGTCGAGGACGAGTACCCGAGGGTGCGCGGTCAGCACCGAACCGATCGCCACCCGTTGCTGCTGGCCGCCCGACAGCGTGCGCAGCGCCCGGTGGCGCAGCTCGGCGATGCCCATCAGGTCGAGGGTCTCCTCGACCCGCTTGCGCATGACGTCGGGAGCGACGCCCAGCTGCTCCATCCCGTAGGCCAACTCCTCCTCGACGGTGTCGGTCACGAACCCGGCGAGCGGGTCCTGGCCGACCACGCCGACGACCTCTGCCAGCTCCCGGGGCGGGCTCGTCGCGGTGTCACGACCAGCGACGGTCACCCGGCCGTGCAGGGTGCCGCCGGAGAAGTGGGGCACCAGGCCGTTGATCGCTCCGAGCAGGGTGGACTTGCCGGTGCCGGTGCGGCCGACGACGACGCACAGCTCGCCCTCGTCGACGTGCAGGTCGACGCCGGCGATCGTGGGTCGGTCCACGCCCGGATAGCTCACCCCGACCCGGTCGAACACGACGATCGGCGGCGTGGTCATCGAGGCACCTCACCGCGCAGACTGCGGATCCGGGTGGTGTCGTCGGGGTCTCCGGCTGCCGCCTGGTTCGGCAGTGCTCTCGGTTCAAGGGTGGCCGGTCCGAGGGGGACCGACGCGGGGGCGCCGGTGACGCGCACCGGCGGCGGCGCTATCACCGAGGGCAGCGCGCCGATCAGGACCGCGACGGTCGCTCCGATCGGCAGGGTCGGCCACACCAGCGGCTGAAGCGATGGGTTCAACGACCCCGGGTCGACCGTCGACGTGGCGTACAGGGCCGCGCCGACGCACACGCCGACCGCGGTGACGCCCCACTCGGCGGACCGCCACGGGTCGGGGCGGTAGCGGGTGCGTCTGACCCGGCGACCGGATCGGGTGAAGCCGACGGTGGCCAGCGCCAACCCGACGACCAGGGTGGGTACGCCGAGGGCCCGGGGCGAGGTGCTGTCGAGCAGGCCGTAGGTGCCGATCGCCACTCCGACGAGCCCGCCGAGCACAAGGACCGCGGTCCAGCGCCGTCGGGCCGGCGGGTCGCCGGCGGTGCGTCCGTAGCCGCGGGAGTCCATGGCTGCGGCCAGCATCAACGAGCGGTCGAGGGCGTCGGTCATCACCGGCACGGCGACCTGGCGGAACCAGTGGGTGCGGCGGCCGACCTCGCCGCGCAACCGGCGGGCGCGGCCGACCCGCCGGCCGCTCTCGACCAGTTGCGGCGCCACCGACAGGGCGACGGTGATCGCGGATCCGACCTCGTAGAGGGCGTTGGGTGTGGCCGCCAGCAGCCGCTTGGGATTGGCGAGCGAGTTGGCCGCCCCCAGGCAGATGATCATGGTGGCCAGGCGGAGCCCGTCGTAGAACGCGGCGAGGATCCCCTCGACGGTGACCGGACCACCGATGCTGATCCCCGCCGCCGCGTCGGGCAGCGGCACCTCGGGCAGCGTGAACACGACGTGGCCACCGGACCCCCCGTCGAGCACGATGCGGAACACGACCCGGATCGCGATGACGACCAGCCCGGCGACCAGGTAGGCGGAGAAGCCGCTGGCCCACGGGGCGTCGCTGCGTCGGGCCGACACGACCAGGGCGACCACGGCGATGAGCAGGCCGAGCACCAGCGGGTTGGTGGTGCGGCTGGCGGCGGTGGCCAGGCCGAGCGCCCAGATCCACCACGCCCCGGGGTGCAGGTCACGGGCCGGCCGGTACCACCGGGCGCGTCGCGCTGGCGCGGCAGCGGTCCTCGCGTCACGGACCCGCTCGGTCGAGAGCCACCCGGTCGTCCCGGCTGTCCCGGTCGGGGCCACCGGATCTGCAGCCGTCCCGGCGTCGGCTCCGACGGCGGTGGTCACGACGGTGGCGCCGGTGCAGCGGGAGTGCGGTGGCGGCGCACCATGAAGGAGGTCGCGCTCAGCGCGGCGATGAGCACCACGGCGACCAGCACGCCCAGCGGAGACCCTGCGGTGCCCGATGAAGGGCCGGGGCCCCCGGCGTTGACCGCGATCTCCTCACCGTCGGCTCCGTCGGGGCGCCCGTCCGCGGTGCGGGTGCCCGCTCCCTCCTCCGCGGCCGTACCGGTCGCACCCGGCTCGGTGGCAGACGAAGGTGGCAGCCCGGTGGCCGCCGTCGGATCGGTGGGGTCCACGACGGTGGTCCCACCCGCGGCGTCGGTGGCGACGGAGCCCGGGGGTGGGGCGATGGCGGTCGGTGCAGGAGCGCCTGCGCCCGCCGCAGGTCCAGGGGCGGGTGCCGCGGCGGGCCCCGGGCCACCGCCGGTCGCAGCTCCGGTCGTGACCGGTGGCGACGAGGTCGGTGGTGGGGTGCTCGGCGTCGGGTTCGGGTTGCACGACGGGCCGGGCAGCGACGTGGGTGCTCCGGGCACGGCGGGTGGCGGCGCGATCCGAGGCGGCGGCGACGGAGAGCGGTTCAGCGAGAACGACCACCCCTCGACGGTCCCCTCGGGCGGGTTGCGGCTCGCCGCTCCGATGTTCGAGTAGCACCACGACCCGCCCCGGGGTGCGACCCAGTACGACCAGTACGCCGCGGTGGGCGACGGGTTGATGCAGGGGTCCCCGGCGGGGAGCTCGTTGATCCGGCACAGGAACCCGGGGGATCGCACCGCGGTGCGGTAGGGGATCCCGGCCCGTTCGAGCGCCTGGAACCCTGTGTCGGCGGATCCGTCGGTGCAGCGCAGCCAGACCCCTCCGCCCAGGTCCTGGAAGTCGACGACCATGGTGACGCCCGCCGCGGTCGGACACGCGCCCTCGACCCCGGCGGCGCGCGCACCCACAGGCGCCCGGGCCGGCTCCGCCGGGTCGGCTCCGACGGCCCCTGCTCCGCTGGACACCGCAGCGACAGCGACGACGACGGCGACCGCGAGCCCGATGATGGGGACGCGGGAACCGGGCCTCACCCACCCTCCCGTCGCTCCGCGGCCGTCAACGCGACTCCCGCTCCGATCAGCGCCAGCGCTGCGGTCAGCAGCCATCGGCCCTCGGATCCGGTGCGGGCCAGGGAGCTGCTCTGGGGCGATCCCGAGGACGGGGCGGTGCTCTGGGCGCCGGTCCCGCCGTCGAGCTGCTCGCTCTCGACCGACGCCGGGGTGGTCACCTGGGTCGCCGGTCCGAGCTCCACGCCTGCGGCTGTGTTGGACGGTGCCGTGCTCGAGGGTGCCGTGCTCGACGGTGGCGTGCTCGATGGTGCCGTGCTCGAGGGTGGCGTGCTCGATGGTGCCGTGCTCGAGGGTGGCGTGCTCGAGGGTGGCGTGGTCGACACCGACGAGCTCGGTCCTGCGGTGGTGACGGGGGGGCCGGCCGGCGCCAGGGGCTCGACGGGTGGACCGTAGGGTGCCAGCCCGAACGCCAGAACGGCCTGTGTCGTCGTCCGCCTCCACTGGTCCATGACTCCGGCATCGATCCCGGTGGCCAGGGCTGCGGCCTGCGCCACAGGGTCGTATCCGATCGCTCCGACGTGGCCTGCGGCGGGCGTGCCCGCAGCGACCGGGGCGCTGAGCTGGCAGCAGGTGGCGATCCACCTCGCGGCCCGGTCCGCTGATGCGGTGTCACCCGCGACGCGCAGGAGCTGGGCGCTCATCCCTGTCGTGTTGGTGTTGCGAGCCGCAGTCGGCCCGGTCCCGCCGAAGGATCCGTCGGCACCCTGGCGTGACCTCAGCCAGTCCGTGCCGCGGTGCAGCGCGGCGAGGACTCCCGGGCTGCGTTCGACGGCCAGCAGTGCCTGCAACGAGACGGCGGTGGCGTCGGAGTCCGCCTCGGCGTCGGTGCCGCATCCGGCCGTGACCCCGTAGTTGAGCCGGAATCCACCGGCCGGGCACTGCTGGGCGAGCAGGAACCCGACCGCGGGGGCGGGGACGCCGCGGTCGGTGCGGGCCAGGGCGAGCATGGCCAGCGACTGACCGAATCCGTTGGAGCCGTCCCATGTCGGGTCGGGGGCGCCGTCGGCGAACCGGCCGGTCTGCGGCCCGGAGCTGCGCATGAGGGCGCGGAGGGCGGCGTCGAGGTCGACCCCGCCGACGGTGGCGGACCGGCCGGTCGACAGCGCGACGAGCAGGACCTTGGCGGTCGGGCCGGCGACGCGGACGGTGACGCCGCCGCTGGTGTAGGTGGTGAAGTCGGCGGCGTGGGCCATGAGCTGATCGGTGGCCGCGACCGCGGCCGGGTCGGTCGAGCGGCCGGCGGAGGTGAAGGCGAGCACGGCGTCCGCGGTCACGCCCCAGTCGGGGGTGCCGGCCACCGGGCCGGGAAGGGCCCCGCCGTGGGAGGTGATCTGGCCGGCGAGCCAGTCGAGGGCCGCTGTGGCCTCGGCGGTGGGGCGGGGCGACGTCGGTGTCGCTGCGCCGCTGCGGACCGTGCCGAGGAGACCCAGCACGAGGCCGGTCCCGATCAGCATGGCGGCCGCGGCGCCCGGTCGTCGCCGGCGGGTCGTGGCGTTGGTCATGGTCGTCCTCCCGGCCGATGGCCCTGGAGGTCCGCGACGCGCAGATCGACCCGGGCTCCGGCATCCGCAGTCCTCGACGGATTCCTCGAAGCTGATCCACCGGGGGGAGTGATCCGACTCGTCGAGCTCCCGCCGGCTCCGCCGGGAACGTTCGACCTACGGCTGCGGGACAGCGCCGGGATTGGACCGGCTTTCCTCCCTCGCGGCGGGATTGGCTGGTTGTCGGCCCATCTGAGCACCAGCCTCTCCGACCTGCAAGCGCCGGTCGTGGCTTGTTGCCACAGTCCATCGTCGGGGAACGGGCCAGGCTCTCCGAGGGGTTCGTGGATCGGGGTGCATCCAGTCCGTTGCCCGTAGCGAAGGGAGGACGATGGGACTCGGGATCCATGGGAGGCTGCGGTAGATGTTCATCGCGCTGCACGAGATCCGGCGCGCCTGGGTCAGGTTCGCGCTGGTCGTGACGGCGATCGGGCTGTTGGTCTTCCTGATCCTGTTCCAGCAGACGCTGCAGTCCGGGCTGATCACCTCGTTCGTGGGAGCGATCGAGCACCAGTCGTCTCCCGTGCTCGTCTACAGCGTGGATGGTCTCTGCAACCTCGAGGGGAGCGTGATCCTGCCCGATGTCGAGCAGGACGTCCGCTCCGTCGACGGTGTGGGCGTCGCTGGTCGGATCGGACAGGGAACCTTCAGCGTGCGCGCCGGCGGACAGACGACGAGCGCAGCGATCGTCGGGTTCGAGGACCCCCGTGTGGGAGCGCCCACGACGCTGGTCTCCGGCCGGATGGCCGCCGCGGACGGTGAGGCGGTCGCCCTCGAATCGTCGGCCGACGAAGGCTTCGGCCTCGGAGACACGGTCAGGGTCGAACCGGGGGGTCTCGAGCTGCGCATCGTCGGCCAGGCGTCGGAGATCGGACTGCACGCGTCGCCCACCTTGTTCACGACATACGGGACGCTCGAGGAGGTCCTCGCATCCTCCAACCCGGCGGCCCGCGGACTCGCCCCCGCAGCGATCGGGGTGATCCCCGAGGGCGGGGTGAGCGATGCGCAACTCGTCGAGCGGATCGACCGTGCCGTACCCGATGCAGAGGCGCTCACCAGGGCCGATGCGGTGACATCGACTCCCGGAGTCGCACAGATCCAGCAGTCGTTCCGGTTGATCTTCCTGCTCTACGGGCTCGTGATCCCGCTGGTCACGGGCATGTTCTTCCTGATCCTGACGCTGCAGAAGGCGCAATCGCTCACTCTGCTGCGCGCCGTCGGTGCCTCGGCCGGCTACCTGATCTGGAGCCTGCTGATCCAGGTCGTCACGGTGATGGTCCTCGGCATCGGGCTCGCAGTCGCCATGTACACGCCGCTCTCGTCCCGCCGGCTCGGCGGCCTCCCGCTGACCTTCCAGACGGGCGCGGTGGTGTTCTGGGCCGTGGCCCTGCTCGTGCTCGGAATCCTCAGCGCCCTCGTGTCGATGCGGCGGGTCCTGCGCATACAGCCGATCGAGGCGATCACCGGTGCGGGAGTCACGGCATGAGCATCGAGACCCTGGAGCTTCGTCGTCGACCCGGCCGGTTCGCCACGGCCGCATCCATCCTCACCCTCCTCGCCGCTTTGCTCATGCTGCTGGGCGGACTCCTCGACGGGCTGATCGACGGATCGACCGGAGCTTTTCGTGCCCAGCGCGCCGACCTCGTCGTCTACTCCGCCGCTGCGGACCGGTCGCTTCCGCGCAGCAGGATCAGCGACGCCGACCGGGCGGCGGTGGACGCCGTACCCGGTGTGGAGAAGTCCGCTGCCCTGAGCGTGGTCCAGCTCGGGGCGAGGGTGCCCGGCAAGGCGCCCAGGGACCTGGCGCCGGTGGCCCTCGTCGGATACGAGCTCCCTCCCAATGGGGTGCCGGCCGTGCCGGCCGATGGCTCCGCCTTCGCGGACCGGATCCTCGAATCCGATGGGGTCCGGGTCGGTCAGACGCTCCTGGTCGGTCCAGCACGCTCTCCGGTGCGGATCCAGGGGTGGGTCGACGGCCTCACGTACGCCGGCCAGGGCACCCTGTGGGCCTCGATGGGCACATGGCGGACGGTGACGGCGGCCAACCGGCCCGACGCCGTCCTCGGTCCGAACGAGTCGCAGGCGCTTCTGGTGCGCGCCGATCCCGGTGTCGACCCGTCGGCCCTTGCCGCTCGCGTCTCCCGAGGCACCGACGGCGCAGTGGAAGCGCTGACGCTCGCGTCCGCCATCGACGCCATCCCAGGTGTCTCGGAGCAGAACAGCACCTTCAGTCAGATCATCGGGGTGACGCTCGTGATCGCCGTGCTGGTGGTGGCTCTGTTCTTCGCGCTCCTGACGATCGAGCGCCAGCCCCTCTACGGCGTTCTCAAGGCGGTCGGTGCAACCTCGGGTCGCCTGTTCAGAGGTGTGTTGGTCCAGGTGTTCGTGATCACAGCCATCGCGTCGCTCATCGGCACCTCGATCGCCGTCGCCATCGACCGGGCGCTGCCGCCCGGGTCCATACCGTTCGATCTGCGGCCCGCGAGGGCTGCGGGGAACCTGGTCTTCCTGTTCCTGGCCGCCTTCCTCGGCGGAGCGTTTTCGCTCCGTCGGGTGCTGCGCATCGACCCTGCATCTGCGATCGGAAGCTCCTCGTGAACAAGACACCGAACCCGCCATCGGCCACCGACGCCCCAGCCCTGCAGCTGCGAGGAGTCCGCAAGGTCTACGAGGTGGGAGGCCAACCCGCGGTCGCCCTCGACCACGCGTCCCTGACGGTCGAGCGCGCCGAGATCATCGCCCTCGTCGGGCCGTCGGGATCGGGCAAGTCGACGTTTTGCTCCATCGCCGGCGGCCTGTTGAACCCGACCGAGGGGTCCGTCGTGGTGGCGGGCGAGGACATCACCGGTTACGATCCGCGCCGGCTGTCCGAGTTCCGCCAGAGCACCGTGGGGTTCGTGTTCCAATCGGCGAACCTCGTCCCGTTCCTGACCGCCCGGGAGAACCTCCTGGTGGTCGACGAGGTCGGCCGCCGGACCGGCGCCGCCGCGCGCCGGCGCGCAGACAAGCTGCTCGACGAGCTCGGGGTCGGGGAACGGGCGAAGAACATGCCGAACCAGTTGTCCGGCGGTCAGCGGCAGCGGGTCGCGATCGGACGGGCACTCATGAACGAACCGCAGTTGGTCCTGTTCGACGAGCCGACGTCGGCGCTGGACACTGCGACCGGCGAGCAGGTGATGGAGCTGATCCGATCCGAGATCGGGTCGCGTGGGACGGCGGCGATAGTCGTCACCCACGACGAGCGGATCACCCGGTTCGCCGACCGGACCGTGCACATCGTCGACGGGGTCCTCGACGCCTGACCGGGGTTGAGCCATCCTCCAGATCTCTCCCACGGAGGCATCGATGTCGCGGACCCTCGCACGGGTGCTCTGTGTACTCCTCATTGTCGGTACTACTCATGGTCGCAGTGATCGTCGGGGTCGACGTGGCGTTCCTCCGTGAGCGCCTCTGGCTGCGTCTCGTGGTGAACGTCGTGATCGTCGCTGCCTTCCTCGCGATCTACATGGCGGTCCTGAGAGCTCGGTGACGACGCGTCGAGCGGAGGAGGGCTCAGGTACGGCGGGCGTCGAGGATCCGCTCGATCTGGGCGCGGTTGCTGCGCTGGACGACGATGAACGGCAGGTGAGCGGCGATCCCGAACGACACCATCGCTGCTCCGAGGCCGGGTGGACACCAGATGAAGAAGATCGGCCCTGCGACGAGGTTCGCCCAATGGACCAGCTCGGCACGGCGGGTCTCCATCGCGAACCGGATGAGCGACCGGTCGTCGCGACCCGGAAGGTGGCGCTTGGAGGTGCCTCCGGGGAAGAGCGCCCCGGCCTCCGGGAGCAGATCCTTCCACCTGTTGAGCCGGAGACGCCGCTGGTAGATCCGTCCGTGGTCCTCGACGTCGCGGATCCTGGTCAGCCAGGTGTCGTGATCGATCGCAGCATCGGGCAACCGGCTGCCCACGAACCCCGTGGCCAGTCCGATCACCGTCCACATCACCGTCGAGACGGCCACCGCCCAACCGGGGTCCAGCGGGAGGTCGAGCGCGTTCACCCTGCTCGGGGGCTCATCCGCGCCCCTGCTCGCGCACCCCGACGATCGGCGCGACGCGGATCTCGCGTCCACGCCAGGTGACGCGGCGACGGAACATGGTCCGCCACACCGATCTGCTGAACAGCGTCACGAAGAGCACCAGGTGGACCGGAAGCAGCAGGGCGTCCCACAGCCCGAAGCGACCGCAGCGCCGGAACATGGCCGCAACCTGGACGACGACCGCGACGTAGAGGACCACACCCGCCGACAGCGGTTGTCGACCGAGGACTCCGTCGAGCAGGGCGATGCAACCGGTCCCGAGGGCGGCGGTCCAGGCCACCACCGCCGCCAGCCGTCGCTTGGGGACCGCACCGGCGCCGATGGCGAAGTTCTTGGTCCACCCGTCGACGAGCTGACGCACGCCCGCGGGATACATCCGATAGGTGATCCTCGGATCGCAGCTCACGACGGCGGTCGGAAGTCCGGCGTTGCAGTAGAGGCGGGCGAGCGCGAGGTCCTCCACGACCTGATCGCGCACCGCTCGGTGTCCACCGACCGCCCGGTACCCGGCTGCGTCGGTGACCATCACCGGACCGAACGCAGTGCACGGGCGCGCGCTCCCGGCCCCTGCGCCCATCAGCGCCACCACGTTGAACAGGGCGGAGAGACGCTCGTAGGGCCGATCGACGGCATGCCACGGCTGTACCGAGACCAGTCCTCCGGTCCTTCGGTGTTGGCCGAGGACATCGCGGAGAGCTCCGGGCTCGAGCCTCACGTCGGCGTCCACGAACGCAAGCGTCGCTCCCCGGGCGGCCTCGGCTCCCTGGTGACAGGCCCAGCACTTCCCGGTCCATCCCTCAGGCAGGTCCGGGGCGTCCAGGAGGATCACGTCGGTGTGCTCTGCGACGATCGAGCGGGTGGCATCGGTGGAGTGATCGTCGACGACTATCACCTCCACGTCCGGGTCGCGGTCCCTGAGATCGTGGAGAAGGCGACCGATGCTGAGCTCCTCGTCACGCGCCGGGATCACCAGGGTCACCGTCCCGTCGGGTCGGTTGCGTGTCCGGCTGAGCCGTCGGGGACGGCCGAACACCCAGGACCCTGCGGTCATGCCGAGAAGGCAGACGGCTATGCGAACGACGGTGGTCGTCGTCACGTGGCGACTCCGGCCGTCATGCGACGTCGAGCCGGACCCGGCCGAGGAGATGGCGCAGGGCGGGTTCCAACGTGGCGTGGCGGAACTCGTGGCCGACCGCCGCCAGCGATGCGGGGTCCACACGCTGACCGGCGGCGACGAACTCGTGCACCGCTTCGGCGCCGAACAGCGCCCGTGGTCCGATCGACGGGACGGGGACCAGGGCCGGCCGCCGGAGCACGTGTGCGAGAACCTTCGTGTAGTCCCGGTTGGTGACCGGGGTGGGCGCGACTGCGTTCACCGGACCCGACAAGCGCTGGTCGACCAGGCATCGCAGGTAGATGTCGACCATGTCGTCGATGCCGATCCACGGCGTCCACTGACGGCCGTCGCCGATCCGTCCACCGGCCCCGATCTCGAAGATGGGACGCAAGAGGCGCAGGACGCCACCACGGGGGGATTGGACGATGCCGGTTCGCACGTGGGTGACCCGGCTGTGGGACTCACGCGCCGGATCGGCGGCGGCCTCCCAGTCCGACACCACATCGGCGAGGAAGCCGTCGCCACGCTCGCTGCGCTCGGTGAGGATCTCGTCGCCGCGGTCGGGACCGTAGATCCCGACGGCGGAGGCGACGACGAACGTTCGGCCACCCATGATCTCCGCCAGACGTCGGGTGGGTCCGATGCGGCTGTCGTGCACCGCTCGCTTGTGCGCAGCATCGAAGCGACCCGCAACCGGCTCTCCCGCCAGGTGGACGACAGCGTCGACTCCGTCGAGCAGGTCGGGCGAGGGGTCGTCGGGGTCCCAGTGCCGCTGGTCGATGCCGGACCCGGACGACGACCCGGGCGTGGAACGCACGAGCCGTACGACCCGGTGGCCACCGGTGCTCAGGAACGCGCACAGAGCCGAGCCGATGAGTCCGCTGCTCCCGGTGACCGCGACCGTCATCGGTACCCCGCCGGCGTCCGCAGCCGCGCGGTGCGCTGCCAGGTCGCCCGAGAGCTGCCGTCCCCGGTACGCCAGGTTCTGAGCCAGGACACCGTCCGGCACCCGGGTGATGACGCGATCGGTGACCAGGGTCGACGTGTCGGAGATCGGCTCGAAGCAGTGCTCGTGGGTCCACGGAACGAGGTTGCGCAGGATCGGCGTGTCGAGTCGATCGACGAAGCGGGCCCCGTCCCGGTACTCCGAGGGCAGGTGGCGCGCCGACCAGCGGATCCCCAGCGGTAGACCGAGCACTGCTGTGCCCGACGACAGTGACTGCGCCTCGCTGAGGACGTGCAACGGCTGCCACGGGGGGATCAGTCGCTCGATCGCGCCGGGCCGGCGGTGCCACTCGAAGACATCCGCGATCGGCGCGTCGATGACGGTGCTGTGCTCCATGGCGGCCTCCCTGGGCGATGGCGGTGCGGATCGCGAGCTCGACCCTAGGAGTCCTCTTCGGTCCCTGCATCCGGGCGGATGCGCCCAGGGTCCGGGGTCCGACCGATCGCGAACATCATGGCCTCCAGGGTGCATCCGGAGCCGGCGGATCGACGAAGGAGTGGACGTGCTGCTTCTCGAGAGCTCGTCCCCTCCGGCATCGGCGGATCGCCGGCTGTCGCCGCAGCGGCCGGACGTCACTACGATGCCGTCCGTGACGCAGCTCTCCGACGGCGACCTGGCGACCTCGTTCGTCGCCGGCGAACCCGAGGCGCTCCGACGGATCTTCGACGAAGAGCAGCGGGCGATCTACTCCTATTGACGCCGATTCGTCGAGGACCACGCGGCGGACGTCACCCAAGAGGTGTTCCTGGCGGCGTGGCGCTCCCGGCACCGCTTCGATCCCGCTGCCGGTTCCCTCGGCGGCTGGCTGATGGGGATCGCCCGCTTCAAGGTGCTGGACCACGTGCGCGGCAGGTACCGCGACGGATCGACGCCGTCGGCCGACCTCGTCGACCACTTCGCCGACGGGGGCGCCGGTGAACGGGAGATCGACCTCGTGGGGACCCAGATCCTTGCGGCCCAGGTCCTGGAGGACCTCGACGAGCCTGCGGCCACCTGGGTCCGGATGGCCTACATCGACGGACTGTCCCACGCAGAGATCGCCGAGGCCGTCGGCGCTCCGCTCGGGACGGTGAAGAGCACCATCAGACGTTCCCTGCAGAGGGTCAGACGTGAGCTGGAGGCGTTCGATGACGGACGTTGATCTCACAGGCGGTGGATCCGCCGACGACGGCTTCGACGGGGAGTTCCTGAGGGAGGCGAGGGTTCTCGGCACGCTCGCCGGAGGAGCCCCCGAGCTCAGCGATGCTCCCGGGGACCTCTGGGAGCGGATCGCGGCGGCGATGGAGGAGACCGACCCGTCGGAGCAGATGCGGCTGCACTCCGTCGACGGAGACGGGGGCGGCGCTGCATCCTCTGCCGATGCCGGACCCACCCCTCGCGTCCGGAGGCTCCGACCCCGCCGCGACATCCTGCTGGCCGTCGCTGCGGCGCTGTTCGTGGTCCTCGTCGGAGCCGGCGTGGTCCTCTCTCAGCGCGACAGCGGTCCGTCGACTGTCGCGTCGGCTGTGCTCGAGCCCTACGAGGGCGCCCAGGTCGGCACGGCGCGGGGTCAGGTCGATCTGGTCGATTCCGACGGGCAGCTCCGGCTGCGCGTCGACATGCACGACCTGCCCGCTCCGGCTCCCGGCACGTTCTACGAGATGTGGTTGATGGACCCGGAGACCGGTACTCCGGTGTCGGTCGCCAGCATGAAGGACAGCGAACCCGACGTCGCTGCGGTCCTCGAAGTCCCTGCGGGCACCGATCCGTCGCGCTACGACGTCGTCGACGTCTCGGTGCAGCGCGAGGACGAGGGGCCGCAGCACTCCGGTGACAGCGTCCTGCGCGGGACGCTGGCGACCTGACCCATCGACAGCCCGTCCGCCGCGTGGGCGATGTGCACGGCGGTGCATCCGCACCGGTGTCGGACGCGAAGGTCATCACGTGAAGGCGTCGAGACGTTTCGTTCGCTGGGCGGTGGTCGGCGCCACCGCCGTGGCCGGGCTCGCCCTCGTGGTGGCGGTCGGGGCATTCCTGCTCCGTGGTTCACCCGCTCCGGTGCCCCTGGAGCAGGCCCGGCGTGACTTCGCGCAACTGGGCGCCGACGGCGGGGGGTCCGGTCTTGCTCCGGGCGTCTATCGAGCCGAGGGGAGCGGCGAGGGTGTCCTCGACCGACCGCCGACACGTCAGCAGGACGGCTCCGTCATGCCCGTCACGGTCCGATCGTCCAAGCCGGGCTGTTCGAGCTGGCTGATCGAGTACAACACCAGCCACTCGCAGGGCGTCGAGCTCTGCCGAGAGGACGGAACCGTCAGCGTGGTCGCCCGGAGCAACTTCCAGGCGTTCGACTTCGGGGTCGCCACGGTGTCGAACCGCAGCGAGTTCCGGTGCGACCCTGCGATCGCGGTCGGAGGTTCATCCGAGGGTGCCCGGCCGAGTCGGGTGCGCTGCCACGGCGACGACTCGGCCCTCGGCGGTGCTGTCACCACCGAGCTGGACGTCGAGTACCTCGCGCCGAGAGAGATCACCGTCGACAAGCGGCGTGTAGCCGTCGAGCGTCAGCGCTGGACCCAGAAGCTGGTCGGAGAACGGTCCGGCACGCTGGTGGAGGAGTGGTGGTTCGACCGCTCGAGCGGCATGCCGGTGCGCGCGTCGCGCCGATACCAGTTGGAGACCTCGACCCCCATCGGACGCGTCGGCTATCGGGAGACCGGCAGCTGGTCGCTGGCGTCGCTCGACCCGAGCTGAGCGCTTCGGTCGACCCGCGTCGATTCGCCCCGACGCCCAGAGCGACCCGATGCCCCGGCGGGCGTAGGGTCACCAGGATGGGCCGACCGAACGTGATCGTGGTCTTGAGCGACCAGCAGCGACCCGACTCCTGCGGCGTCTACGGCCAGCGGTTGCCGGTCACGCCGCGCCTCGACGCCCTCGCCGCCGACGGCGTCCTGTTCGACCAGGCGTTCACGGTCCAACCGGTCTGTGGGCCGGCGCGAGCGGGGATCCAGACCGGCCACTATCCGACCCGGACCGGTTGCTGGCGCAACGGAATCGCTCTTCCCGGGGGCGTCGACACGCTGGCGGACCGGATGGCGGCTCTGGGCTACCGGACCGGTTACATCGGCAAGTGGCACCTGGCATCGAACCGAGGCCGGAACCTGCCGCCCGACCGACCGGCGGCCCGCTTCGAACGACGTGCCGTGCCACCGGAACGGCGCGGCGGATACCGCGACGTGTGGGTTGCGGCGGACGCGCTGGAACACACCTCGGGTGCGACGCGTGGTCACGTCTTCGACGAGAGGGGTGACCGTGTGGAGCTCCACGGCTACCGGGTCGACGCCCTGACCGACGTCGCGGTCGACCGTCTCGGGCGCCTCTCCGGCGACCGTCCGTTCCTCCTCTTCATCTCGTTCCTCGAACCTCACCACCAGAACGACCGCTTCCGGGCCATCGGACCCGCCGGTTGGGCACGACGGTTCCGCGACTTCGACCGCCCTGGTGACCTCTCCGCGTGGCGGGGCGACTGGCGTTGGAACTACGCCGAGTACCTCGCCTGCTGCGCGAGCATCGACCGGAACCTGGGTCGGTTGGTCGACCACCTCGAGCTCATCGGAGGCCTCGAGGACACGTTGATCGTCTTCGCGAGCGACCACGGCAACCACTTCCGCACCCGGAACCTCGAGTACAAGCGCAGCCCCCACGACGCGTCCATCCGGATCCCCCTCGTCATCGCTGGGCCCGGCTTCCGCGGCGGCGTCCGACGCGACGACCTCGCCACCAACCTCGACCTCGTCCCGACGATCGTCACGGCTGCCGGCGGTGAGGCTCCCGATGTCGACGGCCGCCCCCTCCAGAGCGACGCGGGTGCTCCCGATGACGTGCTCATCCAGATCAGCGAGTCCCAGATCGGACGGGCCCTGCGCACGACCACCCACACCTACGCCGCGCGCGCCCCTGTTCGGAACCCTCTCGCCGGTCACCTGAGACCGGACGCCCACCGCTACATCGGCACCCACCTCTACGACAACATGTTCTGCGTCTGAGATCGCCGCGGAGGGTCCGACCCGAAATGAACCAAGCCTGGTTGTCTCCTCGTTGACGAGAGGAGCATCAGATGACGACCAGCAGCGGGCGTCGGAGGCCGACGAAGTTGTCGCCGGAGAAGAAGTGGGAGATCTTCTTGGCGGTCACCGCCGGGGACATCACCCAAGCCGACGCGGCACGCAAGCACGCGGTGGATGTGTCGACGGTGATCGGCATCCGACGCACGGTGAAGGACGCTGCGCTCGCCGCGCTGGCCCGCAAGCCGGGTCGTCCCGCGAGCGAACGGAACTGGGAGCTCGAAGCAGCCCGCGCCGAGATCGCCCAGCTGACCGAAGCAATCAAGTCCCAGGCGATCGAGCTGGCGGTCGTCCGGGGAAAATCGGGTTGGGACTGAACGGACCGGTCCCGGCGCGGGTCCCCGCCGAGGTGAAGGAACTGGTCCTCAAGACCGTCGACGACGCAGTAGCGGCGGGGTTCTCGCACCGGTGGGCGTGCTCGCTGTGGCAGGTGTCTGACGACCGGGTGCACCGTTGGCGGGCCCGCCGTCGGGATGTCGGCACCCTCGAGGACCTCGCCCCGGGCGGCACCGCCGTTCACGCTCTGCTGCCCGCCGAGGTGGACGCGATCATGGCGATCGCCGAGCAGTGGGGGCCGGTCGACCGGTCCCACCGCAAGCTCGCCCACCGCGGTTCCTACGTCGGTCAGGTATGGGTGTCGCCCTCGACGTTCCGGCGTGTTCTCGCAGCCCAGGGCCTGGTTCTGCCCCAGTTGCCGGCGATGCCACGCCGGGACAAGACGCCGTGGCCCGACTGGCTGGTGTGGGAACCGAACCGGATCTGGATCTGGGACGTCACCCACTTCAGTCGGTCGCGGCGCTGCGTGTTCGCAGTCATCGACATGGTCAGCCGCTACTGGATCGCCACGCTCGTGTCGCCCGAGGAGACCTCCACCCAGGTCCGGGTCGTGTTCGACCAAGCGCTCGTCGACCAGGGCCTCGACGAACTGCTCACCGATGACCGCCTCGACCTCGACACCGATGACCCGGCCCGGCCGATCCTGCTAGCGGTGTCCGACAACGGTCCGGCCATGACCTCAGTTGACACCCGCGCCTACATGGCCATGATGGCCATCGCCCAACACCACGGCCGGCCCCACACGCCCACCGACCAGGCCTGGATCGAGACGTTCTTCGGGCACATCAAGCACGAATGGCCCCACCTGCTCGACATCACCGATCCTGCCCTGCTCGAAACCGAACTCGACCGCATCCGCATCGACTACAACACGGTCAGGTTGCACGAAGCGATCGGCTACGTCACCCCACACGACGAACACCACGGCCAAGGAGAAGCCATCCGCGAGGCCCGCCGGCAAGGCCTCACCCGAGCCCGCCAGACCAGGCTCGAGCACAACCGCCGGACCACCACCAACAAGCCCGAGGAGACACCATGACTTGGTTCATTTCCAAGCCGACCTCCGCGGAAGACTCAGACACACCTCAAACACGATCGATCCGGCCCAGCACCGCAACCTGATCGACGATCCGGCGCGAGCCGAGCTCCGCCATGGGCTGGCGGCCCGACTCGCCGAACGCATCCACGACGTCGAGGGGTCGCGGCCGACCGTCACCTGATCGGCGCTGCGGTCGACGGGTGAGGCGGCCCGAGCGCGTGCAGTCCGGTGCATCCATCCGGTCGTCGGGGTCGAAGGGGGTAGCGACGTCGCCTGAGGCGTCACCCCGACCATCAGGAGGAAAGATGCGCAAGACCCTGCTAGGACTCATGGCGGTGCTCGCCGCCGTGCTCGTGGTCCCCACGGCTGCTGGAGCGTCGAACCGGAACGGCTACGGCTCGTCGCGCGAAGCCCAGGTGTACGTGGTGCACGGGCTTCCCCTCCCGGACTCGGCGACCGGTCCGGGAACCCCCGTCGACGTCTACGTCAACGGCGACCGCCTGCTCGACGACTTCACCTTCGGGAGGACCGTCGGTCCGGTGTCGCTGCCCGCAGGGGACTACGACGTCCAGATCCGGACCCCTGACGGGTCGACCACGCTGATCCAGCGGACCGTCGCAGTGCCGGCCACGGGCAGCTTCTCGCTGGTGGCGAGCTACGTCGATGCGGCCGGGACGCCCGGAATCAACGTGTTCGCGAACGACACCAGCCGCCCGTGGCGCGGGTTCGGGGCGATCGCCCTCCATCACGCCGCCGCCGCCCCGGCCGTGGACGTCGACCTCGGTCTGTTCCCCTACACCCGCAAGCTCCCGTGGCTGAAGCTCCAGGTCGTGTCCGGAGCGGCGAACGGCGCCCAGGCTCGTTTCGTGCTGCCGAGCGCTGCTGCGTACACCGCGGACGTGCGGGTGGCCGGCACCCGTCAGGTCGTCCTCCCGCTCGACGACGTGCGTGTGAAGCGGAACACGCTGACGAACGTCTACGTGGTCGGATCCGCAGCGGCCGGGACGCTCCAGGCCCTGGTCAGCTCGGTGCCCGTCAGCAGGTGACCGGTCTCTCGGCCGGGACCGCGTCGGTCCCGCCTGTTGCCTCACGTCAATACCTCCGGGAAGGGTGATTCGTTGCCTCATGTCAGGATCTCCGGCTGGCGGTCTTCGTTGCCTCACCTAAAAGCTCCGGACGGGGGTCTTGACGAAGTCGGTGTTCACGCGTCGGATCGAGGCAGGTTGTTTGGATAGGGCGAGTCGTTCGAGTTCGGCGCAGAGCTGGTCGATCTGTCGTTGCAGCTGTCCGGGTCGCATCTCGTTGAGAGCGCGGGTGAGCGCTGCTTTGCGAGCAGGGGTGATCATTAGACCTGCGCGGAGTTTTGAACCACCCTGGGTTCGTTGGAGGCTCCTGAGCTTGGAAGGCTGGAGTCATGCCACAGGAGAAGTCGCCGGGGAAGCCGACTACGCGTCGCTACTCGGATCAGGAGAAGGAACAGGCGGTCCGTCTGGTGCGCCAGGCCCGTTCGGAGGGACGTGGTCATGGCGCGATCCAGCGGATCGCGCTACAGCTCGGATATGGGACCGAGACGGTGCGCAAGTGGGTCAAGGTCGCCGATATCGATGAGGGTGTGAAGCCGGGACGGTCGACCGCGGACGCGGCGAAGATCAAGGAGCTCGAGGCTCAGGTCAAGGAGCTGAAGCGGGCGAACGAGATCTTGCGGAAGGCGTCGGCGTATTTTGCCCAGGCGGAGCTCGACCGCCCGTGAACGTGCTTGTCGGGTTCATCGACGAGCACCGTGACGAGCTCGGAGTCGAGCCCATCTGCAAGGCCCTGCAGGTGGCTCCGAGCAGCTACTACGCCGCCAAGAAGCGCGAGCTCGCCCCCTCGGCGAGAGCGGTGCGTGACGCGGTGATGATGCAGGTGCTGATGGTGTTGTGGGTGACGAACCGCAAGGTCTACGGCGCTCACAAGCTGTGGCTGGCAGCCAGACGCGCTGGCCATGAGATCGGCCGGGACCAGGTCGCCCGTCTGATGCGCGAGCTGGGCATCCAGGGCGTCTCTCGGCGTCGCAAGAAGGTGTTCAGCACCATCTCTGACCCGGACGCCACCCGGGCAGCGGACCTGGTGAAGCGCAACTTCACCGCGGACCGGCCCGACGCGTTGTGGGTCACGGACCTGACCTACGTGCCGACCCGGTCCGGGATGGCGTACGTGTGTTTCATCGTCGACGCGTTCAGTCGTCGGATCGTCGGCTGGCGCGCCGCGTCGCACATGCGTACCGACATGGTCCTCGACGCCGTCGAGATGGCCAGACGATCCAGAGGCGGAGGGCGCCTCGTCGGGCTCGTCACCCACTCCGACGCCGGCAGCCAGTTCACCAGTGTGCGGTTCACCGAACGGCTCGACGAGATCGGAGCCCGCCCTTCGATCGGCACCGTCGCCGACTCCTACGACAACGCCCTGGCCGAGACAACCAACGGTCTCTACAAAGCTGAGTGCGTCTACGGGCCCGACACCACAGGCTGGGCCGACGTCAACGAGCTCGAACACGCGACGCTCGACTGGGTGTACTGGTTCAACGAACAGCGGCTCCACAGCCACTGCGGCCACGTGCCCCCGGCAGAGTTCGAAGCAGCGTTCTACGCTGCCCAACAAGCCGACCCCGTCGGGGTTGGAAACCAATAGAACGAGCCTCCATCAGACCCAGGGTGGTTCACCGGCGCC